>Ga0208695_1000051_pt1 | contig 169826 bp, 136 predicted proteins | sample AD_UKC111_MetaG_FD_184449 | JGI IMG/M metagenome (GOLD analysis project Ga0208695, IMG submission 184449) | Active sludge microbial communities of municipal wastewater-treating anaerobic digesters from Hong Kong - AD_UKC111_MetaG (SPAdes)... | ecosystem: Engineered > Bioreactor > Anaerobic >...
TGCCTAAATTATCATAAATTCTTACAAAATAAATACCCGAATTTAAATTTGGCAAATTAATTAAATTTGAAGGATTATTTGATACAATTTTAAATATTTCAAGTCCAGATAAATCATATAATGTTAATGAGCGGAATTGAATTTCAGGATTAATGAATAATATATTTTTAGTAGGATTAGGATAGACCAATAATTTACGATTATTTAAGTTCTCATTAATAGAAGTTCCCGTAGTATTGAACCATATTTTAAAGACAAATTCATCCAAAAGTATATTATCGGTTGTAAATTCATTGGATTTTTTCATATCAACATTAATATAAGCTGCAAATGGATCTTGAACGTATGCAGAGTCGATATAATCGGATAATTTATCCCAGGAAATTGTAACAGCTGAGCCTTCTCCAAAGAATAATTTTATATTATATTCTCTATAGAAATGTTGAGAATCACGAGCAAAAGGACGAAAATCATGCCAAGTCCATACTGTTTGATTTTGTCTAGCATCAAAAGCAACTAAATAAGCCATAAAAATTCCCGCGGGTAATCCCGTTGTAGGATATTCTTTCTCCCCTAAAAACGCATCTAAACTATCTGTCGCAATCATATTCACTCCAAAAGAAAGTGAATCAAATGTTTGCTTGGGTACTGCATTATTGTGGATATGTAAATTGATATAAGTATTGTCCAGAGAGAATGCATTATAAAATGAAAATAATGCCATAAAAGAAATAATTATAACATAGCGATTAAGGGTTTTCATAACAGAGAATAATTTTGAATAATTTAACGTATTTAAATGAATTTTAATATAAAAAAAATGGGGATGTTCAAAAAAATATGAACAATCCCCATTTTTAAAAAAAGAATTAACTTAGTTAATTACATTTACTTTTACTATTTTAGAAATATTACCACTTGTCAATCTCAAAATATATGCACCTGTTGGTAAATCATTTGACTTAATAGTAAATGTCTGGAGTCCCATTGCAATATTTCCATCATATAATGACATTACTTCACTACCAAGCGTATTATATAATTTCAATGTAATATTGCTTGTTTCAGGAATATACACATTTACAGTTGATACAGATGCCACAGGATTTGGATTGATAGAAAGATCAAAATCTGTTAATGAATTTGATTTTTCAATTTGTATAGCATTTTTCGCTGTTTTTTGAATTACAATTGTACCTTTGCTTCCTCTTGATATTTTACCTAAGACTGTCCCTGTAATAGCATCTTTGAAAGCATAATCAGCATCTGGATTATTAATTGTAATATTAATAGGATATTCAATACCTTGCAATTTAATTATACTTGACATTGAATTGCTGAGATATTTACCATCAATGAATCGTGCATCAAATAACTGTGCTGGTGGTGCGGGTGGCAATTCGAAATTATCGATGTTCATTGAGTTATCATTAGAAATATAGAGACTTGAAGAATGGTCTGCATTATCATTGATATTTAATTTAACTGAACTTGCAAGAATATCATCTTTCATTGATGAATAATTATTGCTATATTCACTGCTTTTTGCTAAACCACAGCCTGTTAATCTATAGTACCCTGTGCTATTGACTTTAATCCAATAACCTAGGCCAGGGAGAAGCTCTGCAGATTCTTGATAACCACGATTGGTGTTATATCCCCATATTCCATATTGTAATGAATATTGAAGGTTTGGCACATCGAAATTTTCATATTGAGTGAATTGTATATTATTAATATTTACTGGACAAGACAATGCACCAATAGTATTCCACCCTGTATTCAATCTTACAAAATCAATTGTTGGATCAATCTCGTTAATCATTGTTCCTGAGAATATAGTATCTACTATCGGACCATATTTTACGAAATAACCAAAACCGACTTGCAAAGTTGGAGAATCTTGCCATTGATTTTGTGTAAATACATAAGGTATATTGATTGCTTTTGGATAGAATGCATTCCATGCAGCTTGAACTGGCCTGACAGGTAGTGAAAGCAAATTCCATCCTTCTTTAATTATTGGATTTCCATATTGATCTACATAATTAATTTCTTTTGGTAATGTATATTCGATATAGAATGAATTAATTCTTGCATCTGTGAAAGTGAAAGCACGTACATTATCTCCAACGACAGTACCTTGAGTTAACATATCGACGGGCTGGAAATATGCACCATTGAGAACATCTCTAATATATGCTCTTGAACCTAGTGGAAATTGCGTAGTATTCCAGGTTAAAACTATAGGATAGCCATTATTTGCATTGAACTTAACTAAGAACAAATGGGATTTATTAGAATTCAAATCTCGAATATCTCTTGAATCAGACCATGGTCGGTCAATACTTGGTGAGAAATCTCCAAAACCATTTGGATACAAATTAGCTAATGATTCATTTGTTGGGAAAAATCTAGCATCAAATTGCCCACTAGCAAGGCCAAGTGAAGGATGATATTCACCATACAAAGAATCAACGCCTTCCGTTGCTCTCGAACCTGTTCCAAATACTAATGTTCTTATCTGGTCATTTGGGTTGCTATTTTCTAAATTCAAGAAAATACCCGATGTAAAATCATGTGGATTATTTGATCCTCTTGGTTCGTATGGAGGTCGTAAATAAATAAATTTAACTTGTAATCTCACATTATTGAATTGAGCGTATGGGGATTTAAAAGTAATATAACCTATATGAATGCCGGTTTTTTCAGGATCGGTCGCATCGTTTAATTTCAATTTTCTTGGATCACAGGTAATAGTAAGATTCAATGGTGGTACATCAGCAGTAGATCTACCTTGTGGATCTAATTTAGCGTCAGCTCCAAGAAGTCCATTATCTAAATAATTATGAGTTAATAAACGTTTCGGAGTTTTGCCGTTATCTTTTGATATATATAACCACGGTTCACTTGTTTCCATTGTTATATAATTTAATCTTGACAGCTGTAATCCATTTTGCACTACAATAGTTTTAGACCCAACAGGTGGATTTAAAGAACTATTTGAATCAACAGTTATAGGTTGATCAAGTGAATAAAAGGCATCACTTAGCTTACTTATAGTATAACCTGCTTCCTGTGCTGAAGGGAAGTAAAAGTATGGTTCCCCATTTGATATTCTTATATAAATTGAGCCTGGTTTATATGGTTCAAGAGCATAATACAAACTAAGTTCTGAATTATTTAAGCCACCTAATCCTGGAAATGCAGGTAATGCTGCGTAATGCGATTGCCAATTAGGTGAATAAATATGTGAGAAACCTTCATAAGCTAATTGTTTTGTAACATCAAGATTATTGAAAACAATTTCATCAGGAGCAATGTACATTGGTGTGCTTAATGTTGTCAAGCTTGTTGGGTCATTGATAACTTCTTTTCCTACAACTTTAAATTTGATGTAAAGTAAAACGAACCAATCATTTCCAAAGCCCTTTTCATTATGTCTCATTGGCATAATAGAATTCCCTGTTATAGTTATTCTACGTCCTCTTTTGCCTTCAAAATTCTGATTCAACTTGTTATCTAACCATTTCTGTGGATTTAAATAGTACCAATACATAGAATCTGGTCTGTCATACCAATCTACTGTCCAGCCATATGCAAAAGGTGGATCTTCATCAATTGTTCCGTTTAAATAGAGAAAATCTGCCATATAGGTTGGATGAGTCAGCTGTATTCCTGTGGCTCTTAAAGCCGCTGAATCATAAAATACTGAGAATTTAAAGCTGTAAATAGGTGGCACAATGTATTCTGTTGGATCCATTGTGTAAAAATTATTTTGGATAAAAATAGGAACAAGGACTTCCCTATCCTGAGATGTTGATGGTGCTGCCCAAAATCTTCCGTCAGGATATACATCTGTATTATATCCATCTTTATCAGCAGTTAAAGACAACACGGGTGATTGAGGCCTTGTTACTTGCTGTGCGTTTGCACTGATATTTGAAAATAGGACAAATGCTATTATTAGCATTCCCACTATTTTCCCACCATAGCGATTTAGCTTGAAAATCTTCATCATTAAAAACTCCTTTTAATTTGAATAATATTTATAAATTTTTTTAATTTCATTTTTATTATTTTTTATTATAAAGAAATACAATCCTCTACTGTATTCTCTTAAAATAATTTTAGTTTCAGGCTTATCTAATTTTATATTCCTAATTAAATTTCCTAGATAATCATAAACTTCTATGTTTTCAAAATTACCTGGATTAACTATTTGGATATAATCAGAATTAACTACTATTTCATTTTCAATCTCATCTATACTCAATGTATCTTGATAAAATCTTACAGAATCAGTCTTATAGTTTAATATGCAACTGCATTCATCCATTTCTAAATTTGCAATTTTTAAATACGAATTCTTTAGTGTATTATAATCAATTATTTTAAATTTTGATTTGATTATAATATAATTCTGACCATTTGCAATTTTATTAATAAGTATTTTATTATTTTTGGAATCAATACTTACTAAATTTGCATTGCTTGTTTCTACTTCTGCTTCTATTAATTTTAATGTATCCATCATATTAAACACAATATTAAGATTATTTATATTATGATAATCGGGTACATTTAAAGTTATCAAAATATTAACGTTTGTGTCAATTTTGCTAATATTATAATCTGAACTATCAAAATTGCATTCAATTGATTTATCCTTGGGAGCTTTCAAAGCTTTAACATAGCCACCGCCCAAAGAATCATAATTTCTCTTAAATTCGCTTGTAAATTCTAATTCCTCAATTGATAAATAAGTTGAATCAGGGCAATTTCCCAACCATTCGGCTGAAAATCCTATCAGTAAGCTATCTCCGAAGCTTGGTGGTCCAATTACCCAATGGCTAATTCCATAACCACTTATTAACCCATTAAGCCCATAACTAAAACTTTTGTCAAAGAACTCTGAAAGGGTATTTCCTTCCACATAATTATTTATTACTAATTTTGTTGTGTCATATTTTATCTTTAGATTATATCCATATAATGAATCACTTCTATTGATTTTATCTATGACAACAAAGAACAAAACTCTTTTTTTTGATAATGAATCGCAGATATTCACTACATTTTCACTATAGATATGTGGTATTATATCCGCTTTAATTTTTGCACTTGCTGCTATCACAAATAATATGATAGCAGCTGTGCAAAAAATATTCTTATATCTTCCTTGATTCATTAATTTCAAAGATCGATAATTATTTAATTATCATTTTTCCAACAAAATTCACGCCCTCTCCATGTAATCGATAGAAATATACTCCCGCCGCCAAATTGTTTGTATTCCAGCTTATGCTTGTAATTTGATTATTATCAAATTCTCTTGTGCAAACATTTGAAACTTCTCTACCAAATTCATCATAAATATTTATGCTATATGTACCTTTTTTAGGTACATTAACAATAAAGCTTGTAATATTATTTGTTACGGGATTGGGTGTATTTACTATTGAGAGAGAATTATTGTCTTCATTAGTGTTTAGTTTATAACTTTGATTTGGAAATTCGACATTATTGACTCGAATTTGTGTCAAATCAAGTATGTTTCCATTAATCCTCGCATTAATATAACCAACAGGTTGATTTTTGTCAAGTTTATCACCTGATGCAAAAACCGCAATGTTAGTACCAAACGAAGTTAACGTATTAGTATTATTTGGAATGACATCGATAATTTCCCCGTTAATATTTGCTTTTAAAGCTAAAGCATCATTGTTAGTGCTTGTTGAATATACCGGGATTTGATAAACTCCATTGCCTAATGCTATTATATTATTGATATAAATTCCTTGTGATTCAGTTTCTGTATTGACTTTACCTTTAATAACGACAGTATCAACTGCGGGGTACCAAGGTAAGAATGATACTTTTGCAGCAAGATATTGTAAAATTATGGCTGCATCGTATTCATTTGCGGCAAATAATATTTGTTTCAATGAACTGACTTCACCAGGCAAACTATCCCAATAATTTGCAGTTTTAATTTTAATTGTTTTAATATTTCCGTTTGCATCATAATAATATCTTCCATTATGATCTACATCTGCATGATAGGCTTCTCTTCCTTTGACTGGATCAAGTGGTATTTCCATTGCTACTGATTTCAAAATTAACCTTGCATCATTTATTGTTACATATCGTGATTGATTTGGATAACCATAATTGTAATGTTTATTACCTGGTGCCTTTGAAAAATCCACATCCCCATCGCCCCAGCTAATTTCATCATGGAATCGTTTTTGTGCTGCGAAATAAAATTTGGCTTCTTTGACTGGAGTAGGTGGCCAATCATTCGACATCTGTTTTGATGTGGTTACTACTTCGTATGGTATCATTGGATTATTTTTAATAAAATAGTCGTTAATAAATGCATTCAAATAATCTGCATCTTGACCAACTAATTTTCCCTCACCTTTTATACCAACTGCTGCATCTTTTGTCATTACTCTATCATCATCATTAGGTCCTAAATAAGGATTACCACCAACTTTCCCGTAGTAAAATGCTATATCACCTTGTTTATTGAATTGACTTGATGATTTATAGAGTTTCACCTGGAAATTACCAACACTATTTTTTAAATCTTTTCCTTGATAATTATAGTTAATATTAAGATTTCTCCATTCAATTGTCAATGAATCAGGTTTTGATTGATAAAGAATTTGAGAAGGTAGAAATCCTCTTAATGTTAAATCCTCGTCACCTCGATAATAGTGGTCACCCCAAAACGGTGCTATCACATTAACAGGATACGAAGAATTATCTAAGAAAAGTCCTTGATTATCATTAGGAGGTAACAGAGGTGGATTTTTCTGAACATTATTTTCTTTCTTTCCAAATGTTATGAATCCATTGACATTGATCCATAGTTTGCTATAGACCTCTCCATTGAATTCGAAGTCGAATCCAATATCAATTTGCGCATATCCATCATCATAGTCTTCCTCGACAAACATAGGTGGACGTCTAAAGTCTTTCCTAGGAATAATTACTACTCCATTTTGACCATCAGGGGTTGGGAGTTGTTCATAGAATGCATTGATCACTCGTATTGTATCAAACTCTCCATAAACCTGTGCTTTGATTTGAGACGATATTCCTGCCATAAGTATTAATATCAATGTTCCTATGGCAATCTTGAATAATCTCTTCATAATTTATTCTCCTTTTTTATATTTATTATCTCTTTACAATTCTGCTGTTTGTATTTATTTTCATCAGATTCTGGCAAGGGAAATGTTTCCCTCGCCAGATATTCTGATTATTAATAAATTTGCATTACTATCAGATTTATCAATGAACTAAAACGATTGATTTAACAGATAGTAAATTACCGTCTGCTAACATTCTTAATGTATAGGCACCTGATGCCAGGCGACTTCCACTCTGCGTTGTTCCATCCCAATTGAAATTATATGTACCGGCTGATAAATATCCTTCGTATAGTGTGGAAACAATATTGCCAAGCTCATCGATTACATCGATTCTCACATTATTTGATTTTGTCAATCCGTATGAGATAGATGCATTTTTATCAATTGGATTAGGATTTACTGAAATTATACCATCTACATTAGCGGTTGCATCATTAACTCCTGTAATCCAATCAAGTACGATAACAAAGTCTGTTAACGCTCTGTTAGTAATTGTAATTTCATATACTGTCTTTGTTCCATCTGTGAATCCTGCGATAACATCTGGAAAATGCTTATTATTAACATCGGGTGTTCTCATATTGAAACTAAAGTAATTTCCATTGGATGAAAAATCTTGAATATACCAAGATGACCCCGCTGGATTTCTTGTTATATCATCTATTGCAGGTATTTCCTCAGGTTTCCAACTAATTTTAACTGGATATAACGCAGAGCTTGTTCCTGCAACACCACCGGCTTGGAATTGTGCTTTATATATTGATTTAAGATTGAACGTCGCTTTTGGTGCTGGGTATATATTTCTTAATATTCCATTACGCAGTGGTATTCCCCATCTTGCATCGAATACGTCTGATGGTGGTACTGGTGGTAATTCGAATTCGCAAAGTACATCATCCAATACTCCATAGTAATCAGGATTATCTGTTCCATCACCTGTTGTCACGCCACCTTGGTTAGTATTTAACAATGACGATGTCCCGAATTGCAACATCTGATATGCTCCTATTGCATTTTCAACTTTGATATTAGCAACGAAATTAGTCTCAAGTGATAATTGCAACCTGTAAATCAATGTATCAGTTTTATTTTCTTTATCAGTAGCAACTATTTTGATTGTAATCTTTCCATCAGGATCAGGATTTAATTTAAAGCTATTTGTGCTTACTACTATAGATATAGTATCTCTAGATCCATCACCATAGATGACTCTTGGTGAAACATCTAATGCAGTCTGAGTGAATTCATTGTTATTTACATCCAAAAGCTTTATTGTTATTTGTTCATCTGAGTTATTTCTTGCCAAATCCGGATCAATTATTTTTATTGTGTCAGAATATGGCATACCGTAATCTATACATCTTACTGTAGGAATGCCCGCTAATATTGGATTATGTCCCGATGGTTTAACCTTCATAGGAACAATTGCTAAATCCCTTAGGCCATTGTCATCTTCGACTACTACTGCAACTAAGATATCAGCAGGTGCATCTTTTACGCCAGGAACTCCATAAAGTAATCCTGTTTCCTTATCAATTTTAAGCCATTTTGGAGTTGTTTTAACATTTGTTAAATCGAAAGTACCTGCCTCCTCATAGCAATCATCAATTCTTATAGAAGTTCGTGGATCATCAACATATACCAATGAGAATTTATGCCTTTGTCCAAAATTTGGATCGTAGAATTTAATCATCTTTGTTGAATCCAATAATTGTGGATTGTAATCAGTTCCTTCAACTGCATCGGGTAATGAATTTGTCAGTATCTTTGGTTGAATATTGACAAATACCTCCATTCTCTTATAAGTCACACCACCGTGTCCATCATTTGCAACTACAATAAACATTGTATCTGTATTTAAAGCTTGATTCTGTTGATTTTGAGGAATGAGGTATGGCATAACACTATCCCTTGGTATTCTTATATTGAGTTTTCCATATCCCGTGAAATCTGTTCCATGAGTATCTTCAAGATCATCCGAATCATAGAATTTCATATAATCAAATTTCATCCATGTCGGTTTTGTTTGAATAATACTCGATGTACCTGATGCATCAACTGTATCGACAACTATTATATCATCATCCATAGGATAATTAGTTGTATTAGCAAATCCATAAGCTGTTTTACCATATGGGAATGACCAATTAATAGCCCAACTATCTTCTTGCTCATCATCTGTATTAAAATCAACTTGGAATCTTAATTTATCAGTAAGATTTGCGATTAATTTTCCATCTGTTGTCATTTGACATGTATAAACAGAAGTTGTATAATGTTTTTCTTCTGTTTTACGATTTTCTAAATTAGTAATCACATTAATTGGCCCTAATTCATCATCTGGTGTTCCAGGATCAAGAAAACGTGGGGTACTATCTGCAACGTATACTTTCACTTTCTCATATCTTGTAAATGATTTTCCAAAATCAATAGTGTCTTGCTGCAAATATCGAGCATTCACAATATCATATAATATATTGCTATAATATGATGGGAATGTTTCAACGAATCTATCAATAACATCCTGTGGCGCTTTAGCTGCTAATAATGAATCTAATGTTCTATAATTAGGTGGATAATTTGCTGCCCCTACTATTAAGTCCTCACCACCTGGTACCACATAAGGATTAATTGGAGAACCTTTCAGATGAACATATCCTCTCGATCCCCATTTCATAACATTTGATGATGGTACTGTATCAGCTAAAACCCATCGATATAATCCACTATTTTGATCTACTTCCCACGTATATGTTATTTGAGGATACTTTTCTGACCATCCATCAATTTCACTATTATAAGATCTTGGGTCATAGAACTTGTTTGTGTCAATAGCTGTTATAGTAAGAATAGAATCTCGTCCTCTTCTTGTTATATCTTCTAATTGACTATATGGTGAAGATGGTGGTGCAGGATAATTTCTATCCTCTGATACATATAATTTACCTGCAAATTCTGCGGGTGTATTATTCAGTATCTTTGGAACATTTCCTGTGAAGTATGGTGGTTCTGTACTAGCTGTAACCACAAAAGAAACACCTTTTTCAAATGCTGCATTTGGTCCTTCTCTCCACAATGTTGTTCTCGAAATTATTCTTACTGTATCACCAACATTAACGGGTAATGCACCATATTTCTCGCCTGCATAGAATGTTGTATTTGAAATATTATTCACTAAATTAGATTCAGGCATATCAGGTCTATTGCTGAACAAATTAGGAACAGTTGCAAATTCGGATTTATCAGCAATATATTTTCTCCCTGCCAATGCTCCGGCATCTTCATTATAAGGATTCCTATATAGGTTCTCAAGTAGATAAGCACCACTTCCAAAATTAGCTAAGCCCTCAGCTGTTCTTCTTATTAAAGGATTTGGATTACGTCTTGATAAATCGGGAATCAATTCTACTGTTGCTCTAAAAGTTTCATTTGATGGTGCATATTCGCTTACCTGTGTTAATGGAACTCTAATATAATCTCCCGTTGTCTCATTAATCACAAAATATACTGTTTGATTTAATAAATGATAATCATTGTTTACTATATTATCATCACCAGAGTAATCAACACTCGCTTCCATATAAATAGGATATCCAATTGGATGTGTGAATCTACCATTTGTGTCTGGATAAAATTCTGTTTGTAATTTATTCAATTGTGGATATACAAGTCTATTTTGCTCATTCAGTAATTCTGCATAATATGGATCACGTGTCCATATTCTTACATTTTTATTAAATGATGGTAATGTATTATTTGTATATGTCTTTACTATTGGAGGTATTCCAATGGCAAAATCTTCTATTGGAACTAATCTCCTTTTTTGGTAATCTGCTGTCTTAATGTCTGTACCTTTATCATAAATATCATAGATTCCACCTGACATTAAGTATTTTTCTGGAATTGAAGTTGGATCTGCTGTATTTTCATCACCTGCTACGTTTAATGCTGGTACTGGAATGTATGTATATGGCTGAATTACTTCTTGTGAATTGATTATTTGTGTCACAAATTTTTCAAATGGTCCTTGATTTCGTGGATCATCAGTGGCTGGGAATAAATAAGGCAAATATGACTTATCACCAGGCGCAATAAAGAATGTTTCATTAATAACATTCGAGTATTCAACTTGTTCACCTGTTTGTGGATCAATATACATAATCTTCATATTACCTAACGATAAATCTACATCAGCTTCTGTATGACCCCAATAATTACCACGCAATGTATCAGTCCCACCAAAGCCAATACCTGTATTTCCAGCTAGTATTCCTTTTGTATTTGGAGCATCAGGTAATCTTATCAAAAATCTTGCTTGATTTCCATAAATTGAATTTGCTGCTTCTGAAAAAATTGCATACGGTAAAGGACCTTGAACTTCACCATATATTGTTGCACCCGCTAAATCGCTTGATGCAAAATTGCCTGTAATATGTTTGTCTACATTATCCTGAAATACTGCACCTGTTATATAATTTTGTGATATACCAATTTCGGATAATGCTGTATTATTAGTTATTAATGACCTTGTAAATATTAATTTTAAGTCAAAATTATCTGAATAAATTGCGGATCCTGTATAAGCTATATTCCCTTCAAAACGTACTCGGTTGAACATAATACTATCTTTCCTTGGCGTAAAGTCTTTTGTCAATCTATCTAAAATGTAAATACCTGCGCCTAATCCAATTCCATTCTCAGGGAAATTGATCTCTTGGTGGAAACGTTTTACATCAAGATAACTCTCATCAGCTGGTTTCATACTTGTCCAAGTTGTTCCGCCATCTATACTTTTAATTAATGTTCCCACATCTCCAACTGCATAAACAAGATTATTATTTAATGCTTGAATATCATAATATGCATATTTGGGTGATGGGTCAAGCATTGTCCAATTTGCACCACCATCTGTTGTCTTTAGAATTGCTCCACCTTTGCCCGAGATATAACCTAAATTTGAAGCGAAGAAGCAAATTGATTCAAGATCAAAAGGTGTTCCACTATCAAGAATTGTCCAGGTATCTCCACCGTCAAGAGTCTTGATTAATGTTCCATTAGTGCCTATTCCATAGCCAATTGCATTATTAATAAATGCTACAGCATTTAAATCCTCGATTAATCCAGGAATTGATACTGTTTCCCAATTGGCGCCACCATCTTTTGTTCTTAACATCGTTCCTTTCTCGCCCATTGCAAAAATTACATCAGACGTCTTAGCATAAATTCCATACAATGCATTTGCGTTTGAGAAGGACTTAGTCCATGTTGCACCTTGATCATTAGTAATAAGAATGAAGCCATCATCACTAACTGCAAATCCTTTGTTTGATCCGACAAAGCTTACATCCTTCAATACACCAGCAGTAACACCTTGTGGAACTACTGACCAATTATTACCACCATTATCTGTTCTTAATATAACACCTCTATCTCCAACAGCAAAGCCAGTATAGGAATTTACAAAGGTTATTGATTCCAATCTATACGGTGTTGGTGATTCAGGATAAACCCATTTTGTTCCACCATTTTCAAATTTCACAATTGTTCCAAAATAGCCTACTGCCACACCATTATTAGCATCTGTCCATGCAGTCGATAGCAATCTATCGCTTGTTTGAACTGTTCCTTGCCAATATTGTGTAGCACCTGACCCACTTTGGGATGCAATAATATCATCATCAATATTTGCTTTATTATCGATAAATCTTGTAAGCATTGATGTTGTTGCAGGTATTCCACTAACTCCATAAGTAAAGATATCATTTCTTGATGTAAATCCATCTACTAATTTAGTCGTTTGATCAAAATTTGCTGCATCTACATCAGATATGAAATATCTCTTTATCTGATTAGTTGGATTAATTATTGCTAATGCTGCACCATTTCCATTTCTTACTTCATTTCCATTGAATTCAACGCCACGAATAAGATTTGGTTCTGCATTTAATGAATAAATGGCACCACCGCCGCGAACCTCTACCCTATCATCACCTGAAACATTTGTTCCTACTTTGTTCTGTAAGAATCTTGTTCGTGTTATTTGGAATGTTCTTAAGCTTAATGGTGTTTCTTCATCTGATGGTACTGAAATATCAATAGCACCGCCAGCAAAACCAGCCGTATTTTGTTCAAATACAACTTCGTAATTTCCATCATATCCAATCAATGCGCCTGATTGCACACCACCTGAACCGGCAATCCAGAAATTACGATTCGTATAAATCGCACCACCCCATGCAATAGCTTTATTTTCATTAAATTTAACATCAAACCCAAAATTACGTGAATCAAGTGGTAAATCTACGCCACCAATTATTGGTGATTGCTCAGGGAATGAATTCCCATCGACATAAATTGCACCGCCTGCACCGGCTCTATTATCATAGAACAATGTTCTATTATTGATATCTGCTCGTTTCGGGCCGCCTCTAACTTGTAATCTGTTTTGACCATTCTTCACATAAATTGCACCGCCGAATGAATAATATCCACTATATGTTCCATTAAGCATATAAGGTACATTCGTTTCATTCTGGGATAAATCCCCTGCAATTATCAATGATGTATAATCACCTAAATAAATTGCTCCACCGCGTGAACCCTCACTACTTCCTGCATTCTGATAATTTGCAGCAAAATTCCTATATGCTACAAACGCATCCTGCTTCGAAAAGTTTACAATTGAACTACTAATTTTGATACTATTATTGACACCTAATCCAACTTCAATTTGTCTATTCTCATCTTCTCCTTGAATATAAATAGCGCCTCCAAATGCACCATTACCATATTGCTGAGGATATACCGCTGGATTATTCAAATCATCTGCAACAACCGGGATTCCATCTATTGTTGTCTTTACAACATTTGCTATTTGCACATAATTTCTATCAAATGTCATATTGCGCATTCTACCTAAATACAATGCTAAACGACCATCATCATAAGCCATACGTTGATAATCCGTTAATGGTTCTGCAACGCTTTCATCAATATTATCTATCCTTAAAACAGGGTTAGCTTTCAAAATTGATGAACTTGTTAAATCCTTATCGGTGATATTTGGATTCTTATCAACATCATAATACCCTAAGCTTATATTTGGATCCTTTGGAAAGTCTAAATTTGCTTGAAGTATTTGGAGAGCACCTCCACGATAACGTGCCATATTATTTTTGAACTTCACGTCAATTAACCAAGTTCTGGATGAATATGTCGTTATTGCCCCGCCTGCACCATTATCTAATTGTCTTAATTTAGCATTTACGGTTGCTGCCCAAGGCAACGCGGGATTATAATAATCAGTTCTGTCTACTGTTGTATCTTTACGGAAGCCATTAAATGAAGCATTTCTGAAAAATGCTGCTCTTGCTCCTGGCAAAATAATTATATGACCCCATTCACGTGAGAAATTTGATACAGGTGAACCTATAAATTTGATTTCCCCATTCAAAATATTAATCGATTTCTGATTTAAACGAGACCATGGGGACATTTTAAGATTCACATCCGAGGCTGCATTTGCAAGTCTTGCTGCTTGCCACATAATAGCATGTTCAAATGTAACAACAATTAAATTATTGTTACCTGCATAATTTCCACCTACGCCTGCTGGATCCGTTGGATCAACAAGATCGACTATTTTTTTATTCAGTGTATCGAAAACAACATTAAAAATATAGTTGTATTTCGATGCATTTACTGTAATATCGCGGCTTGTACCTACTGATATTGTACCTCCCGAACCTGTGTAAAGGAAGTAACCTGGATCTGCATAACCCTGGCTGTAAGGTGAACCCGGTGCTATAGGGTTCAATCCCCCTGGATTTTGTGTATAAATTGCAGAAGCATATCCATCAGCAATAATTCTTCCACCTGTCGAATCAATTATTCTTCCATTTGGGTAGAAATATACTGTGGTTCCTGGCTCTATTATCAATGTACCGCCAATTACATAATCTCGGTCTATCACATACGCCGAGTCCTTGACAAATATCCTGACGTCGCCCGTAGCTAGTCTTCCTGATACAAATGCTTGCGGTTGAGAATAACTCTCCGTCACTGTAAGCACTCCCAGCATCAACAACAGGATACTGAAGCGAAACAAACGTTTCATAACACCTCCATTATTTCTATTATTATTAAAATTATTTATTTTCATAATTATTCTCTTTATTTTTTCCTACAAATCAATAACTATGCCAAGACGGGTTAAACTCGCCTTAGCTATTTCTGAGTATTCAGATTCTGGACTTATATTTATGACTTTTGTATATTCTTCTTTTGCTATGTCCATTTTCTTTGCTTGTTCATTACACATTGCTGAAAATAATAAATACCTTGCTCGATTCGCATCATCCTTTGCATATTGGCTCGCCTTTGAGTAATATTCAGCTGCTTTTGCATATTCTTTTTTATTTTCATATGCACACCCTAATCCCGCATTTGCACCTTGCAAAACATTCTCATCATCGCTTTTTAATCCTATCTCAAAGTACCCTATTGCTTTCTGTGGTTGATTAATCTGTAAACAACAATTTCCCGCAAATACTGATGCCAACTTCCCCGCATTTGTCCCTTTGTAATTATTTACAATATACTCCAATCCATAAAGTTCCTCCCCTCTGACTGTCTTAGTCTTATCCCCTTTTAATGCCGTTTTATAATCTTGAGCTTCTATATATGTATATATTCTTGATAAATATAATGATGCTTGGTTTTCCTTCTTTGAATTTGAATTCCCTAAAAATACAATTACTAAAACTCCAATTATTATTACGGCTATACCGGCTATTATATAATTTAAATTTTGTTTTATAAAATTGTTTATATTTCGTTCTTTTAATTCAGGCGTTTCCTTTACCTGTCTTAATTTTGGGTCGATTATTTCTTTCTTGTTTTCTTTTTTCATATACTTTATTTTTCTAAAATTTTATCCCTTCCCCTCAGATGTACGCCCGAAGGGACTCGAACCCTTAGCCTTTGGAACCGGAGTCCAACACTCTATCCAAATTGAGCTACGGGCGCTTTTTACTCTTTCAATAATACAAAATTATAATATTCACTAAAATACCACTCTTCCTTTTGTAATATTTTAATTAATTTTTTTCTTTTTTTAAAAATTATCGTCTCCTGATATTAACAGTGTCAATTAAATTACACATTAATATCTCAAAACAATTTTCATTATTTCAGAACTTCAAATTTAAGAAATTCATTTAAATTCTCAATAAAAAATTTAAAAATTATATACTTCTAAAATTGCAGTCTTTATGTCATTCACACTTGGCAATATTATATTTTCATAATTTTTGGAAAATCCTACAGGTGAGAATTTAGCACCTACTCTATTTACAGGAGCATCTAAATAATTAAATGCTTCTTTTGCGATTTCAGCAACTATTTCTGCGCCAAACCCACTCACTATTTTATCTTCGTGAGCAACTATTACACGATTTGTCTTTTTTATAGAATTCATTACTGTTTCTTTATCCCAAGGTGCAAGGCTTCGCAAATCTATAACTTCTACTTCAATTCCCTCATTAGCTAATTCGCTCGCTGCTTTAAGACTTAAATGTACTGCTGTACCATAAGTTACAACAGTTATATCTTTGCCTGCTCGCCTAATCCTTGATTTACCAAATGGAATCATATACTCATTATTAGGCATAGTTGTATATGCATCGTGATTATTATATAAATATTTAGGCTCAAGAAACAATGTGATACCCGCTGAACGGATTGCATTACGCAATAAACCAACTGCATCATCTGCAAATGCTGGCTCTACAATTCTTAAACCAGGCAATGTAGTTAATGTTGCTTCAAGGTTTTGTGAATGATATAATCCTCCCTGAATATATCCACCACTGGCTAACCTCACCACAAAATTCGGATGGAATTTGCCATTGCTTCTCCAATAATCATGCGATGAGTCGACTAACTGCTCCATCGCGGGCCAGAAATAATCAGCAAATTCTGCTCCTTCTATAACTACTCGAATATCATCCCGATAGCGTGTGAACCCATTTGCTGTTCCCACAATACTATCCTCCGCTATCGGTGAATTCCATACCCTATCTGGTCCAAATTCTTCAGGAATTCCCTTGACTACATTGAACACACCGCCTTTTTTTATGTCCTGTCCCCACATATATGTATTTGGATTACGTCTAAATTCATCTTTTAATGTTTCATTTATTGCTTTTAACATTGAAACTCTTTCACCCTCGCCATTCGAATTGTTTTCAATAAAATTCTCCCCTCTATATGCTGGATCTGGAACTATAAACATATTCCATTTTGAGCCATCTGCATCAGCCTGAGCTTCTGCCCAATCAGCCGCTTCAAATACCCGCTTCTTATTTGCTTCTTCAATTTTCAGAACTTCTTCTTCATTTAATATACCTTTATTTATTATATGGTAACGGAATTGCATAAGGGGGTCGCATCTTTGTACTTCTGCAAGTTCATCTTTGCTACGATAGGTTTCCTGCCTATCTGAATTGGAATGTGAACCAATCCGATCGCATTCTGCATGAACCACTGATGGACCTGCCCCTGACAAGACATAATTCCTTGCCTTTTGTAATGCTCGCAACGAATCAAACGGGTCTCTTCCATCGCAATTGACTATTTCTAAATTCTTAAATCCTTTTAAATTATCTGATACACGTGTATGTGCGGATTGCTCTGAAACCGGTACAGAAATACCGTAATTATTGTTTTGAATAACTATGATTACAGGTAATTTTTCTAATGTTATTGTATTTATTGCTTCATAAAAATAACCTTCAGATGTTGAGGATTCGCCAATTGATGCAAATGCGATTGATTTATCTTTGAATTTCTTAATTGCTCTCGCTAATCCCGCTGCGTGTAATGTGTGATTTGATACTGCACTTGATACATTTTGAATGCCAATTTCCGGCTTTGAAAAATGATTACTCATATGCCGGCCACCCGATGATGGGTCTATATCTTTACTTAATCCATTCAAAATAATTTCCTCTGGTGAGATTCCTGCTGCTAAATTTGTTAGCAAATCTCTATAATAAGTAAAAAGAAAATCCTTTTTAGGACGGAATATCTTCCCTAGAGCTAATTGAATTCCATCATGACCCGCAAAAGATGCATGAAAAGACCACCCTTTTGCCATCTTTAAATAGTTCGCTGCTTTCTCGTCAAGCTTCCTCCCTAAGTGATTTAATTTATAATATTCTATGATCATTTCATTTTCGAAACCTGAAAAATCAAATTTCGATCTTAGTCGGACTTCAATTTCTTTCCCTTGATATTTCATTTTTACCAAGGGATAGTTATTTTCTGCAGTGTTAAGATTGGAATTGAAGGGATTATTTATTGATGTATAATTTGACTGATTGATTGATGTTTTAATTTGCATAAAGCACTCTAATAGTTTTAATAATTTTTATTTTATAAAAAATTATAAACTATTAAGGAGGAAAAAAATTGTAGTAATAAACCCGTTGTGCTTTATGCTTCCTTTAATTTCTCAGGTGGAAATTTCTCATCTAATATAGAGGCGAGCTTTGCAAGCACTTCTGGCTGGTCATAAAATCCTGAATGGAGCTTATCAATTACAGGTTTTAATTCAAGTAAATCTGGACTTGTCTCAAGTTTATCCACTGATGATTCATTAACTTCTGAATTATTCTCCTTTTTATCAAGTTTTTTTGAGATTTTTGAACTCTCATTACTCAATGCATTCTTTTGAGTATTTACAGGTTTTATTTCCATAATTTCACCTCATTTTTGGTAAATTAATATAGATTTTTTTGAATTTAATTTTTTTAATTTTTCCGCTAAAATATCTAATCTCGCTTGGATTAGATCCAAATTATTTCCGTCGCTTTCCTTTAATTTCAAAATTGCAGTTTTCCAGTCTTCCTGGTGCATACTAATTTCTGCTTTGCCCGTCTCTGATAATATAAATTCATTTACATCTGATAATAATTTTCCCCTTTTACCATATAAATATTTTATATTATCAGTATCCATCATATTCATACCGTCAGCTTTCAATAAAAGCAAATGAATTCTTTTTGTCGTATCTTCTATGTTCTTTATGCATTCAACTACTTCTTCAAACTTTTGCATCTGCTACCTGACCATTACCAAGAATTTCAGCAACTAATCGAGAAATTTTTAAAGCTATCTCAGGTGGAATCTGCCTAATAACCTCTTTTGATTGTGAATCAATAATTTTTAGAACCATTTTGTTTGTATCCTTATCAATCTTAAACTCTAATGATGTTTCATCATCATTAATTAAATTTTTTAGTGTTTTCGCAAGTTCATCGTAAGATACTTTATTCATTTTTGTTTCCTCTGATTCCAAATCTTTTTTATCCTTTGCCTTTAAATTTGACACTCCACTGGATTGCTGAGCAATTTCTTGATTCCCTTCATTATCTGTTGTTGTTTTTGCTTTATATGTTGGGTCAAGTGTTATTGCAGGAACTCCCGTTATTGCATTTATCATATCTTACCTCTTAATTTATATATTCTATTAATAATATTAATAATATCCTTAATATGTTGATGTTGTACTTGTTAAACCTGATAGCGAACTCATAATATTATATTGATTCTGTGCTTGATAATATGTTTCTAATAATGTTGTATATTGCTTCCTTAAAACTTCTGTTTGTGAATCTATTCTTGACTGTGTATCTGTAATACGTTTTGTATAATTTGTTATCTGATTTGTAAGTGATGTTCTCCTGCTTGCTATTATCCCGTTTGTACCCTGTAAATTATAGATCATATTATTAATTTTTGAAATTATTCCATCAGGCGCTGTGAACAAATCAGCTACTTTTTGCGGATTATCTTTTAAATATTTTTCAAGTTTTGTTGTATCGGAAACAATAAAATTGTCGCTATCATTGACAGTTATTCCTATATCTGTTAAATATTTTGGCGCCTGTCCATCTGTAATTGATGATATCCTTGAAGAAGCAAGAGAACGAAGGTTGGATTTTAAGCTATTTATGGATGATTCATTTCTTATTAATGATTTATTCGAATTTAACAAATTCATAATATCATTAAGGGGGGTCAAAAGTGTATTTATTAGATCTTTGACAGCGCTTGTATTAACTTGGGTTGTTAATATCACAGGTTGATCGGTTAGCTCTTGTGGTTTTATTAAATTAATAGTCAATCCTGTGATTACATCAGAAATCGAATTCGATGCTCTATAAACATTGATGCCGTTAACATTCATCTTAGCATCTAAAACATTATAATCTGTCAGGATAAATCCTGCTGTTGTATCTGTAGCTATTGTTCGCGAAGTTGTTCCTGCCCCCAAACTTGTATTTATTCCTAATAATCCAAGCACCCCATCAGTATCTGTGAATTGTATATTATTTTCTCCACCTGTTGATTTTGACGATAATGACAATCGCACTGTCGATTTAGTATCTTTAACTACTGTCGCATTAATCCCAATATCTTCTGTATTATTAATTGTTGTTGCAATTTTTTGAAGTGCTTGTTCATTTGTTTCTGTGCCATTGAAAACCACCGAAACATCTTTAGAAGTACCATTAATATTTATTGTAAATGTTTTTGTTCCTTCACTCACACCGAAATTGTCGCTAAGTGCCATCTGCTTTGAAATCAACACATCGCTTGTTGCTATTCTATCTACTCGCATACTTGCTGTCCCTGTAAAGGCTCCACTTGTAGCCGTAGCTGTAATTACATTTGTATTTGAACTTGTTACTGCTTTTGAACCATATTTATCATCAATTGTTGTCAATTTTGAGAATGAACCTACATTATTAGAAACTGTATAGTTTCCATATGTATCAAGAACAGATACTAGCGCGTTTAACTTAGAATTCAAACTATTATAAAATGCTTGCGTATTTTCTAATGTAGCTTTTTGACTATTTAATGTGTCAATCTTTGGCTGTTCCGTTGCTTGATATGCTGCAAGCAATGCCTCAAGCTGAGTTTGCGAAGAGCTTGATGTACTTGATGTTGAATATATGTCTGCCATAATTTCACCTCATTTTTATTCAACTGGCTCTAAATTAAATGCTTTTGACCAAGTATCTCTCAGATCCTTTATTATTGCAAATGCTTCATCATATTTTTTTCTAAAAATTGCCCTCTGACAATATTCATATAATCTATATAGCCGAGTTGATGTTTCTTCATATTCAAAATTTAATGAGCTCATTAATTCAATAAGCACCCTGTTCATTTTTTGAACATCGCCCTTTTTATTAGCAAGAAGAAATAAATCATACATTTTTAAAATAATCTTTTCCTTGCTCCATGACATTACTTCTTGCTCTAAATAAGCAGGAATCTTCCCCTCAGTCGGATTCCCTGCATATAATTTTTGAGCTGCAAGCTTTTGAGATGCATCTGCCATTTCCTCACCTTTATTTTTTTATAATCTAATCAAAAAATGCCACCTCAATTTTCTTATCGGCACTTTTTTAAAATTGTTTAATTTTATTCAAATTATTTTTTTTATTTGATATAAACAAATATTATACCATTTTCTAACTTATTTATTAAAATACGTCTTCCCTTTCTCAATTACTTGCTTTGCTAATTTATTTGCATAATTTAAATCTGTCTGCCCTTCAACCGTTATAGATAATAAATATCTATCATTCAAACTATAGTTCACATTTGTGATTTTATCAACTTTATTTATTTCTTCATAAATCCAACTATCTTTAATATCGTCAAATTTAGAAACTTTTTGATATCGCTCATTATTATCCGATTCCAATCCATAATTTTTCCACATTGTTGAACTGGTCAGCATTCCCAAAGATGTGTTATAATCATATAATTCGATTGTAATTTCTTCACCTTTTGAATTTTTAAATGTCTTACTTGCAAGTGAATATTGTGTTCCGTTAACATTTAGATTTGAACCTTCAGGCTTCTCGGCTTGCCATCCCGCTACATCAGGTATGAAAGATAAAAGTATATTATAATCAGTTGCTATTGTATCGCCTTTTTTCTTCCTTTGTTCGATTTTTGCTTCTACTGCTTGCATTTGCTTATCTATGTTTTGACCCTTCTCAATGATTTCATCCATTGAAATTTCGTCCAAATTCTCTTCCTCTTCTTTTTTCCCGCAGCTTGTAATAAAAATAGTAAGTATTAAAGGCAATAAAATAATAAATAAATTTCTTTTCATTTATAACCTCCTCCAAAAAAAAATTAAAAATAGGATTGATTCAAATTATATTTATATTCAATTTTTTTTGGATTCTCTCCTCTCAATATTATTAATAGAGAGGAAAGAATCATTATATTTACATTTCAGTATCTATTTGTGCTCGTTGTAACTTATCAGAAAAATCAACGTATATACTTTTCCATTCAGTAAATATATCGAATACTGTCCATCCACCTTCACGATGTCCGTTACCTGTCCCTTTTACTCCACCAAATGGCATATGCACTTCCGCACCAATTGTCGGTGCATTGATATATGCAATTCCTGCCTCAATTTGATGCATAAATTGGAATGCGTCATTTATATTTCGTGTGTAAATCGATGATGACAATCCGTAATTTACAGAATTAGCCAAATCAATTGCATCCTCAAATGATTCCGCTTTTGAAATTGATAGAATTGGACCAAATATTTCCTCTTGAAAAATTCTCATATTTTTCGTTACATTTATAAATATAGTAGGCTCGAAGAAATATCCATTTGCTAACTCTCCTTCTTTTGCAACATTTCCTCCTAGCACAAGCTTTGCACCTTCTTTCTTGCCAATTTCCACGTACTCGACGCAAGTATCTAATTGCTGTTTATGAATTACAGGGCCAACATCTGTGCCTTCTTTCAATCCATCGCCTAATTTTAATTTCTTGGTTCGTTCGACCAATTTTTCGATGAATTCATCATAAATATCTTTATGCAAAATCAAGCGGGATGTTGCAGTGCATCGTTGCCCTGTAGTACCAAATGCACCCCATAGCACACCATCCAATGCTAAATCCATATTTGCATCAGGCATTACAATTTGTGGATTTTTCCCACCCATTTCGAGGGAAATCCGTTTATTCAATCTCCCACAAATCTCCCCAAGCTTCGTTCCCACATCTGTTGAGCCTGTAAAACCAATCACTTTGACATCGGGATGTTCTACAATCATATTTCCCATATATCCTTTGCCAAGCACAACATTGAATACACCGGCGGGGATTCCTGCTTCTTCAAGCACTTCTGCAAACATTACACCTGCGTGGGGGACATCCTTTGATGGTTTGAATACAACGGTATTTCCAGCTGCAAGTGCGGGAATAATTTTCCACGATGGAACAGCAATTGGGAAATTGAACGCTGTAATAACTCCAACCACCCCAATTGGTACACGGATAGACATATTCATTTTATTACGCAACTCGCTTGGTGCATTATATCCAAACAATCGTCGAGTTTCGCTTGCTGCATAATATGCAGTATCGATTGCTTCTTGAATATCGCCTTTTGTTTCAACAACAGGTTTGCCCATCTCGCGTGTCATTTTGCGGGCAATTTCATCTTTGCGGCGTGCAAATATATCCCCTGCACGCTTAATATATTCACCTCTGATTGGGGCGGGAACTTTGCTCCATTTTTCGTAAGCAGCTTTTGCAGCAGCCACTGCATCATTTACATCTTCTTGCCCAGATTCGGGAAATTCCCCAACTATATCATTAATATTTGCAGGATTAATATTTTGAAAATACTTATTCGATTTGGGTTCGACCCATTTTCCATTGATATAATTCTTAAATCTTTCCATATCTTATATTGATTTATTATAAAATTCAAAATTAATAAATTTGAATATTCATTTATATATACAAAATGATTAGTTGCATTATAAATTCCTCATAATTAAAAGGAGCTAGAGTGTTATTACTTTTTGAACCTACGACTTAAGTCGTAGGTTCAATTATCATAAGCCGTTAGTCCATTTCAGGCATAATCGAATGCGCTCCTAATGAGACACGTACAACGTGTCTCATTAGAATTACAATTCCTGCAATAGCTTATTATTTATATACTCCCTGATTTGTGATACGTTGATGCGGTCTTGGAGCATTGAATCACGGTCGCGGATGGTGACGGTATGGTCTTGCAATGTTAATCCATCGACTGTCACACAAAATGGGGTACCGACTTCGTCTTGGCGACGATAACGTCTCCCGATTGCTCCTGATGTATCATAAAATGTTGGAAAGTACTTCTGCAAATCTTTATAAATTTTATGGGCATATTCAGGCATTCCATCTTTATTGACTAATGGAAAAACCGCAAGTGTGATTGGCGCTAATTTGGGATTGAATTTTAACACAACACGAGTATCTTCTTTGCCTTCTTCATTAACAATTTTCTCTTCATTATAAGCATTGCATAAAAGTGCCATAAATACACGCGATACACCGCCCGAGGTTTCTATGACATACGGTATATATCGTTCATTATTCACAGTATCTACATACTCTAATTTTTTTCCGCTTGCATTTTGATGATTTGTTAAATCAAAATCCGTGCGGGAATGAATCCCCTCAATCTCGCCAAAACCAAATGGAAAATCATATTCAATATCAACAGCAAAATTTGCATAATGAGCAAGCTTCTCGTGAGGTTTCCACCGCAATTTGCTTTCGTTCATTCCTATATTTTTATACCATTGCCATCGTTCTGATTTCCAATAATCAAACCATTCTTTTTCGCTCCCAGGCTTAATAAAGAATTGCATTTCCATTTGCTCAAATTCGCGAGTGCGAAAAAGAAAATTTTTTGTATTTATCTCATTACGAAAAGCTTTACCAATTTGTGCAATACCGAAAGGAATTTTCAAACGTGAGCTATCCAGCACATTTTTGAAATTAACAAATATACCTTGTGCTGATTCAGGGCGAAGAAACACTGTGCTTGAAGCATCTTCGACAGGACCAACGTAAGTTTTGAACATTAAATTAAAATTGCGAACCTCAGTCCATTCGGTTGTTCCCGAAACAGGATCGGGAATTGAATAATCTATAATTATTTGATAATAATCTTCATTTGTTTGCGCTGCGTTATATTTTGTTTCGATTTCATTAGCAAGGTCGCTTTTACCTTTTTTCCGAATTCGGTCGATATACTCTTCAATCAAATTATCTGCTCTATATCGAGCTTTGCTAATTTTATTATCAATCATTGGATCTGTAAATTTCGATAAATGGCCGCTGGCTTCCCAAGTTTTAGGATGCATAATAATAGCAGCATCAATGCCCACAATGTTATCGCGAAAAGTCATTGATTGCCACCATACTTTCTTGATATTATTCAACAATTCCACACCAAGAGGACCATAATCCCAAAATCCATTAAGTCCGCCATATATTTCTGATGATTGAAATACAAAACCGCGTCGCCGTGCAAGTGAGATAATTGTATCTAGATTTAGCATAATTTTATAGAATTCAAAAGTATAAAAAATTCAAAATTAGCAATTTCTAAAAAATTTAGGGATTTGTTAGTAATTGGTTCGCGACATTTTCTCTATGTAATCAAAGAAAAATTTAATAATTTATTCATAATTTTGGAAATATTAATAAACACAAAACGATGCTCATTGGAGAAATAGCTGCATTAGCAACTGCAATATTTTGGTCATTTTCGACAATATTTTTCACGCGAGGGATTGAAAAAGTCGGCGTTATGCAAATTAATATAGATAGACTCTTTTTGTCAGCGATATTAGTATGGATAACTTTATTTATAGCAAGGATATATCCTGCTATGTCAATTATGCAATTGGTGTTATTAGTATTGAGCGCAATCTCAGGGCTTGTATTTGGGGATACTTTTTTATTTATGGCATTTGATGAAATCGGGCCAAGATTAGCACAATTAATTATGGCATTTGCACCTCCTCTATCTGCAATTTTGGCATTCATTTTTCTTAAAGAATCGTTAAATTTATTTGGTATAATTGGAATTATTATAACAACAATTGGCATTTTCCTTGTTATACTTGAACATGATGAAAATTCAAATAAAATTGTTATCAAAAACAAATTAGGTATATTGTGGGCAACATTTGGTATGATTGGCCAAGCGGGTGGATTGATTTTAGCAAAGCAAGCATTAAGAAGTGGCGGAATTCACCCTGTCGTAGCAAGTGGAGTGAGGTTAATTTCAGCATTTATTTTGCTTATACCAATTGGTTATCTAACAAAGCGTTATCATTTTGGAATTAAACCATACAAAGGAAATATAAAATGGTTAATAAATCCAATAATGGGCTCGATTCTTGGACCATATTTTGGAATGACGCTAAGTATGGTCGCAATCGCTTATGCAAAGGTAGGCATCGCATCGACAATTATGGCTATAACGCCTATTTTAATGCTTCCTATATCTCATTATGTATTTAAAGAAAAACTCTCTTGGAGACCTATCGTGGGAGCTATAATTGCTGTTTTTGGAATTGGAATTTTATTTTTAAAATAAAATATTGATAAATTGTTCGTATTTATCAAAACTTTTCTTAATTTTATGTTATTAAGTAATAGCAAAAAATAAAATGTTCAAGAAAATATTAATTGCCGTTTTAGCTGTTATGCTCGCAGCTTGCTCAAGCGAGAAATTGATTGATGAATCAAGTTCTAATCAAAAATTGATTGTAGCAAGCTTTGATGGAGCAAATTCACATATATTAAGCACAGATTTAAAAAGCACCCTAACAGAATCAAATGATTTATTTTCACAAGCAAATTCCAATTATATCGCTAATTCGCCAATAACCCGATTGCAAGCTTATTTAAATTATATTTTTGCATTTGTACCTGATGAAAATAAAATTATAGTATTTAATAAAAATACTTTTAAATACGTTGCGCAAATTAATTTCTCAAGTCAAGGATTAAGACCATTAAAACTTGCTTTTGCGAATGCAACTGATGCGTATTTAATTTGTGAAAATTATAATAAATTGATTTTAGTTGATATTTATTATTTTAAAGCAGCACGGGAAATCGATTTGCCTGCATCTGCAACCGATATTTTATCGCTAGGAAATCAAGTGTTCATTGCATTACCATTTGCAAATCAAATAGCAATCGTAGATAGCCGTACCCACACAATTGCATCATCAATCGCAGTCGATAACAGACCTTATATTTTTGCTCTAACTAGTGAGGTTACAAATTTGATTGTTTTATCCGCCGGAGCGGGAAAGCTTAATTTGGATCCTATGGGAACTCTTTCAGCACCTTCAGTTACTAATATTAATTTATCATCCAATAGCGTAACAGGATCAAATCCCTTAACTATTCCATATTATGATATAACAAATAAGTACCCTTTGCAATTTGCAATAACGAATAATGATTGGGCATTTATTGCATTGGATAGTATGCTTATTAAAATGGATGCACGCGATATTACTTTTGCAATTAATCTTTATAACGCACAAATATTTAGCTTTACGCAAAATTACATTGCTAATGACCTTTTTGCTTTAGAAAAAACGGATAATGGAACGATGATAGAAAAACTTGACCCAATTTCTGGCTCTCTTATTAACAATTTACAAACTCAGTTGAATATTACATCATTTGTTTCACTTTAAAATTGCTGATGAACGAAAACCAATCGATTATTAATCTCGATTCATTGCTAAATTTAAGCGCCCAATTAAATGGATCTTTCGATTGCAATTCAATTTTAAAAGCAGCAATGCTCAGCTTGATGGGCAAATTGAAAATTCCATTTTCACAAGCTTTTATATTAAAAAATGACAATGTGATTGAAATACACAGCGGAAAAAAAATATCTCGAAAATTTGCCGAGAAATTATTTCCTTATTTAAATAATATTCAATCTTGCGATATAATTGAAATTAATAATGATGCGAATTTGTCTGATTCCTCCAATTTAGATGGCAAATATCATTATATAATAAATTTGAAAAATTTTGAGCAAAATATTGGATTGATTTTGCTTGGTGAGAAAATTGATAAATCTATTTTATCAGAAGAAGAAAAATACTATGCCAAAATTGTTGCGCAAATTACTTCAATTGCTTTATCGAATGCCATAAATTTTCAAAATATTGAAAATCATTTGCGCGAAATTGAGTGGCGCAATTTGCTTTTTCAAAACTTGCTCAATATCAGCAATGATTTCCTTTCGTTTGGTTCTGAGGAAAATATTATCAAAACATTTTCGCTAAACTTGATGGGGCAACTCAAACTCAATCATTATGCTTTATTTTTAAAAAGCAAGTCAAGCTTTGCACAAATTATAAATAAATTCAATTTCGACTTCCAAGACAAATTAATTAATGAATTTGCATATAATTTTGATGAAACAGCTTCAAAAATACAAAGCCATTACACTGAGGTAAATTATATTTTTCCATTGTATTATCAATCGGAATTGAGAGGAGTGCTTTTATTAGGTGATAAAATGAATAGCAATGAATTTAGCAATGAAGATTTTTTATTTACAGAAATGCTCTCAAACACATTTATTACTGCATTAGAAAATTATAGGTTGATGCAAGAAGAAATAAAAAAACAAGAAATTGAGCGTGATTTGGCTCTAGCAAAAGGAATACAGGAGCGATTACTTCCCAAATCATTTCCCCAAAAAAGGGACTGGGATTTTTATGGGGTGATGAAGCCATCACAAATGGTAGGTGGCGATTATTTTGATTATATTGAGCTTAACGAAAATGAAATACTTGTAATTGTGGCTGATGTCTCGGGAAAGGGAATCGCTGCCTCACTTTTGATGGCAAATCTTCAAGCATCATTACATAGCTTTTCTTTGCTAAATCTTAATGTTAATGATATTGTCAAAAATATTAATCAATTGCTATATCAAAATACTGCTGAAGATAAATTTATTACTTTATTTATTGGCAAACTTAATTGCAACGCAGCAACTTTATCATATATCAATGCAGGCCACAATCCTCCAATTTTAATATCCGGGAATAATGTAATCGAATTAAGCAAAGGTTGCCTTCCATTAGGAATTGAAAAGGAAATTAATGAAATTGAAATTGGCAATGTGACTTTCCATAATGGTGATATTCTTGCAATTTATACTGATGGAATTGTAGAAGCAACAAATTCGCAAAAGATTGAATATGGTAAAGAGAAATTAATTGAAAATCTTTTTAGATTTATTAATTCGTCTATAAAAGAAATGTCTGAAAAAATTCTAATTGATCTATTCAAATTTATCAATGGCGATATGACTGAGAGTAATGAAATGGTTTTTAAAGATGACATCACTTTGAATATTATAAAACGGAAATAAGGAGATTTAATGCTTGTTAGAATTATGCGGCTAAATGAAAAGTTTAATGATATACCATTACCAAAATATATAACACCTGGGTCAGCAGGATTGGATGTATGCGCTGCAATTAATGAACCAATAACAATTGAGCCACTATCGACAGCGCTTATACCAACAAATCTAGCGATTGAATTAGAGCCTGGTTATGAATGTCAGGTACGGACTCGCAGCGGTTTGGCATTAAACTATGGAATATTTGCATTGAATGCACCGGGAACTATTGATAGCGATTATCGTGGTGAAATTAAAATTATACTTTCAAATTTTAGTAAAATGCCTTACACAATTAATCGTGGGGATAGAGTTGCCCAGCTTGTTTTTGCAAAATATGAGCAAGCCTCGCTTGTTGAAGTAAAGAAAATTGAGGATACTCAACGCGGAGCAGACGGCTTCGGTAGTAGTGGTATATAATTTATTAACTTATTATTTAATTAAACTAATTCAACATTATGTTTGAAGGTAATATTCCAAAACTGAGAAAAGATATTGATTTGCAAATCATTGATGATGGAGAAGATAGAGGCATATTGCTTTATGATAAAAGGCAATTTGCTGAAGTTCCCCTACTTTTAAAGTCCGAATTCTTTTTAATCTTGAGTGTTATCGAGGAAGGTATCACCGAGGATGAATTGCGTAATTTGTTTCTTAAGGAAGCAGGTATTAGCGACATAAGTCCAATACTTGAAACCCTTAAAGTGCTAAATGATAACTTATTTTTAGAGAGTGACCGGTATTTTCAAAAACTACGTGAAGATAACCAAGCATATAATATGCTTCCCTCTCGTCCTTTGATTACAGCGGGGCGTTCATATCCTGAAGACCCTGATGAGTTCAATAAATTTATGTGGGACTTATTCGACACAAGGAAAACAAAAGATTTAAATAGAAATGCTACGGCAATCATTGTTCCACATATCGACCTATCATTAAAGGGATATTGTCATCACGTATATTCAATGGGCTATGATGCAATAGCAGAAACAAATTTCGATACAATCGTAATATTAGGCACATCGCATTATACATTTTCGGATTATTTTATGCTGACAAAAAAGCCATACAATACCCCCCTTGGTATGATAGAAAATGACGATGAGGTTCTGGATTATCTTGAGAAAAATTATCCTCATACTTTTACATTTGACGACCAAGCTCACAGATTTGAGCATTCGATTGAGTACCAAGCTGTGCTGTCAAGATATTATTTTAGAAATAGAAATTTCAAAATAGTCCCAATACTTGTTGGTACATTCCAACAATTTGTGCAGGATAAAAAGCAACCAATTTCTGATGATATAATTAGCCAATTTATCGAAGGATTAAAAGAATCTTTGCATAAAGCAAATCGACATCCAATTTTTATTGCAAGTGTAGATTTTTCGCATATCGGGATGAAATTTGGAGATGAATTTGATGCAAAAGATAAGCTTGAACAATGCAAATTTGAAGATTATAAATTGCTCGATTCGATTAGGAATATGAATAAGGAAGAATTTTTTAATGAAATTATCGCGACACAAGATGCATGGAAAGTCTGCGGTGTGTCGCCAATTTATACATTATTATCATTAATTGATGCAAAATCAGGATCTTTTCTTGAATATAATCAGTGGTATGAAGAAGCAACTAAATCTTCAGTCTCTTTTTCAAGCATGGCATTTTATAGCTAATAATTAGCAATTAAATGGGTTAATCGCTATTTTTATGGGCATAATCTGTGACATAAAATCCCGAGCCTTTAAAAATCAACCCAATATCTTTGCTAATGATTCTTTCGACTTCTCCTTTGCCTGCGGGCTGATATTCGCAAATATCTTCAGGGCAAAATTTTAATGGTTCGTCATTAATTTTTTGCTCATATTCAAAAACTTTATTGCATTTTTTGCATTTATATGTGTATATCGGCATTTTGTCTGCTCTTAAAATTGAACAAAACCTATTTTATTATAAACTTCACTAAGTGTTTGATGAGCGATAATACTTGCTTGCTCATCACCGATTTTTATAATCTTATATAGACGTTCGGAATCTTTAATTATTTCTTCATATTTATCTCTAATTGGTGAAATATAATTTGCAACGGCATTTGCTACTTCTTCTTTAAATTCTCCATAACGTGATGAAGCAAATTGCTGCTGAATTTCTTCAATAGATTTATTTGTTGCAATATGAAAGAGCGTCATTAAATTAGAAATACCGGGTTTTTCTTGTTCATTATAATATATCTCACTGCCGGAATCAGTGACGGCACGCTTAATTTTTGTTCGAATAGTTTTGTCATTATCGGTAAGGAAAATGATACCGCTTGAATTTTCATCAGATTTAGACATCTTTTTGGTCGGATCTTGCAAATTCATAATTCTCGCGCCAATTTTTGGAATGTAAGGTTCGGGAATTGGAAAAGTTTGCGAAAACAAGTTATTAAATCGTTGGGCGATATTGCGAGTAATTTCGAGGTGTTGCTTTTGATCTTCACCGACAGGCACAGCATTTGCCTTATAAAGCAAAATATCGGAAGCCATTAATACGGGATAAATAAATAAGCCCGCATTAATATTTTCGGGATATTTTTCTGATTTATCTTTGAACTGCGTCATTCTGCCAAGTTCACCAAAGCCAGTCAAAGTTGATAGTACCCAGGTAAGTTGAGCGTGTTCAGGGATGTGCGATTGAATAAATACTACAGATTTTTCAGGGTCAATACCACAGGCAAGGAACAAAGCTGCAATTTCAAGCGAGCGTTGACGCAAAACTTTTGGATCTTGGCGAATTGTGATTGAATGCATATCAGCAACCATATAAAAACAATGGAAATTGTCTTGCATAGCAACCCAATTTTTCAATGCACCTGCAAGATGGCCAATTGTGAGCATACCTGATGGTGTGATTCCACTTAGAATGACTTTTTTTTGAATATTATTTTCCATAAAGTTGAGTTAATTTACAATTTTTTTCGTCTAAAAATGTTAATAAACTTTTTAAAATATTATTTTTATAAAGTTAACAAAATTACTAAAAGATTATTTTTTAAATGGAAAATAACGCAATTGAAGAAGTAATTGGCAAAGAATATAAATGCTTAGACAAAGGATTTGTGCGATTAGTAGATGTGATGGGCGATGACAATTCGATAGTGCAAGCAGCACGCGTGAGTTATGGCAAAGGGACAAAAACATATAACGAGGATAGAAGTCTTATTCGTTATTTAATGCGGCATTCACATACGTCCCCATTTGAGATGGTAGAATTAAAATTTCACATAAAATTACCAATATTTGTTGCCCGGCAATGGATACGCCATCGTACTGCAAATGTCAATGAATATAGCGGGCGGTATTCGGAAATGCGCGATGAATTCTATTTGCCTGAAGCGAGTGAGATTCGTTCGCAAAGTTCTGAAAATAAGCAAGGACGCAGCGATAATGAATTGTCGCAACTTGTAATAAATCAAATATTACAAAAAATGCAAAATTCGCAAAAAGCAAGCTATTCTGATTATATTTATTATTTAGAGAATGATTTAGCAAGGGAATTAGCTCGTATTAATTTGCCACTTTCTACATATACAGAATGGTATTGGAAAATTGATTTGCATAATCTATTCCATTTCTTAAAATTGCGAATGGATACCCATGCACAATATGAAATTAGAGTTTATGCCAATACTATTGCTGATATTCTAAAGCAAATTTTGCCAATTTCCTACGAAGCTTTTGAAGATTATGAGCTTAGCGCAATCCGGTTTAGCAAAAATGAATTAGATGTGCTTGCCGATATAATTAATAAAGAAAAATTAAAAAATATTCAAGCATCAGATTATGGATTTAATAAATCTGAATGGAAAGAATTAGAAGAAAAATTTAATAAATTTATAAAAAACAAGGATTAATTTATGAAAAGGTACATTACGTTGCTATTTTCATTTCTTATTATCGGCAATTTAGCGTATGCACAAACAACCGAGGAATTTTTGCAGAAATATTTTGAACATACAGGCTTACAAAAATTAGATTCAGTGAAAGCTTTCGAGATTGAAGGTACAACGGACGCTGTAAAAATGCTCGTTGCATTTCGTTTGCAATTTATGAAACCCAATTTTTATAGAATGAAAGAAAGGAGCAATAATGATATAGTAGTCTATAAAATAGATAATGGGAAGGATAATGTAGTAATGCTGCGAGATACAACAATTCCATTTCCAGTATTTGATAATTTTATAATGAAAAGCATTGTGGATTTGCTATCAGGTGGAATATACAATTATCAAAAAAATGGTATAAATATCGAATTTCAGGGTACAGATACAATGCGAGGAAATAAATATTATAAATTAGAGCTAACTGATAAAATTGGTTTGAAGTTCATCGCAATGCTTGACACCACAACATTTGATATTAAATATTTATCGGGAAATCCTTTAAGCGGGCCTATGCAATTTTCACCGATTTTTCTTGATAATTATCGGAAAGTGGATGGTATATCTTTCCCCTTCAAAATTGATTTCGCTGATAGATCAATGGAGATACTAATACGAATTGATTCTATCAAACTTAATCCTGTTCTTCCAAAAGAGATTTTTACAATTGACTATCCTGAAAATAAAAATTTTGATTAAAATTATATGGTATAAATATGAAGATAGATGTAATAATGCCCAAAATGGGCGAATCCCTCCAAGAAGGGACAATTATACGATGGACAAAAAACATTGGTGATAATGTAGAACGCGATGAAACAATTTTGGAAATTTCAACTGATAAAGTCGATACTGAGGTACCTTCACCTGTTGATGGAGTGCTTAGTGAAATTCTCGCTCAAGAGAATGAGACAGTGGAAGTTGGAAAAGTTATTGCTCGTATTTCTACAGATGGAGACGAGGTAGCCCCATCCACACCAAAAGCGGAAGCAAAAGGAGCAATTGAAGAGACAGCAACTGCGGAAAATATTGCAACACCCATAAAAGCAGAAGAAAAACAAACAATTTCAGCGAGCAAGCAATCAAGCGAAACTATTGCAACTCTGCAAACGACAGAACAAATAGTATCCTCTAAACCGCAACCAATTGTTGAACCACAAGGAAATGCTCCGAAGCCAAACGGGCATTCAAACGGTGCAACTTATGAAATTCCCGCACGCGATAATGATAAATTTTATTCTCCACTTGTAAGAGAAATTGCAAAACAATATAATATCTCACTTGAAGAATTGCGAACAATACAGGGAACTGGTGCAGATAATCGTATAACAAAAAATGACATTTTAGGATATATTGAAAGCAAATCCAAGGTTGCACCAACTATTCAACCTACCGAGAAGCCACAGCCAGATGTGATACCATCAATTAAATCTCAAATTTCTCAACCAGAATACACAGGAGAAATAAATCCAATATTTAAAGCAGCAGGCGATTATGAAGTTATTCCTATGGACAGGGTGCGTCAATTGATAGCTGAGCATATGGTACGTTCAAAAACAACTTCCCCACACGTCACAAGTGTTGCAGAAGCGGATGTTACAGAAATAGTAAAACTACGTGAGAAGAATAAAGCAGATTTCCAGGCTCGTGAAGGATTCAAATTGACTTATACACCATTTTTTGCTCTCGCTGCAATTGAAGCAATCAAGCAATTTCCAAATATCAATGTCAGTGTTGATGGCACTAATATAATACGATTTAAACATATCAACCTGGGTATAGCAACTGCATTAGAAGACGGCAATTTGATAGTGCCTGTAATTAAGGATGCTGAGGAATTGAATATTACAGGATTGGCAAGAAAAATTTATGATCTTTCTACTCGCGCAAGAACAAAAAAATTGAATCCTGATGAAATTCAAGGAGGCACATTCTCAATCACGAATGTTGGTACGTTTGGAACGCTATTTGGAACACCAATTATAAATCAACCGCAAACGGGAATTATGGGAATTGGAGCAATCCAAAAGCGAGCGGTTGTGCGTGAGGTAATGGGAAATGATATGATAGTGATTCGGAATATGGCTTACGTTTCGATTACTTACGACCATCGCGTTATTGATGGTCAGCTTGCAGGCAAAGCACTCGAAGCAATTGTTGCATCGCTAGAAAATATGAACGAGAACACAATTAAAATATAAAAGAAAAGATGTATTTTAATAAAGAAACTACCGAAGGTGAGAGTGCCTGAGGTAGTTTTTTTTATTTGGATTATAATAACTATTATAAAGCTTTAAAGAATTCAATTGCCAACATTAATAGCAAAATAACTATCCCGATAAGCGTGATAATCACTAGGATATTTAGGATTATTTGTTGAATTTTTTATCAATATATACAATTATCCAAGATATTTTTACGAAATTAAGAAATATTAATTTGAAGGAATAACATAATATTATTGAATTATAAATGGATCCCTGTACTCCGGAATATCACGCTATTAAAATTATAATGATGATATAAAATTTTTCCCCTATAAAAAACAATTTTAAATGATCCTGTAATTTAATATGCATAGTTTAAATTTCTGCTCACATCGTTTTTCTATAATTTGCTCTTTGTAAGATAATTTATTAAATCTTGTTCAATTAGTCCTGTTGAAATACAATGAATTGTTTTACACTTATCTGCGTGATCGAAATCATTAAAATTTAATCCTATATTCACATTTGTACTATCTTCAGTCGCTTTTTTATATGTAATTGTGATTCTAAATTTTAAAGGAATAACATTATATTTTACTACCTCGCCACATTCTCCACAATCAGCAACTGCATTTGATGTTTTTTGTTTCCCTGAAAAAAAATCAATATCATCAGATTGATATGATGATGTATTTCCCTCGAAAACTAAAATCATCATTTTTTCATTAATAATGATAGGTGATAAATTTTTTGAAATTCCCCATTGCATTGTCTTCGACATAACTGTTTCACAAGAACCATATATAATTGAAGGATATTCAAAACTTTTCTTTTGTGGCTCTTGATAATATGTAAAACTACATCCATAAAATATTGTCATAAGTAATATTATTGGTATAGAAATGAAAATTTTATTTTTATTAATAAAATTAATTACACTTATTATTTTTTTAATTTTTTTCATAAAAGTCCTTATCTATTATTAATTAATACTTAATACAAAATTATTAAAATCCTATCAAAATTGATCACTAAATCATAAATAGTTAAAAATTATTTTTATGATAACATGAAATTTTTCCCCTATAAAAAACATTTTTCTAAAATAATCGTATAAACTATTTTTTATAGTTTCAGTTTTATTAGTTTTATAAATGAACGTAGATTTAAAAGACAGAATCATCCAAAATTCAATTGGGCTATTTTGCCAAAATGGATTGAAAAATGTTAATACTGACCTAATTGCGCAGGAAGTTGGCATCAGCAAGCACACGCTTTATGAAGTGTTCCCGAGCAAGGAGCAATTAATTAGAGAAGTGCTGCTGAATTTAATGAATACAATTCAGCAAGAAGTACAAAAATTAAACAAAGTAATAGATGATGGCTCATCAGACAATTTTATATTAGTATTTCAACATTTAATGAAAGTAATTAGCGATGTGCTGAACAATTTTACAAAGCAAATAATGACTGATTTGAAGCGATATTATCCAGTTATTTGGGAAGAGATACGAGCATTTAGAGTAGTAGGAATGAGAGATGAATTTTTAAAAATTTGTAGATATGGTCAATCAAAGGGATTTATTCGCGATGATATCAACGTGGATTTAATATACTATATATTTTTGTTTTCAATTGATAATATAATGACTCCCGAAATTATATCAGAATTACCAATGAGTACGAATAACACATTGAAGAGCATATTTGATATATTTTTAAAAGGTATAACAACAGACAATTATCGAAAGGAGTTGTGTAGCGAAAATTTTGACTCATTTTAAATAAAATATATTTGGTTATGATAGAAATAATAACAAAAACTGTAAAGTTTGCTATAATTCCTGTTATCGCAATGGCTTTGCAATTTTCTATAAGCACTGCGCGAGAGTTGACGCTCGATTCTGCAATTTCAATTGCAATAAAGAATAATGCGGATATAAAAATTGCAAAGTTAGAAGTAGACCGTGCCAAGCAAGCAATACTTGAAGCATATGGGTATGCATATCCAAGCATAGATTTCTCAGGTTCATTCACACACTTTTTAGAAAAGCCTATGATGCCATTTCCCGACTTCAATGCAATGCTGAATAATTCAGTCTATGGCGTATTATTCAAAGAGAATGTCATTCCGACTGATAATGCTAAATATCTGCCAATGACTACAAAATTGCAATCTTTTTCGCTTGCAAATAATTATAGCGCCACGTTTCAACTCACACAAATTTTATTCAACTATTCAGTAATTCAAGGAATTAGCACATCAGGCATATACCGCAATTTGGCAGAAGAGCAACTCAAAGGCAAAATCGCAAGCACAACTTTAAATACCCAAAAGGCATTTTATAGTGTATTGCTTAGTCAGGAAGTATTGAATATAACACGCCAAAGCTTGCAAAATGCTATGGACAATTTAAGGAATGTGCAAGCTCTTCGGGCGCAGGGAATGGTCTCTGAATTTGATGCTTTGCGCGCCGAGGTACAGGTTGAAAACATAAGACCTGTAGTTTTGCAGATGGAGAGCAATTTGGAATCGATAAAGAACAACTTCAAATTACTTATAGGAATTCCTCAGACAGATGACATTACATTGCAAGGCGAAATACAATATAATCCATCCGAGTTGAAAAGCGAGCAGGAATATATCGATATTGCGATGAAGAACAATTTTGATTTGAACACTTTAAATATCAAAAGAGAATTTGACAATGCAATGATTGATATTGAAAGAGCAAATTATTATCCGACGCTTGCATTTTTTGCAAATTATGGCTTTCAGGGAGCAGCAAACGATTTAAATTTTATGAATTATCGGCAATCTGTTGTGGGCATAAGTCTTTCTATTAATCTTTTCAATGGATTAAGAAAAGAGCGCCGTATTGAGCAACAGACAATTAATGTAGAAAAAACGGATGAAACAATTAATCAATATAAAGATTATATTGCATCTCAGATAAAAAGCAAGTTAATTGAAATTAGAAAGATACAGACAAATATTGATGCACAAAATCGAAATATACAACTCGCACAGCGAGCCTATGAGATTTCAGAAATCAGATATAAAGAAGGTACAGGCAATCAGCTAGAAATTGAAAATGCTGATTTAGCCTTGCGTCAAGCAAAAACAAATTATATGCAATCGGTCTATCAGTTTATCACAATTATTAATGATTTAGATAACTTGACAGGGACGATTGACACTAAATATTTAAATATTAACGAATAAAAATAGAGGTTATAAAATAATGAAGAGAAGAATTATATCAATCACTGTTATAACGCTTATTGCATTAAGTTTAATGATTTCGTTGCAATCCTGTGGAAATAATGAGAAAAGTAAAGTTGGCGAAAAAGAAAGTATTGAATCAATTCATAATAAAGAAGGAGTACCCGTAACAATTCAAGAAATTCAACCTGAAGAGCTAACAATAACATTAAGTTATCTTTCCACATTAATGGGATCTAAGCAAGCAACAGTCACGTCGATGGTAGCTGATAAGATAGAGAAAATCAAAGCCCGTGTTGGCAGTCGAGTTGCCGAAAATCAAGTTGTGGTGCAATTTCCCTTGGATAACCCTACATTGCAATATCAACAAGCAAAGGTTTCTTATGAAAATTACAAGAAAACATACGAACGAATGAAAACATTACTTGCAGCAGGTGAAACATCACAGCAGAATTTCGATAATATCGAGACTCAATATCTTGTTGCTAAACGAAATTATGAATCAATACAACAGATGTTATTTGTTGAATCACCAATTTCAGGAACAATTGTGGAAATACCTTATGAAGAAGGCGAGAAAGTAAGAGCAGGTGATAAGCTATTCACAGTTGCACAAATTGACAGGATGAAAGCTGTATTTTGGGTTACAGATCAAGATATGACGCATATAAAAAATGGTATGACAGTAACTATCGAAAAGAACGGAAAAGTGTATTCAGGGCGGATTAGTGAAATCTCCCTGGCTCAGGACCAAACAAGGAAAGCTTTCAAGGTGGAAGCAGAATTTCCCAATAAAAACCGCGAATTATATGTGGGAATGACAATGGACGTATTAATTCCATATTATAACAATCCTAGTGCAATTGTAGTCCCAAGAAGTGCATTAGTGCAGCAAGGTGGCAAATATTATGTATATTTGGCAATGGACAATACAGCAAAAATGCAAGAAATAAAAATCGGGCAATCCCAAGGTGATAAAGTAGAGGTATTTAAGGGATTAAATCCAGGAGATAAAGTAATCACTGAGGGTGTCAATTTGCTCAGTGATGGAAGCAAAATTTCGTATCAAAATTAGGAGAAAAGGATGAAAATTGCTGATTTATCAGTAGAAAGACCTGTGATGATTACCGTCATTTTGATTGTTCTAATTATATTCGGTTTTCTTGCATTCAGAGGATTAAAATCTAATCTGACGCCCGATGTTAAAATTCCATACGTAACAATACAGGTTGTATATCCAGGAGCCACTCCAAAGGAAGTAGAAACATTAGTGACAGATAAAATCGAGGATGTAGTTTCGACAATTGAAGGAATAAAAACAATAAATTCATATTGCTTGGATAATGTATCCCTTACAATGATTGAATTTGTGCTTAATAAAAATATTGATGTAGCAAATCAGGAAGTAAAGGACAAAGTTGATCAGATTTTAAATGATTTACCTGACGATGCAGAAAAGCCAATTATTCAAAAAGTAGATATTCGAGCTCAATCAGTAGCGGACCTTGTTCTTAGTGGGGATATAGACTCACGCGATCTTTATGATATAGCAAATAATCAAGTAAAGGATATGCTATCGCAGATTTCAGGCGTTGCAGATGTAGAAATCAATGGAGGACAACAACGGGAAATTCGTGTAGTAATGAACAAGCAGGCAATGTACGAAAATATGCTTTCCTTACCTGCCTTGATGCAAATTCTGGGAGCACAAAATATGGATATACCAGGCGGTACCTATAATATTGGGAATCAAGAATATTCAATCAGATTAAAGGGACAATATGATTATGATTCTATAAAAACAATTGAAGAAACAGTATTACCTACTCCAACAGGTGCAAAGAGATTACGCGAGATTGCTCGAGTTGAGGATGCAGGCAAAGATATAACTCAAAGATCAGTATTTTTCGATAATGGGAAAAAAATCCTTTATGATAATGCAATTAGAATTGGTGTTATAAAAAGTCCTGATGGTAATGTTGTTGATGTTGTTGATGAAATTGTTAAAAGGCTTCCTACAATTAAAGCTGCTCTTCCGCCGGGTGTAAGTATCGATGTTATTAGAGAGAGTGCAAAGTTTGTCAGAAACACACAAAGTGATACACTATCAAATATTTATCTTGGTATTCTGATTACAGCATTGGTTATATTCTTCTTCTTGCACGATTGGAGAACTACATTAATTGCAGCTGTCACGATGCCTGCATCTATTATTTCATCATTTCTATTTTATCCAATGTTTGGAATGGATTTAAATATATTAACTTTAATGGGAATTTCGGTCACAACTGGGGTTTTGGTGGCTAATTCTATTGTTATTATAGAAAATATCTTTCGATATAAAGATATGGGCTATAAAACTGCAGATGCAACAAAAATTGGTACTAACGAGGTATTTGTTGCAGTATTAGCTTCCACATTAACTAACCTCGTTGTCTTTATTCCTCTTGCAAATATCACAAGTATAGCTGGCCAATTTTTGAAAGCATTAGCATTGTCTGCAACATTTACTACAATTTTCTCCCTACTTTATTCATTTACATTGACACCTATGCTTAGTGCTTTATTAATACCTGACAAGGAGATAAAGAAAGGAAAAATCAGGATTTCACTTGACAAAATGGACCAATTTTTCACTAATCTTTTCGAGAAAACCTTAAGACCTATACTTAAGACAAAAAGCGCATCTTGGATCACTGTTGGTGTGACAGTTGCATTGTTTGTATTAGTAGTATTTGGATTAGGTTCTCAGCTGCAATTTGAGTTTATGCCTGATATGGATAATGGACGTATTGCTGTAACAGCTGAACTCCCTACAGGATATAATCTTGACGCTACAGCAAAAACTGTAGATCAAATTCAAAATATTGTTGCCAAGCATCCTGAAGTTGTAAATATTGTATCTGATCTTGGCAAGTCCAGTCGTACCAATCTTGGTTCAAATCTTGCAATTATAAATGTGCAATTGAGCGATAAAGCGGACCGAAAGATAAGCCAATCTGAGTTGCAAGAAATACTAAATAAAGAACTTGCAAAAGTTAAAAATGCGAAAATAACAGTCAATGCTGGTATGGGTGTTGAGCAAGGCACTTCACCTCTTGAATTTTATATAATGGGACAGAATGAATATGAAGTGCAAAAGATTTCTGACCAAGTTTATAATAAAGTCAAAGATGTGCCAGGATTAATCAATTTCGACCAATCTACTCGCACGGGACGCCCTGAGATGACAGTATATCCAAAGCGTGATGTTATTGGAGATATAGGTTTATCAGTGACCGAGCTTGCATTGTCCTTGCGGTCATCTGTTGAAGGAATGTCCTCAACTAAGATTCGCCGTGAAAAGGATGAATATGATATTACTATCATAATGGATAGCACAGAAATTAATTCTCCTGAAAAAATTAAAGATATGCCAATCATTACACGAGCAGGCACATTTAGACTTGGCGATTTAGCAGATGTGAAGTTTACCCCTGGTCCTACACAAATTCTCCATAAAGATAAATATACTGCTGTTAGATTTTCAGGCGCCCCTGCTCCTGGTGTCCCACTTGGGACTGTCACAACAGGAATACAAGAAAAAATCAATCAAGTTCGTTTCCCACTCGGTTATAGCTTTGCGTGGAGTGGCACATCTCAAATGTTTCAAGAACTTATGGCTGACTTTATTTTTGCATTTTTGCTTGGAATTGTTCTGACTTATTTACTGATAGCTGCAATTCTCGAAAGTTTTGTAGAGCCATTATACATTATGCTTACTATACCATTAGGGTTAATTGGTGTTATTTTCGCTTCTTGGATTACGGGAACTAATTTAGGTATAACTTCATTAATGGGCATTATTATGCTTACAGGAATTGTTGTAAATAACGCTATTCTTATGCTTGATTTTGCGAATCAATTAATTCGTCAGGAAGCGTTGTCTATACACGATGCATTAATTGAAGCAGCTGTGACGAAATTGAAACCTATCATTATGTCAAACGCCGCTCTTGCGTTAAGCACATTACCAATGGCATTGAGTATCGGCGCATCAGGTGCAGAAATGCGTGCTCCACTAGGTATTGTAACAATTGGCGGAATAGCAGTATCCACACTTTTGACTCTATATGTAATTCCTGCACTTTATTTTATATTTGCCAGGGAGAAACATAAGGTCAAAGAAATTGAAGATAATACAGCAATAGAATAAGTAGTTATTTATTATAAATATTTAATATAAAAAAGAGGATTGTATGATAATGCAGTCCTCTTTTTTTTATTTATTACTCATTACTAAGTATCATAATATAGTAATTCATAACATATTATTATCTCAATTATTCTAAGAGCAACTTACCATCTTCCATAATTATTTTATCATCAAAATAAACGGTGGGTTTGGATATAATTCCATCAATATGAAAAGGCACATCAATTGTCCCACCAAATGAAATATTATTGCCAAATGCAAAATGTACTGTGCCCAAGACTTTTTCATCTTCAAGTATTTCGCCGCAAACTTTAGCATAAGGATTTGTACCAATACCAAATTCACCGATTGTTTTGCTTTTTTCACCATACCGATTAACTAATTTTCCAAAAAGCCGAGCATCTCCACCACGGCCTGAGATTTTCTTTATAACTCCATTTTTTACTTCTATATAAACAGGGTGAGTCAAAACTCCAAGATTTGCAATTGAAGCATCAAAAGCAATGACACCATTAACGCTATTTTCGATTGGTGCAATATAGACCTCACCTGAGGGCAAATTACCACTCTCTCCAATATTTCGTAAGATTCCTGTACTTGCAACGCTTTTTCGATTTGTGGCATCAAAAGTGACATTTGTCCCATGTTTTGCCAAGACTTTGACTTTTGACACATTTTGAAAAGCATCATGAACCCTTTTTGTTATATTAAGGACTTTATCAATGTTCCCATTCAAACATCTGATCATTGTTTCTTCGGTTATTCCAGGCATAGTTCCAACACGAACGCCAATTTTTGAAGCTTCACGCCTTGCATTAGTGTGCGTTATTGATTTGCTTGTGACAGCAACAACTACATCCACTGCTTTCATTAGGTCAGCAATTTGCTCGGGTGGTTCCTCGCCATTGACCTCACGTTCTCTCATTTCTATATAAAAAGCCTCTTTTGCAATAATAACCCCCGCTTCATAAATTGCAATAGCAATTTCTCGCATTTTAGGATCGGCAATAACAAGCAAGGTCTCGGATTCTTCTAATCCCATATAATCTTTCAAAGCAAGCCGCGCTGCTTTTTGAATTTTTAATAGTGGCATATTTACCTTTTATTTTATTTTTAATATTCTTTCTAATCTCAATAATTACAAAGATAAGAAAAATCGAATTAATAATATAACTTACTCAATATTATTAAATTTTATTGAATTCTATTTTATAATATGAGATATTATTTATTTAAAAGAAATTTATTTAAATATTTTTTTTTTATATTCGTTAATATTTTATTCTAATATTTTATACTATAATATTTATAAAATAAAAGAATAAAAGCAAACGAAATATTAAATTTTCATTTAATTTATATTTCAACAAATACTTGGGAAATTGACTGAATCATTTATTATGAATTTTGAAAAAGTAAATAACAAAATAATTAAAGACAATTATTGAAGTAAAGAATTCAAATAGAAATAAATAGAAAATTAACAAATAAATTATATTGATATTTTAAATTATGTAAAATAATTAAATAGGAAACACAAATGGCAAAAATTATTGAATTCGATGTCGATGCTCGTACCCACCTTAAATCGGGTGTGGATCAGCTTGCAAATGCTGTAAAAGTTACGTTAGGACCAAAGGGTCGTAATGTTATTATTGATAAGAAATTCGGTGCACCAACTGTTACGAAAGATGGTGTAACTGTGGCAAAAGAAATCGAACTCGAGGACCCAATTGAGAATTTAGGGGCAAATATGGTACGTGAAGTAGCCTCCAAGACAAGTGATGTAGCGGGCGATGGAACAACTACGGCAACTGTCCTTGCTCAAGCAATTTATCGTGAAGGATTGAAAAACGTTACAGCAGGTGCTAATCCAATGGACATTAAGCGTGGTATCGACCTTGCTGTTGCAAAAATAAATGAAGGATTAAAGGAAATATCACGCAATGTGGAAGGAAAACGAGAAATCACACAAGTCGGTGCAATTTCTGCAAATAATGATATTACAATAGGTGAATTAATTGCAGAAGCAATGGATAGAGTTGGGAAAGATGGCGTTATTACAATAGAAGAAGCAAAATCAATCGATACAACTCTCGAAACAGTTGAAGGAATGCAATTCGATCGTGGCTATATTTCACCATATTTTGTCACTGATACCGAAACAATGGAATGCGTTTTTGAAAATCCCTACATTTTAATTCATGACAAAAAGATTTCCACTATCAAAGAGATATTGCCTGTATTAGAAAAAGTTTCGCAAACAGGTAGGGCACTTCTAATAATTGCTGAGGAAGTTGAAGGCGAAGCTCTTGCAACATTAGTATTGAACAAATTACGTGGGGTTTTGAAGGTAGCCGCCGTAAAAGCGCCTGGTTTTGGCGATAGAAGAAAAGCAATGCTCGAAGATATTGCCATTCTTACAGGTGGTACTGTTATTTCTGAAGAACAAGGCTACAAACTTGATATGACGGGTTTAGAACATCTTGGCATTGCAAAGAAAGTTGTAATTGATAAGGATAATACTACAATTGTTGAGGGCGCAGGGAAGCCTGAGGACTTAAAGAGAAGAATCAATGAAATCAAGGCGCAAATTGAAAAAACTACTTCCGATTATGATAAAGAAAAATTGCAAGAAAGATTAGCTAAATTAAGTGGTGGCGTTGCTGTATTAAAAATTGGAGCTTCGACAGAAGTTGAAATGAAAGAAAAGAAAGCTCGCGTTGAAGATGCACTTCACGCAACTCGTGCTGCTGTCGAAGAAGGTATTGTGCCAGGTGGTGGAGTCGCTTATCTTCGGGCAATTCACAAACTTAATGAAATTCAATGTGATAATGAAGACCAGAAAATCGGTATTGAAATAATTAAGAAAGCAATTGAAGAGCCAGTTCGTCAAATTGTCACTAATGCGGGTCTTGAGGCATCAGTAATTGTCAATAAAATAAAAGAGCATGATGGTAATTACGGTTTCAATGCTGCAACAGAACAATTTTGCGATATGTTCGAAGATGGAGTAATCGACCCAACTAAAGTTACCCGTGTAGCATTGGAAAACGCTGCATCTGTTGCAGGATTACTTATCACAACAGAAGCCTTAATAGTTGAAAAACCTGAAAAGAATCCTCCTATGCCCCCTATGCCACAAGGCGGAATGGGTGATATGTATTAATCAAAATTCAGCAATTTTAAATTTTACAAGGAGCATTCAAAATATGAATGCTCCTTTTTTATTGAATCATTGAGTAATTGCCGAATCTAATACAATATTATATATTAAAAAATAAAAATATTTCGTATTTTTGTATTCTTTCATTTTGCACAAATTTGCAATGACTCGGTAGCTCAGATGGTAGAGCATTAGACTTTTAATCTAAGGGCCATGGGTTCGATCCCCGTCCGAGTCACAAGATAGAAACATATTATATACCACCATCCTAATTATATACTCAGCAAATTATATCAAGAATTTAAGGATATTAACAAGTAGTAATCCCTATTTATTATTAAATAATGAACCCTTCCATGATGGAATTAATTGAAAATTTAAAAATAAATAGCTAAGTTCTCCAGGTTTTATACTTTTATAAGAGTATTCCTTTTAAAAATAATGTTGCTGTGTTGAAGTAAATTGCAACTCCTGTGACATCAACCAAAGTTGCCACAAAGGGCGTTGATGATGCAGCAGGGTCGAAACCTAAACTTTTAAAAATCAAGGGTAATAGTGAGCCAACTAATGTTCCCCACGTGACAACACCCACAATTGAAATGCTTACAGCCAAGCCAATCAGTACCCAATAGGGACCATAGATACCTGATGATGCTTGCCAAATTGAAATTCGCAGAAAACCAATAATTGCAAGAATAGCACCAAGCATTAAACCTGATAAAAATTCACGTCTTACGACAAACCACCAGTCTTTAATCGATAGTTCGCCTAATGATAGTGCGCGAATAATCAATGTAGCCGCCTGCGACCCAGAGTTCCCACCCGATGAAACAATTAATGGTATGAAAAGAGCTAAAACAACTGCTTTGGCAATTGCATTTTCATAATATCCCATTACAGTTGCCGTCAGCATTTCTCCAATAAATAATACACTCAGCCATCCGACGCGTTTTTTTACCATTTTAAATAAAGAAGTAGATGTATATGGTTCTTCCAAAGCAGCAACAGCACCAATTTTTTGAATATCCTCAGTTGTTTCTTCTATTGCGACATCAATGATATCATCAACCGTGACAATGCCTATTAATACGCCATTTGAACCTGTTACAGGCAAGGCAATCCTATCGTATTTTTTAAATACTTCAAATGCTTCTTCCTGGTCATCATCCACATTCAGCGATATATAACTCCCATCCATTATATCGCTAACTTTTTGGTCGGGTTCTGAAAGTAAAATCTCACGCAGTTGAAGATCATCAATCAATCTACCTTTATCATCTATTACGTATATATTATTAAATGTTTCTGTCTCTTTTCCATGTTTTCTAATATAATCAAGCACTTGATTAATAGTCCAATCGGGATGAACGGCAATGTAATCGGGTGTCATCAATCTGCCAACACTATTCTCAGGATAGCCAAGCAGCTTTTGAGCAATTGCACGTTCCTGAGGAGTCAAAAGCGAAATTAATTGTTTTGCAATCTCGGGAGGCAATTCTTCGAACAATGCTGTTCTATCATCGGGCGACATATCATTAAGTATAAATACAACATCTTCGTTTGCCATTGCTTTAAGCAAATCGATTTGTGAGTCTACGTCAAGATACTCAAAAACATCGGTAGCTATTTCTTTTGGAAGTATCCGAAATATTATTGCCCGCTCATTTAGGGGTAAATCGTTCAATAAATCTGCAATATCGATTGGAGACCAATCTTGGAGTACTGATTTTAAAGTAGGCAAATCCCTCTTCTCAATCAAATCTAAAATTTCGGGTTGCATAAGTTGCCCAAACATATTCCCTCCTATTTTATGAGGTATAACTTTATATCTTCTATTGACTTTTCAATAGGCACATTATCTATTTTCCAATAATATGAAATTATTCGAGTCCCTGGTTTAAGCTCCTTTCTAAATTTTTCCCATAATCTTTCATTAACATTATTATATTGAAAAATAAAAATTACATCAGCATCGCTTAAATCCAGCGAAAAGAAATCTCTTAAAAGAACTTTTGCCTTTTTTGCTCGCATTTTTGCAACGAACCATCGTAGTGGGTCTATCTCCACACCAATTGCTTTTTTTGCTCTCTTTGCTGCTTCTTTCAAAACATCACCAAAACCGCAGCCTAAATCATAGAATACGTCATTTCCATTTAATTCTGCTAAGTCCAATGACTTATGAATTTTATCAATAGGTGTTGGGGTAAATCCCGCACCTCCAATCAAAATAGGCCAAAATTGCCAAAAAAATATAACAAAAATACCAATTACAATAATTGCAAGAACATAAAATATCATTTGTTTAATTTAAACTTTTTCTTTCTTCTTTTTTTCAGCCAATGCTGTTTTGATAAAATCAATAAAAAGCGGATGCCCCGTAATTGCCCGTGATTTTAGCTCGGGATGAAATTGAACGCCTAAAAACCATGGATGCCCTTTTAATTCTGCAATTTCCACTAACTGACCATCGGGCGATTTACCACTAAAAATCATACCTTTTGCTGAAAGTAAATCTCTATATTGATTGTTTATTTCATACCTGTGACGATGCCGTTCAGAAATTGCTTCTTGATTATATGCCCTATATGCTATTGTTCCTTTCTCTAAAATCGCGGGGTAAGCACCAAGCCGCATTGTTCCACCTTTTTCGGTAATTTTCTTTTGATTTTCCATTAAATCAATCACATTATTCTTTGTTTTTTCAAATTCTGTGGAATTTGCATCCTCCAAGCCGCATACATCTCGAGCAAATTCAATTACAGCACATTGCAATCCAAGGCAAATACCGAAAAAGGGCAAATTATTTTCCCTTGCATATTTTATGGCTTGGATCTTGCCTTCGATACCGCGTTTTCCAAATCCAGGACCCACAAGTATACCATCAAGCAAACCAATTTTTCCCTCTACATTTTCAGAATTAATTTCTTCAGAATTCACAAGTTGCACATTAACACGCGTGTTATTTATTGAACCTGCATGAATAAATGCCTCAATTATGCTTTTATATGAATCGCGGTATTGTGTATATTTTCCCACAAGCCCAATATTTAAAGTGTATACAGGATGCTTTATTCTATCTACAAATTTCTTAAAATCATCAATTTTAGGATCTCTTGGGGCAATGCCCAATTTTTCAAAAATTCTATTCTGCAATCCTTGTTGTTTAAACATTAATGGCACTTCATAAACCGTATATGGCACATCGGGAACATCAAATACAGATTTAACTTCAACATTGCAAAATAGAGCTATCTTTTCTTTAATTTCCCGACTTAATTTATTCTCTGCTCGGCAAAGCAATATATCAGGCCTAATTCCATACTCCATAAGAGTTTTAACAGAGTGTTGAGTGGGCTTTGTTTTTAATTCATCAGATGATTTTATATAAGGAACATAAGTCAGGTGTATATTCAACGTTTTGCTGTGACCATATTCAAGTCCTATTTGGCGTTGTGCTTCCATAAACGGTAAAGATTCAATATCGCCAACTGTTCCGCCAATTTCAATAATTACGAAATCCTTTTCACCATCGAATGAACGCATTCGCTTTTTGATTTCATCTGTAATATGAGGGATTACCTGGACAGTTTTTCCTAAATACTCTCCACGCCTCTCCTTTGTAATAACTTCATAATATACCTGTCCTGTTGTATGATTATTTCTTTTGCTTAGTGATTCGCCCAAAAATCGTTCGTAATGTCCCAAATCTAAATCAGTTTCTGCTCCGTCATCGGTGACAAATACTTCGCCGTGTTGGAAAGGATTCATTGTTCCAGGATCAACATTAATATAAGGGTCCAATTTCATAAGCGTCACATCGAACCCCGCACGTTTCAACAGGAATCCAATCGATGCCGACGAAATTCCTTTACCTAAAGATGATAGCACTCCGCCTGTAATAAAAATATATCTTGTTTCCTTAGCTTTATTATTATTTGATGTCATAATACAAAAAATAAAATATTAAATTATTAAAATTTGCAAATTAAAATATTTTTAGAGATTTTATTGTTTAAATTTTAAAATTATATTATGTAGCACAATCATCCTTGATTGTGCTTTGAACCTACGACTAAAGTCGTAAGTTCATACGGAAAGAAATCCCCCTATCCCCTTTTTAAGGGAGAATACCTATGTAGAAAAGTCGTGTATGGGGTTTTTACTGAAAATATTTAAATTTATTGAAAATTCCTTAAATTAGCAATATTCAATTTTAAAAAAAAGTATTATGAATATTTCATTAAAAAATAAAACTGCCCTTATTGGCGGCGGATCACAAGGCATTGGCAGAGGTATTGCCAAAGTATTTGCAGAAGCAGGCGCAAATCTCTTGATTATTTCACGCTCGGAAGAAAATCTAAAAAATTTAATTGATGAATTGCCTCGCAATAATAATCAATACTATGATTATATTGCTTGCGATTATGCAAATCCAAACGAATTAAAAGAAAAAGTATCTGAAAAAATTTCTGAAATCCAACCTATCCAAATTCTTGTAAATAATACAGGCGGACCTGACCCAGGACCAGCATCGACAGCGCCGCTTAACGAGTTTCAAAAGGCATTTAATATGCATTTGCTTTCTTACCAAGTTCTACTCAATTTATTATTGCCTGAAATGAAAGCAAATAGGTGGGGACGCATTATTAATATTACATCAATTGGTGCAAAACAACCTTTGGATAATTTAGGCGTTTCAAATACTGTGAGGGGCGCTGTTTCAAGTTGGGCAAAAATTATATCACGCGAGCTTGCCCCGTTCAATATCACAGTTAATAATATTTTACCAGGCTACATACTTACTGAAAGACAAACAGTATTAATCGAATCGGAAGCAAAGCGTAAAGGCATTACAATGGAAGAGGAGCTTCAAAGCCGTACCAAAGATATACCAATTGGATTTATGGGGACGCCCAATGATATTGGTTATGCTGCAGCATTTCTTGCGTCAGATTATGCACGCTATATTACAGGTATTAATTTCCCTGTGGATGGTGGTTTCTTGCGCACATTATAAAAGTTAATAAATTAATCGGGATTTTGGTTTTTATCTCTTTGCTTTTTTGGAATTTTCCCGGCTGCGACTTTTAATATTGGAAAATCGTTGCCAGCATCATCGATTTTCATCAATTTTTCAATTTCAGATTTTGAATTAATCTCAAATTTAATATTTTGTTTAAATCGGCGTCCTGCTTCATTTTTGGCAAAAATATCACCATCGCCTGTAAGCAACCAAATAATATTAATTCCGCGATTATAAAGTTCAATAAGCATACGAATTGGAATTGCCGACCTACCTAATTCATAGCTAATGATTTTATCGCGCGTTTCATTGAGCAAAAATGCGAATTGCTGAGCCGAAAGCTTGCCTCCTTCATTGAAAATATTTCGTATTAGGCGCAATCGCTTGCCAATTGCTTTATTTATCTCATCCATTAATAAAATATATTTTTTAAATAAAATATGTATAATTTACTTTGTATATATGTAAATATTACATAATTTTGTTGTAAATAAATTTGCAAATATTTGAAAACAATTTATTACAAAATTATAAAAAATTATTTTAATTATGAGGTAGTTATGCAAAACCAAAAATCAATCAATTATTCAATTCAGATCAATTATCCCCGTGAGGAAATTGCTCGAATTCAAGCCGATGAGCCACTGGAACGTGATGAAAAAAATGCCTTGATGCTTATTATTTTTAATGAATTTTTTAAGCAATTGAAATTGCACAATGTATTTGATGAAAATATTATAGAAGAATTACAATATCTTATCGAAGGATTTTTCGATGATTTAGAAATTGACGATTTTTTTGAATTTAATTAAGGCAATCAAATGAAAGATATTTTTGAGGAAATTGAGCGCGATGATTTAACTCCTGACTTATTATTGCTTGCTGATGCTATTGGAATTGAGCCAACGCGGGATTTGCTTAGAAAATTATCGGGAATGTATATTTATATACCGCGCATCTCACGTTTGGAAAAATTCATTGTGAAATTTATTCAAAAGCATTTGCAAATGAATGTAAAAGAAATGGCGTTACAATTGCAAGTGAGTTCACAATATATAATGAAATTAAAGCGAAAATATGGGCTTTGAAAATTTGTGCAAGATAATAGAGAATTATTGAAATTAGTGCGATTATCTCCATCGTTTTTTGCAAATTATGTCTCGCAAGGGCGATGGAGATATGCCAAGCATTTTGGACTAATTGAGGAATATTTGTTTAAAATTCTACGAGGGGAAGAACGATTTTTGATTGTAAATCTCCCGCCACGCCACGGCAAATCGGAATTTATTTCAAAATATTTCCCCGCTTGGTATCTTGGGAATTTTCCTGATAAACGCATTATATTATCGTCATACCAAGCGAGTCTATCGGAAGGTTGGAGCAGAAAGATTCGCGATATTCTAAAGGAATTTGGGCTTCAAATATTCAATTTGCAAATCAATCCTGAACATCGCCGTGCGAATAGCTTTGAATTTCTTGGGCATTCGGGTGGGTTATTTGCAGTAGGGACAGGCGGTGCAATCACAGGCAAAGGTGCAAATATTATGATAATCGACGACCCTATAAAAAATGATGCTGAGGCAAATTCAATAACATATCGCGATAAGGTTTTTGAATGGTTTAATTCTACTGCTTTCACACGATTAGAACCTGATGGTGCAATGATTATTATTATGACACGCTGGAATGAAGATGATTTGGCAGGTCGGCTTTTGAGCAGCAATTTTGCGACATCGGGTTATCAATGGCAACATATAAATTTGCCCGCTGTTGCAATTGAAAATGATGTATTAGGAAGAAAGATTGGCGAATCATTATGGCCAGAAAGATATGATATAGACAAACTCAATCAAATCAAGCAATCAATTGGTTCATATTGGTTTTCTGCATTATATCAGCAGGAACCAGTACCAGCGGGTTCAAGTATATTCAAACGATTATGGTTCCAGTATTTTGATGAAGATGATAGGAATTATATTTTAAATTATAAAAATGGGCAGAGGGAACGCATCAGCAAAAACTTATGCAAAATCTTTTCGACAGTAGATTTAGCAAGTTCTACAAAGGAAACAGCGGATTTTACAGTAATTCTTACATTTGCTCAAACAATCAATAATGATATACTTATTTTAGATATAATTCGGGAAAAATTCGAGGCGACAGAGCATTTGAATTTGATTAAATATAATTATCAAAAATATCGCCCTGTATTGATTGGCATTGAAAATGTGCAATATCAAAGCAGTTTGCTGCAATCCGCATTGAAAGAGGGATTGCCAATAAAATCATTAAAAGCGGATAAAGACAAGATTTCTCGAGCCTTACCAATGGCATCTATGGTTGAGGCAGGGAAAGTATATTTCAAAAGAAATGCTCAATATTTAGAAGCATTTGAAGGAGAATTGTTAAATTTTCCACGAGCGCGAAATGATGACCAGGTGGATGCTTTTGCATATATACATCAAATTATATCATTTTCAAGTGGATTATTGCCCTTATAATCAAATAAATATTAATTTAGTTAAAACTAATTTTTTATATTTTCGTTAATAAGTTATATTAATTTTATATTTTGTTAATTAATTATTTAAAGGAGATTAAAAATGGGTATATTCGTTGGAGAACCCGCACCAAAATTCAAAGGCAGTGCTGTTGTAGGTGGCAATGCAGCTAATTTAAATCCCGAGAATGCATTCAAAGAGATTTCGCTTGATGATTACAAAGGGAAGTGGCTTGTATTTTTCTTTTATCCAGCTGATTTTACATTTGTTTGCCCCACAGAAATTGAAGAATTTGGCAAACATTACGAAGAATTCAAAAAAATCAATACAGAAGTATTGGCTTGCTCGGTAGATAGCCAATTTTCACATCTCGCATGGCGTCAAAGCTTGCCTGGGTTGATGAATTTGCCATTCCCAATGCTTGCTGATTCAACTCATCAAATCTCAAAGGATTATAATGTATATCGCGAAAGTGCAGGCCATGCAGTTCGTGGATTATTTATTATTGACCCCGAAGGAAATGTGCGTTACTATGTTGTTCATCCCGAAGAAGCGGGCCGTAGCTCAGCCGAAACATTGAGAGTGCTTCAAGCATTGCAAACAGGTAAAATGACACCTTGCAATTGGGAACCTGGCACACCGACATTATAATGTATTTGCTTATTTATTTTGTAGAGACGGTATATATACCGTCTTTTTTTTATTTCCCCACTTTTAAAGTGAAATTGGCTCCTTGTCATTCCAAGTGAAGCAAGGAATTCATTCTGATGAGAATAGATTCTTCACTTCGTTCAGAATGACAGTGTGGCATAAGCATCCTTGCTTATGCTTTGAACCCACGACTTAAGTCGTGGGTTCAAAAATATGTGTGTAGCGATACGCCCCTACACAAGCAGAGATATGCTCAGGGTATCTCTGCACCAAGATGGTGCAGGCACACAATCCACATTACATCATTAATATATAACAAATAGACCCCGCATTTGGAGTCTCTTCGTTATAAATAAAAATAAACCGATATAAATACAAAATAATTATCGGTTTTAAACGAATATATAATAGTAATTTTTACTTTTTTCATAATTTAGTATTTTTTATTAATAGTAAAGAGAGGGAAAATCGTAATTTTGTTCGATATAATAATAAAAGGATAAAATGTGGCATAATGAAATAAGCCAGGAAGATAAGAATTTGCAACAGCAAATTCAGGAAAAAGGGAAATTACCTCATCATATTGGAATTATAATGGATGGAAATGGAAGATGGGCTGAGCGACAAGGTTTATCAAGATATGAAGGGCATAGGCAAGGAATTGAAAGCGTTCGTGATATTGTGAAAGCATGTTCACAATTAGGTATTGAATATTTAACTCTATATTCATTTTCTATAGAAAATTGGAATCGTCCCGCCGAAGAAGTAAATGGGCTTATGCAATTATTAGAAATTTATTTGCGTAGAGAAGTTGCAGAATTGCATGAAAATAAAGTGCGTATTAAGACAATTGGAAAAACAAGTGCGCTACCCACAGTGATACAGGAATTGCTTTATAGTGCTATAGAATTGACAAAAAAGAATAAAGGGTTGACGCTGACACTTGCATTAAGCTACAGCGGGAGATGGGATATTGTGCGTGCTTTGCAAATGATTGCTTTGGATGTACGTAGCGGTAAGTTATCCCCAGAGGACATTACCGAAGAGGTTTTTGCTTCTTATTTGCAAACACGCGATTTGCCTGATGTAGATTTAATGATACGCACGTCGGGCGAGCTCCGATTGAGCAATTTTATGCTTTGGGAAATGGCATATGGCGAATTATTTATCACTGACAAGCTCTGGCCCGATTTTCATAGAGAAGATTTATACGAGGCACTGAATGATTACGCAAAAAGAGAACGCAGGTTCGGAAAAACTTCCAAACAAATTAAAAGCGAGAATTTTAATTTTTCAAAATTCTGGAACAAGTAAATCGCTAATGAATAAAAGTATCATTTATAGTATTTTTATTGCTCTACTACTATGTTATACTCAATCTGTTGCGCAAGTAGTGGAAAACACAATTAAGCCTGTAACTATTTTGGGAATTTCCACAGAAGGTAATAATTTTGTGGATGCTCAAACAATTATCACATTATCGAATTTGCATATTGGCGATGTAATAAATATACCTTATGATACAAAAATTCAAGAAGCCACATTAAATATATGGAAAAGAAGCCAATTCCATAAAGTCGAAATAAAAATAGATAAAATTACTGAAGGCGGTGTTTTTCTGTTGATTGAAGTTGAAGAATATCCCCGTATTAATGAAATTATAATCAAAGATAATGATAAAATTAATACAAAGGATTTGATGAAAGAAGTGCAAAAGAACAAAGGGGATATTTTATCAAATTATGACACAATGCTGATAAAGAAGCGATTGAAAGAAGCGTATAATAAAGAAGGGCTTGCATTTGCACAAATCAGTCCCGAGGTGCGTTATACAGATTTAAAGAATTATGTAGATTTATACTTGTTTATAGATGAAGGCACAAAATTTAAAGTTCATTCGATAGATTTTGAAGGCAATTCTCATTTTTCAGATAAAAAATTAGCAAAAGCATTTAAAGATACAAAGACAAAGACTTGGTGGCAATTCTGGCGTTCAGCAAAATTCGATGAAAAGAAATACCAAGAAGACAAAAAATTGCTTGATGAATTTTTTAAAAAGAATGGGTATATGGATGGTGAGTTAGTGAGCGATTCAGTAAGTTATGATGTGAAAAAAGGATGGGTAAATATATTATTAAAAGTTAAAGAAGGCGATCAATATTTTGTTCGCAATATAGATTTTGAAGGAAACACAATTTATTCTGATGAATTGTTAAGGAATCGGCTAAATTTCAAAAAAGGTGATGTATATGATGGAGAAAAATTCAAAAAGAATCTCGAAGGGAATGAAGATCAATCCGATGCTGCATCACTTTATCTCGATAATGGTTATCTGCAAGCCCGCTTTATTCCTAATGAAACGCGGGTGACATCCGATTCAGTAGATATTAAAGTCTATGTTTATGAAGGTCAGAGATTTAAAATTGGCAAAATTGATATTGTTGGTAATACAAAGACAAAGGATAAGGTAATCAGGCGTGAGCTTTTCACTATGCCTGGCGATTATTTTGACCGTTCAGCAGTGATACGAAGCATTCGCGCACTGGGTATGCTCAATTATTTCAATCCCGAGAAATTACAACCGAATGTCGCTCCATCAAAATTAGATAACACAAGTGTGGATATAGTTTATAATGTTGAGGAGCGCTCGACTGATACCTTCAATGCATCGATAGGATATGCGGGTGTTATTGGATTGACAGCGTCAATTGGTTTGACATTTAATAACTTTTCACTTGCTGAGCCATTTAGAGGTGGGAGTGGGCAGATATTAAATTTAAATGTAGAAATTGGCCAACTTAATAGGTATCAGACATTTTCGTTAGGGTTTACGGAGCCATGGTTATATGATGAACCAACAACATTTGGATTCAACTTATTCGATTCACGTTATTCAGATTATTTTTATATGCGAAGGGCGGGCGGAACGGTAAATATTGGACGTCGATTTAAATGGCCTGATGATTATTGGCGTGGCGATTGGGATTTTCGAGTTATGTATAATGATGTTGATAACAGCACACAATCAAGTTTCATTCCCGGATTAGAAGTCGCAATTTCGCAGCAATTTTCACGAATAAGCTTAAACAATCAATTTTTTCCTTCGGTAGGTTCGAAATTTACATTTTCAAACACTTTTGCAATGGGTGCTTTAGGAATTGGGAAAACTGATTACTTCAAAACAGATATAGGTTTGGACATTTATAATCCCCTATTACAAATAAAAGGGCAAGACCGATTAGTGCTAATGTTAAGTTCAAAATGGGGATATATTGTAGGATTAAAGTCAGATTCAACGATACCACCAATCGAGAGGTACTATATGGGGGGCAGTGGAATAAGCGTTTGGGGTGTAACACCAATGCGAGGGTATACCGAAAGGAGCTTTGGGCCTGATGACGGAAGTTATGTACTTGCGAAGTATTCAACTGAGCTGCGGTTTGCGGTAACAATGGATCCATATCCCATATATTTTTATGCTTTTGCAGAAGCTGGGAATATTTGGCAATCCTTTCGCAAGACCGATCCTTTCAATTTAAGAAGGTCAGCTGGTATTGGGGTGCAATTATACATTATGCCTTTAGGAATGATTGGATTTAGCTATGGATATGGGTTTGATCCTATTTATGGAGCAACAAAACCCTCAGGTTGGCAATTCTTATTCAATATAGGGCAACAATAATTATTATTATATGAATTATAGTTAAATTTGATATATGTAAAACATAAAAGGGAAGAAAAATGAACTACAAATTAATTAAAATTTTATCGATTTTTGTATTTGCTTTGCTTTTGAAAATACCAGTCAATGCTCAGCAATCACCACCCCCTCAACCACTTAAAGTTGGGGTTGTCGATCTTGAAATTATACTTAAAGAAATGCCTGAAGCTGTTGACGCTGATAAGAAATTGAATGATATTGGTAAAAAATGGCAGGATTCTCTGCTTGCGATGAAAAAAGACCTTGATGAAAGGTTGTCTAAATACCAGAAGAGCAGGTCAATAATGAACTCTGAACAACAACAAAAAGAAGAAGAATCATTGCAGCAAATGAATTTACAAATGCTACAATATCAAGAGCAAAAATTTGGGCAAACAGGTGAACTTACAGCGACTCGCGAACAATACCTTGCACCAATTAGAGAAAAAATACTTAAATCCATCAAGCAAGTTTCAAAGGATGAAAAAATCAATCTTGTATTTGATAAAACGTCGCAAGCATTATTATATTACGATGAAAAGTTCGATATAACATATAAAGTACTTGATGTAATAAAGCGCGGCAATAATTAATACTTAGAATTTGATAATGAAAAAATTTTGGATTTTAATTTTTCTTGTACTAATCCCATTTTCTTTAAAAGCACAACGCGTAGGATTTATTAATTCTCAAACAATTAGGGATAATTTTATCGAAGCGCAACAGGCGGAACAACGTATTCAATCTTTTGTTGATGAATGGAAGCGGGAATTTGCTACAATGCAAACAAATATAGGCAATTTGGAATTCGATATAAATAAGAACCGTTTGATTTGGACTGACGCTGAAAAAGCAGCAAAAGAGCAGCAATTAAAAGAATTAAAAACCAATGCGGATGCGTATTCAAAATCTAAATTTGGCCCTGGCGGTGAATATGATAAGATGGTAAAACAAATCCTTTTGCCTGTTGACCAGAAAATAGCTGCAGCAGTTCAAAAAGTTGCAAATAAGCGAAACTTTGACATTGTTTTTGACCAAAGCGTCCAGCCATTAGCTTATGTTAATTTTAAATATGACCTGACGGTTGATGTATTACGTGAGCTTGGTGTGGATGTAAAGGAATTGGAAGCTCAACTAGAAGAAAAGATTGCGAAAGACCCTGCAAATCAAAAGAAGGAATCAGTGGCGCCACGTCGTGTATCCCGAACTCAACCACAAAATCCAAAAACTAAGCAGTCACAACCTTCTGATGAACGTCAATTTGAGCAAAATAATCCCACTGATTCAACAGATTTAAAAACCAATAATCCTGTAAAATAAACAAATTAGATTATGAATATTTTAGTAGAAGAAATTGCTAAATTAATAGGTGGTGTTATTGTAGGCAATACAAACACCCCAATAACAAATTTCAATCGTATTGAGCATAGCGGACAAGGCGAAATAACATTTTTTTCTGATGATAAATTCCGAAAGTATTTTGAAAATAATAATGCTACTTGCATTATTATTAAGACAGATGAAATTGCTCAGCCAAAAGAAAATCAAGCTTTTATAAAAGTAGAAAATCCATTTTATGCTTTCATTCATCTTGTTGAATTGTTTGTTCCAAAACAGGAAGTTCCAAAAGGAATTCATCCAACTGCTATAATTAGCGAGAGCGCAGAGATTGCACCTAATGTATCAATTGGTGCATATTGCTGGATTGGCGATAACGTAAAAATTGCGGATGACGTTGTGCTAAAACCCAACGTTGTACTATATGAAAATTGCAAAATTGGCTCGAGAACTGTATTGCACGCAAATTGTGTTTGCTATCAAGATACAGAAATTGGTGAAAATTGTCTAATTCATTCGGGCGCTGTGATTGGCTCTGATGGATTTGGATTTATAGAAAATCCTGACGGTTCATACACAAAAATTCCGCAAATCGGCAATGTAAAAATTGGAAACGACGTAGAAATTGGTGCAAATACGACAATAGACCGTGCCTTTGTTGGCTCAACAATTATTGCTGATGGAGTGAAATTGGATAATCTTATTCAAATTGGACATAACGTAGAAATTGGCGAAAATACCGCCGCGGCTGCACAAGTAGGCATTGCAGGAAGCGTTAAAGTAGGCAAACGTTGTAGATTTGGTGGCCAAGTGGGTTTGGCAGGACATTTTGAGATAACAGATGACGTAATATTAATTGCACAATCGGGTGTAGCAAGTTCAATTACTAAAAAAGGCGTCTATGGTGGCTCTCCTGCACGAGATAGGCTGACTTATTTCAAAAATGAAGCTGTGATACATAATCTTAGCGAACTTGCAAAAGACGTTGAGAAAATTAAGAAACATCTCAATATAGACTAATTCATTCTTGATATTTCATTCTTGATTTTAATTCTTTTCTGCAAATTGCAACAGCAATTCTTAACTCAGGGAGAGTAATTTCAGAATCAATTCTCTCCCTGATTTGTATTAATCGAATATAGGGTGCATTTTTGATTATCAAATATACCTGATTTAACAAATTTCTATCCAAAAACCAAAATTTCGGAAAGATTTCCCCTGAGTTTATTTTTCTTTCAATAAATGAAGCAAGCTCGGGCGATGTAAAGTCCAAAGCATTTGCAATTTCATCAAGGCATTTATGAGCCTCAAGCATTGATTTAATTAATTCCACTTTATCAGCATCAATGTCGGGATTAAAGACTGAATATGTCTTCTTAGGATAAATTTTTGCGTTATTTACAAGGTTATGTGTTGTATTTTGTGCTTTTTCAAGTAATTTTTTGCCTAATTTCTTACCTGATTGTTTGCAAGATGAGCAAACGCCACAATCTGTATAAGTATTTTTTTTATCAAAATATTCCATAATAAAACGTTGTTTACATTTATCTGTATCAGCATATTGACGAACAATTTCGACCTTTTTCAAAGCGATGTTTTTCCTATCAAGAATTATATGAAGCACTGATAAAATTGTTTCGTTCTCCATTCGAGGTTGAAGAATTTTTATACCCGAAAGAATTGCTGATTGGTCAATATCAATTAAATTAAAAATTTCAAATGAATGTAAATGTTCCTCAATTTCATCAAGCGTCAAATCCAAATCCCGACCAATTTTTGCTATTGGCAATTCAATAAATTCATTTGCATCTTTATTGCGATAGGATAATATTTTATTAATTAGTTCTTTTCTTTTGCTGTTAAATTTGCCTACTATTTCATTAAATTTTTCTAAGTATGTATTAATACGTATTTTTATAACTTTTTCTTCATCATAGAAGCGCAATATCCCAGCTTTTTGCAACACTTTTAATATTGAATATAGCTTCTTTTCAGAAATATTGAACATATTAGCAAAATTGATAAGCTTACCGGGTAGAAAGTTGTTAAATGTATTTTGTTTGTTTAAATAATCATAAAGTGCATCATAAATTTTACGGGATTCATTGAGACTTGGATATTGCTCACGAATGAAATAGTTTTGCAATTTTTCATCTTCTTTCGAATAAAGCAAATAGCAATCTGATGGCAATCCATCACGGCCTGCGCGTCCAGCTTCCTGATAATATTCCTCTAGAGTCAAAGGTAAATAGACATTAACAACCATTCTAACATCTGATTTATCAATGCCCATACCGAAGGCAGTAGTTGCTATAATGACATTACTTTCATCATTTAAAAATTCCTCTTGAATATGCTTGCGCTGGGCGTCCTCCATTCCCGCATGGTATGATTTACAATTGATTTGATTTTCTTGCAAAGCTTCCGCAATTTCCTCTGTTCGTTGCCGGGAGCCTGCATAAATTATCATTGAGCCTTTTTCCATTGAGTGATATAGTGCAATCAGCCGCCCTATTTTGTCAGAGCATTCCTCAGTATGGAATATTAGATTGTCACGTTTAAAACCAAGCACAAAGACCTTAGCATTTCTCATTTCCAAATTTGAAATTATATCCTGCTGAACATCTTGTGTTGCAGTTGCTGTAAATCCTGCAATAGGCACTCGTTTTATATAATTAAATATTGTTGTTATCTTTCGATATTGGGGTCTGAAATCCTGCCCCCATTCAGAAATGCAATGAGCTTCATCGACGGCAACAAATGAAATATTTGATTTTTTCAATGCCTCGATAAATGTGATGCTTGATAATCGTTCAGGCGCAAAATATACAATTTTGTATTGATTATTAATTAAATCGTTTAATCTTTTTGCTTGTTCATTAGTCGAAAGTGAGCTATTAATATATGTAGCAGGTATATTATTTTTTTTTAAGGCATCTGCCTGGTCTTTCATTAAAGAAATTAAAGGGGAAACAACAAGTGCTGTACCTTCCATAATCAAAGCGGGAAATTGATAGCAAAGCGATTTTCCACCACCCGTAGGAGCAACAACAAGAGTATCTCTACCCGATATTATTGAATTGATTATCTCTTTTTGGTGAGGGCGGAAATCATTGAGCCCAAAGTTATCTTTTAGAATTTTCTTCCAATCGCTATTTTGTATTTCCGAAATCATTAATCGGTCTCATTTTTAAGTTGAGCAATCCGTTCGGAATAATATTCATATTTATCGGGGTGCATTTTGATTAATTGTTCATACATCGTTATTGCTTCGGGGATTTTCTTTTGTCGAATGTAAATTTCAGCAAGAGTTTCTGTGGGCATTATTATATGTGAATTTAATTCTTGTGAATTTTCATCGATTTCAAGCTGTTCAATTGCAACATTATTCTCAATTTTATAATTTTCGATTGGTTTGTCCAAATAGCTTTCGATATTTGGAATATCTTTAGAAATCTGATCATAGAATAATTGCAAATCAGTAATTTTTGGAGTATAGTTTTGAATTTTAAAGGGATAGAGATAAAATCCGGGAATTAAATCAATATCATTAGCTGACAATTCCTCTAAATTAATATCTTTAAATTGGGAAAACCCAGGAAAATCAATGAAATCATCTTCAATAGTTGGGAAATTTTCAATTTGTTCGGTGTGTATGGTAATTTGATTAGGTTTATTTGCATCTTGATTTTTTGAATTAATCAAACTTCCATATTTATCACGTCGTCTTGCAATTTGTCTAAAAAAAAGATTATTAGCAAATTTGATAGAAGCTGTTTGAAAAATCTTATTAGCCTCTTCATAATCTCCAATTGATTCATAAGATTCAATAAGAATTACATATCCAAGATAATAATCAGGAAAATACTCAATGCTGCGTTTGCAGAGTTCGATAGCTTTATCGAAATTGCCTGTTTCGAGTGATTTCTCAGCATCAACTAAGATAATTGGGGTCAAATCTTTCTCCAATTGTAATAATCTCCTCCTGCATATTTGAAATAAACTTAACTACATACTACTTTGACCTATTGGCAACATAATAAGAGAATTCTTTTAATAAATTTTTTATGGAGGAATCCTGCATACCATCTAAGGATTCATTAGCATCATTAGCAAAATTCTCAGCTGTTGCCTGCGATTTTGCAATACCGTTCTTATCTTTCACAAAGTCAATAATAAAATTAATATCTTTATTTGCAATATTCTTTGATTTAAGAAGATGTAAAATGTGTTTGACCTCTGCTGTAGTGGAATTTTTTAATGCATAGATAAGAGGTAATGTAATTTTGTGCTCTTTTAAATCATTGCCAACAGGTTTGCCAATAATTTTATTTGTTTGTGTATAATCGAAGATATCATCACGAATTTGGAAAGCCATACCAATTTTTTCGCCGTATTCTCCAATTTTTGTAACTATCTCAGTCGGTTGATTTGCAGCAATAGCGCCAATTTGGCATGATGCTTTCATAAGTACTGCTGTTTTTTTACGAATAATTTCTTGATATTTCTCCTCGCTGATATCAAGTTTGCGTGAAGCTTCAAGGGAAAGCAACTCACCTTCGCTCATAGTTTTGACTGCTTGGCTGGTCACGTGAAGGAAATCGAACTCATTATTATCAACCGAGATCATCAATCCTTTTGCAAGCAGATAATCGCCGACAAGGACAGCGACTTTGTTTCTCCAAACTGCATTAACAGAAAGCAATCCACGGCGTTCTGAGGATTCATCGACTACGTCATCATGAATAAGTGTAGCATTATGCAGAATTTCTACCATTGCTGCTCCAATAAATGTACGTTCTGTAATATCGCCAAATAGTGATGATGTCATAATAACCAGTGTCGAGCGGATATGTTTTCCGCTTGATTTTGTAAGATAACGTAGCACAGTATTCAGTAATGGTATATCTGAATTAAGTTGCGTATTATAAAATTTCTCAAATCTCTTTAATTCATCTTGAATTGGTTCAACAATTTTATCAAAATCCATCTATTTTAATCATACAAATTTTAAAAATACAATTTAATAATTTGATTGAAATTTTCAATCAAAATTTAATAATTCTTGTTTAATTGAATTAATTTTCTTTTTCTTTGGATATTTCGCACGCAATGAATTAGCCCCGCAAATAAATGTAAAGTCATTAAAAGCATCGCCTCCAATCTCTTGGAGCTTTTTATCGGCAAGAAATCCAATCATCGCGGCATTATCCATAGATAATGTTATTACAGGAAAAACAACCCGCTTATTTTCTATTTTTGCTTTTGCAGATGCTTGCTCTCGCAAAAACGAATTAGCAGAAACACCACCGCCAATCACAATATTCTTAATATTATATTCATCGGAGGCGGCAAAAACTTTTTTAATCAAGACATCCACAATTGCTGACTGCACCGAGGCTGCAAGGTCAGGAATGATTTCTTTTGGTGGATGATTATTATAATTATGCTCTAAAAAATTTTTAAATGATGTTTTAAGTCCGCTAAAGCTAAAATCATAATCATTGCTATTATACATAGTACGAGGGAAATTGAACGCTTGGGGATTGCCAAGCTTTGCCAATTTATCGATAATGGGACCGCCAGGATAGCCAAGTCCAAGCAATTTTGAAATTTTATCAAATGCTTCGCCCGCCGCATCATCTCGTGTAAGACCCAATGTTATATATTGATTAAAGGAATCTACTTTGAATATAGCAGTATGCCCACCGCTTACTACCATAGCAATTGCAGGAAAATCAAGCGTAGGGTCCTGCAAAAATCCTGAATAAATATGCCCCTCGATGTGATCTATGGGTATGATTGGCTTATTAAATTTTAATGCTAAACCCTTTGCAAAATTCACACCTACAATTAATGAACCTAATAAGCCAGGCTGATTAGTCACAGCAATTGCATCAATATTTTCAATGCTTACTCCTGATTCTCTTAATGATTGATAATATATTTCATTAATAATTCGTAAATGCGCACGTGAAGCAATTTCAGGAACTACGCCCCCATATTTTGAATGTACAAATTGAGAAGATATGACATTACTCAATATTTTATTTCCATCTACAACAGCGATTGAGGTTTCATCGCAAGAGCTTTCTATTGCAAGTATCAACATAATAAATAATTAACGAAATTAGGCTTTCTTTATTTGTTTGGTATGATTTTTACTATTAAATTCTATATTTATAACGACTAAGATAATGAAGAAAATGCAAACAAATAAGTTCTTGATGCGTGTGCAGGGAAATTCAATGATTGGCGCTGATATTGAAGATGGGGATTACGTTCTTGTTGAAAAATCTTTTAATAATCTCCATAATTCAATTGTAATTGCCTCAATTAATGATAATTGGACCTTGAAGCAAATCAATTTAAGCCAAAATAATATCACGCTTATACCAGCAAATCCTGATTATGATGAAATTCATATTCTACCGACTGATAAATTCCGAATTATTGGTAAAGTTCAAAAGGTCATACGCCCTATATAATTTTAATGCTACTAAATTTTTATTCATTAAAAATTACATTCGTTTAATATGTTTATATTTTACTCTTCAATTCTTCTAATAAAATGATAAATATAAGGTGGGTCAATGCTAACCAATTTTAAATTTTTCGGGACGTTAATTTCAGGGATGATTAATCCTAATGTATCATTTTTGATTTTATCCCGTGAAATTGATGCTGTGAAAGAAGTAAGATCTAAATCAGCTAATTCCTCTACACCTCCCTCAATATAAATTTTCACAAATTTTGGCATAATTTGATGTCCTTCAGGCAAATCACCATCTGATATTCTTACAGGGATTTGTTCAATTGTTATACCTGACTTTAATTGAACATTTGCCTGGAACAGAGTCTGTTTTGGATTAATTTTTATAATTTTTGGTAAGGTATCCTTGATTGCTATCACTTGAGAAATATCATTATGCACATCTGAGATTTCTTTATGAACCGTAGAAATGCTATGAATAGAATCAATAATACCGCCAAAGCCTTTAATTTCGACAACATCAGGGTTCAATACAATTGGTCCCACAATTGTAAATCCATATCGTAGGTCAAGAGTAATATCGTGACTAATTGGTACTGTCTTTTTTGAAATTTGAGAAATTTGCAATTTTATACTTTCAGGATTAGTTTTTCTAATTTCGACTTTCTCCATATCAGCAAAGCTTTGGCTTAATTTTGAATAAGTCAATTCGTAATATTTCGTATTTTGAGGAAGATTTCGTAAATCTACCTGGCAAATTTTAGATCTATTAAGATATATTAAATTAAATAATTCCCACCCTGTTGCGCGAACTTCCACTTTGATATCGGGTTGAATAATATTTTCAATTGCCAAATCTTCATCTATGAGTATATCCAGAGGAACTGTCACAAATGTAGTATACTGGTTATTAAGGTTAACATAAAGCCATAAAGCAAGTGCAATAAAAAAGGAAAGAAAGATGCCTCTCGAATGAAGCTTCTCCCATATTTTTATTGTTAGCAATTTGATATCAGAACCAGTAATATGTGACACGGGCAAAAACACCTCGTTTTGTGTGATAACCTAATCCAATCTCGAATACATCATTTAAAACATAATTTGCGCCAATCCCAAAAGCTACACCAGACGAATTATAGTATTTATAAAAATAATGATATCCTGTCTGTATTTCTTTTGCAAGAATTGTATCCTGCTGAGAATAAAATCCGACAGAAGCAAAAATTATAAATGGATCCAGTATATCCACATAGAATCCTAAATCGCCTGTTACAATAATTTTTGTATATTTATCTTCAACATATCCTCCGGGAAGTGGCTGAGTAGGAGTGATTCCTACATCATAGGAATTCATTGAATAATTCGGGACACTTTTAGCAAATCCTGAAAGCCCTAGTTCAAGACTTGCAAACCAGTATCTAACGCCCACCCCAAGCGATAACCCACCAGGACCAAAATATCCCACATCACCAAATATAGATTTTTCTTTTGCAAAAAGCACCGGAGCAAGATTATATTCTTCTGACGACTCATTTTCGCTTTGACTTCTGACGACTCATTTTCGCTTTGAGCAAAAATTTGGGATGGTGCTTGAATACTTGCTAATAACAAAAAAATTACAATAGATGTTAAATATCTTTTTTTCATAATTATTTAATATTTATTTTATACAAAATTATATATTTTAAAAATATGTTTCATTTCGACAAAAAATAAAAAAGCAAATTAAAAAAATCAATTCATATACGTCATTAATATTTTTTAAAAATATGATTCAAGTAATTAATTTAAGCAAATCGTTCAGCGGCAAAACTGTGCTGCGAGATATTAACCTACTAATTCCGCCAAGACAAACCACTTGTATAATTGGTAAATCGGGTTCAGGCAAAAGCGTTTTAATTAAAAATATTGTTGGGTTATTGAAACCCGACAAGGGAACAGTATTTGTCGATGATAAGGAAATACCCAAATTAAGCCAAAAGGAACTTTACGAAGTGCGCAAGCGAATGGGATTTGTTTTCCAAAGTTCAGCTTTGCTTGATTCATATAATGTGTATGAAAATATAGTTCTGGGATTATATGAGCAAGGTATTCGCGACACAAATTATTTGGACACTCAGGCAAGGCGAGTACTTGAAGCCGTGCAATTGCTTCCATCTAACGGGGATGTAAATGAAGAAGAATATGAGCAAGAATGGAATCGCATACGGAATATGATGCCTTCAGAGCTTTCAGGTGGAATGAAAAAACGTGTAGGACTTGCTCGAGCATTAGTTGGCAATCCTGAATATATTTTTTATGATGAGCCTACTACTGGATTAGACCCTGTCACAAGTGTGCAAATTGATAATTTAATCATAGAAGTCGAAAAGCGATTAAAAGTTACATCCATTGTAATCACACACGATTTATTTAGTGTGTATCGAATTGCAGATAAAATTGCAATGCTAAATGATGGAGAGAAAATATTTGAAGGCAACTTAGTGGAATTCAAAGCATCTAATGATCCTATTATAAAAGAATTTCAAGATCGATATAATAAATAATTCCTTCCAAATATGTGTATAAAATTTTATACACTGTAAAAAAATTTTTCAAAAAACTATTGCTTTTTTGAAAATAATTATTAATTTGTATTTTTTTGAAAAAGCGAATGTAGAAATTTGTCTCTTTTATAAATTTTGTTGAACAATAAAAAGTGGGAGGAATATGGCTCCACAAAGCATTACCCAAAAAAAATTACTAACATATTTGATTGTTATTGCCCTTATTCTAATGGGAACAGTCGAACAAAGTTATGCTAAAAAGAAGCACTCCACAACTTCAAAGAAGCGATCTACGGCTTCAAAAGTAGCTTCCAAAAAAATATCAATTGATATTATGAGACAAAGCGATGAACTATCGCAAATGGCAAATTTGACTCCTTATATTATTGATTCGACTGATATGGTAACGATTGATGAAAATCACCAAATTATAGGCGAAGAAGGCGAGGATTTAGCAGAGCTCGAGCGAGAAGATAACTTCAAATATGATGCAGAAAGCTTTCAAATGCTTTGGTTATCGCTTGTCGAAGAAGATTACACCGCAGCGGGCATTAGTAAAGCGGAGATGCTTGATAGAATTATGGCATTATTTGGCACTCCTTATCGCTTCGGGGGAGTTTCTCTAAGAGGGCTCGATTGCTCAGCATTCACTCGCTTGATTTATGAAGATGTTGCCAATATTGAATTGCCACGCACTGCACGTGAGCAATTTAATTATGGTGTAAAAATAAAAAATTCATCTGATTTGCAATTCGGTGATTTAATCTTTTTCCATACTTATAGCCGAAGTTTCCCCTCACACGTTGGAATTTACCTTGGTGATGGCTTATTTGCTCACGCAGGCATTAGATATGGCGTTGCTGTTGCTTCGCTTAATTCAGAATATTATGCAAAACGCTTTATTGGCGGAAAAAGATTAACTGAAAAAGAAATTCAACATCTCAAAACTACCGATACCAATAATACAGATCTTAAAGCTCAAATGTAGCTCACTTATAGGGAATCGGGTCTCGTTTGCCCGCTTCCCGAAATCCGCGGAGCCTTAACAAACAAGACTCGCATTCCCCACAAGCAATCTCATCATTCTCATAACAACTCCAAGTGAGTTCAAATGGAACATTCAAATCGATACCTCGCAATACTATTTCTTTTTTTGAGAAGTTAATTAAAGGAGAGTAAATTTTTAGATTCTCTACACCATTTTTCCCAAATTTTGTCCCAAGATTTGCCGCAATTTCATAAGCTCTGAGAAATTCTTCACTCGTATCAGGATAACCACTCGTATCAATCGTATTCGCACCGATATATATTGCACTTGCTTCAATTGTTTCAGCCCAGCTTGTTGCAATAGCAAGAATATTTCCATTTCGAAAGGGGACATAAGTTGTTGGAATTTGATTTGAGCTGATTTGATTTTTTGGAATTTCTAATGTTCTATCAATTAAACTTGAGTTGCCAATTTGTTGCAAGTATTCAATATCAACAATTAATTTTTCCGAAATAGAGTAGTAATTGCATAAATCATTAAATGCTTTTAATTCGCGTTTTTGTGTTCTTTGTCCATAATTTAAATGCAACGCTGCAATTTCAAATCCTTTGTTAATTGCTTCGGCTAATGCGACAGCCGAATCCATTCCCCCACTTAATAATATAATTGCTTTATTCATAATTAATAAATTTATATGTTAATTGACGAAAATATAATCTATTAAGCATAATGAATAACTAGAATAAGAATAAATTCAATTATAATGTAATTAATTTTGTAAAAACAATTTATTAATAAAATGAAAAGATTTTGCAATTACGTAGAATCACTCTTTATAATTTTTTTTCTTTACACTACACTTTATGCTCAGTATCCTGATATAGAGTGCAAGCATTTTATTGATGGCTATCCCGCAGGAGCACCAGCAACAAATGATTTAATAAAAAGGGAAATTTATGCATTAAGCAATAATGGCAGTACAAAGTTCGCTGATTGGGTTTGCTACCGCTTGGATAAAAGCGAGATAAACGGTCCTTCAATAACAGAAAGAAATTGGAAAGCTGATCCACTATTAAAGCCTTCAAGAACGTTAGAGCCACCCGATTACAAGGATGCTTATAAGATTTATAAATACGATCGTGGTCACCAAGCACCACTTGCTAATTTTAAAGGCACTATTTATGCTGATGAGACAAATTATTTATCGAATATAACTCCACAAAAAGCCACTTTAAACCGTGGATTATGGAAAAAATTGGAAGATATGGAACGTGATCTTGTAAAGAGGTACGATTCAATTTACGTTATGACAGGACCGCTTTATGAAACATATATGCCTGACCTTCCCGCGGCAGATGAACCTCATAAGGTACCGAGCGGTTATTGGAAAATTATTGTGATTCCTCTTAAAACGGGATTGGAGGTGTTTGGTTTTATATTTGACCAATATACTCCATCGACGGATTTATTGAAAAACCACCTTGTAAATATTAACGAAATTCAAATGCGCACAAATCTTGATTTCTTTTGGAAATTGGATGATACCAAAGAAAAGAAACTTGAAGAAAAACCAAATTCTAAATACAATATTTTTTTGGGACCCTAAGTGCCTCTTATAAGTTGTAAAAACGATGCAGGATTCTGATTTGCTTGAGCAAGGGATGTTAGAGATGATTGCTGTAAGAATTGTGATTTCACTAACTCCAATTGCTCTTTTGCAACATCAGCATCTTCAATTCGTGAAATTGCTGCATTATAATTTGTGATTTGTCCTTTTAAAATATCCATTTGGGAATCCAATCGATTTACAATTCCACCAACAAATGATGCAACCTTATTCACATTATTAATTGCATTAGCAAGACTTGTAAGAGTAAGGGTGATTTGTGATGTACTAAACAATCCAAGATTAGTTGATGAAACTAAATTGAAAGAAGTCATATCAAGTCCCGTAATACCTGCAAAAGAAGATGTACTTGAAGCATTCAAATTGAAGTTTTTGCTCTCGACATTAAATTCAGGATTGTGGAAAGTCATATCGACTGTTAATGTCATTAAAGAATTAGAAGCATTAGAACCAATTACAAAATCTACTGAAAAATTTCCATCTAGGAGCTGACGACCGCCAAAAACGGTTGTATCTACAACAGTCTGAATTTGTTGTGCAAGACGATATGCAGCTCTTGCCAGAGCCACACGCTCATCTGTTCCCATTGCTCCCGAAGCTGCTTGTGAACTTGCATCTTTTATTTTAATCAACAAATTGTTAATATTTTCAAGGGAATCCATCATAATACTCGAGACATTTTGTGCATCTCCAACTGCAAGCAAAGCAGCTTGCATTGAACCATTTCGAGCTGTTAAAGCTCGAGATGTTATATATCCTGCAACATCATCGCCTGCATTATTGATTCGTCTGCCTGTCGATAAACGCAATTGCCTTAATGCAATATCGCGGTTCGTCACGTCCAACGCATTGTAAGCATTTTCAGCGGCTGTATTTGTCTTAATTCTGGAGTTTCCTCCTACTGCGTATGGCATCTTTTTCTCCTTTATTTATTTTATAATTATATTCAATTTTATATGGATTTTTCTTTTCACAATGTATATGCCAATTACTCTATAAATTAATTTTATTGTGATAGAAAAATCCAATTTTATTAACAAAATTAATATCACAAAAATTGAGCAAATATTCGAACTGTTTATAGTTCTTAGCTGTAATCGTTTGATATTATTATAATTATAAAATATATTTTCTATAAAAGCATCATTATAGTAATGATATTTTTGATTAAAGATTTACAATTTTATAGATTTTGGCGATTATTATACTTATAATATTTTTTCAGAAAATAATATTTCATTCCAAAAATTTTCACTATAATGAGAATTTTTGAGGAAATTTGCACATACTAATTTTTGATTGAATAATTATAAACAAAATATAATTCTTTTATTGATTTATCATTTCTAATAATTTATGCGCGAGCAATAATGCGTCCGGTTTTGCAATAAAATTTGATATAAATTTCTCATCTTCCTTTGATAATTCAATATTTGATTGACTTTTCCAATTGATTTTATTTATAACAGGCATCATTCGTGATAAAGTATTAAGTAATTTTAGAACTTCATCAATTTCTAAGTTATCAATTATCTCATTACTATTCTCAATTTTGTCAATTAGTTGGCTAAAAAATTTAATTATAGCATCATTGGGATTAATTGAATTATTAATTTCACCATTTTGAAATAAGGGAGTGGGACGATGCTCCCAATTGAATTTATTTTTCCACAATTGAACTTTTTCCAATGGAATTGATGTAAGTTCAGTAAAAGATTCTAAATCTTTATTTTCTAATAAAGAATAAAGAATATACGCAAGACGAGCAATTTGTGGTTCTTTGTCCATTTTGCAAAAATAACGCAAACCTTATAATTTAGGAAATAATTAATTTATTAAGAATATTAGAACCATTAAATTTATTCTGTTTTATAATTTTGTAAGTTAATATTAATTAAGTTATTCTTTAAAAGGATTAAGGATTAAATGAGCAAAAGAATTGGATTTGTCGAAACCCCCCGTGAAATCTGCAAGCTGATGATTGAATTATCTAAGATTTCAAAGGATATGTCAGTATTGGATGTGGGAAGTGGCAAGGGTGCTTTTTTGAGCGAATTGAAAAATAACAAATTTCGCAATTGCACAGGTATTGAAATTGACTATGAGTTTTATAGAATTTTGCAATCTAATTTTAAAAATTATAAAATTATTAATGGCAATTTTTTAAGTTATAATTTTACTAATAAATTCGATTTGATAATTGGAAATCCTCCATATATGCATTTGAATCTAATTCCCGAAAATCTTGCAAGAAATGTACAAGATATAATTAAAACTAACCAGGGCGATATCTATTATGCTTTTATTTTAAGGTCAATTGAATTGCTGAAAGATGGCGGAGAGTTGATTTTGATTGTGCCATATCATTTTTTTTATAATACCTATGCAAAATTTGTACGAGAAGAAATTTTAAAAAATGGCAAATTTGAAATTATAATTGATTTAGATGAAGTGAATTTGTTCAATAATGAACATCCTGAAACGATTATATTTAAATTTAAAAAGGGGAATTTTAATTTAAATAATGAGAAAATTGAATTATTGAAAATAAAACAAAAAAACACATTACCCGAAACAATATATACACAAGCTATCGAATCTTTACAAACTCATAGTTCAAACAATTTGTTCGATTATGGATCTTTGCAACATTTTACTTTTAATAAGCCGTGGTCAACATATATTTTCGATATGCCCGATTTCCCATCTATAAAATTAAGTGAAATTGCACGTGTAGGTGTTGGATTTGTCACAGGATATGATCTGGCTTTTAAATTAAAAGATAAAGAAATTGAAAATTTCAATGAAAATGAAAAAATGTTGAACTACAAATTTATTAAAGGCAAAAATTGTAAGAGATATATTGTCAATGATTATGAAAATTATATTTTAATTAATAATAAAATTAATGATGAGAGGGAACTCCAAGAAAATTATCCGAATATTTATAGAAAGATTGAACAACACAAATCAGAACTGTCATTACGTTTTTTACCACTGAAAAGGCAATGGTATCAATGGCAGGCTTTGAGAAATTATAAATATTTGATGGATAATATTGATAAAATAAAAATCTATGTGCCAACATTAGATAGGCATTCATTTAATCGGTTTAGTATTGGTGGGAAAGGATTACTACCATCAGGCGATGTACTGTTTATTCAACCATTTAATAATGATGATATATATTTTCTACTTGGTTATTTAAATAGCGACTTTTTTCGTCAATATTATTTGTCAATTGGTGGGCGGCGTGGGGGACGTATTTCTTTTACTCAAAAATTGCTTAATGAAGCTAAGATACCGGAATTTGCAAATGATACTAAGAAAAGAATTTCCCTAATTATAAAAGAAATAATTAATAATTTAGAAAGCAACTTAGAAATTATGAATTTGGAACAAGAATTAAACCAGATAATTAATAATAAAATAATCCAAATCAGCACAATTAAATCATAATTTTATTTAAATTTGTTTTTAAAAGAGGTGAAAATATGTTAAAAATTCAATATCTGGGGCATTCTGCCTTTATTCTGGATGATGGAAAATATCGAGTTATAATTGATCCTTTTATCACTGGCAATCCATTTAGCCCAATAAAATGGGAGGAAGTGGATGCGCAATTTATCATTTTAACTCACGCTCACTCCGACCACTTTGGCGATGCGCTCTCTATTGCTTTGAAAAATGATGCTACGATAATTGCTGTCAATGAGCTGGCTACTTATGTTTCAAAAAAAGGCGCCAAAGCACATTTTATGCATATTGGTGGAAGCTGGAATTTTCCTTTTGGAAAAGTAAAATTTACACAAGCTTTCCACGGCTCTTCACTTGATAATAATGAATATATGGGAGAGCCGGCGGGTGTAATAATTTCAATGGGCGGCTCAAACGTGTATCATACAGGCGATACAGGATTATTTGGTGATATGAAATTAATTGGCGAAATGAATAAAATTGATGTAATGCTTTGCCCAATTGGAGATAATTTCACAATGGGGATTGACGACGCTGTGAAAGCTTGCGAGTTTGTTCATCCTGGCCTTGCTATACCAATGCATTATAACACATTTCCTTTGATTCAGGCAGATCCAGATGAATTTGCTAATAAATTAAGGCAAATAAACATCAAAGGACGCAAAATGGAATTTGGCGAAACGATTAATTTTGAATAAATTATTTATTTATAACAATTATATAAAAATAAAAGGGCAATGTTATCTTGCCCCTTTATTTTGCCTATAATTGCTATAGCAGCTAATTCGTAGCGGCTTCTAATCTTTTGAGAATGGAGAATATAAACGTTGCAGAAAGCGCACAACATATTACCAGAATTGACCAAAATGCCCACAATGGTAATTTATCCCAGAACAATCCAAGAATCCCCACTGCGTAGTTGCCAATTGCTGTTGCAGCAAGCCACCCACCTTGCATAAGTCCTTTATATTTTGGTGGTGCAACACGTGAAACAAATGATATTCCCATCGGACTTAAAAACAACTCGGCTATAGTCAGCATAAAATAGGTTGAAATCAACCAATATGGACTTATTAATACTTGTTCCGGCGCTCTTACCTCGCCTATTATACCCGGGTCATACCCACGTAATTGAAGTGAAGCAATTATCATAATAGTATATGCAATAGCTGTAATAATCATCCCTATACCAATCTTTTTTGGTGCAGATGGCTCTTTGCCTTTTCTGTTCAAATATCCGAAATATCCAACTATCAATGGCGTAAGTGCAACGATAAAAAATGGATTGAAATGCTGGAATTTTTGTGGTGTAAATGGATTGACATCGGCATAACTATTGAATCGGATTACTGTTAATATAGCAAATACGACAAATGCAATGCCCGATATGATGCGAGTTCGTACCGTTGATTTCTTTCTTATAAGGAACACAAGTCCAAGTATTGCAAAAAAGATACATAATAAACCAAATAAATCAAAAAACAAATTTGTAAATCTATCAACTGTTCCCACCACATAATCACGTGCGAATATTGTCATCGCTGCACCGTTCTGATGGAATGCCATCCAGAAAAATATTACAACGAAAAATACTAGCCCAAGTGCAGTCAGTCTTTGTTTTGTTTGCTCAGGGGTTAATTCCACTACTTGATTTTGCAGATCTTTATCTTTTGCTTTTTGTCGTTCAGTTTTATCGGCTGCTTTATAATATTTCCTGAAACCCCAGAAAATAATCATCGAGAGAATCAAGCTAAGGCAAGCCACACCAAACGCATAATGATAAGATTCACTTAAAGCATTGATATAATTTGTAGCAAAAGCAGTTAGATCTGTTACTTGTCCGACTTGAGCTTGTGCTAATCTTGTTAAATGTTCTGCAACTGAAGTATCGCCATTGAGAAATTTGTTAGCAAGCGCTGGGATTTCAGCTTGATAAAAGAAATTATACTTGTGCAATATCCCATTGCTTACTGCCTCAGCGGCCGTTGGAGCAAACATTGCGCCAATATTGATACCCATATAGAAAATATTGAATGCAATATCACGATTCTTACTATAAGCAGGATTATCATATAAATTGCCTACTAAAGCCTGCAAATTACCTTTAAATAAACCAGTGCCAAGCGAAATAACACCTAATCCTGCAAATACAAGACCAATATTCGAATCCATTTTAGTTGGAATAGCAAGCAAAATATAACCGAAGAACATTACAACTAGTCCTATGCTGATAGTTTTGCCATATCCAAGCCACCTATCTGCAAGTATTCCTCCAATCAATGGCATAAAATATACAGCTGCGAGAAATATTCCAAATACTTGTGTTGCTTGTGCTGCTGTATAGCCATACTTTGCTTGTAAAAATAATGTGAATATTGCAAGCATTGTATAATAACCAAATCGCTCACCCATATTCGCAAAAAATGCAACAAATAGCCCCGACGGATGATTTTTGAACATATATTTCCTGTATTTAATTTTATGTTGATTATTTTATGATTTCTATTTACTTTGAATTACTTTTTACTTCTTAATAGTGTATATGTCCGATAATAATAACATTTTCTTTTCGCTTGTCATTATCATCATAAGCATTTTAATAAAATATATCTCATTCCTTAATGAATCTTCTTGTGAAAATGAATTTTGTAAAATTTGCAAATTATTAAAAAAAATCGTAATTGAACGAAAAAATCAATCCTTCCATATAAAATCAAATAATAAGTACGAAGCAATAATTAGTAAACCCGTGTATGCAATAATCAATTGCATATCTGATTGTATTGATAGTAATTTCGTACTTTGCATCGTTAAACCTGTTGAATCAATCCCTATCTTAATTATAGGCAAAAGAATAGGAAATGATAAAATCGGGAACAGCGCATTTTTTGATGATGCTTTCGAAATTATTGCAGAAATTACTGTGGTCGCCGATGCAATTGCAATCGAACATATTATAATTATGATTATAAATAATCCAATCGAGACAATATGTGCTGTATTTACAAATAAAAAGAAAAAAACAATTGAAAAGAAATTTATGAATAAACTCAATAATATATTATATATTAATTTTCCAAAAAATATCGAACTTGCCCTTACTGTAATCCCTAAAAGCAATGAAGTGCCTCGCTCTTCCTCGTTTATAAAGGATTTTGACAGTCCAATCATAGTTCCGAAGAATATGACAATCCAAAGCAAACTGGAGGTGGCTTCCTGACTCAATATCTCTGATGCAAAGCTAATTGCAATAATAATAATTGTTGTTAAAATGAAAAGTAGAATTGTAGTAATCGAATAGCGTGTTCTAAACTCGCTAAGGATTTCTTTATATAAAACAGCGAATATCTCTTGCAATGCGTTTTTCATAAATTACGCAAAATTACAAGATTAAAAAAAATAAAATTAGATATATAATATTATTCTTTCCAGTTAATATTAATATTTCTTGCCGCATAAACATCATTCACACGTCGAATTGGTGTTGTATGAGGTGCATCTTTAACAATTTCAGGATTTGTTTTGATTTCTTCACAAATTGATTTCAGGGCTTGAGCATAAGCATCAAGACTTTCTTTAGTCTCGGTTTCTGTTGGCTCAACAAGCATAGCTTCATGAACAATTAATGGGAAATATACCGTTGGAGCATGAAATCCATAATCCAATAATCGCTTTGCGATATCCATTGTAGAAGCCCCAATTTCCTTTTGCCTACTTCCACTCATTACAAATTCGTGCATACTTGCCCCAGGATATGGAAAATCAAAATCGTCCCTTATCAAAGCTTTTAGATAATTAGCATTGATAATTGCGCCCTTACTTGATTCGAAAATTCCATCAGCACCAAGCATCAAAATATAAGCAAATGCGCGTACAAATATTGAGAAATTCCCAAAAAATGAATGCATTTTTCCAATACTCTTCGGCAAATCATAATTTAATGAATATTTTTCACCATCAAAAGTAATTTGTGGAACAGGTAAATATGGCAATAGCTTTTCATTAACCAATACAGGACCAGCGCCTGGACCTCCGCCTCCGTGTGGAGTTGAAAATGTTTTATGCAAATTCAAATGCAAGCAATCCACACCGATTTTCCCGGGTTGAACTATTCCGATTAGTGCATTCATATTTGCGCCATCCATATATAGCAATGCACCAACCTTATGTAATTCCTCTTGTATTATGCAAATATCGCTTTCAAACAATCCAAGAGTATTAGGATTTGTCAGCATCATCCCTGCAACATTTTCATTCAATTTAGATTTGAAATCATTTATATCTACTTTGCCATCAGCATTAGATTTGACATTTACAATTTGGAAACCTCCAATGGATGCTGATGCAGGATTTGTGCCATGAGCAGAATCAGGGATAAGTATAAGCTTTTTATTAAAATTTCCGTTATCTTGATGATATGAGCGAATTAAATTAATTCCTGTTAGCTCGCCTGCTGCTCCAGCGGGAGGTTGCAATGTGAATCCTTGCATTCCCGTGATTGTTTTCAGTTGCTCCCCAAGTTCATACATAAGCTGCAACGCACCTTGCACATACTTGTCTTCCAACAACGGATGTATATTTGTAAATCCATCAATAGATGCCACTTTTTCATTTACTTTTGGATTGTATTTCATTGTGCAAGAACCAAGGGGATAAATTCCCTCATCAATTCCATAATTATAATGGGCAAGATGATTAAAATGACGTGCAATTTCAACTTCGCTTACTTCAGGAAGATTTGCAGGTATATCGCGCAGCATTGATTCATCGATTGAAAATGCTAAATCTACCTCAGGTACATCTAATTTGGGCAATGAATAGCCCTTTCTATCTTTTTTACTAATTTCAAATATTAATTTTTCCATAGAATATATAAAAAATTCAAAATTACTAATTTTTTAAATTTTGTAGGAATATAATTTTAAGTTGTTGCATTTTACAATAAAAAAAGGCTATAAATCACTACTTTATAGCCTTTGTATCTCACGTTCTTAATTATTAGACTATTTAAATTTTTTGAAGCAAGATTATCTTAAATTCTTAATTTTTTCAAATCATCTTTCATTCTTTGGATGTCCTTGAGCCAATCCTCGATATCATTTTCGTGCTCTAGCTCTTCATTGAGAATTTGCACTGAAATTTGATAAGTTGTATGATCTTTGCCAACAGTAAAATTAGCTATTTCTTGGTATCTTTGGATAGCGCATCTTTCGCCTTTTAAATTTTGATCTAGTATTGTTTCAATGTATGGGTCTGATGGTTCTTCATAGCTGCAACGTGCAAGTTTTGACCAATCATTTGGATTGAGTACTGGTGTGCCGCCTAACTGAATAATTCTATTTACAATTAGCACAGCATGATTAAGCTCTTGGTCTGCATGTAATAAAAGTTCAGTTTCAATTTCTGTTCGCATTGGTCCTTCCATTATTCTTGCCCCAATCCAATATTGATAATAGGCAAGCCATTCTTCTGCGAGCGCAGCATTCAGCATTTTCAATAATTCTTGAACATTAACTGATGAAATTTTTGTTGCTGATTCTCCCATAACGACACCTTTATTTTAATTTTAAAATTCAAAATTAAGAAAAATCAATGTAATAAGCAACTTATCAATATGTGTATAACTTCAATTTCTATTTCACCTTCAATATAAAGGGTAATTTATCGGCGTTAATTTCATATTCTTTGATTAGCATATTGTTCAGTTTGTTATTATTTCTCATTATATAATAAATTATGCCTTCTGCTCGCAATAGTATCTCATCAGTATTAATCAATTTAGTCAATTGTATCATTTAATGCAATATTTTCTATAATTTCCAGGGCATTTTTTGCTGCAAGTTGCTCAGCTTCTTTTTTGGTTGTGCCAAGCGCAGTTCCCCATAACATTCCTTCAAGATATACTCCGACATAAAATATTCGATTATTTGGAGGACCTTCATCGGCAAGAATTGAATATGTAGGTGTAGGCTTGTTTTGCGCCTGAACAATTTCCATTAATCTGCTTTTATAATTAACTATTTCATAAGCATGAATTTCTGATAATAATGGAAGAATTATATTTAATACAAAATTTTTTGTTGTTTGATAACCTGAATCGACATAAATTGCTCCTACTAATGCTTCTAAAGCATTCGAAAGCACTGCGGTAGTATGACTTTCAATATGTTGTTTCACATTAAAACTTGCACGAATGTATTCATCGAGGTGCAATTTATAAGCAACATCGCTCATCACCTGTCGATTAATTAATTTTGCTCGCAAATCTGTTAAATTTCCTTCATTGCTATGCGGATAAGTTTGAAAAATGTACTCTGTAATAATAAAATTGAAAATTGAATCGCCAAGAAATTCAAGGCGTTCATTTGTAAATAGATCATTTACCTTTAATTCTTCGAATTCCTTTTGCAAAACAGTAAGATATGATCTATGAATTAGGGAAATCTCAAATATTTTCGGGTCATTTATTTTAGTTTGGATAATTTTCTCAAGCTTACTTTGCATGTCTGGAAAAAGAAAAAATAATCGTGGCAACGTTTCTAAATAAAAAGCAGACCTTGGAACATCATATATTGATTTCCTTTTGGTCTGCTTTTTAGAATAATCTTCGTAAGATTGCATCGGACTTGGAATATTTAATTAATTATCCAATCCATCGCTTGATTTACTGCTCATACTTCTTGAAAATAAGTGTGGCATTATGTCCGCCAAATCCAAAAGTATTGCTTAATGCTACTTTAATATCCTTTTTAATAGCAACATTCGGAGTATAGTTCAAATCGCATTCGGGGTCTGGCACTTCGTAATTGATTGTTGGAGGAATAATACCATACTTAATAGCAAGAATTGAAGCAATTGCCTCGACAGCTCCTGCTGCGCCAAGCAAATGCCCTGTCATTGATTTTGTAGAACTAATAGTAATTTGGTTTGCTCGAGGTCCAAAGAGATTTTTAATAGCTGTCGTTTCGTTTTTGTCATTGTAAGGAGTAGATGTTCCATGAGCATTGATATAATCAATATCGTTTATTGTCATCCGAGCATCCTCAATTGCTCTTTTCATTGATTTTTGTGCTCCTTTGCCCTCAGGTGCAGGTTGAGTGATATGGAAAGCATCATCTGTCATTCCAAAGCCTGGAAATTCTGCGTAAATTTTAGCACCACGGTTCAATGCATGTTCTTCGGTTTCTAAAACAAGAATTCCAGCCCCTTCAGCCATAACAAATCCATCACGATTATTGTCAAATGGACGCGATGCTTTCTCAGGTGCATCATTACGTGTGGAGAGTGCTTTCATTGCATTAAATCCACCAATTCCCATACGGCATATTGCAGCTTCGGAGCCACCTGCAAGCATTACATCAGCATCACCCCTTTGCAATATCATTAATGCATCAGCAAGGGAATGACCTGAAGTCGCGCAGGCAGATGTGGTCGAGTAATTTGGTCCCCCTAAGCCCCAACGTATTGCAATATGTCCTGGTGAAATATTCGATATCATCATTGGAATAAAGTATGGCGATATGCGGTCGGGCTTACCACGTTCAAATAAAGATTGTTGCTGTTGCTCATAAACAAACATCCCACCTATACCTGAACCCACAATTGCACCTATACGGTCTTTATCTTCTTGCTCAAGATTTAATCCTGAATCCTCAATAGCCATTGCAGATGCTGCAATGGCATATTGAGTAAATAAATCCATTTTTTGTACTTCTTTGCGATTGAAATATTGCAAAGGATCAAATCCTTTTACTTCACATGCGAATTTCGTATCAAAATACGTAGTATCGAAATGTGTTATGGGCCCAGCCCCACTTTTCCCCGAAATTAAAGAGTTCCACGTTTCTTCGACGTTGTTTCCAATAGGAGTAATTGCTCCTAAACCTGTAACAACAATTTTTGGGTAATTATACTTTGACATAAACTTTTTTAGTTTTGACCAAGCTTTCCGTTGAGATAGTTAACCACATCACCTACTGTTTGGATCTTTTCTGCATCATTTTCGTCAATTGAAATGTCGAATGCTTTCTCAATTTCCATAATCAGTTCAACAGTATCGAGTGAGTCAGCGCCTAAATCTTTTGTAAAAGAAGCTGCTTCATTTATTTGCGATTCTTCAACGCCTAACTTCTTTACAATGATTTCACTTACTTTTTTTCTAATTTCATCCATAATTTTACCTTTAATTTAAAAATTACATAAATAAACCACCATTTACATTTAAAACCTGACCTGTAATATAGCTTGCTTCGTCAGATGCAAGGAACGCAACTGCGTTTGCTATATCCTCAGGTTCAGCAATCCTTTTTAAAGGAATATTTTCAATAAAAGCTTTTTTCTGCTCAGGATTTAATGCATCCGTCATCTGTGTCCGCACATAACCTGGTGCAACAACATTGACCAATATATTCCGTGATGCAAGCTCCCGGGCAATTGATTTTGTAAATCCAAACAATCCTGCTTTTGAAGCGGAATAATTTGATTGGCCTGCATTTCCCATTTCTCCAACGACAGAACCTATACTGATAATTCTACCAAATCGTTGGGAAATCATTATCTTGCTTGCTACTTTTGTGCAAATGAACGCTCCTTTTAGATTTGTATCCAAAACTGCGTCCCATTCTTGTTCGGTCATTCTCAATAAAAGGTTATCACGAGTTATTCCCGCATTATTAACCAATATGTCGACGTGTCCTGCTTCTGCTGTGATTGTTTCGAAGCATTGCTCAATAGATTGAAAATTTGTTACGTCAGCTTGCAAGCATTTTACCGATTTTGCAATTTCTGAATCTTCGATAAATACTTCATTCGCATCAGGAATGCGGTAATCTAACGCATAGACTTTTGCCCCTTCACTTGCGAATTTGAGGACAATGGATTTTCCTATTCCTCGACATCCGCCTGTTACTACTGCTACCTTATTTTCAAATCTATTTAGCATTTGCAATTTTCCAAAATTTTAAAATTAATAAAAAACAATGAGTTATCAAACAAAATTTTTATAATTTTCAAAAGTATCTATACCCGAAATATGTACATCGTTTAAAGTCCGCTTTGCCAAACCTTGCAAGACGTTTCCCGGACCAATTTCAATATAATTATCAATACCATAATTTTGCATATTTTGAAAAGTCTGCATCCACAAAACGGGCGATGTCAGCTGCTTGATTAAGCACTCTTTTAATTCATTACCATCCTGGACATAGTTTGCGGATATATTCACAAATATTGGATATTTTGCATCATTAAAATGAATGCTACTGATAAAATCAGCAAGTTCATCAGCTGATGTTTGCATCAATGGCGAGTGGAATGCACCGCTCACAACTAATTCCTTAACAATTTTGGCACCTGCTTCCTTGAATTTATTAGCATTTGCTCTTAATATATCACGCGAACCTGAAACAACAATTTGTCCTGGTGAGTTATAATTTGCAGGGACAACTACTCCTTGATTATCTGAATTGATTTGCTCGCAAACCTCTTGAACTTCGTTTTCAGCTAAACCTATCACAGCAAACATCGTCCCTGGCTCAATTTCGCCTGAATGGAACATCAGCTCACCACGCTTTGCAACTAATTTCAATCCTTCCTCAAAACTAAATACTCCGCTTGCATAATATGCAGCATATTCACCAACAGAATGACCCGCGACAGATGAAACCTCAATTTTGTCTTTGATTAAATCATAAATTATAGCGCTATGCAAGAAAAGTGCAGGTTGAGTATACCTCGTTTCTGTTAATTTCTCCATAGGACCATTAAAGCAAATATCGCTAATAGAATAGCCGAGAATTTCGTCAGCGAGTTCATATTTCTCTTTGGCAAAATTATTATTCATATAATAATCCTTACCCATTCCAACATATTGCGAGCCTTGTCCTGGGAAAAGTAATGCTGTTTTCATATAATCCCTTTAATCATTCATATTCCAACGTAATAGAACTGCTCCAAATGTATAACCTGCACCAAAGCTTGAAAGTATGAGATTATCTCCTTTATGCAATTTTCCTGCTTGATACCATTCTGATAGACAACTTGGAATCGTAGCCGCAGTTGTATTGCCATAACGATCGATATTTATCATAACCTTTTCTCGTGGAAGCCCCATTCTATCAGCTGTTGCTGTCAATATCCTCATATTTGCTTGATGTGGAACAAGATATGCGATGTCTTCGCGAGTTAAATTGTTACGTTCCATTATTTGCAATGATATATCTGCCATACCTACTACAGCTGCTTTGAAAACAGTTTGACCATCTTGATAAAGATAATGTTCGCCATTTTGTACTGTTTCTATTGAAGGTGGTCTGAAACTACCACCTGCGGGTAATTTGAGAAATTTAGTACCCGATCCATCAATTGCTAATATTTGGTCAAGAATTCCGTAATTTGGGTCATTTGACATCTCTATAAGGCAGGTTGTACCTGCATCACCAAAAAGTATCGCAGTTGTGCGATCATTATAATTTGTTATCGAACTCATTTTATCTCCACCGCATAATAGCACTTTTTTTGCTACACCGCTCTCAACTAATGATGCTGCTGACCTTAATGCGAAGATATATCCTGAGCAGGCTGCTGATAAATCGTATCCCCAAGCGTGCTTCAACCCTAATTTATCGATAACTACTGCTGTCGTGCTTGGAAAGAGGAAATCAGGTGTTATAGTTGCTACTACTACTGCGTCAATTTCCTGTGGATCTATATTAAACTGGTCGAACATTTGAATTGCCGCGGGCACAATCAAATCTGATGTTGCGCCTTCTTTTAGAATATGTCGCTCTTTTATACCTGTGCGAGATACTATCCACTCATCTGTTGTATCCAGATAGCTTTCGAAATATTTATTTGTATAAATATCGGGTGGAAAATAACGAGAAATTGCTGTTATTGTTGCTGGCATTTTATTTCCTTTTTATGAATTTATAGTATTTAAAATTATAGATTCCTCAATTTTATTTGCTAATTTGTTATCTACCAACTCCTTAGCCTTTTTAATCATATTTTTTATTGCAATGGGTGTGGATTTGCCGTGCCCTACAATAGATATACCTTTTACTCCCAACACAGGAACGCCACCATATTCCTCATAATCAAGTTCTTTTAAGATGTTTTTAAATGCTGGTAAAGCCATGGAGAGCTTTAATTTGTTGGTAATTTTGCTCTCTCCATACGATTTTAATTTAGATTTGAAAAATGGTATAAATCCTTCAGCAAATTTCAATATCACATTTCCGACAAATCCATCGCATACTATAACATCAGATTTACCCATCATCATTTCATTTCCTTCGATATTTCCGATAAAATTTACTTTGCTTTTTTCCAGCATCTTATATGCTTCTCGAAGTTCATCTGTGCCTTTCGTAGGTTCTTCACCAATATTGAGTAATGCAACTTTTGGCTCTTCAATATTCAAAGCAAATTTAGCATAAATACTTCCCATAATTGCAAATTCGTATAGAAATCTTGCTTTATGATCCACAGTTGCGCCCACATCTAATAATACAACGGGTCTTGGGCTTGCAGACGGCATAAGAGTTGCAATTGTAGGTCGAGATACCCCCTTTATTCTTCCGAGTAATACAGAAGAACAAGTTAGCATTGCTCCCGTATTTCCCGCAGATAGAAAAGCATCAATTTTCCCGTCCTTTAAATCTTGCAATCCAAGATAAAGCGAAGACTCCCGTTTTGTTTTAAGAATCTCGGTAGGTTCGTCATTCATTTCCACTTTTTGTGGAGAATGAACACATTGAATATGAGAAATTTCAAGTTTATTCTTTTGGGCAACATTGTTTATTTCCTCAATATCGCCATAAAGTATTAATTCAATATCGTGTTGCTGGTCTTCTGAAAACGAATTATAAGCAAGCAATATCCCCTCAATTTCATTATGTGGGGAAAAATCGCTGCCCATTGCATCAATTCCTATTCTCATTATGATTGATTTAAATAAGAATGGTTGTTATAATTTTTCAATTATTATTCTGCCATTGTAATATCCACACTCGGGGCAAGCTGCGTGAGCAAGCTTTCGTGCTCCACAATGAGGGCATATTGTCGTTTGAGAATAGGTTGCTTTATAATGCGACCTTCTTGTGTCTCTTCTTGATTTTGAAAATTTTCTATTCGGATTTGGCATAAGTTCCTCTAATTTTTCAAATTTAATTTTTTTAATTCTTTCCATTTTTCATCAACCTCTTCACTTTTTTGAGGTTGATTTGTTAATTCAGGGTATAGATCGGCAAATGATTTACCGCGCAAATCAGGATGAATCCGTTTCATTGGCAAATTCAAAATTAATATCTGCCGTACATCTTCTGTTAAATCTATCATTTGGTCATCCTCATTTATTATAATATCACCACTCTCCGTCTCTAAATTATTAGTAGATTTCCTTAAGAAATATAGTTCCGAATTTGCAATAAAACTTAATTCAATGTCTCCTGTTATTAAATCATCATATTCCCGTAACGATATATCGCAAACCAGATGAGTATTGCAGCTGACTTGACCTATTATTGTATATCGCCGACCAAGTTTGGTCATTATTGCTGATACTTCTATATTACCAAAGAACTCTACGGGCAAATCTCTAATATCTTCCGCATTTACGTGCAGGTCAATTGGATATTTTCCATCTTTTATTCCGTGTATTCTAACTTGCAACATTTTATATAAATTTGCAATTTGTAAAGATTTCAAAATTAACTAATTATTAATTATTAGCAAAATCTTATAAAAAAAACCCGCTTCGAAGGAAGCGGGAAAATTAAGGAGGTAAAAATGAAAAAAGTTAATTTTTACTATTTTTATTGCTATTGAGTTATAGCCATTGTTTTTGGGATAACGGACACTTTCTTTCTCTCTTTATCCAATCTTGAAAATTCTACTGTGCCATCAATCAATGAAAATATTGTATAATCTTTGCCTATTCCTACATTCTTGCCGGGATGATATTTTGTGCCAACTTGCCTTATTATTATATTTCCCGCCCGTACTTCCTCGCCGCCAAATTTCTTCACGCCACGATATTGCGGATTCGAATCCCTTCCATTTTTTGATGACCCACCACCTTTTTTATGTGCCATTTCAATTTCCTCTAATTAACCTGTATATCAGTTATTTCAATAGATGTATAATTTTGACGATGTCCATTCAATTTTTGATGTCCTTTCCTACGTTTTTTATGAAAAACAAGAATTTTTTTGTCCTTGTATGCTCCTATAACCTTTGCCGTTATTTTTCCATTGATGTATGGAGAACCAATTTTATTCTCATTATCATCATTAAATAATAATACCTTATTAAATTCGACTTCCTGCCCAATTTCTGCTGCCAATTTTGGAACAAGCAGCTTCTGATTTGGTCGTACCTCGAACTGGCCTCCCGCTATTTCAACAATTGCCCACATTTCTAATTTTTGCTTTTTTAAAGTATACAAAATTATAAAAAAATTATTAAATAACAATAGATTAATTAACATCATTTAATTGATGTAAATAATCTACTCCTTTATAAATTTAAATACATAATTTCCGCGACCGTAATCCAGTATTATATTGTAAAAACCACGCGGGACGTCTGCTACGTCTAGCTCTATTTCATTTTTCCCTTCATTGAGAATACCCTGCCATAAACTACGCATATTTCCATTATAGTCGGAAAGCTTTATTTCTGCTTGCACAGGCTTATTGATATATACTCGCAAGCCTGCTCTGTCACGTACAGGATTTGGATATATTAGATTATCTCCAGTCTTAACTATATCTTTGACACCAAGTACAGCTGGGGTCTTAAATTTTCTCATAGTAAATCCACTATGATCATTAGATGATGCGGCTCCAACAAGAAATTGATATTCTGTATTTGGTTCAAATGTATTTACTGTATATGAAGTATCGGGATAATCGATCAATATCAAAATATAGCTATAATTTAGTGTATCAGTTCTTAAAACATCACGATTTATATTAAAAATAACATCATAAGTTGTTGCACCCTCTACTCTGGACCATCTCAATTGCAAACTGTCATCAATATTAATTATCTCATCATCAGGTGGTGCTTCAGGTGAATATATTATTGGACTTTTCAAAGTTCCACGTGTAGTTAAGCAACTCGGTGGGCCATTAAAAACTTGACTATTCATTTGCCCATTTGCCAAATCATTCATCGCTTGTATTGAAAAAGTGTAAATCCCTGAATACCACAATTGGACATCTACTGATGTATCTCGTGTAACTACTGATAATGCATTATGTTTCCTCCCGTAATCTGCATATATATCTGATTTTAATACATCAAACCTCCCCCATACATTCACCTGATATTTTGTCGCTCCTTCTACTTTGTTCCATTGAACTGTGTTATTTACATCAAAGTATTTTTTATTAGTATCCATCTGTACAAAATGCCCTGTGAATGGGTGTAGCAATTGCTTAGCACCCATCCATTTCCTTACATCTTCAGTCGTCAAACTGATAATTAATGAATCACTGATATATTTCGTTGATGTTGCCGGCCCAAGTTGATAATATCCAGAATCCCATGTTTTCCCGCCATTTGTTGTCCTTTTATATATTATTGCTTTATTGAGAAGATTACTTGTCTGTATTAGATAATTATTGCTATCATATATGTATATATCTTTAACTGTGACTGGAGGTATATCTGCACTACCATCATAAAATATATCCCAATGATAGCCTCCATCTACTGTCTTGAGTATTTTTTCATAGTTGTTTCCTCCAATTGATTTGTCATGTGCAAGGATATAGCCTGTGTTTTCGTCTATAAATTGAATTCTACTCAATTTGTGGCCAGGTATTGATGTTTTATTCCAACTTTGCCCTAAGTCCTCAGACAAAACCAATGTATCAGTACCTTCTAAAAATGCTATCTTTTTTAGACCTGGAAATGACAGGGGTTCTTCGAAAAACTTCCCCGTGTGTGGAGATTCATAAATTTTCCTATATGTTTTCCAGCAATCCTCTGTATATAATAAGCTAAAATATACAGGAAATGAGTTTAACTTGTTACCTTGTGAAGATACAGCCCAAATACCACGTTGATCATCAAGCATACAAATATCCTGCCCCCGTGTATTTGAATCTAAAATTATCTTTTCCCAGTTTTTCCCTCCATCATTTGTCAGTAACATTTTAGCATAAGTTCTGAATCTTTCGTCATATAGCTCTGTTGTTAGTTTTTCACTTGAATCACCAACTACGATTATTCTATTAAGTGAAGGATATGCGATTGATCGATTATGATTTTCTAAATATACACCATCTAAAGAACTCTTCAATACCTCAGTATGAATTTCTTTCCAATTCCATCCACCATCATCTGTAATTATTATCCCTCGATACCAATGGCTAATTGCCAGACTTGAAAGATACTCACCATGCCATTGGCCGTAATAATTTATCGCAGCATAATGTGTTGAATCAAGTATTATGGAATTTCTTACTGATGGGTCTAAATACAAAGGATTATCTTGCAAACTAGGGCCCTTAATTATTTCCCACTTATCAATGAGCTGGGAAAATAAAATATTATGCGAAACTAAATTTAAAAATAAAATTATTAGTAAAAATTTTATTTTGTTCATATAAAATATCTTTTTTTAAAATTTAATAAATTATAATAAAAGAACGAAAAATGACTACTGAATTGAAATATATCTCATTTGCCCGTTTTTATGGTCCTCTTCCTTTTGTGGTGGCGGGCGTCCGCAGTGAATTACGAGATATTTTGTGAAGTTGATAATAAATATAATACTCCCCCCCCCGCAAATTTTTGGGGTTTGGAAGATCCCAACTTTGGAGATATATAACAAAAAATCAACATATAATTTTCTATTTTAAAATAATACAAAAAATAATCTATAATAATATGACTGAAAAATTGCAAAAAAGTTGCAGATTACTACAAACTTTTTTTATTAGTAATGAGAATAACAATCTCTTTAATAGTTCATTAGCCCTACAAATAATCCTACTTGAAATTTGAACCCTGACTGATTCAATTTGCCTGGAACATCTGTAATACGCCCTATCGAATTATAAGTCCAATTTGTCCGTCCAAAGGGAGCTTTGATTGAAACATTATAACTTGCATTAAGTCTGAACATAAGAAAATTAGTGACAGCATATTCTAAATTCAAGCGGGGTTCGATATTCAAAAAATTTTGCGATAATCTGTGTGAGTAGAAATTTTCAAAATTAGTGTTTGAAGGAAGCTCTGTCCAATCCACATCTCTTGCAGTTTGAGATATATCGATAGTGGATTTTGCCATTCCTATTCGCAATCCACCCAATATTGCAAAAGATTTAAAAGGAACAAAAGCATAATCAGCTATAATTCCAATATTTGAAATTTGATAGTCTAGCTGCCGATGAAAGTTTGATGAATCAAGAGCAGAAGAAGAACTACCGCCATCAGTAAAAAAACCAAGCCGCAAATTTTTGACTATAAATATACCCGTAAATACTTCAAAACCACCTTGATACATCGGCTTGCTTACTTCCGCCAAACCATAAGATTTTGCGAGAGAGTTTATTTCATCAAGATTTAAAAATTGAAATGCTGCTGTATATCCGCCTCCGAGCGAGAAATAAGGCGATTTTTCCGACTGAGTGGGTTCTGTTTCGAACTGAAATTGTTCGATATCAGGACCTTGAGCAAAGATTTGGCTAAAGGAAAGAAAAAGAAGTGAAGTAATTAAAATTATCGATTTTTTCATTTATAACTCCATATTTTTATCTAAATAAACTATTTTGCCATTTGCAATAGTTGCTATAACACGAACTTCCTTAAACGATTTTTGCGATAAATCATTATTTAAAATTACGAAATTTGCATTATAAAATGGCAAAATTTTAGAATTATACTTATCATATTTATATAACTTACGTAAATTTGTTGTATAAGTATCAACCGCTGCATCCAAATCGAGCGTCTCGTTAAGCCTATTGGAATTCACTAAAGCATCCAATCCGAGAATCGGATCGGGACTTTCTATTGGAGCGTCCGAACCCGATAGAACTGTCCCGCCATTATTTATAATGTTCCGCCAAGGGTAAGCATATTCAAGCCGTTTGCCTATGCGAGATTGAGCCATCCCTTTTGTATCACTGACATAATGAATAGGCTGAATTACACTGAATATGTGGGGATTTCCAAATTTCTTCAAATCATTGGGATGCACCATCTGGCAATGTTCAATTCTAAGGATTAAATCTTTATATCCGTTATTTGATAATATCTTATGATATGTGTCCAATACAATATGATTTGCTTTATCTCCAATTGCGTGAGTTGCAATTTGAAAACCATGGTCAATTGCTATTTGAATTTTCCTAATAAGGAGCTCAGGGGAAATCAGTATTTGTCCATAATTATTAGGATCATCATTATAGGGCTCAAATAGTGCAGCGCTGTGGGAACCCAGGGCGCCATCAGAATAAAATTTTACACCATCAATCGTAAACATATTCCCAATGTAAGGCTCGTCAATATAGTGTAGATAGCTTCCATCATCTTCTTTGAGATAAGAATGAACCCTAATCTGCAATTTATTTTCATTATCTAAATTTTTATAAATATCAAGAAACTCAGGAAAAGTATCCATATCGCAAATTTCAGTGACACCAAATTTGAAAAGATTATCTTGTGCCTTAAGTATCATTTTAATAATTTGATTGTCTGAATATTTAGGCAGGATTTTTAATATTTTTTCCATTTCATTATCAGCTAATATTCCATTAGTATTATTACGAAGCCCAGCTATTTGCAAAGCGATGGAATTTACCCATACCGAATGCCCATCTATACGTTTTACGCAAACAGGAATATTTGGAAACGCCTTATCCAAGAGAATTTTATCAGGTAATTTTTTATCTATAAAATTTTCCTCATTCCAGCCATACCCATAAATCCATCTATCTCTGAAAAATGGATTCTGTTTTAAAAATGAAACAATATCTTGAGCTGATTTAAAATTCCTAAAATTTGGCACCACTTCATTTTCGCCAATTCCAAAGAAATGCAAATGCGAATCAATAAATCCGGGAAGCAAATAAGCGTTTTTAAAAAAATACGTTTTCCCATCAATTATCAAATTTACACCATTAGGGATATTCTTTGTCCTTTTGATTTGATTATTTTTTAATTCTAGTTCAATTTGCAATGGTTTCATGTTTTTTTCATAAATTATATTTTTTCTAAACAATAGATGATATTAAGCACAGAAGCAATCGTTATTGCTTCACAAAAATATGGGGATTCGAGCAAAATAATTACTTTTTTCACAAAGGATTTCGGAGTAATTAAGGCAATTGCAAAAGGTTCATTACAGATAAAGAGCAAATTTGGGAGTGCCTTAGAAATTTTAAGTTATGTCAATATTAATTTTTACAACAAGCCCGAGGGTCATTTGCAATTGCTTTCTGATGCTGAAATACTACGCCCATATTATAATTTAAGCAAATCTCTTGAACATATTACAATAGGTTTCGCATTATGTGAGACAATTCTCAAGACACTTGATGAAAATTATAAAAATTCAATTATTTTTGCAAATCTTGTTGAATCTTTAAATTGCCTCAATAATTTGCCGTTCAATCCCGCTAATATTTTAATTAAATTCTTGATAGATTTAGCTAATATCTTAGGTTTTAGCATTAATTTCAATGGAAATAATGATTTATTTAGTCAACCTCCTTCAAAATTAAAAAAACAAAAGTATTCATTAAATTTAGAAAATGGAAATTTTAAAATTATAAACAATTATTCAAATAACAATGAAAATTATGATATAATTGATACAGAATTATTAAAAAAAATATACAATATTAATAATTTGCCAATTAATAATATTGGAGAAATTGATTTTTCTATGGCTGAGGTGAGCAAAGCAATAAATATATTAAGCAAATATTATCATTATCATTTAGGGAAGTATTTTTATTTAGAAAGTATGAGGCTGCTAATAAAATGATTTGGAAAATTTTGCTTACAATCTTTTTTGTGATGATGAATGCCTTTTTTGTTGCTGCAGAATTTGCAATAGTAAAGGTCCGTTCATCCTCAGTCGAATTGGCAGTGCGTTCTGGGAGCAGAATTGCAAAAGTATCTCAACACATTATTACCCATTTAAATACGTATTTGTCAGCTACTCAATTGGGAATCACAATTGCAAGCCTGGCATTAGGTTGGATAGGCGAAAGCGTAGTTGCTGAAATTATTATTGATATTATGTATTTATTTGGTGTGAATGTTCAAGCAGCAACCGCTCACCAGGTAGCATTTCCATTAGCCTTTATAACCATAACATTTTTGCACATAGTTTTTGGGGAACTTGCACCAAAAAGCCTTGCAATACAATATCCTGAGAAAGTAGCAAATTTTGTTTCAGTCCCACTTAGAATATTTCAGATTATTTTTGGGCCTATTGTATGGGCACTCAATTCATTTGCAAATTTAGTGATACGGCTTGGCGGAATTGAAATCGCAACTGAATCAACATCTGTTCATTCTCCCGAGGAATTGATGGTTATTGTTGAGGAAAGCTCGCAAAAAGGTGTAATTGCAAACGAAGAGCAAGAGATGATTGAAAATGTCTTTGAATTTTCTGAAACGCCTGTAAAGCAAATTATGGTACCACGTAATAAAATTGTCGCTGTTCCCATAAATGCAACTCCTGAGGAAATTCTAGAACGGTTTTCAATCGAAGGATATTCGAGAATGCCTGTCTATGAAAACACAATCGATAATATTCTTGGTATTGTCTATGCAAAAGATCTTTTAAATCTATTTTTAAATAGGGAAATCATTATTTTAAAAGATATAATCCGCCCTGCATTTTTTGTGCAAGAAGATGAAAAAATCAATATTATTTTGAAGAAAATGCAAACCAATCGCGCTCATCTAGCAATTGTAATTGATGAATTTGGTGGCACAGCAGGAATTGTCACAATGGAAGATATACTTGAGGAATTAGTAGGCGAAATTCAAGATGAATACGACGAAGAATTGCCACAAATAGAAAAGATTGCCGAAAATGAATTTGTGCTTTCTGCACTTATTCCTATCGATGATTTAAACGATAATTTGCCTGAACCAATTCCCGAAAGCGATGAATATGAAACAATTGGTGGATATATACTTGCAGAATTGGATAGAATTCCCGAACTTAACGAAAAATTTGAAATCGGAAATTATGAATTTCAAATTCTCAATCGCAAACCCTGGCAAATCGAACGCTTGAAAATGCGATATATAGGTGGTAAAATTGATGAAGAGGAAGAATAGAAACGAGGAGCGCTTATTTTTTGGATTGATTAGGTGATTGAAAGTTATAAGTTCATATTTAAGATTTGCAAATTCTATAAATTATTTATGTTTTTATAATTATATATCCTTCATAAATTCATCGATCGTAATTTTTGCCTGTCTTAAAATACCTGCTAATGTTCCAATTGCTAGCTCTCTATGCAATGGGACAACACATCCAATTTCTCCGTCCTCTGTTGATTTCTTTAAAATGATATGGCTACCGTGTTGTCGAATTTTTTGAAAACCACGTTTTTCTAATCGTCTAATTGCTTGTTGAGCAGAGATCCGTCTCAATTTAGTCATTAATTTCGGCTTCAAATGTAGTCAAAAAAGGATTAGAAACCATTTTAACGGGAAATTCTTCAAGATATAATTCCGTTGCTTCCTTCAAATTTATGATAGATTCATCAATGGAATACCCTTGACTTACAGTACCTACTTCGGGGCACTCCGCAACATAAATATCATCCTCTTTATGAATAATAGCTGTAAAGGTCTTCATTTTCACATTAATCCTCTTTAATAAATTCTATTGATAATTATTAATTAATCACAATTATACTTTATTTAATTAACGATTAAGTCCAAAGCACATTGCAGTTTAAAATCAAATATCGGAATATTATTACTGGATATTTATTTGTGGCAAGAGCATCCTTGGTTTTGAGAGGGACAAATGCAATAAACCTACAAGAGAAATTTGCACCCTGCCTCTATACACTGCAACAGGTGGCTTTAGCCACCTGTGTGATGCTTTGTTATTAATATTGAACCTACGACTTAAGTCGTAGGTTCAACGTAAGTTCAATTTTAATAATCTATTCGGGTTACCCATCCAAATGGATCCTCTAATTTCCCATATTGTATACCCAATAATGTATCATACATTTGCTGCGAAATTGGGCCAATCTCAAAATTATTTATAGTGTAATCTTTCCCACGGTAACTTAAAAGGCCTACAGGTGAGATAGCCGCAGCAGTGCCTGTTCCAAAGGATTCAGTCAATCTGCCTGATTCAATTCCTTCAATAACTTCATTAATGGAAATTGTCCGTTCTGTTGCTTTATAACCAAGACGTCCTGCAAGTTTCAATACAGAATCGCGTGTTATTCCAGGTAGTATTGTACCCGATTCAAGTGATGGTGTAACAATTTCTCCATCAATTACAAACATAATATTCATCGAACCAACTTCATCGACAAATGTCAAATGAACTCCATCAAGCCACAACACCTGTGAATAACCTTCTTTTTCGGCAATATCTGATGCTTTCAAGGAAGCTGCATAATTTGCACCTGCTTTTACTGAGCCAAGTCCACCGCGTACTGCACGAACATACCCATCTGATACTTTAATTTTTACAGGTCGAAGAATATCTTTGTAATATGGACCTACAGGCGACATAATAATTATCATTGTATATTCTTTTGAAGGATGCACACCAATTAAATTTGACGAACCAAAAATAAATGGGCGTATATACATAGTTTCTCCTTCACCTGAGGGAATAAATTCTCTATTGTAGTATATGAGTTCTTTTATGGCTTCCACAAATCTATCCTCAGGAAATTGAGGTATTACAACTGCATCTGCAGACCTATTAATACGCTTTGCATTCATTTCTGGACGGAATAAATTTGCACCACCATTTGGATTTTTGTATGCTTTTAAACCTTCAAATATAGTTTGTGCATAATGCAAAGTCATCATCGCGGGTTCAATTGGCAAGGCTTGATAAGGTACTATTTCCCCCTCTTCCCAGCTACCATCTTTATAATGAGATATATACATATAATCAGCAAAGTACCGACCAAAACCTAATTTTGACCAGTTAATTGAATTTTTCAGTGTATCATTTCTTGGATTAAATTTAAATTTTGACATATTATAACTCCCAATTAAAATATTAAAAACACAAATTTATTAAATATTTATTAATTAATGTATATTATTTCTATATTTATTAAAATATATTCATTTATTTGAATAAATATTATATTTTATAATAATTATTTTATTAACTTATTTTTTTTTAAATTAATTTTTCTTCTTTTAGATACTTCCTTATCAATGGCATTAATTTATCCTTATTGCGAGATTCTACTTTAATTTGCAAATGTGTGCCCTCGTTATCGTCATTACGTTCCAATATTTCGGCATTTTCATATAATTTGTTCATGTCCGCACCCGCTGAATATGGAATAAGCAATGAAAATGTCGAATTGTATTTTTCGTATTCATTTTGCATTCGCTCAAGCAATGTTGTAACATTTAGCCCCCGTTCAGCAGAAATAAATACAGATTGAGGATATTCACTTTGCAATTGATGAAGCAAATCAAGCGAATCGAGTTTATCAATTTTATTAAATACATAAATCATTGGTTTATCTTTGATTCCGATATCCTCAAGAGTTTCATTAACTGTATTAATCATAACTCTAAAATTCTGATTGGTAATATCAATAACTTGCAATAAAACATCTGATTCATTTGCTTCAGCAAGTGTTGTACGGAATGATGCAATCAAATGGTGCGGCAATTTTCTGATAAAACCAATTGTATCCGAAAGTAAAGCGGGTTTATTATTTGGCAAAGTAAATTGGCGTACAGTTGTCGATAGCGTTGCAAATAATTTATTTTCCACAAGCACATTAGCATCTGTTATTGTATTCATAAGCGTGGATTTTCCCGAGTTAGTATATCCCACAAGAGCAAATCGTGGCATTTTTTTACGTTGCTTGCGTTGTTCTTTATTTTGTTTATCAATTTGTTGGAGCTTTTCTTTCAAAATTTGAATATGATGACGGACCACTCTCCTGTCCGATTCGAGTTGGGTCTCGCCTGGTCCTCGTGTACCAATCCCTCCATATTGTTCCGAAATATGTGCCCACATTCTTGAAAGTCGCGGTAGTAAGTATTGCATTTGGGCAAGTTGCACTTCTAATTGTGCTTCTGTCGTCCTGGCATTTTTCGAAAAAATATCAAGTATCAGTCCGCTTCTATCAAGCACTTTAATTTGCAATTCATTGCTTAAATTACGCATCTGAATTGGGGACAATTCATTATCGAAAATTATAAGATGAACATCCTCTAGTTCTGCTAATTCTTTTATTTCTTGCAATTTACCTTTTCCCAATAAAGTTGCAGGATTAAACGCAGGCAATTCCTGATAAATTTTCTCGATAACTTCTGCGCCCGCTGTATTGGCAAGTTGCTCCAATTCATCAAGCAATTCCAATGCTTCATCTCTATCCTCTCCTTTGAGGAAAACACCCACGAGTATCGCTTTCTCTGCTTCAGGAGATGTGTCGTATAATTTTGCCATCGAATAAAATAAAAAATTTAAATAAAAAGAAAATTAAAATTTGAGAGATGAATGATGATAATTTCATAGATTTAATAATTCTTTGATAAAATTTCCGTTTAAAAGATTGTAATTTAAAATCTCCATCTCATTCTTTAAAAAGTTTTGTTTAATATTATTATATAATTTTTCACCTGTGCTAGTTAGCCAAAAATTTCCATCCGTAATCCAAGAGAACATTAATGGATATTTCAAAATGGTATTTGATCTTGAAATATCTTCATATAAGTCGATATACTCGTCTAAATTGATGTTAATTTTTGTTCCGGAAGTTGAGTAGAAATTTGTTTCGATTAATATTCGAGGTATTCCATCTTTTAGAATTATAAAATCAAACTTTTTCAACTTATTGGTTTTTCTAATCTTTATCGGTTCAATATATTTTTCACTAACAAATGCTAATTCAGATTTTGATTTTGGAATATATGCGGTCTCATCAACTTTGAGCACACTATTAATTTTTAAGTGTGAAATATTACATAGTCCGAGTGCTTCCAATTTTTTTCTAACTTTCGTTGTACCAAAATTCCCATGGATACTCTTAATGTCTTTTGGAATTCGTTTTAATTTAAGAAATTTCTCCAGTTCAATTGCTGAAAGTAGTTCATCTGCTTTTAAGTTATTAAATAAGTAGTTCGAAATGCGAAGCCTAGTATTTATTGAGTTAATTATATGTGTATGAAAAATTTCGGGTTCTTTTATACACTTCTCAACATATTTCAGAATTGATCTTTTCAATATAAATAGTGTGGGAATTGTATGATTATCACAATAATATTCATTATAAATTTTATTAAACAAAACGTTATTATTACCATTTTCAAAATTAAAGATGCAATTTTTTGCATATTGTATTATTAGTTCTTCTTGCGAATTATTTAAGGTGTTTACATCAAAACAGAAATGAATATATTGAGTGTTTGTGAACCTTTTCATTTGGAACAATTGTTCGAATATATCAAATGTTTTAGGATATGTTGCTAAAAGATTTGTTAAATATTCAATAGAAACTTGCTTTTTAAGAGACTGGATTTCATATTGGTATTCATCGATGTTGAACGAAGGTGAATAGAATTCATTCTGGTCAAATTCAAAAAAACTTATATTACTTGCAAATTCCTCATAAATCATTTTTAACTCTGATTTTTGTTATTATATTAAATGAAATCATTCAAATTTAATTTAGTAGTTCATTATTAATAATTCATTAATTTTTCCACGGTTATTACCATTAGAATTGATCATTCTATTAGCCTTGACTCTGACAATATTAAAGTTTGAATATAATTTTTCAAAAAATTCATCCTTAGGGTCTTCATTTTTAGGGTCAGAATTACTGAGCATTAGTTTATTACTTGTATTACTAAGTTCTTCAAATATCTTTGCTAATCTGATTTGATCTTTATCAGAGAAGTCAAATTTGCTGTAAGAAGTAAAACTTGAAGTAAGACTGATGGGTCTATATGGAGGATCAAAATATATAAAAGTCTGTCCATTGATTTTATTTATAATATCTTCGAAATCTGTAATCGAAATATCCGCAATTTTTAAAACCTGGCTTGAATTTATTAAATTATTTTTATCCAATATTTTAGGGCTTTTATATCCACCAAAGGGGACATTAAATTCTCCTTTTTTATTTAATCGAAATAAGCCATTGAAACAAGTTTTATTTAAAAATATCATTTTTGCAGCATGTGGAATATAATCTTTCTTATAATTGTTAAAATTTATCTTAACTTTTTCAGTATTAAACTGTTGACGAATTTTATAAAAATATTGCCTTCTCATTTCATCATTTTTATTGTAATATTGTTCTTGCAATATTGTTAATTCATCAATAAGCTCATAAACATTATTTTGAACAACTAAATAAGTTAGCACTAAATCTTCATTTATATCTGATAATAATGCATTATTAATTTGAAAGTGTTGAGCAATGAGGAAAAAGACTGCACCACTGCCTAAGAATGGCTCGCAATAATTTTTGATTGTTCCATTTTTTAATTCAAAAGGAAAATACTTAATTAGTTGCCCTAAAAGTTGGGTCTTCCCACCTGCCCACTTTAGAAAAGGCTTTGCTCCAAAAGAATATTGATTGAATATATCTTGTGGAATGACTATTTCTTCATTATTTTTTTCAATAATATATTGCATATACAAAAATAATGAATTGTTATATTTTTTGAATATAATTTCTCTCTATTCTATCAAATCCACAATACTCTTGCAATGCCCCAGGAATCAGAATGCTCCCATCTTCTTGAATATTATTTTCAATAATTGAAACATAAAGACGTGAAGTTGCAACACCGCTCCCGTTCAATGTATGTACAAATTCTGGCTTAGAATTCGGAGTTCGTTTAAATCTAATATTTGCCCGTCGAGCTTGGAAATCTTCAAAATTTGAGCAACTTGATACTTCGAGCCATTTTTGCTCGCCCGCCGCCCATATTTCCAAATCATACGTCATAGCACTTGCAAATGATGTATCGCCTGAGCATAGCAACACAACGCGATATGGTATTTCCAATGCTTGCAAAATATCCTCCGCTTCGCTTACTATCACCTCCAATTGTGCATAAGAATTCTCAGGCAATGTGAAATTTACCATTTCTACTTTATTGAATTGATGAACACGCAAAAACCCGTGGACTTCTTTGCCATAACTTCCCGACTCGCGTCTAAAACAAGGAGAGTATCCACAAATTTTCTTTGGTAGCTCATTAATTTGCAATATATCATCACGATGATAATTTGTGAGCGGGACTTCTGCCGTTGGAATTAAATATAAATCATCCACAGGCGTATAGTACATATCATCAGCCATTTTTGGCAATTGCCCCGTGCCGAACATACTCGCCGAATTAACTAAAAATGGCGACCAAAGCTCCGTATATCCATGCTTCGTAGTGTGAAAATCAATCATAAATTGATGCAATGCTCGCTCAAGTTTTGCTCCCTTACCAATATAAAATGCAAATCCTGAACCCGATACTTTTGCACCACGTTCGAAATCGATGATACCTAAATCATTTGCAATTTCGATATGGTTCTTTTTTAGCTTTTGCTCTTGCGGTTCTCCCCAATAACGAATTACTTTATTATCACGTTCATCATATCCGATTGGTACTTTTGGTGATAACATATTTGGGATACGATAAACAATTTGATTCAATTGCTCTTCTAAATTGCGTAATTGTTCATCATATTCCTTGATTTTATCAGAAACCAATTTCATTTGTGCGATAATATCATCAACGGGTTTGCCTTCCTTTTTTAATTCTGCAATACGACGTGATTCTTGATTCCGCTCATTTTTTAATTTATCTGATTCCTGAATTAATATTCTACGTTTCTCTTCAATATCCAAAAAATCTTGGAAATCGACTTTCTCATTCTTATTTTTAATATTTTCTACAACAGCATCAAAATTTTCTCTGATAAATTTTATATCTAACATAATTTTTAAGTTTTATAATTTTTCACGAACAACATAAGCAATTGCTAAATCATTTATATGCGATAACGATATATGGAATACTTCGTCTGAATACTTTTCTAAAGTGTTGCCACGCAGAATTAATTGAGGCTCGCCGTTTGGTTTGTTTTCAATGCTAATTTCTTTAAAATGGAATCCTTGTGATATGCCTGTGCCTATAGATTTACTGAATGCTTCCTTTGCAGCAAATCTTGCGCTATAATGCAAAAATTTTTTTTCTTTAAATGAGTCTGAATAATTGATTTCTTCTTGTGTATAAATGCGATTTAAAAATTTGTCTCCATAATTTTCAATTGATTGCTTTATTCTGCTTACTTCAATTATATCAACGCCTATGCCTAATATCATAAATTTGTTAAGTGGTAAATAATAAAAAAACAAAATTAAGCAAAATCCAATAACTTATAATTTCAAATATGTTTTGTGCGCTGCCCGAAAATTGCTGTTCCAATTCGCAATATTGTGCTACCTTCTTCTATGGCAATTTTATAATCGCCCGACATACCCATCGAAAGCTCGGTTAGCTGATGTGTGCCAAGCTTTTTATTTATTTCATCTTTTAAATTCCTTAATAATGAAAATTCGCCTCTAATTAATTTCTCATCTCCCGATAACGAACCAATTGTCATAAGCCCAATTAAATTTAAATTATTAAATTTTATTATTGATTTTGCAAGTTCTAAAGCCATTTCAGGTTCGCAACCCGATTTTGAAGCTTCTCCTGATGTATTAACCTGCATCAATATATTTTGTTTAATATTATATTTTTCTACCCGCTTATTGACTTCATCTGCAACTTCAATCGAATCTATTGAATGAATAAGTTTTGTAAACGGTATTAAATATTTAACCTTATTAGCTTGTAAATGACCTATAAAATGCCAATCAATTTGATAAGGCTTTCCCGCGAAATATTTCAATTTATCCCGCAATTCTTGTGCATAATTTTCACCGAAACTTCTTATTCCTGCTAAAATTCCCGCTTCTATAGTTTCAGGAGGGAATGTCTTTGATACTGCAACTATTGTAATCTCCCCTGGATTTCGATATTGTTTATCAGCTGCATTTGCAACTTCTTTACAAATTTTTGTATAATTTCTCTTTATTCTTTTTATTTCTTCAGCATTTTCCATTATTCTATAATTATTTTCTTTGTATAAAGCAAACGGTTATCATTAAAAATCACTAAATTATAAAATCCACGTGATAAATTGCTCAAATCGTACGTTTGCATCCCAAAGTTGTTCTTGTCATTTTCGAATACTATTTTGCCTAAAAGGTCATAAATTTTGAAATTAGCTTTAGGAAATTGGTCAAAATCAATATTTAGTATATTATTTTTTATGCTAATAAATTTGGATAAGTTTCCATTCTCCTGGACATCAGATTCAGGAGAAAGTTTAACATCAATAATATTGACAAGCGAAACGACACCATCGGGATAATCAAATCTAACCGAATCGCATTCAATAGTTGGATACAGAGATATTTCAGTTATCGCTCCGCTGAACCTTACAATTTTTGTATTCACTGGCGAGCCTTTCTTAATAAATGTTATGGCAAATGGGACATTTTCGAATACATTCCAAGTCAAAAAATTATTCTGTGCAATTGAAATATGAGATATGTTATATTTTGCATCGCCAGATGGTGGTCTGTAAGTAAAATTAATAGTTATTTGCGGCACACCGATTCCATAAACCCATTGGTTAAAAAACCACCAATAATCTTTTCCCATTTGCTTATTGAAAAATTCAATAAATCCTTCTGTGCTTATATTTTTATATTTATACGATTCATAATAATTTTTTAGAAAATTCAAAAATTTATCCATCCCCACTTCATAGCGAAGCATTTCTAAAATTATTGCCCCTTTAAAGTAAATTGTTTGAGGATAATTTGACACTTTTCCGCCACGTGGAAAATTATAGAGCGGTATTGCACCCTCAGACTTAAGTGAGATTTTGTTATAATAATCTCGTTTTCTCATTAAATCCAAAAAATATTCTACATCGCTATATCTATGCCTAAGCCAAAGTGATTCGCAATAGGTTGCAAATGATTCATTCAGCCATACATCTCTAAAATCCCAGGGTGTGACAGCATCGCCAAACCATTGGTGAGATAACTCGTGAGCTGCCGTTAGATTGGCTGTATCTTTATTATTGAATACATTATATAGCTCGGTTCGCGAATAATTAATCATTGTCTGGGATTCCATCGAACCGCAATCTGTGATAACATATCCAACTCTACTAAACGGATAAGGTCCGAATGCTTCAGAAAAATATGAAACCATTTCAGGCACAAGCTGAAATGCAAACCACGCTATTGATGTATCCTTTGCTTGAGCATAAACATAAGCTGGTACTATAGAATCGCCCAATTTATGCTCTATGAATTTCCCCACATTGAATGTTAAAAGCGATGTTGCGATTGGATAATTGTGTGTATATTCAAAAATATCAGTGCCGTCATCTAAATTATGAATAACATATTCTCCATTTGATGCAACGAAATATCCCGTAGGCACTTTATATCTACAATGAAATATTGCCTTATCAGATGGGTGGTCATAGCAAGCAAGCCAATGCTGTGTTGTAGAAACATAGTTATTCATAAACCCAACACCTAACGAATACAGCACGTTATCATCGTAATGAACACCACCCCATTGGAAACTATTATTTTCAAAAGTCATATTTCCGTGATAATAAATTGATACAAGTGCAGTATCTCCCGAATTATTTCCGATTGGTGTAATTTCAAAATGATAAAGTGAATCACTTGGCGTTCCGATTGCTATGGCTGTTGTTAATTTATTATTATAAGAAACCGAATCTATAATTAGATCTCGAAGATGAAAATAGAATTTGCTGGAGTCTGTTATATTTCGCCAGTATATCTTTATAGTATTATTTGCAATAATTCCTTTTTTTGGAATATCATTAAAATAAATATTTGCATCATAAGAAATCACATCGAAATCCTGCTCACGGTATTGCAGAGGTCCCGAAATTTCGGCAAAACAATTCGCAGTTGCAAACAAAACTATACTAACAAAAATAGTTCTAAAATTTGTCATAATGAATCCAATTTTTTCAAAATTAACATATTTTAAATAAAAAAACCTCCCTTTTTCAAGGGAGGTTAGAGAATGTTTTATGAAATTATTAATGAATTATTTATTTATTTGGAATGTCTTTGTAATTGCAGCATCGCCTGATGTCAATATTAATGAATATGTGCCGTTAGCAAGTTGTTTGCAATCAATATTAATTGGATATCGTCCTGCATTTTGGTTACCTGAGAGCAATGTTTCCACTCTGCGTCCGCTCATATCATATAATGCAAGATCAATACTCGCTCCATTTTCTAGAACAAGTTCAAATTTTGCAATGTCAGTTGCAGGATTTGGCAATATATCTGTAATATTGATGCCATTTACTTGTCCTTCAATCGTAACCTTCTTTGCGTCGCTATATAAGGATTTGCCGTCTCTGTCGATCATCCTCAATCGATATGAGTAAGTATGGCCAAAAATAACATCATAATCGTTCACCGGACCATATTTCTTTGTATCAATTGATAATCCTGATGCGGGCATTTCGCTGAATTTCACATAATCTGCTAGTGATGTATTCGTAATATCTGCTTTTTCAAGTTCAAATTTCAATGAATTTGTCTCGCTTGCTGTTGCCCAATTCAAATCCACTCGATTGCCTGCTTGAATTGCATCAAACGATAGCAATTCAATTGGAACAAGATTGCCGCCATTGCTTTCAATAAAGTCGCTTACAGCTCTTAATGCGAATTCTGGCTTCTCGAAATGCCTCCAATCAACGCCTAAATATATTGCATTATATTGTAGTGTTGTAGTTGCAATCGACATAATTCTTTCAGAATTTGGATATGGGTCAGTATCGTTTTCACCATTCTTACCCTGTTCCAATGTGTTATAAATAAATCCAATAAATGTTTGATTTGGAATTGCGTTTACCATCATCAATAGCGCCGGTTTTGGATAGTCATCGCCTGTGACCCCTGTCGATTGCACTTTCAAATTGAAATTCTTTGCGATTGAAACTCCCTTAACTGTGTATCCATCATAATTTCCATTTAACCCCATTGGATTTGATGGATAGTGGTTGTTCAATTTGAAATATTGATTCAAGAATATCTGATTATCACCACTTCTGTTCAATCTTGCTAATTCTTGACTTGCAATAATCAAATTCTTCTTTGCACCGCTTTTGCCTGACTCTAAGAAACTTCGCAATGATCTCATTTGATATGTTGTTAAATTATTACCCGATGCTTCGTAATCACGGTCGCTCAATACAAGTGAATTGTAGTTGTTGAAATTCAATGCCTTAGGCATCCATCCATCAATATATAAGTAATCATAGTCAAATTTGCCAGTTGTATAATCAATATACCACTCCATATCATTGAAAGCTTTGTCTAATGCGCTATTATTTAACTTGATTGCTAGCTCATCCTTAGTGGGTGCCCCACTTATATCGGTTTTATCGCTATTTGACATAGTTAGTAATTTAATAGGAGAACGCAAAACAAAATAACGGAAATCATAACTTATTGTATTATTATCATTATTCTGGTCTAATGGTACTGAAATTGTAACTTTATAAATTGGCGTAACATTTGCTGACATTGGAGCAAATATCGTTGGAATGGTATAAAGCGGTAATCCTGCTGCTTGTCTTTCAGCATTTAATTCATAATAGGTCTTTGGTGCAAATTCTGTCCCTATTTCATCATCTAAATTGAACTTTATATCAGCAAACGATGATGGATTAACTATTGGAATTTGTGTTTGCTCTGAAACATAACTTGAAAATGTTCCATCAGGATTCTGAACACTAATTGTAATGTTAATTGGAACTTGCGATTGTGCACTAGCTCCTGCATTATAAATTCTTGCATGGAAATCTATCTTTCTTCCCATCATATAATAGAAAGCGTCTGAATATAATGATGGCGATACTTCTTTCTTTGCATTCTGCATAATTATGCCATATGGTTGCAAATCTTTTACATAAGGAATACCATTAAATTCTATTGCACCTATGTCGTAAGCTTGATTCTGAGTTCCGCGTGGATTTTCAAATAAATCCACCGCTACTTCACTCAATCTCACACCTCGATTATTTAATACTGACCCCGTCGGTATTGGATTGCTCCTTATATTTATAGTTTCCGGATCATATCCTGAAATTACATAATCATTTAAAATATTATAATTATCAATAGAATTTTCGTCCATTCCCGTCCATAATGCCCATTGAGACAATGTCGGGAATTCATTCAAATCGCCATCTTCAAGAATTTCTGAATTTGCAGTTGTTTCAATAAATCTTGATATCGTTGCTCCCTGAGCTACCCAATAAACATTATTATTTATATCTAACGAACTTGCGCTTGGGAATAACCCCATATATACTATTGCACTATTACATAATGCGTATGATGCTACATTATTATCTTGAAGCGATATTGCATTGTTCATTAACTTTGAATTCTTCACGTTCTGTATTGCAATACCCGCATTTGCAAAATTAGAATAACTATCATTTGCTATTATAACTGTGTTATTTGATACATTAAGATTATCAATAAAGTAATTATTAACTTTTGGAATATCGAGACTTGCATCATTTTTACGCTCGGTTGCAACATATATACCACCACGCAAAGCGTTGTTGTTTGTTGCTTTCACATCCCATATCACATTTGAATATATATTTAAATTGTCCTCCCCATTTGGCAATATTAATTCACCTGTGGAACCAATTAAATCTAATTGACTCTGAATACCACGAATACCTACTGCAATTGAACCTGATGATAAATTGCTTATTTGATTGGAATTTATTCTCAAGTCAATATTATTAGTTCCATAATAATTCCCCGATGATGGTATTCCCGCTAATATTCCATATGCTTCACCCGTAGTCCCTTTTACTTTAAATATTGTATTATGTTCAACAACAGTATTGTTTTCATAACCGACATAGATGCCCGCATAATCCACTCTATTGATCTTATTATCTTTAATTATATTATTATGATTGTATTTTGGAGTAAATCCACCATTCTCATCAAGTCCTACCCCCATACCAACTGAAATAATACCCAAACCGAATCCTTTGATTTCATTTCCTGTAATTACATTATTATAGTTTGCATCTAATGGCAACTTTGCTAATTTATCTTTCTGGGCAATTGGATGACTTGCTCGATTGACAATTCCTGCGCTATATCCATAGATTCCATTCACTGTTACAGTGCTATCATCTTGCGATATAAATCCATCTGCAACATTATAAGTAATTCTTGGCAACCAATGATTCGTTGCAATCTGGTCTGTTCCATTCTCTACAATACAATTTTTTATTGTAATATCGTGTGAACCTTTGCCCAAATAAAATGCCGCTCCATGGTATTTATTAGTACTATATAAAACAAATCTTAAGGACTTTTCGCTCCCGCCATCAAATGTAATAAACCCAGCATTCTCTGCATATTGTGGTATTAGCTCTTGTTCAATATTTTGATTAATTATAGCATTTTGGTTCATATTCATAAGTGATTGGCCAAAAAATACACCTTTGCCGTTTGCTGAGCGTAAATTAATAGTCACACTTGAATATGTTGCACTTTTATCTGCTGATGGTCTAAATGTTAGCGTCCTTGTTGTGTTAGTCGATGCATCATATCCCAATCCAAGTATTGCACTTGACAAATCGAATGCAGGCCTATCGGACCACGGTGATGCTATTTCATATGTATCATCTGTAAATTCAAATACAACTGACCCTGTTAAACCTTGCAAATATAATGCATTCAATGCCTCATTGATAGTATTGAAATTGTTTGATTGTCCGCTGTTCTTTGTCCCTATTGTATATATTCCCGATAATCCCTCCTTTACAGTAAAATCGCCTTCTATCGTATTATCGCTTTCGTATTCATCGCCCGGCACTATAATTTTAAAAACACAATGGTACGAACCTGCATTATCGATTATTATACTTGGAAATGTAGCATATGCATAATTGGCACTTGCAGGCGATGGTACATTCTTAATTATCGTTTGCACTGTCTTATGCTCCCCGCCAGATTGTGGCCAATATTCGAATGTGGCTACTACATCGCTTAAATCATTCAATCCCCCATTTTTAACAAAGCCAATAGGTCTGAATGGCCTGTGCACTATTACCTGGTCCGTTGCTTTTGGAAATCTGATTTCTGAAGCGACACCATTGAAATTCCATTGGACAGAAAAATAATAATCAGGCTGGTCAACCCTTCTGTATCTATCATTATATGAATCCATATCGGTTCCACTCAACAATTGAACAGATACAACTATTTTATAATAACCTACATCAACAGGGGAAACCGTACCGATATTTACAACTGCTATATCCCCACGCTTTAACACTTTTTCACCATTTGCTGTATCATATGTGTAAGAAATTGTTTTAAATGGATTACCACTCGGGTCGGTAATAATTGCTGTTGCTTTGAAACGTGTAACATTGCTAATTCCAAGATTCTGGAATTGCGCCGTCACAGCAAGATCAAGATTCCTTGGATATTGAAAATAATCAGGTGCTCCAACTGCCCTTGGTGATACAATTGTATAGACCGATAAATCATTCTCCCACGATACCGTAAATGGTACTTTTACTGATTTGTCCGTTGTTCCAGGTTGCCGTACTGTTATTGTCAATACAAATTGGCCGCCGTGATTATACATAAAATCCCCATTCCCGCCAGGTGCACATAATCCCGTTGCTTTCTGGATCTCATAATATTTTAATCCCGCCATATTAATCCAGTCTGAATTTGTGGCAGGGTCCAATGCTAAATATACTGAATTGTTCTCAGGCAATGGTCCTGTTATTTCATATCGGATTTGTGTCCCAGGTTTTTGAGCGCTGTAAAATTCTACAAATGGTTTCTTGTATAAATAATTGTATGGTTTTCCATTTTCATCATATTTTGTCCTCGTTGTTCCGTTATAAAGTTCTCCTGCATACAGCAAATCTTCATTTGCGGGAAATGAATTCTTTACAGGCAATAATAGTTCTATATTATAATCCTCAATTTCCCCATAGTTATATACATAGCCATAATTACCATATCCTAAGCCATTATAATCATACATATATCCATTGTGACAGGCATTAGCAGCATAAGGATCATAATATCCATACATCATTGTTGGTGGAAGAGGCCAAGTTGCATCATAAGGATCCCAGATAGATGTCATAACACGCATTAGTGTGGTACCCGGCTCAAGATTATCGGGTATTGTAATATTATATTCAACAACATCCAAATTCGGGCATTGCGGTCCCCACGAATTGGTTGTATGATTCCAAGATGGATTCGAATAAAGCCCACCGGGACGATTAACCCATTCGTCAGGATTCTGATCCTTGAAATCTGCGTCCTTATTCCAATCGATGAATAATCTGTTAAACCAAGTACCACTCCAACCGTAATAGCAATAATATGCCATAAACCCATAGATATGAGCAAAAGTGAAACGGAACCTATATGTTGCTCCCACAGATAATTCAATATTTGAACTTGGAAAATAATATTTGTAGCAAGTTATATCGGGGTAAACATTAGGTGATGTGTGATTTTGAAATATCAAGCTCCCACTTTGGTCGTAGATTTGCACATTTTCAACCAATGAGCCGTAATACGGATCATATCCATACATTATTGGATAATATGCGGGCCAGCAATATACATACCCCCACTCCCATGTTGGGATGCCTTGATTTGGTTTGCAATAGCTACTGTAATTAGGTAGCTGTGCAAAAGATTGCATTGTCGGCAGGCTTGCAAGCAAAAACACTAATAGAAGAATTTGCTTTACCCACCCACTCTTAAAATTGTTTGTCTTTCTCATAATTTAAATCCTTTTATTTTTAAAGATATTTTTTCAATTTTGCACTTTTATATAACTATAAGACAATCGAAAATCAAAAAAGTTACACTTTTTTAAAAAAATTTCAAAAAAATTTTAAAATTTTTTAAAATTCGATTTTCCTTCAATTTTTTTATTTAAAAAAATTTATAAAACTATTATAAAAATCAAATATAACAAAATTACAAATAAACATATAATAATAGTATATAATTTTTTAATGAGCATCAAACCAATTTTTCCCCACTCCAATATCAACTGAAATTGGAATATCTCCAAGTGGCAATGCGTTACTCATTAATTTATTTATTATTTGCTTTAATTCTTCCGTTTCATTAACGATTGCATCAAATAAAAGTTCATCATGAATTTGCAAAATCATTTTGCTTTTGAAATTTAATCTATTTAACTCATTATAAATATTTATCATAGCAATTTTTATCATATCGGCTGCTGTGCCTTGAATTGGGTGATTGATTGCTGCGCGTTCAGCTGCCGAGCGAATATTTGAATTTTTACTTGAAATATCTGTGAAATATCGCCTTCGTCCAAGCATTGTTTCCGCATAACCTTTTTTGCGTGTAGATTCTATTGTATTATCAATATATTTTTTAATATTCGGAAATTGTTTAAAATAATTTGAAATGATTGTTTCAGCATCTTTTTTAGGGATTCTCAACCTTTGCGAAAGCCCATAAGGACCAAGCCCATACATAATTCCGAAATTTACTGTTTTAGCTGTCCGCCGCATTTCCGAATCAACTTTGCCTATATCAATTGAAAAAAGCTTGGCTGCTGTAGCCGCGTGAATATCCTTGCCTTCCTTAAATGCTTGAATTAAATTTGGATCTTGTGAAAAATATGCCATCACTCGTAGCTCTATTTGCGAATAATCAGCCGAAATCAATAATCCATCAGGATTGCTTGCCACAAATGCTTTGCGAATTTCTCTACCAAGCTCGGAACGCACAGGTATGTTCTGCAAATTTGGGTCAGTGGATGAAAGCCTGCCTGTTGCCGCAATTGTCTGATTATATGTTGTATGAATTTTGTGGGTTTGAGGATTTACTAATTTTGGCAATGCGTCAATATAAGTAGATTTTAATTTTGCCAATTGCCGATAATCAATAATCAAATTAATGATTGGGTCGGCTCCCGTAAGCTCGGTCAGCACCCCCATATCAGTGCTGTAGCCTGTTTTGGTCTTTTTTATAATTGGCAAATTTAATTTTTCAAATAGCACGCTTCCCAATTGCTTTGGTGAATCAATATTGAATTCCATCCCCGCAAGTCGATAAATTTCTTTTTGTAATCGCGCGAGATCGGTGTCAATTTGCTCTGAACTTTCTCGCAAATTTTTTACATCAATTGCCACACCTGTATATTCCATATCTGTAAGCACACTAATTAGCGGAAATTCTATTTCGTTTGCTAATTTCAATAAATTATTTTTGTCTAATTCACTCTCCAAAATATCTGCTAATTGCAATAGATATACCGTTTTTTCGCATACAAGATTGTAATCAATAAAAGTAGAATTCGATTTATTATTATTCTGGAAATTAAAAGATGCGGGCAAATCCTTATCAATCCATTTTTGAAATATTGCATCAATTGAATGATTATCATCGGGATTAAGCAAATATGATGCAATCACTGGATCAAAAAGATTACCTTCTATCTCGCTTCCATATCGTTTCAAAACAAAATTGTGATATTTAAGGTTATCTGCAATTTTTTGAATATTAGGATTTGAAAATATGGTATTTAATTTATCTAAAACAATTTCACTCGACAAATGGGTATTATCTTTGACATTTGTAGTGTCGTATGAAAAAAGTTGATTTTCATTTTTAACATTTGAAAATTTAATAAAGTATGCGGAATATTTATTATATGCAATTGCTAAGGCAAGCATTTCATTATTCTGTCTATCGTTTGATGAATAAATTATTTCAAAAGCAAAAGAATTGGTGGAATTTAATTCATTTATTAAATTATCAAGTTCTTGAATATTATTTATTTGTATATAATTGGTTGATTGTGAAATTTCTTTTGGCAACTCTTTTATATTGTTTTCATATAAGTTCTTGCTACCTTCAAGACGGGCTTTTTCTTGCCAAAATGCTCTAATGCGTGTAAAAGCAAGCTCTTTGAAAAAATCATCTAATTCTTTATAATCGATAGGCTTCCGCTTTAAATCATCAATAGATAGATCAATCGGCATATTAGTATCAATCGTGACCAATTGCTTTGATAAAAATGCTTCGTTTTTATATTGAGCTAATTTTTCGCGAATTGAGGCTTTGTCAATTTTATCAAGATTATTATATAAATTTTCCAAAGTATGAAATTGCTGAATAAGTGGAATTGCAGTCTTTTCGCCAATACCTTTAACGCCTGGCACATTATCAACAGCATCGCCAATTATGGCGAGCACATCAATCACTTTATCAGGCGTCACACCAAATTTTTCTTGTACTTGGTCAAATGATACTATGTCGAATTCCTCATCATTACGTCCTTTTGGCTTAATAATCATAATATTTTCATCTATAAGTTGATAAAAATCTTTATCAGATGTTAAGCAATAGACTTCATTGCCTAACATACTAAATTTTTTAGCCAAAGTACCTATTATATCATCTGCCTCAAATCCAGGTTTTTCAAAACGTGGAATGCCAAGCAAATCAAGCAATTTTTTAATTTTAGGTAATTGCAAAGCCAGTTCTTCTGGAAATTCGGGCCGATTTGCTTTATAATTTTCAAATTGAATATGGCGAAATGTAGGTTCTTGCGTATCAAACGCCACTAAGAGATATTCGGGATTTTGCTTTTCGAGAAAACTTGTCAAAATATTTGTAAATCCAAATATAGCTCCTGTCGGCATACCTGCGGGATTACGAAAATTTGCTCTCTCCATCACATGATACGCCCGATACACAAGCGACATCCCATCAATTAAATATATTTTTGGCATTGACGTTATCTTAATATATTTTTATTAATTCATATTTCCATTTAACGAAAATTAAGTAATTTTAAAATATTTTCAATTAATAATTTTAAAAAAATTCAAAAAAGGTAAAATATGGTATTTGATATTGAAAAGATACGCTTTTTTTATTCAAAATTGCCTAAAAAGATTGAAAATATCCGTAAGAAAGTAAAACGGCCATTGACACTTGCTGAGAAAATTTTATATAGCCATTTGTTTGACGACAAATCATTGCAAAGCGAATTTTCACGTGGGAAAGATTATGTAGATTTTCGTCCCGATAGAGTAGCGATGCAGGATGCAACAGCGCAAATGGCATTGCTACAATTTATGCAAGCCGGCAAAAAGAAAGTAGCGGTACCCGCGTCAGTGCATTGCGACCATCTAATTATGGCAAAAGATGGTGCCGAAAAAGATTTGAAAGCAGCTTTAGAAATGAATTCAGAAGTATATGATTTCTTGTCTTCTGTTTCAAACAAATATGGAATTGATTTTTGGAAGCCAGGGGCGGGGATAATTCATCAGGTAGTACTGGAAAATTACGCTTTCCCAGGAGGAATGATGATTGGAACTGATTCGCACACACCAAATGCAGGCGGTTTGGGAATGATAGCAATTGGTGTAGGCGGCGCAGATGCCGTTGATGTTATGGCAGATATGCCGTGGGAATTGCGTTTTCCAAAATTGCTGGGTGTTAAATTAACAGGGAAATTGAATGGCTGGACATCGCCGAAGGATATAATTCTAAAAATAGCAGGGATTTTGACTGTCAAAGGTGGCACAGGATTTATTGTTGAATATTTTGGCGAGGGAGCTAAAACAATTTCAGCAACAGGTAAGGGAACAATTTGCAATATGGGCGCGGAAATAGGTGCCACAACGTCGTTATTTAATTATGATGAAAAAATGAGCACATATCTGAAAGCGACGGGACGTGAAGAAGTTGCAACAATTGCTGATTCTATTAAAGTTCATCTACAGGATGATCCTGAAGTATTAGCACATCCCGAAAATTTCTTTGACCAAATTATTGAAATAAATCTTGATGAATTAAAACCTCATATAAATGGACCATTCTCTCCCGATAAAGCATTTCCAGTTGATGAATTTGGCAAAGCCGCAAAAGAAAACAACTGGCCCATTGAAATATCAGCAGCATTGATTGGTTCTTGCACAAATTCTTCTTATGAGGATATAAGCCGTTCTGCTTCAATTGCAAAAAAAGCTTACGAAATGGGTCTAAGAGCCAAAAGTGAGTTTTTTATAACCCCTGGTTCTGAACAAATACGATATACAATTGAACGAGATGGATTTATTGATATATTCGAAAAAGTTGGAGGCGTTGTGCTTGCAAATGCTTGTGGTCCTTGCATAGGCCAGTGGTACCGTAAATCTTATTCGCAAGAACCGAATTCAATCGTCACATCTTTCAATCGTAATTTCGCAAAGCGAAATGATGGCAATCCAAATACTCACTCTTTTGTTGCCTCTCCTGAATTAGTTACAGCAATGGCTTTCGCGGGCAGATTGGATTTCAACCCATTGACAGATATATTAACGAACGAAAAAGGCGAAACTGTCAAATTTGATGAGCCTACGGGTATAGAATTGCCCCCTAAAGGATTTGAAGTAATAGATATGGGTTATCAAAAACCCGCCGTTGATGGTTCAAATATTGATATTAAAATTGATCCAAATTCCGAACGATTGCAATTGCTTCCAAATTTCGAACCTTGGGATGGAAATGACTTAAAGGGTTTGAAATTGTTAATAAAGGTTAAAGGCAAATGTACAACCGATCATATTTCAATGGCAGGACCATGGCTCAGGTATCGTGGTCATCTTGAAAATATATCAAAAAATACCTTAATTGGCGCTATTAATTATTTCAACGATAAGGCAAATTATATAAAAAATCAATTGACAGGCGAATATGGTCCCGTGCCTGATGTACAGTTAGAATATAAAAAGCACGGCATTGGCTCAATTGTTGTTGGCGATGAAAATTATGGGGAGGGTTCATCCCGTGAGCACGCAGCAATGCAACCCCGATTTTTGGGAATTAAGGCAATTTTAGTAAAATCATTTGCTCGCATTCACGAAACAAATTTAAAAAAACAAGGTATGCTTGCCTTAACATTTGCGAATAAAGATGATTACGATAAAATCCAGGAAGATGATACAATCGATATTATCGGATTGCAAAATTTTGAACCCGGTAAACCATTGACAATAGTATTGCACCATAAGGATGGGAGTACAGAGCAAATTCTGGCAAATCACTCATACAACAAAGCTCAAATTGAATGGTTTAAGGCAGGCTCTGCATTGAATTTAATTAAATTAAGGGAACAGGACAAAGCAATAAAATTATAATATTTAGGGGTCCAAAATTATGAACCCCTAAATACGAGCAAATTTTTCATTTAATTTCTCTTGAACAATTTTTGGAACAAAATCGCTAACATCCTGTCCGTATCCCGCAATTTCGCGAATTATACTTGAATTCAAATATGTATATTTTTCATTTGGCAATAGAAATATTGTATGGAGGTCGGGTTGTATTTTTCGATTCATTAGTGCTATTTGGAATTCATATTCGAAATCGCTAACTGCGCGAATACCCCGGATAATTGTGCTCGCATTAACTTTTTTTGCAAAATCAACAGTGAGGCCGTGATAGCTCTCGACAATAACATTTGAAAGATAGCTAAGACTCTGCTTTGCCATATCAATACGCTCATCTTCTGAAAATAGAGTGGATTTATTAGGATTGATTGCAATTACCACATAAACTTTATCAAATAATTGGCTTGCTCGTTCGATTACATCAATATGCCCATTTGTAATTGGGTCAAATGTGCCTGGATAAATTGCTATATTTGGATTATTTTTTATCATTTTTGTTATTATAGTTTTCTATAAACAACTAATTTACTAAATATTTTCAAAATAATTTTTAATTTGTAAATTTGTAAATTTTCAATTGTAAAAGAAATAAAATGAGTGACGAAAGAGAATATAATGCAACAGTAGTAGGGAAAATATTATTAACCCCTGATTTAATGATTTTAAGGGTGCGAACTGATGAGCAACGAAACGAATTTAAAGCAGGGCAATATACATCAATTGGATTATTAGGAAAAGAACCACGATCAGAAAACTCTTCGGAACCCTTGAAAGAGATTGGGGGTGACGTAATGATAAAACGACCTTATTCAATTGCATCAGCAAATAATGAAATAAACGATTTTGAATTTTATATAAGCCAAGTAAAATCCGGACAGTTGACTCCAAGATTATTCAATTTAGGGCTTGGTGACCGATTATGGGTGAGCAATAAAATCATTGGAGTATTTGCATTACACGATGTACCTGATGGTGTCAATATTGCAATGATTGCAACGGGAACGGGGCTTGCGCCATATATAAGCTTTCTTCGTTCACATATTGCAGATCATCAAAACATAAAATTAGCTGTAATTCACGGTGCGGCTTATCAATGGGATTTAGGTTATTATAGCGAGCTAACATTTATACAAAACGTATTCAAAAATTTCTATTATTTTCCAACTTTGCTAAAAGCGGACGAGACTTGGACTGGCTTGCGGGGATATATTGAAGAGCATTTGGAAAACGGATTATTGGAAAGCAAAGCAGGTATCGAAATCGATCCTAAAAAAACACATTTCTTTTTATGTGGCAATCCAAATATGGTGGCAACTATTTCGAATATACTTTATGAAAGAGGATATACACTTCATAAAACAAATGAACCGGGTTCATTACATATTGAAAAGTGGTAGTATGGTCAAACGATTTGCAATTTCATATTTTTCTTTTTTATTAATATTATCTCTTGTTTTTATTCAGGGGTGCTTTATTGTAAAAATGCCATCTAAAGAGAAAGACGAGGTGCAAATCCAGTATATCCCTAGTCCTCAAATAGAAATGTCAGAAGAACCTATACGTTCCGAAAATGGGGATATGATAAGTTTTATTCCTAAAAATTGGTTCTTTGTGGATCTTGAAGAAAATACACCAAGCGATATTATGGCAATCGCAGTAAATCCTGACTATACATTATCATTAGTAATTTCTCGTTACGCTTCAAATGAGATACTTGATGAAATATACAATCACCAGCATTTGATTGGGCTTGCAAATGCTTCATTTGAAAAGCGTGAGAGAAAAGCGTCAGGATCACTTATGCAAATTGGTAAGTTCTCAACATTTAAAACGGGGAATTTGGAATTCGTTGTCTACAAATATCGTAATAAAAATCAATCGCTCCCTTCATTAAATGCTATATTTAAATCGTCAATAGGACAAATTTATGAAATCAGTTTAATACCTATGAATATAATAGGATTATCATTGCCAAGCGAAGCAGAAATGAACACAATATTCTTCTCTGTGCTTGCAACGGTAAGATATTAAATTTGAATAAATTTTTTTGAAAAATTATTTTTATGGAAATATCAGAAGATACTCAAAGGGTTATAGATTATTTGCAATTTATAAGTGAAAATAATCTTCGAAAATCAAACGATTTAGCAATTATTTTGGAGATAGCAGCAACATACAACCAATCCGAAATTATCAAATCTTTGATTTTTTCAGGGAAATCACTATGGAATTTAAGCAAAATTCTTAATCGCTCTTCTGATTCTTTCCAAATAGAAAATTTAAAGAGTGAATTTGAAAAAAATATAATTGAATTTAAAATTTTACTTAATCAATTACTTGAATTAGGTGAAGAAACTGTGAATATAAAGTTCGACAAAGTCTATTTTAATAGCAACATCGGAGCAATTAGAAATTTAATAGATTTGGCACACGATTTGAGTATTTTAAAAGATATTCAAAAAAATATATAGAAATTTTCAAAAAAAGTGTAACTTTTTTTGATTTTTATTGTCTTTATATAAATTGAAAATATAAATTTTCAAATTATAAAATGAAAATGAATTATTATTTAATAAAAAACGAGGTATTTATGCGAAGTATTAATCTGGGGAAGATAATACTACCCTTTATTTTTCTTACTTTTTTCACAATGCAAAGTTATTCAGCGATTACACTTGTTGCGCCCGCTGATAACCAAACCTGTGTAAATTTAAACCCATATTTCGATTGGAATAGTATCATTAATGTAGATCATTATAATATTGTTCTTTCTCAATCTTCAACGTTTAATCCCGATAGTTCATGGATTTCAACAGATTTAGTTTCCACCGAGGCTTACGCACTTGGAACATTTAATGTTTCATTATTACCATCAACTACATATTATTGGAAGGTTAGAGCCATATTATTAAGTGGCGGAAAAGACAGTTCTGTTATACGAACTTTTAAAACAACAACTGATTATGCTATACCTAAATCACCCGTTAGTACAAGTTGTGTGCCTTTATTAAGCACCTTCACAGTTGAAACATATCTCCAGACAGTCGATTCTTTACGGATAATTATTTCCACAAATCGTAATTTTTCTACTCGTGCCATTGATACAGTAATAGCAAATCCAACAATTGTACATGGAACAATGTCTGCACAAATATTATTGACATCTACAGGTACATATTTTTGGACAGCATTTCAATATGCAAGTGGGTGCTGGTCGGATTCAGTTGCAGGCATTGATTATAAGTTCACAACAGTAGAAAAAGGTCCTATATTGGCATATCCCGAAAATAATGCTAAAGGTGGTTCGATATTTGAATCTGGTCCTCCATTTAACACAAATTTAAATTGGTATAGTTTGCCAAATGTATTTTATTATATAATCCGAGTATCTAATACTCCTGATTTTACATCGTATACAGAGTATCAAACAGCAGATACAACAGTACTAGCTAATTTCGGAAAAACTAACAATACTACTCATTATTGGATGGTTGCAGCAAAACTGCCACCCATTAATGGAGATGATACATGCCAAACTTTATTTTCTGAGATTAGAACACTAAAAACACCATACGTTGCTCCTGTGCTTACTCAACCGCAAAATGATGACAAATGTATTCCAATTAATGTAAATTTAATGTGGGATAGCGTGTTCAATGCTATATATTATAGAGTACAAGTTTCAACCAGCCAAAATTTTGCAACCGATTCAATTGTAATTGATATAGATTCAATTGCTTCATCAGAGCAAGTTGTTACGCTTCCATCGAGTATGACTCAATATTATTGGCGGGTACGAGTCGATAATGCTTCAAATAGCGGTTTGTGGTCGACACCCTTTACATTTCAATCTGCTGTTATAACTCCATCTCCAATCTATCCCGAACCTAATTCTGTATCAGTTCCCTTGAAGGTACATTTCCAATGGACTCCTGGAATTACAGGCACAACATATGTTTTCCAAATATCTGATACATCAAGTATGGACAAATTACTGCTTGATACTTTATTAAATACAAATTATTGCGATTTCACATTTACTACATTTTTCAAAAATTATTATTGGAGAGTGAAAGCACACAATCAAGATTGTGAAAGCACTTGGAGCGAAGTATTCAGTTTCAAGACGCAAATTGACGCACCATTCGGACTAGTTCCACCAAATGATTCTACAGGAATTGAACCACAACTTGTTAAATTAAGTTGGAAAGCACCCGAAGGTGCCTTGAAATATGATTTAGATTTAGCTCTTGATACAGGTTTTACACAGATATTTAGATTTGAACGTAATATAACTTCATTAAATGTTCTATATGATAATTTAGCAGAAACAACTGATTATTATTGGCGAGTACGTGCAAAGAATCTCGAAGGCGAAAGTAAATGGACAACGACTCATCATTTCAAGACAGGATATATCAGACCACAAGTTCCTACTCTGATTTATCCTACAAATGGCGCATACAAGATTCCAATTGATGTCGAACTAAAATGGAGTGTTTCGAACTACGCCCAAAGCTATCATTTACAGTTTGCAAGCGATGCAAATTTCCAAAATCTGCTTATCGATACGCTTGGACTCGACACAACCGTATATTCAATCCAGGGACTTGACAATAATCGTAAGTATTATTGGAGGGTAGAAGCTCTGAATATTCAAGGCTCATCGGGTTATAGCACAACATTTTCTTTCCTAACTATTCCATTGCCACCTGTTGGGAAAGTTCAGCTTGTTTTCCCTGACTCAGGAGCAATTAATCAGAAAATAAACCTTGAATTTAAGTGGGACACAATTCCAAATGTGCTTGGATATAGATTGCAGATTGCAACAGATCCAGAATTTACAACAATAGAACAATATATCGATAAAGTTTGGACAAATTCAAAGCTTGTTTATAATTTACCTCAGAAGACATTGCTTTATTGGAGAGTAAGAGGCTGGAATGATGGTGGTGAATCTGAGTGGTCTGATATATGGTCTTTCACAACTGAGGATTTAAGTTCTGTTCCAATCACGCATTATTTCAATACAACAATATTTCCATCCCCAATCAAAGACAAATTAAATGTTCAATTATTCCTTGATAATTCATCTACTATCAAATTCCAACTTATTGATTTGCAAGGGAAATTATTGATGGATATTAATTTAGGGATGAAAAATACGGGAGAAAATACTTTTGAAATTGATGCAACCAATCTATCAGCGGGTATGTATATCTATAAGATAATTGCAGATGGAAAAGAAGAAATTGGCAAAATAATAAAGCAATAACGTAGAATCAAAATAATAAGAATAAAGGCGGGGATTAATTGCCCGCCTTTTTTTATTAAATTATTGAATAACGACAGCAAATCTTTAAAATCCAGGATGCAATAATTTGACAACCATAAAAAATAGCGCCGCAATAAGTGCTGATGCAGGTATGGTTACAATCCATACAATAACAATACGCCCTGCTATTAGCCAATTGATTTCTTTTGCATTAGTTGTGCTCCCCACTCCCATAATTGCTCCTGCTATTGTGTGTGTTGTAGAAACAGGAACACCCAGAAATGTTGCCATAAATATTGTTATTGCCCCTGCTACTTCTGCTGAAAAGCCATTGACTGGTTTGAGTTTTGTGATTTTCATTCCCATAGTTTTAACAATCCTCCAACCGCCAAGTGCTGTTCCTATTGCCATTGCAAGGTGGCAACCAACAATTATCCATAATGTGTTCAAATGGAAGAGAGATAATTGTACATTTTGGTCGAAAATGCCTGCTGCCATAAGCAAAGCCACAATAATTCCCATTGTCTTTTGAGCATCATTACCACCATGACCTAGTGAATAGAGTGCAGCAGAAATCAATTGCCCTTTCCTGAATACATTATCTACTTTCATTGGATGCCACTTACGAAATATCCAATAAACAGCAATCATTACTCCAAATCCAATAGCAAATCCTAGCAAAGGAGCAAGAGGTATAAAAAGAGCAGTTTCCCCAAGTTTTTCCCAACGTACAACGCTAAATCCTGCGTGAGCAATACCCGCACCGGATAAACCACCTATCAATGCATGCGACGAACTTGTTGGTAATCCAAGCCACCAAGTTATTAAATCCCAAGCAATTGCCCCAATTAACCCTGCTAATACAACATATACATAAGCGCTATCTGCTGAATTAATTTTAATTATTTTTGCAATTGTGTCGGCAACCCGTGGAACAAAAATGAACATCGCAACAAAATTAAAAAACGCTGCCCATAAGACAGCGTATTTTGGTGAAAGAACTCGAGTTGAGACCACTGTTGCAATTGAATTTGCAGAATCATGGAATCCATTTATTACATCGAAAGCTAAAGCAACTACAATAATTGAAATTATTAAAATCCACATTGATATAGCCATATAGAGAGCCTTATTTAAACACTTGCAATTACAATATTTTCAATGATATTAGCAACATCTTCGCAGCGATCAACAGATTTTTCAAAAATTTCATAGATTTCTTTCCACTTTATGATATAAATTGGATCTTTTTCGTGAAATAATTCAATTAAAGCATTATTAAATATATGGTCTGCTTCATCTTCTAATTCTCTGATTTTTATACATTCTACTTTGATATGCTCATAATTTTTGATGTTTCTCAGCCCCGTAAGTGCTACGGACACTGATTTTAAAGATTCAACAAGTATTTCAGCGATTTTTTCGATTTCAGGGCGCATTTGAGTTATTTCAAACATTACCATTCTCTCAAGAGCTCCATTGATGCAATCCACAATATCATCCATTCGTTTGATTAAGCGATGAATTTCAGTTCTATCAATGGGTGTAATAAAGGTGCGATGCAATGCTTCCATACAGCGATGTGTAATTTCATCAAGTCTAAGTTCATAATCATTAATTTTTTTCAAATGTTCTTCAATTTTTCCATCGTTTTTAGCAAGTTGCAGAAGTTCTTGGCAAGCTTCCAAGCTCAGTGCGGCGTGCTGCTCAAAATAATCATAAAAAGCAAATTCTTGGGGAAGAATTTTATTAAACATATATATCCATAAATATTATTCTAAAATAATTATAAAATACAAATTATAAAAAAATAGGTTAAGAAATCTTAACAAATTCTTAACAATTCCTTGATTTAAACTTACAAATTCTTAACAATTCCTTGATATAAACTAAAAATTTAAGGGGATGGTAAAAAAATATTTAGGTTATTTCTCATATCTTATCTTAAATAAATAATTCGAGTGGGCAAAACTATTGCGTTTTGGTGCGGGATTAGTGTATATTCTTATAAAGGTAACGTCAGATATTTGAATCGTATCTTTATTAAAATATTCGAGCGAGTCAAGTACATTTTTTAAAATACTTTTTTGCAAATATGGGCGATAATGCACAGCATCATTTGCAAGCCAATAATTAGGGCGATATTTTTTCAAAAATTCATCCATTTTGCTTGTGCTTAAATATGGAGCAACCTTGCCATCGGTAATACCATCCAAACTAAGCAAATCAATATCATCACGTAAATAATATCTATCCTGAACTTCATAAGAAAGCAGTGTAGAATTAGGCTCGGCAATTTGATTAACATAAGCAATCAAATTCTTTTCTGCAATTGTATCAAAATCAAAATGATTACTCCATTGCTGAGCCACATAAGCAGATACTTTGATATATGGAGCAAAAAATGTCAAAATCAAAAATAATGTAAGCATTATCCAATTATTTACCTTAGCGGTTGCAAACAGCTCTTCAATTTGCTTGGCAATTGCAATAATTATAAATGGAATTATAGGTATAATATAGCGTTCAACAGAATCGCTCACAGGCGATATAAATGTTATTGATACAAAATATGCTCCCGCAATTAGAAAAGCAAGAATTGCAAAGAAATTGTTTTGAGAAATTGAATTTAAGTTATTTTTTTTCGATAAATTTTCCCGTAGAAATTTATAATTATTATTGATTTGCAAAATTATCATAATTGCAAAAAGAAGCATAGGATAGGAAATAAGGGTAAAAATGCTTTCAACAGAAATGGATAACCCCATAAAATGTTTTGCTGTTTCCTGCAAGGCAAAGGCACGGCAATATGATGAATTCGATACCATTCCCGTTTTAGCATTTGAAAATGCAAAATATGCGGCTAATGGAATAAGCGAACTAAAAAACAATATTGGAATTAGCAGTCGGTGTTTCTTATTTTTCCAATTAAACCAAGTCAGCATAAATGCATCTATTATTATAATTGCAATAGCATCGGGACGTGCAAGGGGAATTAATGCCCACAAAATGCAAAGCAAAATTAATACCCCGGGCTTTTTATTGCCCAATATAATTTTTTTATTTACAATCAGAAGCCAACTTATTAATATTATTGTCAATGGTGTCTCATAGCACATCAAACTAGGTAATAATGCATAATAAAGCAAAAATGCAAGCCCAAAAGCTGAACCTAATTTTGAGTTTGACGCATAGAGAAAGGATTTATAAGCAATATAAAAAGAAAGCAGTGTCAATAATAGGCAATAGATTTTGACTAATAATGTTGCATTTGAAAATAAAAAGGGTGGTGCAAGAATTAATGCCCAAAGCGGTGAGGTTGCTCCTGACGAAAATTCGCCTGGATTATAGGAAAAGAAATCAAAATGAGCTATATTTTTTGCATAAATGAAATAAATTGATGGGTCACCCTGATAGGAATTAATTAATATCAATCCCGCAATAACGATATAAGCAAACGCAATTATTAAAAGTAATTTTGCAATATTCTGATTTTCCCAAAATTTACGGCTCATCAATTACCTATTCAAAATGTTGAAGCAAATAAATTTTCAAAATTATTAAATAATTAAATACAAATAAATAATATTATAAATGAAATATAATGCCAAATAAATCAAAAATTTAAAGAAAAATATTAATTTAGTAATTTTTATATTTGAATAAATGAAATCTGAAACAAGCCACAATATATTATATGCAATTCTTTCGGGAGTGTTGCTTGCGCTTGCATTTCCTCCGCTGCCTTTTCCGTTGTTGGCGTTTATTGCGATGACACCTTTGCTGTTTATATATTCACGCGAGAGCCATACACCAAAGCCATTTTTATATGTATACATTACATTTTTCCTATATCACGTTGGAACAAATTGGTGGATAAGCAGTTGGACAAAGGAAACAGACCCATATTTGCTAGCGGCAGGACTTGCATTGGATGTATTACACCCATTTTTCTTTTTTATTCCATTTTGGATTTTTTTTATTTTTAAAAATAAAATTGGCTTTGACAGAGCAATTTTATATTTTCCATTTATATATCTTACATTTGAGTGGTTGCATAATCTTGGGGAAGTCGGCTATAGCTGGCTGACACTTGGTTATACGCAAATATTAAATACTTGGTGGATACAGTTCATTGATCTAACGGGAATTTGGGGTGCTAGTTTTTTACTACTTTGGGCAAATGTATTTTTTGTGAAATTAAGTTTATTGATAATTAATTCAAAAAATAAAAATATTTTTAAACTCTTGCTTTCAAATAAATTAGCAACCAATTACTTGATAGGAATATTATTAATAATATTTGTACCATATTTTTATAATTTCTTTGTGATAAAGGAATACAATTATCAAGAAAATGTAATAAATCATAAAACACTTAACGTCGGAATCGTCCAACCAAATATAAACCCATGGGAAAAATGGTCAGGTAATTCAATTTCGCAAATTGCCTTACATCAAAGAATAAGCGATTCGCTAATATCTGAAATTTCGCAAATAAATAATCCAGATATCAACCGATTGGATTTACTAATCTGGTCTGAAACTGCTATCCCTTATGTATCTGTAGAATTTAATTCTTTTGATAATATTGATATTTTGGAAAGATGGGTAACTAAAAATCAAGTTCCACTACTTACGGGATTCTCTCAATTTTATCTTTTTACAAAAAATAGCAAACCATCAAAATGGGCTGATAAATTACCATTTGATACAGCACAATATTATGTAACATATAACTCTGCAGTTGTAATTGAACCAAATAAAAATTATTCCCACTCTCTACCCCCGCAAGTTTATCAGAAGACACGACTTACGCCTTTTGCTGAAAATTTTCCTTATAAAAACATATTTTCATTTGCTGTTGATTGGTTCAATTGGGGTGTAGGAATTTCCAATTGGGAAAAAGGGGCAGGAGCAAAGAATTTAGTAGTCAAGAAAGGGAACGATTCGATAAAAATAGGGACAATCATCTGCATTGAATCAATATACCCTGATTATGTACGGAAATTCGCAAATCAAGGTGCTGAAATGCTAACTATTATAACAAATGATGCTTGGTATGACCATACAGTCGGACCACGCCAGCATTATTTAATCGCCTGTGCGAGAGCAATTGAAAATCGGCGCTATATAGCAAGGGTAGCAAATACAGGAGTCAGTGGACTTATATCCCCGCTTGGAAAATCTGTCTACGAAATTGAACAATATAAACAAAAAGCAATAGATTTTCGAGTTCCTTTGATTACAAATGGAACAATTTATACAAAATATGGGGATTGGTTGCCAATTCTTTCTTCTATAATCGTTCTAATATTTTTGATTTATATATTAACATTAAAAAATAAATAATAATGAAAAATTCCAAAAATAACAACAGCACATTCAATCATACAGGATATCGCGAATTGGAAACTAAGGAATTGCATTGGAATTGCCCAACAGATATATTCAAATTTAAATCTACAGCAGAAGTTGAGCAATTAAATCAAATTGTAGGACAACCCCGAGCAATTGAATCAATCAAAATCGGTGCGAGCATTGGTGCAAAAGGATATAATATTTTTGTTACAGGCCAAGCTGGTACTGGGAGGCTCTCAACAGTGCAAAACGTTTTGCAAGAAGTTCCAGGATATTCTCAAGTTCTTTATGATTATTGCTATGTCAATAATTTCGATAATGCTGATAAGCCGATATTAATAAAACTTGCCAAAGGAGAGGGTCGGAAATTTGCTAAAATGATGAAAGATGCTATTTCATATCTCCGGAGGTCGCTCCCTCGAATTTTTGAAGAAGAGGAATACCAAAATGCTCGGCGAAAATTAACTGAAAAATTTCAGGAATTAGAAAAAAAGATACTTGATGATTTCGATAACAAATTGAAGCCACACAATTTTATTCGTGGGCAATATGAAAATGAACAGGGCATAACAATTCCTGATGTTTTTCCTATCATAGATGGCAAACCTGTAACTATGAATGAAATTGAAGATCTGGAAGCTCAAGGTAAGATAACAATAGATGAGGCAAAGCGAATCAAAGACGATTATCAGCAATTCCATGAGGAAATATTCGGTTTATCTCAACAAAGTTTAAAATTAATGCAAGAATTCCGCATGAAAATGGATGAACTCAATAAAGCTACATCTTCAATTTCAATTAATGCAGCTTTTAAAGAAATTGATGACCATTTTAAAAATGAAAAAATTAAAAATTACATCAAATCAGTCAAGATAAATATTAATAATAATCTTGCATTGTTTTTAAAACCAAATGGTCAGCAAATTCCATTACCAGGGATACCTCAAGACAATCCAATTAGTGAAGAAGAAAAATTTGCCGTTTATACAGTCAATGTAGTTCTTGATAATTCAAAAGCAACCAAACCACCTATTATTGTTGAAACTTTCCCAACTTATACAAATCTTTTTGGAACAATTGAACGGACATTTGACAGCCGTGGATTTTGGCGAACAGATTTTACAAAAATCAAAGCTGGTTCTATATTACGTGCTGACCAGGGATATTTAATTGTGAATTCAGAGGATTTGTTCCAAGATCCATACGTTTGGAATTCTCTTAAGCGTGTTTTGCTTTATAACAAATTGGAGATTCAACCATATGATTCATATTTGCAATTAACTCAGTCCTATTTGAAACCTGAGACAATTGATGTTAATGTAAAGGTAATAATTTTAGGTGATATGCAAATTTATCGAATATTGAATGAATATGATAAAACATTCAGGAAAATATTCAAAATCAATGCACAATTTGATTATTATACAAATCGAGATCAAGAATTAATCAATAATTATGTCCAATTTATATCAAAAATTTGCAATGAGGAGAAATTGCCACATTTTTCACCTGAAGGAATTGGAGCGATAATTGAATGGGCAGCCGAAACAGCGGGTTCACAAAATAAACTGACGCTGAGATTTTCTGCATTAGCTGATATTGTCAGAGAAGCATCATATTATATGGATAATAAAGCAAAATTAGTGGATAAAAATGCAGTTGAGCAGGCACTTCAGCATCGGCGTTATCGCAGCAATCTAATTGATGAAAAGATTAAGGAAGAATTTATCGAAGGTACAATGCTAATTTCGACCGAAGGGAAACGCTCAGGACAGATTAATGGTTTGACAATTTATAATGATGGAATATTTGAATTTGGCAAACCTGCACGTATCACAGCAACTACAAGCGCGGGCACACAGGGAATTGTAAATATTGAGCGTGAAGCAGAATTAAGTGGAAATATTCACAATAAAGCGGTCCTAATAATATCGGGATTTTTGGAAGAAAGGTTCGCACAAAATTTCCCCTTAACACTTACAGCATCATTGGCATTTGAGCAGTCGTATGGAGGAATTGATGGTGATAGCGCATCTTGCGCTGAGATATACGTATTATTATCATCTATTTCGGGGTGCCCAATCAATCAAGAGCTTGCCATAACGGGAAGCGTCAATCAAAAAGGTGATGTTCAACCTATTGGTGGAGTAAATGAGAAAATTCGAGGATTCTGGGAAATTTGCAAAGAACGAGGACTAACTGGTTCGCAAGGCGTTATAATACCTGAGCAAAATGTTAAAGACCTTATGCTTTGCAAAGAGGTAATTCAAGATGTTCAAGATGGCAAATTTCATATATATGCAATATCAAAAATAGAAGATGCTGTGCCATTACTTTTTGGAATGAATGCGGGTCTTATGGATGCTGACAAAAAATATCCCGAAAATACACTTTTTGGTAAAGTATATAAATCTCTTGAAAGATTTTATGAAATATCGAGAGAAAAAGAAAAGGAAAAACCAAAATCAACTCCAAAAACAAAAAAATAATTATTTCTCAAATTAAAAACATAAGTTAATAAGTTAATTAGAAATATAATGAGTAATAGAAATATTAAAATTGCCCCTTCTCTTCTATCGGCAAATTTTGCGAATCTTGAAAATGAAATACGGCAATGCGAATTGGGTGGAGCCGATATGCTGCACCTTGATATAATGGACGGGCATTTTGTTCCTAACCTAACATTTGGTCCAATAATTTTAAAAGATATCAAGAAATGCACAACATTAGCAATTTCTACACATTTAATGGTAGAGAATCCCGATAGCTTAATTCCTGAATTTGCTCAATTGGGTTCTGAATATATATCATTTCATATAGAAGCTGTTCGCCATATTCATCGTTCAATTTCATTAATAAAAAGCTTTGGAAAGAAAGCAGGCATTGCACTTAATCCCGCAACGCCATTGGAATACGCATATACGTCAGCAGAATTTGTAGATTTTATATTGCTAATGTCTGTAAATCCAGGTTTTGGCGGACAGGAATTCATTGATAATTTTTATAGGCGGGCTGTTCAGTTAAAAGAGTTCCTTTTAAGAGAAAATCTTGATGTAATGATTGAAGTGGATGGTGGCGTAAAAATAGAGAATGCAAAACGAATTGTTGATGCAGGGGCAGACATTTTAGTGAGTGGGTCAGGGATTTTCGAAGGGAATATAATTGAAAATATAAAGAAAATACGCTCAAACATAATATAATTTATTAAAATAAAAGCCTTCCAGGATTTTGTACTTTTTGGAAGGCTTTTTTATTATGAAATAATCTATTTTAAATTATTTATTTCTTGCAATTCTAAATCCGACATAGAAGAAAGAGACTTGTGGGCTTCCAGAGCTACGGCTATAAACTGTGCAATTATCAGGCCCATCTTGGTAGCTTCCACCTCGAGAAACCCTGTCAATACCATCATCAGGTCCAATTGGATCAGTTAAAGGAGTTGCATTTTCATCATAGAAATCAAAATAATCCCAAACCCATTCTCCGACATTGCCTTGCATATCATAAAGTCCAAAATCATTTGGTTGCTTTTGCCCAATATGTTGAGGCTTATCCACTCCATCTGTACTTGTCCAAGCAATTTGGCTAATTAATGCTTCAGCTCCACCAATATTTCCATTTTTGCCATTGCATCTTGCACGAGCAGCATATTCCCATTCTGCTTCTGTTAGTAATCTATAACCATTTGCATTTTTATTCATAGTGACAGTTGTTCCATTCACTGTATAAACCTCTTCATAACCTTCTAATTTTGATAAACGATTGCAGAAATCTATGGCTTGCAACCATGTTACACGCTCGACCGGATTATTATCATCAACGATTCTACTTGGATTGCTTAAGTTCATCACTTTTTTATATTGCTTTTGGCTAATTTCATACTTGCTTACATAGAAATTCTTAGTAAGCGTGACCTGATGCTTTGGAAAACAATCCATTGTTTCGTCGCCACAGCCCATCATAAATGTTCCTGCTGGAATTTCTACCATATCTACAATCGGTTGAGCTTGAGCTAATATTGTAAATGGAATTTCATTTGACTTTACTGAATTTACTTCCACTACAACTTTTACTTCGCCCGAACTACCTGTGGCTGGCACTTTAACGCCAATTTGTGTATCAGTCCATTCTAAATAGGTCACAACTTCTGTAGTTCCAAATAGAACTCGACTATTTCCCTTTGAGCTTCCGAAATTCTTACCCTTAATGCTAACTTCTTGCCCTGGGGCTGCTGTTGCAGGAATTATATTTGTGATTTGAGGAGTTGTATTTAATACTATTGTATAATCAATACCATTACTAATTCTACCATCAACGACAACGTGTAATTTTCCGTTTTGAGCTCCGCTTGGAACCTCGACTTGGATTTGTGTGTCGCTCCAATTTATATAATTTGTTGCTTTAACTCCATTAAAATCTACATACGTTGATTCTGTAAAATCACTTGTAAAATTGCTCCCATAAATTGTAATTTTTTCGCCTATTTCAAATGATGTTTTGCTTAAAGAAGTGATAATCGGATCTGGCAGTGGGACAAGCACCACATAATCCACATAATTACTTCCTTGAGTGCCGACACGAACTTGCAATTTACCTGAAACAGCACCCACAGGACATTTTACGTTAATTAATTTATCGCTCCATAAAATATAATCACTACTTGATGCTTGTAATGAATTAAAAAGGACGGCGCTTGTACCCCTGGTGCTTCCAAAATTTTCACCCTTGATAGTCAAAGTATCTCCAACATAGAATTGACCTGGTACAACTGTTTGAATATAAGGATCATTTGGGGTCATTATTGTAAAATAGAACGGTTTGCTAGATTTTCCATCCGAAGTAGTCACTAGAAGATCACCTGATGTTGCTCCCGTAGGGACAACTACTTTAATTAAAGAATCGTTCCAAGAATTGATTTTAGTGGCTGCTGTTTGATTGAATGTTACGGTTCCTTGAGTATTGCCAAAATTAACGCCTGTTATTGAGACTACATCTCCAACGTTTGCTACGCCAACTCCCGCACCTACCGCAGAAAATATTCGCGGATTTGTATCGTAAGTATAATCAAATTCATTGCTCGCAGTATCATTGACTACTACTTTAACTTTTCCTGAACCTGTAATTGCTGGGACCACAACCTTTATTTCTTGGTCCGCCCAGGATACATAATTATCAACAAGCAGATCATTGAAATATACTTTTGATGCTCCTCGCTCATCTTTAAAATTTTTCCCTCGAATGCTCATTATATCATTGGGGAAAACAATTGTCGGATCAATACTTGTAATAACGGGAGGATTATGAACTGGTTCGACAGGATTTGTGCTATTATCTTTACCACAAGCAACTAAAAAAATTGCTAATCCACTAAAAAATAAAAAAAATAATAAATGCTTTTTCATATTAAAAACCTTAAATGATATTTACTTCAAATTCTAATTGTATATTAAATAAACTTTCAACAGATTTAATTATATTATTTGCTAAATTAAGAATTTCTTTGCTATCAGCATCACCTAAATTTACTAAAATTAGACTATGATTTGAATAAACTCCTGCGCGACCTATTGATTTTCCTTTCCATCCTGCTTTTTCTATTAAATAGGCTGCGGGAATTTTATAATAATTTCTATTTATAGCATAATATTTTAAATCTTGATATTTATCTCTGAGATTTTCAAAATGTTCTTTATCAATTATAGGATTCTTAAAAAAACTCCCTGCATTTGGTGTCAATTGTGGGTCGGGAAGCTTAATTTTACGTATTTCAGCGACAGAATTATATATATTTTGAGCTGATAATTCAAGGTTATTTTTCTCAAAATAATTGCGCAAATCTTTGTACTCAATATTTGGAGAAAATGATTTATTTAATTTGTATCTTACATTTGTTATTAGGAATTGATTTTTAAGGTCATTTTTAAAAATAGAACTCCGATAATCAAAATTACATTCTGAAAGAGAATATGTCTCAAATTTATTTTTTGTAAAATTATAGCCATAAGCTTCAAAGAAACAATCACATTGCTCTGCTCCATAAGCTCCGATATTTTGTATTGGGGCTGCGCCAACTGTTGAGGGTATTAAAGCAAGATTTTCTAATCCATATAAATTATGATTTATTGCAAATCTCACAAATTCATCCCAATTCTCGCCACCACCCGCTTCCACAATTGCATAATCAATAGCATCTTCAATAATTTGTATCCCTTTAATTTCATTTTTAATTACTAATCCATCATAATCTCTTGAAAAAAGTATATTTGAACCCTCCCCGAGAAACAAAATATTATTAATTGAATTTTCTTTAATAAAAAATAATATATTTTCAATATCGTTTATATTTTTGAGAATTACAAAATACTTTGAATAAATATTTAAATCAAGAGTGTTATACTTTCTCAAGCTATAATTTGATAATATCTCCATTTTAATAAAGAAGCCCTAATTTAAGAAATGCAATTTGTTCTAGATTAACTTATATTACGAATAATATTATAATTTAATTTAATTTTAAAATTTGTATAAATAAATTAAAGAAATTGTTTAATTTTGTTTTTTTAAATATCAATATACCAAAGATTATATAGAGGATTTATTATCAAATCTTAAAAATCTTAATTTTAACAATAAGTATATATAAAATTTCTATTAATAAGCAATTAATGATTCCCAAAAAAGAAATCTTCTATTCAGCAGCAATAAAAAAACAAATTATACACATCAATTCTGCTTTTTTATCAGAATGATATAAAGATTAAATTTTTATAATGATAAATAAAAATATAAAAAAAATGAAAAATGAAAATATGAGACCAAAGACTCAGCAACAGCATAGCCATCAGCAGAATCATCACCCTATAAAGAAAACTCCAATTATTGATATTACCGACCTGCAAGCAATGAAAATTGCTGAGCTTGTTGAATTAGCAAAAAGTCTTGGAATTGAAGACATAAATAATCTTCGTAAGCAGGAGTTAATTTTAAAAATTGTCGAGATACAAGCGCAAGGAAGGGAAAAAGAAGTCGAAGCGGAGGAACTAATAAGCAGTGGTGGAGTATTGGAAGTTATGAATGAAGGGTATGGCTTTTTACGTTCTCCTGATTACTCTTATCTCTCTTCCCCAGATGACATATATGTCTCACCCTCGCAAATCAAAAAATTCGGGCTTCGCACTGGTGATACAATTTATGGCAAAGTACGTGCCCCAAAAGAAGGTGAAAGATTTTTCGCATTGCTAAAAATTGAAACTGTCAATTACGGACCTCCTGAAATAATTCGCGACCGAACAATTTTTGATAATCTTACTCCACTATTTCCTGAGGAAAGGCTAAAGCTTGAAACCTCGCCATCACTTTATTCTATGAGAATTGTAGATATGTTAGCTCCAATTGGAAAGGGACAACGTGGGCTTATTGTTTCACCACCAAAAGCCGGAAAGACAATTTTATTACAGCAGATTGCAAATAGTATAACAAAAAATCACCCTGAAGTCAAACTGATTATATTACTCATAGATGAACGACCCGAAGAGGTCACAGATATGAAACGTGCTGTTCATGCAGAAGTAATTTCATCAACATTTGATGAGCCACCTGAAAGGCACGTCCAAGTTGCAGAAATGGTACTTGAAAAAGCAAAAAGATTGGTTGAGGCAAAACAAGATGTTGTTATATTGCTTGATTCAATCACTCGATTAGCAAGGGCGCATAATACTGTGGTCCCTCATTCAGGTAAAATTTTATCAGGTGGAGTGGATGCAAATGCATTGCATAAGCCAAAACGCTTTTTTGGTGCCGCGCGAAAGGTCGAAGAAGGTGGTTCTCTCACAATTTTAGCGACAGCCTTGATTGATACAGGCAGCAGAATGGATGAGGTAATTTTTGAGGAATTTAAAGGCACAGGGAATATGGAATTGATTCTCGACCGTAAGCTTTCGGATAGAAGGATTTACCCAGCTATCGATGTAAATCGTTCAGGGACGCGACGCGAGGAAAATTTACTATCTCCTGAAGAATTAAATCGCATCTGGATTTTGCGTAAAGTATTAAGCGACCTGCAACCGCCCGAAGCGATGCAATTTCTATTAGACAAAATGAAAGGAACAAAATCAAATAGAGAATTTCTTAATTCATTGAATTCGTAATAATTACTCGAATATGAAAGCGCACCAAATCATCCTGTTTGTTTTATCCCTTGCTTTCATTTTATCTCCCGTTGCTTTTTTCCCTCCTGCTGAGATTCAAACTAAATACCTGACTGAGGGAATTGCAATTTTACAAGGCAATTTTCAGCAATTGCAAGATAAAGGTGACCTCTCATTATTATCGAAAGTTGTCTATGGTGGAATTGGCATAATTTCAAATAGCAATCTATTTATTTCAAGAGTAATTGAATTTTTTATCCATTTGCTCACAGCAATTACTCTATTTTTTCTTGTAAAGAAATACTTAACAAAATCAAAGGCAATTCTTGCTTCTATAATTTATGTGTTGAGCATAGTGCTGCTCAATTACAAATTCAGCTTCCAAATTGAGCCACTATCTAATATTTTAATAGTTTCATTAATTGCTCTACATCTAAAGAATAGCAATATAAATCCCGATGGATATCAAAATATAAAATTTTCGAAAGATAATTATTTAAGCTATCTCTTTGAAGGATTAATACTCGGTTTAATAATATTCTTAAAGTTCAATTTTGTATTTCTAATATTTGGTATATTCTTATATGATATTTTCTTTTTGAATACAAATTGGCAAAAAATTATAAACAAATACATTGTCTTTTTTGCGGGGTTTATAATATTTGCAGCTATATTTTTATTTATTTTAAAAGTAGCGGGATTTCCAAATACGATTGCGAGTCTATTTCAATCCCTTACTATTCCCCATATCAGTTTTACTTTCATTCGGGATTTTCTGAAGGACTTCGCAAAATTTTTAGCACATATTTACTCTGTGCTTTTCATAATTGCTCTTTTTTATAGCGTATTGAATTGGCTAAAAAATTTAGAAAATTATTCAAACGATAAAAAAAGTATGAACTTATTTGGAATTTCCTTCTATTTAGCAATTGCAGTAATTCTCTCTTTTGTACTTTATCAAGATTTTCAATTTAATCATATCGCTTTTTTATTTGTACCATTCTGTATATTTATATCAGATGGACTTGTAGAAATATACCATAAATTTATCAATTTATGGGACATATCACAAGAGCCATATAAATTCATATTAATAGCATTTACTTGTTTTCTTGTGCTATTTTCACCACTAGATTTTTGGTTATACTATATGCAATATCCGTTTATATATTTGATATTTCACAATTATGCAGTATTAATGTGATGAATACAAAAAAAATAATATCACTCATAGTCCTTGTATTATTTGTATTATTTCCAATTTCAACGTTCATACCCACATCAGATCTGGCTATATTTTTACAAGGGGCGCGGACAATTGCTGATGGTGGCAAGCTCTATGTAGATTTTGTTGATATTAAACCCCCAATTGCATATTATTCAATGATTTCTATATATCTAATAAGCAATATGGATAATCATATTGTACGGCTAATTGAATATTTTATACATTGCTTGACAGCAATTGGATTAGGTTTATATTTATGCAAACAAGTTAATTACAAAGTAGGACTTTTTTCGGCTCTTGCATATTCTCTGCTTGTTGTCACACTTAATACTCCTGAATCTTTTCAATTAGAATTAATATTTAATTTTTTGATAATTTTAATATTAATTATACATACTAATAATTTTAATAAGGAGATTAAGAAATCCTTTGGCTTGATAATATTAGAAGGGGCAATTATTGGCTTATATTTTTCCTTAAAATATACGACAGGCTTAATTCTTTTAGGTATATTATTATTTGACATATTTTATAAGAAGAAAAATTTTTCTTATTTTTTAAAATATTACTTAATATTAATAGTTGGATTTATAGCATCATCCCTTTTATGTTTGCTACCATTATTTAATAAAGAAATATTTAATGGTTATAAGGATATGCTGGATTTTCTTAGTTATTATATAAATTTTGTAGGCACTGATATACCTTCAATCAATGTATTTCTCAAATATTCTTCTCTTTATTTTGTAGATAAATTTTCTATCGCGTTCATAGTAGCCACAGTATTTGCAATTATTCTTTGGTTTAAGGGACGGGAACAATTTAATACTAGTAACAAGCAATTTATCTTGACACTTTCAGTTTTCCTGGCGAGTGCTTTAATATTATCAGCAATTATTGAAAGGAAAGGGTTCGCTTATCATTATTCTCGTTCTTATATACCTATTTCGATAATATTAGGTTTTGGTATTAATGAAATGGTAGTTTATTTCCAAAATAGATTAAAAAACAAACGCTTAAATATTGCAATACCTACAATATTAATCATTCTATTTCTTGTTGTTTTTTCACCAATTTCAAGATTTTTTGCTGTATTAAGGATCCCTATTGTTTTTTATTTTAATAATGAGAAGTATTATGATTTGTTTCAGGAGCCACAGAACAATCCTATATTAAATTATCGTGATAAAAAGAAAGTTGGGGATTTTATCAATTCTCATTCACATCAAGGTGAAACAGTTCTGACAATGAATGCAGGGTCATATGATATTATTCAATTCCAAAAATTAAAAGTAATTGATAAGTTTTCTCATTCAGGATTTTATTATGGTGCACATATCAAAGATAAATGGAAAGACGATTATTTGAATCAACTCAAGCAAGCAGATTGGATTATAGTGCAAGTTAATGATTTCAATTTTAGCGCTAATGCACATTTTCGCACAACTTACGAGTCCCTTCAATCAGATTCAGTAGCATTAGAAATTATAAATTCACGTTTTGATAAGGTTTTTGAAACAGAAACAATAGTAGTATTTCATAAAAAGCAAAATGTGAATAAATCACCGTAATAACTAAAATCCAAATTTAATTGTTAAATCTATTTTTCATAAAGGCTTGACACTCTTTTATATTCTTTTCGCATCAATTGCTCTTCTTCAAAAGTGAGTATTTTACCCCGACGCTGCATAACAATTCGAGCAGTTTCAATAGCTTTTTCAATTTTGTAAATTGTTGAATTTTTGCCTCCTCCCCAAATAAAAGAAGGGATAAATTTTTGTTGGTACCATTCATCAACAAGCATAGCAGATATACCGCAAACTGTGCCTGTATTAAACATTGAATTAATTCCCGATTTTGTATGGTCACCACATTGCAATCCAAGAAACACCATACCCGTATTTATTTCTTCATTTTCAATTGTAATTTTAATTTGCGAATAAGTGTTTTTCAAATTCGAAGTATTTGTATCCGCGCCAAGATTCACCCATTCAGAAAGAAACGAATCACCGACAAACCCATCATGCTGTTTATTTGCATAAGATTGAAAAATTGAATTTTTCACCTCCCCACCTACTCTGCAAGATTCCCCTATTGAAACGTTTTGATATAGTTTAGCACCAATTTTTATAACTGAGTTGTCACCAATATATGCAGGTCCTAAGATTGTAGCTTGGGGCATAATTTGAACATTATTGCCTATTATTATTGGTCCTTGGCTTGCGTCCAGCACAACATTTGGTGCAATCTCAATATTTTCACCACAATAAATATTCTCTTTTCCCTTTAAAAAATAATTTGATGCTGCTTTAATTGGTTGATACAAATTTTTAAAATATTTCAAATCTTCTACTAATGCTGAGGAATTAGATTCTATTGCTTCAAATAAATAATTTAGAAGCAAACAACGATTGATTTCAATTTTTTTCAATTTCGAAAATAAATTCACTTCCAAATTTGAAAGTAATTTTAAATTCGAGAATTCATCGCTTTTTTCTAAATCCTTTTGAATAAGGAAAAGACCAATAGGGTTCGTTTGATTCATTAATAAGCATGACTGAGTTGATTCTTCTATTATGGATTTTATATCTTTAATAAAATCGTTTGTGGGCAAAACTCGTGTATCAATTGCAAGCAAATTACCTTTTTTTATTCCGCTATCTTGGAAATTAAATCTATGAAAAAAGGAATTTAGTAAATCATTATCAGCATTATAATGAAACTGCGTTGAGGGGAATTCATTTTGAAATTTTTCAAAAATCCGCAATGCACCGACACGCAGTTCCCAAAGTGGATGCATAATAGAAAATGGATAATAATTATGTCCATTTCCAGTAGCAAAAATTAATAAATTATCAAGTTTCATAAGATGCCCTTGTTTTTTTTGGTTTATCGGGTTTCCCCATTAAGCGTGCAATAAATTCAAGCGATGGAAATTGTTCAAAAATCAATTTAAGTACAACAAGCAATGGAACAGATAAAATCATTCCCAGAACTCCCCAAATATATCCCCAGAAGACAAGTCCAAATATAACAGTCAATGTATTAATACTCATATTTGCTCCCATAACAACAGGTTCAAGGAAGTTGCCAATTACAAAATGTATTCCAATCAAAAGAACTGAAAAAAGTAATATCATAGGGAATGAATTCAACGTAATTAATGCAAAAAATATAGGTAAAATAGTAGAAATAATAGATCCAATATTGGGTATATAAGCACAAATAAAAGTCAAAAATCCCCAGAATAGAGCAAATTTAATACCGAATATTAAGCATAGTCCATATGTCACACATCCTGAGAGAAGATTTATTAATGTTTTTATTACAAGAAATGTATAGATTGTTTTTTGGATTTTTTCATAAGAAGTCAGAAAATTTGAACTGAAAATTTGATTGTTTCCTTTATTTAAATAGCTAATAAATTCTTTATAATTTGGCAAACCTATAAGCAACACTACATAGTAAAGAGCGAACATAGTTAGCCATCCCGTTAAGGAAGATAAATATGAGAGAATATCTTGCGCTCGGCTTGCCACCCAATTTAAATTAATGGATTTTATAATTTGGTCATAAATATATTGAAATGATAATCTCGAACCAAAGGTTCTATTTATCCATTTCAATGTAGCATTTGCTCGGGCTTCCAAGTTCTGTTGCAATGCTGGAATTTCAGTTGAGATTTGAGATATTGTAGTTTGTAGGATAAGAATTATACCGCCAATTATTGCAAAGGATATTATTACAACAAATATTATGCTAATAAATTTTGGAATTTTAATTTTATTAAAGAAAAGCATTAGAGGTTGAAAAATAGCAGCAGCGAAAAAGGCAACTACAAGTGGCATCAATATCGATTGCAATAGATATAGCAGGACAAATATTACTACAATAAAGAAAAAATAAATAATGGTTCTTAAAGAGTTATCCATACTTTTCTGTATTAATCTTAATTTGCAAATTATAAAAAAACAAATTTATGAAAGTTCCACTATTAGATTTAACAAAACAGTATAGTTCAATTCAAAATGAAGTTGAAAACAAAATGCTCGAAATTACACGCAGTCAAAAATGTATATTAGGTGAGGAAGTAGATAAATTTGAGTCAAATATTGCAAAATATCTTGATTGCAATTACGCAATTGCTGTATCAAGTGGCACCGATGCATTATTAATGAGTCTTATGGCTTTGAATATTATGCCTGATGATGAAGTGATAGTACCCGATTTTACATTCTTTGCAACAGCAGGTTGTGTTGCACGTATGTTTGCTAAGCCTATATTTGTCGATATTGACCCTATTACATTTAATATTGATCCATCTAAAATTGATGCCAAAATAACAAATAAAACAAAAGCACTAATACCTGTGCATTTATTTGGCCAATCAGCAGAAATGAGTGAGATTGTTCGTATCGCAAAAAAGCATAATATTGCCATCATAGAAGATGCCGCTCAAGCTTTGGGCACACAATATAAAGACCAAATATTTGTGGGCACAATTGGAGATTTTGGCTGTTTTTCATTTTATCCATCAAAGAATTTAGGAGCTTTTGGTGATGGTGGCTTGATAACAACAAATGATCCAGATATGGCTGCAAAATTAAAGCAGATGCGTAATCACGGTATGAATCCAAAATATTATCACAAATTTATTGGGGGGAATTTCCGACTTGATGCAATTCAATCAGGCATTTTAAATGTTAAATTGAATTATTTGGATGCCTGGCACCAAAACCGCCGGGATAATGCCCAACTGTATTTGAAATATTTCCAAGAATTTGGACTAATAAATATAAACAACAATAATGAGTTTTCGCAAGATAATTGCATAATTTATCCAAAGGCAATTTATGACCAATCGGGAGCAAAAAATTATCATATTTATAATCAATTTACTATCAGAGCTAAGGATCGGGATGAATTGCAAAAATATCTTTCGACCTGCGAAATTGGTAGTGATATTTATTACCCCGTTCCACTGCACCGCCAAGAGTGTTTCGCTCATTTGGATGCCAATGATAATGAATTTCCGGTTACAAACAGAATTTCCAATGAAGTGCTTTCGCTTCCTATCTTTCCCGAATTGCAAGAAGAACAAATTCAATATGTGTGCAAATGTATTAGAGATTTCTATAAAAAATAAAAAGGCTACCTCTTTTTGAGATAGCCTTGCATCAAAGATTTGAATTTTTTAAGAAAAAATTCTTAAACAATTTTTAAATAAATTACAGGTTTTATAAAATCACTAAAATTTATTTAACAAACATTATTTTCTTTGTAAAGGTTTTTCCCTCTGTTTTAATATTCACAAAATAGAGACCACTTTCGAGATTCAATGTTGAAAAATCAATATTGATATTATTCAAACCTACTTTAAAATGAGATGATGGTAACGAATATACAATTTGTCCAATAGTATTAGTCATATCTACAGATACATCAAATTCTTTGGATAAGTTCACAGGAATATCAATTAAAGCGGAAGTTGGATTTGGTCGTGGCGATAAAATATCAAATTCGCAATCGCAGAAATCATTTACGCCTGTAATACCTGGGGTTATAATTCCAACAATCACTTGTGAAGAAGTTACCTCACCGCAATCATTAGATACTTTGCAAGTATAAACGCCACCGTCTTCTGCTGTTGTCGATTCAATTACAAGCACATTGCTTGTTTGATTAGTAAGGACAGTTCCATCTTTAGACCATACATATGTAAAATTATCTGATGTGCTTTCTGCCTTCACAAAAAGTTCTAATTTTTGTCCAACATTAACAGAAATAGAAGCAGGAGATTGATCCACTATTACGGGCTTTGTAGTGACCCATACTGATGCTGTTTTTGAAGTAATTTTATAACCCTTATCAGCAACTTCAGCCACAAGATAATAATTGCCTATATCATTCTCATTAGCATTTTTAATTGTTAGGGTTGTGGTTTGCGAGCCTGAAATATGATCGTTATCGACTAATCGATAACTTCCTTTCATCCAATAGCAATTGAGTGTGAGATTATTAGTGTTTTTAATAACGGTAGTTAATGTAATGTCAGTAGCTTCACAAACGCTTTGATCTTGTGGTTGAGTAGTAAAGGATATTTCGCTCTGGCTTAGCATCACTGAATCTGAATATGCAACTCCGCAAAGAGCTGAGACACGGCACATATATTTTTTATTTAAATCGCTCGATGATACTGACTTAAAGTATAATCTGCGGGAAGTTGCGCCTTGTATTTTAGTTGAATTTGAAATAGGTTGCCAGTTAGGTGTAGCTTCCACATACCATTGATATGAAAATGTATATGATGGAGGTATCCCATTAGCTGCGGGATCTACCTCAAAGTAAGCGCTACCCCCCATATTCACATACATTGTCTCAGGTTGTCTTGCAATTGTTGTAGGTCTTGCCACATAAACAACAATATCATCAGTTCGTACTGATGAACACAGCTCATTACCTTCCCCATCAAGTGGATTGGAAACAACACAATAATATGTTCCTGTATTCTCATATTTTATGCTTGGGAAATAATAATAAGGTAAATTTGCTCCCGGAATTAAAACCCCATCGCGGTACCATTGATATTGTAAGTTAGTCCCTGTCGCAACAAGGCCTATAGATACTTCACTATTTATGCAATATACATCAGATTGCGATTGCTGCATCAAGATAGGGATATCGTAAATTACTACGTTATCGACTTGCTCGTAGAGTGATGGGTTCTCAATAGTATATATTCTAAATGTAAGAGGCATACCCGAGTAAGCTTCTCTTTGAATTGTCCATAGAAAATGTTTATCGCTTGCAGGGATTTGGCTGGCAATTGTAGTCCAATTAGAGCCGCCATCTTCCGAAACATCAATGCTAACTAATGAAATTCCACTGCAATCATAAGTTAAATCTATCTGCCCAGGATTGCAAAGTATAGTGCCTGAGCTTAAATTCGTGAAATTTAGATATTGGCTTTGTGCTTGAATACTTCCTATTAAGAAAATTACACAAGCAATTAGAAGCCCCGTCTTCGTGAAAAATCTTTTCATAATATTGCCTTTATTTTATTTTATAATTTTCATTTTTCTAAATTATAAAATTACAAAAAATCATTCAAAATATGAATAATTACATTATAAAAAATTAAATATTAATATTAAATGTTAAAAGAAAATTTAAAGTGTCAATTTTTTTTCACTTATTTTCTTTGTAAAATACACACTTTTAAGTGAAGATACTAAAATCAACAGCGAAAGAACTAAAATAAATGCTCCCCAAAACCAATAAGGCAAAATTAAGTAATTTTCAATAACTCGTGTATCTGAATAATATGTATTCCCACCAATATCACCACCTGGTGAAAATAAATAACCAATAGATAAGTAGATGCTCATTATCGCCTGCACTCCAAGAAATTGTGATGTAAATATATTCACATTTTCACTTGCAAATCGAGTAATTAATAATAATAAAATCGAGATTATTGCAATGATGATTACTCCAAACGCCGTTCTAATCCAAATTATATCTGAAATTATCAAAATTAAAGCAAAAATATAAAGGAAAATTGTAGATGATTTTTGATTTTTAGAGGATAAAATTAAGCAGCCACCAAATATTGCTGGTCCAAGTGGTCCTGCCATCGCCACAAGCGCATTACCGATATTACCAAAGAATAAATCACCGCTATAATACGCAATTCCTGAGCCATTCGGGAAAAGCTCAAGTTTTTGGAAATTGCCACCCAAAATCAATGCCATCATGCCGTGAGAAAATTCGTGGAACCAAGTTCCCAATATTGCAAACGGATAGAGGATATAGCGGCCAATCTGGAATTGCCAAAGAATGGCAGTGATTACCGCAATTAGAATAAAAGTCCAAAAATTAGTATTATTTGATTTCATCGCCAAGCCTTTCGGCTATAAATTCTTCAAATGAATCAATTTTAGCAAAATCAATTCTATATACAAAATTACACTTTTTTTATTATTTTTATAAACCGTAGCTTAAAGACATACCGACGAGCCTGGTGGCGCCTAAATTTCCTATCATATATGTATAATAATAATTCAGCAAGTTATAAAAATTAAGGGAAATAGCGAGATTTCTCCCCCCTATATTTTGAAAATTGTATGTAAAAAACAAATCTACAATATGAATAGGAACCCGTGCGTCGGCATCTTTAACTTGAAATGCTGCTTTTTCATCGATTTTTTCAACTTTACTTGTGTAATTATAATTTAACTTTATTTCATAATTTTTATATTTGAAATTTAATGTTGAAATTGAAAGAATTTTCGAGCGAAATTTCAAAACTTCATTTAATGTCAAATCTCGCGGGTCAATATATGTTAATGAGGTTTGAAGTCCAAGAAAAGAAAACAACTGTAATCTCAACATCAAATCAATCCCCTGAATGCGGGCGCGTGTTAGGTTCTGGAATTCAATTGTTGAAAATGCCTGGTCTGTGAATGATGGCTCAATTAAATTGAAAAATTCATTATCAAATACTGATATGTCAATCTCAAATGGCAAAAATTCTTGATTTGTATAATTTGCACCAATTTCATAAGACCAGCTCTCCTCGGGAGTTAAATCTAAATTTTCGACAACTCTGAACCCTTGATAAGCAATCGAAGCAAAACGTTCTGCAATTGTCGGAGCGCGAAAACCTTTTCCAATTGATGAACGTAGGCGCAGATTATCAAAAATTTTATAATTAATGCCAATTTTGGGGGAGATTTCAAAATTATCATTAAAATTTCTTCCTGTTTCATAATCAAACCGAAAACCCGCCGTAATAATTAAATTCTTGATATATGAAAGCTCTGCTTGCGAATATGCCGAATATATCTGTTGTAATTGACGGCCGTAGATGGAGGCATCGATTGTATTATTTGTAAAAGCAATACCTGATGTAAGCAAAAATGATTTGCTCAAATTATTAGTCAATTGCAATTCATCAAATAAAGTCAAGGCATCGCTTTGCCTATAATCAGGATTTGATTGAGGATAATTGTTTTTGAAATGAGTATAAAATGCACTTGTTTTGAAATTTAAGAACATATTTTCTGAAAATATGTAATTATAATTTGCTGCTATCATAGATTTTGAACTTATGAAGCGGGAATTCAAATTTGTAGTTGCCGGAGGACGTGTTGCGCTATCCAAGCTATTCCAATACACCCAATCTGCATTATCTGCAAGTGAAAAAATTCCATAGACTTTCAATTTGCTTGCTTTTGTAAAATCATAAGTCAATTCCGTAAAGCCCGAATATTGATAGGAATCATCAAACATCCGATAGCTCTCATCACGCAAAAAATTACAGGAAATCATCAATCCATAATGACCAAATTGTTTGCCATAGCCCGCTTGAACGCCATATTTCTTAGATGGAGATGATGAATATTTCCACGAACTATATGTAGGTTGTGTATATATTCCAAAAAAGGAATCAAAAGAAAGTGTAGGCTGCTGCGGTGGATCTGCTGAAATAAGATTGATTACACCACCGATTGCACTTGTGCCATAAAGAGCGGAGCCAGCGCCTTTAACAACTTCAATGCGGTCAATATCAGAAAATGGAATAATATTAAATTTCAAATCTCCATTATCCCCCGACATCAATGGTATTCCATCAAGCATCATCAAGGTGCGGGAGCCAATTCCAAAATCAAATCCATCGGAACCGCGGATACTAACATTTTCCTCATAAACTTCAACACCAGGAATTGTTTTCAAAATTTGCTCAATATCGAATTGATTTGTCGTATTGAAAGATTTTTGCTCAAGCACCACAGCAGAATTTGATATTTCCTGTATGCTTTGGAATTGCTTATTTGCAGTAATAATTATTTCATTTGTTTTAAATACCTTGGGTTCTAAATAAAAATTTATAATAGTATCAGAAGTCAAGACTATTTGCAATTTTTGTGTTTCATATCCAATTGAAGAAGCTATAATTGTATAATTCCCCTTAGGTATGGATTTGAGCAAGAATTTACCTAATTTATTAGTATAGATTCCATAAGAAGTTTTCTCAATTTGAATTGTGGCGCCTACAATTGGCTCATTAACTGTTTTATCAAATACTGACCCAGAGATAGTAAAGTTCTCAGCAGCATTTGTATTAATAATACTGAAAAAAAGCAGAAAGGAAATTATATATATTTTATATTTATTCATAATAATCAAAATGGTTGTGGTGGAAGATTGTTAAAATCAACATAAATAGTGATATTTTTTGTTTCGCCTTTATTGATATATAAAGTCGAAGCAGAATCGGAATTCTGAGCTTTATAGACACCAATCACGCGCCATTCCGATATTTTTCCATATTCTTGAGCAATTGCAATATATTTTAATAAAACGGGAGCGTCGGGAATTTCAATTGAGAAATTTGATGAATCAACATAAAAAGGTAAGGATTCTTGCGTATAATATGCTGAGCCACTCAATATTTCTTGGACAATATTTTGTGGAGGAAAATTTTTAAAACCGACAGCTCTTAAATCTTTTAGTGAATCTGGGGAGGGCCAGGAATTAATTCCACTTGTATATATAATTTTACCTTGTAGAATTGTTTTTTGTTCAAATTGTGGAGATAAACCTTCATTACAGCTCGATAGTAATATAAGTATAAGGAAATAAAATATCTTGCTTTTTATTTTCATCAATTGTTAAGTGAATATATGCAAAGTTAAAAAATTCAAAAATATTAATTAATAAATCACAATTTTTAAATAATTTGTAAATTTGAAAAAAATAATTTTTGAAAAAAAGTGTTTAATATAATTTTGAAAAGAGAAAAATTACAAATTTATAAATAGAGGTATGTATGAATGAACCATTTTTTAAAGTTGATACTCTATTTAGGCTCCCCTGGAATTTATCAGATAATGGTATAACGTGGTTGGAACCTACTTCACAATGCAATCTAAACTGTTATGGATGTTATCGAAAGAACATTAAAAATTCTCATAAACCCTTAGAAGAAGTAAAACGCGAGCTGGACTTTTTCCAAGCAAATCGCAAGACTGATTGCATTTCAATCGCGGGAGGCGACCCTTTGCTTTACCCACAAATTGTCGAATTAGTTGCTGACATTAGATCACGCGGTCTTAAACCTATTGTTAATACGAATGGTATTGCACTTACACCTGAACTCCTGCATAGTCTTAAAGAAGCAGGTGTATATGGATTTACTTTTCATATTGATAGCAAACAAGGCAAAGGAAGAGACCCAAAATGGAATGGTAAAAATGAAGTGGAGCTTAACGAATTGCGTTTGCAATATGCAGAAATGGTAGCAAAAGAAGGCGGTATTGCATGCTCGTTTAATTCAACTGTTTATGAGGACACAATCCAATATGTTCCCGAATTAGTAGAATGGGCACAAAAGCATATTGATATAGTACAAACAATGGTATTCATTATATTCAGATATGTGACTCCAAAGACTCCGTATCGATTTTTTGCAGGAGACCAAGAAGTGTTCAAAGAAGAAATTCATTATCATTCTGATAAGGATGAGAAAACCGACATAATGGCGCCCGATGTGGTGAATAAAATTCGAGAGAAATATCCTGATTTTTATCCCGCAGCATTTTTGAACGGTACTTATCGCCCCGATTACTATAAATGGCTTTTGACCGAACGTATTGGTAATAAAGACCAAATATTTGGTTATGCGGGGAATAGGTTTATGGAAATAGTAATGAATGGATACCATTTTATGCACGATAGATATTTATCATATGCATCGCCAAAAACAGCAGGAATGGGCAAATCGGCTCTTTTTGGTTTGGCTCCATTTGATAAAGGTGCTAAGAAAGCATTGAAAAATTACTGGAAATATTTAGGCGGCAATCCATTTAGAATTTTCAAGAAAGTCTATAATCAGACAATTATGATTATTCAACCCGCTGACTTCTTGGAAAATGGCGATCAAAGTATGTGCGATGGATGTCCCGATATTACATATTGGAAGGATGATAAAGGCAACGAGCGGCTTGTCTGGTCCTGCCGATTGGAAGAGCTTATGCAATATGGAGAATTCCTGCATTCTGTTCCCGTAAGGTCAAAAGAACCTGAAATTGAAGTCCCCGCTGAAATTACTAATGGCTTTGGGAAAAAAGAAAATATAACAGCAGGGACAAAATAACATCTAATTGTCAATTATATGAAAATTATATGAACCTACGATCAACAATCAAGATGAATATAAAATATATGAATTGTCAATTATATGAAAATTATATGAACCTACGACTTAAGTCGTAGGTTCATATAAAATAGTAGCTTCATATACAATAGGAGCTTCATATACAATAGTAGTTTCATACAAAATAGGAGCCTCATATAAAATAGTAGGTTCATATAAAATAGTAGCCTCATATAAAAAAGTAGCTTCATATACAATAGGAGCTTCATATACAATAGTAGTTTCATACAAAATAGGAGCCTCATATAAAATAGTAGGTTCATATAAAATAGTAGCCTCATATAAAAAAGTAGCTTCATATAAACAGTATGAACCTACGATCAACAATCAAGATGAATATAAAATATATGAATTGTCAATTATATGAAAATTATATGAACCTACGACTTAAGTCGTAGGTTCATATAAAATAGTAGCTTCATAAAATAATTTAATTATTTTCTTCAATTTTTATATTTTGCTAATATCTTTTTTATTAAGTTTGTTTATGTTAATAATTACACATTGTCAAAAATAATTGACAATGTGAAGTGTCTTAATTTGTGAGATTATATTATTATAATGATATAATTTAAAAAAATATAAAGAATGGGAACAATTTTTGCAGCATTGATTGGAGCAATTGTGGGGTTCATACTGGGCATACCTCCGGGTCCTATTGGTATGACAACAATCAAAATGTCCGCATTCAATCAAAAGAAGAATTCTTACCATTTGATTACTGCAACATCAATAATGGATTTTATTTATATCCTACTGACGTTTTTTATGACTGCTGCTATTATTGAATCATTAAAAAATTTCACAACAAAATATGTTGTAGTTACCCGAATCTTACAGCTTTCAGTTGTTTTAGTATTTATTGCTTTTGGAATTTACAATTTAGTTCAAAAGAAAACTAATACTGAAGAAAAATTAATAGAAGAGGCAGAACCAAAAATTAGCTTTTTAGAGAAATTAGGAAATCGAGGACCATTCTTCTTGGGAATTGCTCTCTCCCTTTCTAACTTAGTAAATCCAACATTTTTACCATCGTTTGGATTTGTTACTTTGCAAATTGCAGCATGGCATCTCTTTCCTCTAAGTATAGAAAACAAGATTTTCTTTTCTATTGGTTTCAGTCTAGGGAGCTTCCTTTGGCTATACACATTAACTAATATAATTTCAGCAAATAAACATCGGATGAGCGAGAAATTTTTATTGAGATTACGACAGCTGACAGGTATTACTTTCTTAAGTTTCGGAACTTATTTAGGCTATGAAGTTTTGCGTTTCTTGCCATGGCGAGAGGTATTTCATATGATAACTTTGCTATTTTAGAATTCTTCTATAAAAAATAAGATTGAACTAACGAAACGATAATTTACTTTTTTAAGGGAGTTTTGCATCAATTGGACCTCTAACACCACTATAACCTGTAAGTTTTGCTTCAACAAACCCAATGGGAATTTTTGTAGCAACTTTTATAGGAATCTTTCGGGCGTCATCAGTAAGCCAAATATATATTGAGCCTTCACTTTTAAATAATCCGCCTTCAACAACAAGCGGTTCAATTACAATGCAACGGAACTTGCCTGCATCTACTGTCTCAACAGTTTTGCCGTGTATTTTCACTCCAAGTCGATAAGTTGTATCTTTGAAGAAATTATCTAAATAAAAGACTGTACCTTTTGGCATTTCAGATAAATTGAGGGAGCGTACATAATAGAACGCTGACATTATATCATAAGTATATGGAGGAATTTTATAAGTTTCACCACGCGTATAAACAAGATTATTTGCCTGGTCAAATATTGCTTGTTCGTCTCGTTTGTATCTTCCTTCGCGAATTTTTTGATTAAATTCCCAAGAAAATAATCCTGCAACATCCATCACAGCAGAATATTGATCACGAACTTTATACAAATAATCAAGCGCGGGAAGAGATTTTACTTCAAATCTAATATCATAGCAAGGTCGCCCCTTGCGATTAACTGGATTAGGCATAATTTGTAAATATCCTGTTCCCGCTGTAATAAATTTATAGCCTACTTTATAATCAAGGCGTTCGCCAAATCCAAAAGCTTCGTTTGGTAAGTATCTATAATTAAAACTTGAAGAATTTGATGGAGAACTGCCTTGCGATAAGTTATCTTTTGATATAGTTTGCGTGTATAAATTAACTGAGCTTATAGAATAACATATATATATTCCCACAAATGAAGTAAAACCCACAAAAGATAATTTCATTGATTTGTCAAAATTTACTGTCTTGACGATTTTGCTTTTATGAAATTGAAAAGTAAATTAGTTCTAGATTAATCATCTTCGAAATCTTTAATCCTATATCCAACCCCACGAACACTCTGGACTAATTGTTTATTTTTCTTATAATCTATTTTACTTCGCAGGCGTTTGACATAAACATCAATAATATTTGAATCTGGGTCAAAATTGTGTTTCCAAACGTGTTGGGTTATAGTGCTACGGCTCAAGATGCGGTTTTTATTTCTCATCATATATTCAAGCAAAGCATATTCTTTTGAGGTTAGCTCAATTTCCTTGCCGTCGCGAACAGCAATATGGGAAACAGTATCAAGCACAAGGTCGCCGCATTTAATTTTGGTTGTTTTATCAGGCAATGTTCTACGAAGCAAAGCGCGCAATCTTGCAGAAAGCTCTTGTATGGAAAATGGTTTGCCCATAAAATCATCAGCACCAAGGTCAAGGCCCCGTACTCTTTCTTCCACAGTATCTCTACCGCTCAAAAGCAGTACAGGAGTGGATTCGCCCATCTCACGAATTTCACGTAAAATCGAATAGCCATCCTTCCCTGGTAATATCACATCAAGCACAATTGCGTCAAATAGATTATTCATAATAAAATCTACTGCCTGGCTACCATTTGTGATCCATTCAACAATAAACAAATCCTGTTCTAAGCCATGAACGATGAACCGTCCTAATTTTTCATCGTCTTCAACTACTAAAATTCTCATAATTGCTTATTTTTATAATTTCAATAAATTTACTTTCTTATAAAAAATGGATATATTTCTCTTGAACCATCCGAAATATCAAGTACAATATAATACATCCCAATTGCAGGGAATCCCCCACCAATCTTCTCGCCATTCCATCGGTCGCAATAAGTAATATCCTTTTTTCTATTGCCATCTTTTGTTATTTCAGCCACAACTTTATTAGCTTGGTCAATCACACGAATATTAACTACAGCATCGACGGGGATTTTATATATAACTTCCAAGCCTCCCGTGTTTGGATTATATGGATTTGGCGATACAATACTCAAATATTTTGGCTGAATATTTCGCAATGTCGTATCAAATCGAGCACAATCATTTGCATCGCAAGCATAAAATCGAATTGTACTTCCTATATTACTTGGTAAATCCCAAATAAATTCACCTCTCGAAAATTCCGCAGAACCAATTGCTATTGCATCATTAATTGTTGCCATCGAATAAGAAAAATATATTGTCGAATTTGTATCTGAAGAAAAAGCTTTATTCCAATGGAATCTCAACGTTGGGCAATCTGTTTCGCAAGGGTCAATTGAAATTTGTAATTTCTTTGGTATTACTCTCAAACTTAAATAATTTGTATCGGAAACCCCACTGATTGAAATAATTCTGCAATGGATATTGAAAATGCTGTCGAGCCTTGCACAATCAATAATTGGCAAGCAAGGAAGAGCAGCTTGCAATTGAATATTTGACGAATTTTCAATTTTCTTTCCAACAAGTTCTTGCCAAGTAATCGAATCGGCACTGATTTGAAGGGATATTGAGTCGGCACATTGCGCAACCCCATAAATAGTAATTTCATCCCCAAATTGATAAACAATGTCAATTCCATTTGTAATAGTAAACCCCGGCATATTAAATCTAATAATTGCGCTCGTATCAATATTCTCCTTGGGATTTGCAAGTCCCGTCAATATAAAAAATCCTTCTTTGCCATAAAAAGAATTATCTAAAAATAATGTATAAAATACTGTATCTTTATTATTATCAATATTTCCAATAAATTGCGGAGGAATACTATCTATGGGCTTATTATTATAAGTTTCTTGGAATTCCAATTTTACAGTTTTTTCTGTTAAAGTATAATTCACCCATTGCAGAATAATATCCTTTCCAATGCAAAATGGTTCGGGAGGAGTTTGCTGAATTTTAGGATTTAAAAATGCAAATGAATTTGGAATATTAGAACCAAAAATGTAAGTGCTATCGTTTGTTGTAACAATTATGTCGTTTTTTCCATCACCTTCCAAATCGGCAATTGATAAAGAAAAAATTGTTTGATTAGGGAAAGTGTGGGAATAAGTTGTGTCAAATGGATGTCCTAATCTAAAATTATCATCAGCATAATCGCGCATTCTAAGTATTCTAAATGTTCCGCCATCTACGATAAATATTTCATCTTTGCCTGATTTATCACCATCAAAATCATTCACACAAGCAACCCATCCGCTAATTTTTTGGGTACATATTGTATCAAACAAATGCAAATATGTATTTGGTGGTGTAGGTTTTGCGATATTTCCATCGGGCTGGTAACGAAGAACAAGTAAATAATTATCAGGGTATGCAAAATCTAGTGAAGACATTGTGGCAATTATTTCCTCGCCAGGATTATTTGGATAATACGGCAATAATTTATTTATTGGATTACCATCCACATCACCTTGTGCAATCGACCAAATATGATTGCTCCCACCAATAATTGGAGGCACAAGCGTATCATTCAATTTTGTCAATTGATTGCCGGTTATATAGAATAAATGCAAGCGTGAAGTACCAATCGAGCTATCAAGTCCTGAATAATTCTCCGCAACAAGTATATATTTTGTATCATTTCCTGATTTATCTTTTAAACTGATAAAATAGGGTCGGATAATTGTTTTATTGCCTGATATAATTAAGCTTAAATCCACAGGGGGAAATAAAGGTATAGCAGAATTTCCTGATAAATTAAGCCCCAACAAATATGGGCGATTATATGTTTTACTTAAAATATCGTTATTAATGCTTATTGAATCATTAAGATTTCCATAAGTAGGGAGAAGCACAAGATTCCTTGACAAATTATCTTTTATGAATGAGGGTTGATAAAGGTTAATTTCAGGAGCAACTGCAATGCGATTTGTAATATCGTCGCCAATATCATTAAATGGGAATGTAGAAATTGTATTTGACAAATTAAATTTTAATATTCCTCGCAAATATGGCAACACAAGATTATTACTATCAAAAATTGGGGTGTGAATATTTGCTGTTGTAAATATTTGGAAATCATCCCCTGTGCGCTTGCCTGCAAAAGATTTTAAACTCGAATAAATATTTGGAGCAAATTGACGCAAATCCAACGCCAATCGCTTATATATTTCTATAGTTTGCTTGTTTTCATTATAGTAAAACAAATAATTATATGCTATTGAATCCACATTATGTTCAATTGATTCGGTCGCAATGATGGAAAGAGAATTATTTCCCGAAAAATCCGTAGAAAGCGTATCAAGCAATGCTGATACCGATTTTATTCCTACGACATAATCAGGAAATTTGAAAGACGCCAATAATTTCCCTGTTCCACTAAATAGAATTAATTTATCACCCATTACAGCAGTAATTTCATTAGGTGCATTTGGAAATTTTGCATTAATTTTTGGATTATTTGCAATATTTCCAATCAGGGGTTGAACTTGCCCAGAAATTAGATCCGTAGACCATTTCAATTTGATTGAATCAATATCTTGAGGTGTTGAAGCATAAGAATTTCTTCGTGTTGCTTGAGAATTGCCATCAAGATAAATCCAATTTGATGGACTTGAATTATTAATTTGTCCAAACAAAGGAAAAAATGAAATTAGAGTAAAAAATATTCCCGCTATATATAATTTTTGTCGCCTCAACAATGCAATTATGTTTAAATTAAAATGATTAATAATAATTAAAATTTTATCATAATACAAAAATAAGAAATTTTTCATAAATGATTAATTTTTATTTAATGAAAAAAAGATTTAAAAAAGTTAAGAAAAAAATATACCAAAATTTATAATTATGTTAATTAAATGCTTTTTCATAATTTTATAAATAATATTTGTTGATATTTATGGAAATAGGATTTCAAAAGATTGCATTAGCATATAATTTCACCCCCACAAGTAATGATTTATTGAAAGAGGCATTACGTATTCAAAAGTTATTTTCATCAAAATTATATTTAATTCATATTGGCAAAGATGGTGAAAATTACGATAATCTGCTGTATAATCTGCATAAAGAAACTGAATTGAAAGAAACCGATTATGAATTGATATGGCGTGAGGGCGACCCTGGTCTAGAAATTATTAAAGCCTGTTCTGAAAAGGAAATTGATTTGTTATTAGCAGGTGCTCTCGAAAAAGAAAATATTATTAAATTTTATATTGGTTCTGTTGCTCGAAAACTAATGAAGTACTCGCCTTGCTCAATAATGATTTTTAAAATTCCAATAATAAATAAACCTTTTCGCAAAATCTTTGTTTCAATTGATTATTCACCACTTGGCGAAAAAGCATTGCAAGTTGCTTATCAATTGGCAATCAAAGAAGGAAATCCATCACTCGATGTAGTGCGTGAATTTTATATTCCCGGCTTGACAGCCACATTGCAAGACTCAGGCGTTGTTGGGCAATACGAAGATATGATTGAGAAAGCAACAAAGGAAGAAGAAGAAAAGACACGTCTATTTTTGAATGAGATAATTTTGAGAAATATAAACATAGAAATTCACTGCATTTATGGAAAAGAAAAACACGCTGAACGCAATTTTGTTGATAAAAATTCTCCTGATTTATATATAATTCCATCAAAAATAAAAAAACCTACGCTATGGGAGAGATTTGTACCAATGGAGACAGAACATATTTTTGAAGATTTGCCCTCAAATATTTTAATCGTTCGATAAATGGAATCATCACAGCCCAATATAGTTATACTTTTGTTAAGCATATCTATAATGCTATTTGCTGCAAAAGTATTTGGCGAAATATTCATTAAGCTCAAGCAACCCGCTATCATTGGGGAAATTCTTGCAGGAATTATTTTGGGTCCAACAGTATTGGGAACTATATCACCTGATATATTTTATTTTCTATTCCCACCACAAGGAGCCACAAATAATGCTTTAACGGGACTTACTAATCTTTCTGTTGTATTACTTCTGCTAATTTCAGGTATGGAAGTTGATTTGAATGTAGTATTAAAAAATAGCTCAAAAGCATTGGTAATTAGTTGCTTTGGAATTATAATACCCTTTGCAATAGGTTTTCTGATGGCTTGGTTTTATCCATTTACTCTTGGAATTGCAGATGTTAATAATAAATTGATATTTGCACTTTTCATCGGTACAGCATTATCGATTTCTGCCTTGCCTGTAATTGCCAAAACACTAATGGATTTAAATATTTACAAAATGGATATTGGGATGATGATTATCGCATCAGCAATGATTAACGATTTAATTGGCTGGCTTGTGTTTTCTGTGATATTAGGAATGATGGGAAATAGCTCATCGCACTTTAATTTTCTTGAAATATTGCTATTTATCATCTTATTTTTCATCATTTTATTTGTTTTTTTAAGAAGGATAATTGACAAAATAGTAAATCATATTCAAGAGAAGTGGTCATTCCCGGGTAGTATATTAATTTTTATTATGGTATTAGGTATTGCCGGTGCTGCTTATACTCAATATATTGGAATTCACGCAGTGCTCGGTGCTTTTTTAGTGGGTATTGCGATTGGTGAAGCCCCAAGCTTAAGCGAAAGAGTACGAGAAATTCTAAATCAATTTGTGTCGAATATTTTTGCACCATTATTCTTTGTTTCGATTGGTTTAGGTGTGAATTTTATCCAAAATTTTAATCTTGGATTAGTATTAATTATTCTGTTAATTTCTATAATTGGTAAGGTCGCAGGTTCATACTTTGGTGCGAGAATTTCGGGTGTTGATTCAACAGATTCAGCTATTATTGGATTGGGATTGAACTCACGAGGCACAATGGAAATTATACTTGGTTTATTAGCATTACAAGTTGGAATAATTACAAACCAAGTCTTTGTTGCACTTGTAATTATGGCATTAGTAACATCATTAATTAGCGCTCCACTGATGAATATTCTTTTATCTAGACGCAAATTATCTGATATTAATTCATTGATTAATAAGAAGTATATAAAAATTTCAGATGCAAAAACAAAAGAAGAAGTAATAGATGAACTATGTGGAATTATTTCAAATTCACATAAATTAGATAAAAACGAGATTAAAACAGCAATTCTCGAACGGGAAATAACTCTTCCTACGGGAATTGCCAATTATCTTGCATTGCCACATTGCAGATATAATAAATTGCAAAAGCCTGCGCTTGCAATTGCAGTTAATAAAAATGGTGTTGATTTCAATACTGCGGATAATACCCCCGCTAAATTTATCTTTTTGCTGATTACACCTGAAAACAAAAACGAATTGCAATTGCAATTGCTTGCAAATATTGTGCGAAAATTCCAGAACCGCGATGCAATTGAATCTATACTAAAATTGAATGATATTAATAAAATTGAAGCTGAATTAAGAAAATTATAACTATCTAACAAATGTATTCCACCGTAAATCAATTACAGTTTCTGCTTCCTTTGGAATTAGAATTTCATATTCACCTATTGGATTGATAAATCCACGCTTCGAGCCATCCAACTCACTTGCCCAAGCAAGTCCATTTTTGAATGAGTATGCAAATTTAAAATTTTTATCAAACATCGCATCTCCCCAAATATTAATGAAATGCCAAACTGAATCCTGCTTAACGCACGCAAATCCTTCGGAATAATCACGAACATCATCAAATATAAATTCTGTTAAAAATTTATTTCCAACTGTATAAATTGACCATTTTGTTTCCCGATTTTGGAAAGAAGACGCAACAAAAATCCTACCTTCAATCAAATCATGAGCATAAAAGAATTTAGGCCTGATAACAAACTTTCCTCTGTGGTCTATAAATCCAAAATATCCATCATATTCCACACGGGCAAGACCTTCGGAAAAATTATGTGCCTCATTAAAAATTAGTGGAATTGCTACTTCAAAGTTCTTATCTACATATCCATATTTCGGTACCGTGTCCTGCACAACCGCCAAACCTTCATAAAATGCCTCGCCAAAACCCTTATGCAATTTATGAACAATTTTCCCTTCCTTATTCATCCATCCACGAACAGTATCATTCATCACAAAACCATAGCCCTCGTTAAATTCCGTTGCATCCAAATAAATTGTTGGTGCAATAACAACCCCATCATTTCTTATATAGCCATAATATTTTACATCAGGCAAGTCTTTACGCCAATTGACTATTATGGCAACACCATCGTGAAATTGGTCAATAAATTTCGCACCTGGAGGAATTGCAACATTTCCTTCCAAATTCAAATATCCCCACGCTGTATCCTTGCCAAAGGCTTTAGCAATGCGTAAAAATCCCTCGCTATAACCTGTTAAATAAACCAAATCGAGAGGTTTGAAAATTTCTTTGCCTTGATGATCCAAAATATGCCATTTCCCATTAAGTAAATAACCGCAGAGAGGTTCCCGCATCACATTTTGCGAGAATGCAAAGGAAATCGACAATAAAAATACAGCAGAGAATAGCGTGAGTTTTTTCAGCATAGCAAAAACCGAGTATGATTATTTTAAATAGTTAAAATAACGTATAAAAAAAGAATTTAATTTTAAATAAAGGGGCAAATTGCAATTTGCCCCTTTATAGCATTTTATTGCACTGCTATTATTTCAGCATTTAAATCGAAATTTTTGAGCAAACCCTTTAATTTGCTTTCTACTGTGATTTTATAATCCTCGAGTTTTTTATCAAGCAAATTCTTATTTGTTTCTTTTTGAGAAACAAGCGCCCATTTATTATCCTCCAATTTTGTGATTTCAATATTGGTTATCCCCATACTTTGTAGAATTTTTAGCATTTCACGATACTCTTGTTCGGAATTAGCAATTCCATATCTAATTACCCAGAAACAAGGATTGCCCGCACAAGGCAAATTTTGTATTTGAGATTCTACGGTTTCTGCAAAGTCAATCAATTTGACATCTTTTTCATTGATAATTTTGACATTTCGTTTGTCTTCGTTTGCTTTATTTTCTTTTTTAATTTCAGTGGAAAGTTTTGTATAAAAGTTATTAATTAATTGGCCACATTCATTTCGCACTACATATTCTTCATATCCCTTATTAATTAAATCCAGATAAATCATAGCCCTGCGGCTATATGGAAGGTTACACGGTTCATATGGTATCCCATCTGATGAACCATATTTTTCATTTGGCAGGTTGTCAATATTATAAAAAATAGTTGGATAGGGACAATTCTTATTTGCTTCATCATATATACCAAAGGCATCCAATTTGAAATCAACTAATTCCTGCCAATCTATATTTTTACCTTTTTTCCTTAAATATTCGGTAAATTCCTCAATTATTGTTTGCTTTGTATAGTAGGAACGCAACATTGCTAGCACTACATTGCCTTGCTGACTACCTAAATTAGATTGATATGGGGTTCCGTCAATCTTTTTTAATGTATATTCTTTCATTTTAGTCCCTGGTGTAATGACAATATCATTATAGACAATCTCAGGGTCTGCAGTATAGAGTGTATAATCTTGGATAATTTGACCTGTTTCGTCTCTGATGATTTTTAAAGGGCAAGGATCGGTAAAGGAATGTATAGTTATCATTACTTTTTGATTTTTATAGCATTTATCAATTCTATCTAGCATCGATTCAATTTTTGGGAAAAGTTCATTTTGGAAAAATTTATCATTGTTTTCTGCTGCAGCAATATAATAATCTCGTGAATCGGGTTTATAATCTGTCACATCAATAAACCTTGATCTATCCAATTTACCATCGTCAATTCTTTTCCTTAATAATGCTAAATTCTTAGATGTTGTAGGCCACCAATAGCCTGTAACAAAGAAGGCAATCCCATTCGCATAAGATTCGGGTTCTGCAAGAGATTCAGGTTGAGCTTTTTTTAAGCAATTTAGTTCTACATTGATGGTATCATCTTTCAAGAGATTGGATGGAGTTGTGATTATTACTTTTGTGCATTCCCCCGTCTCGCAATCGCCGTATAAAGCCTGCGTAGAAATTTCATATTGATGTGACTTTTCAATTTGATAAATCATTTCTGTCTTTTGAGTAATGCAATCAGGGATTTTTGAAAAATCTACTTTTTGTTCTTTATTTCTAACCGCGGCTGACTTTAAACAATATTCATAATCGGGGATGTGTTGTTGATAAGAGATTGTATCAAACACCCAAACAATTGTGTCCTTCAAATTTTTCGATCCTGATTTTAAAGGAACTTGAACAGTATCTTTTCTGAGTTTTAATTCAACTTGATTAAGAGATACTTTGAGAAAAATATTATAAACAGGTGGTGGGGGCACATAACAGTCAAAATCAGGATTATTTGGTAGATTGTATCTATAAATATCATAACCACCTGCATTTTCAATGACATTGATAAATTTACCCGAAGAATCTTTGTACTTCAGCTTATATTTAGAAAATTTATCATATCTATTTGAGACGAAATATATATAATTTTGGCTTCCCTGCATACTAAGTGTCAAAGGAACAAAGGGGAAACGCTCATCCCACGAAGAGTTAATGCTTTCCACAACGTTATATTGATTTCTTCGCATTGTGTCAATTGGTTTAGCATCTTGTGTGACGAAAATTTTAAGTGATGGATAATCAATATGGAGTTTTGTATAATACAAATCATAGTTATCAGATACTTTATTGTGGCGATTGGAAGCAAAGAAAAGTATAGGATTACAACATAAACAATATATATGCGGTGTGACTTCACTTGCATCAGTATTCACATTACCACCTTCCAATTTCGCTGCTTCACACCATCCCTCATCATTTCTATTGAAAGAATAATATATATCTTTATTCAAATTGAAAATCTTTTTGCCATCCAAAGGTTCAATATATTTGAAGGGAGATTGCCTGTCAGAAGACCAAATAAGAACTTTATAACAATCACTACCAATTGTATCAGAAATCATCATTGGATTTGAATCCCAAAATTTAGAATTTATCTTTTCTCCGAGATTATTAAAAATATATTGGTTTTGAATCCTATCATAATGGAATTCATAAATATCAACACCACCATTTTGGTTAGAAGTATCGATAAGGAATGGCAATTGCTTTTGTTCTGCATAATTGAATGATGGTGGATAAGCAAATGAAGCAAAACCTGACTCTTTTGTCACAAAATTAATTGATTCAACATTCTCAGTGAGATAATCATAAGCATCTTTGTTCAATGTTGTTCGCAATGGAAAAAGCATATCTTTAGTGAATTTGGAACCTGGTTGAATTATTGCATTTTGATTGAATATACCAAGATTAGCAAGCTGATGTTCTCGCATAATTGCTTCGCAGTAATAATGGTACTGATCATAAGGGAGCAAATTTTGGGGAGAGACGTCATTAGATTCAGTATTTGCTTTATTTTCTTGAGCATCTATGTTTATATTTCCAGGAGGAAGGACTGATTTCTCAGGCATAGAACAAGAAATTACACTAAAAAGTAGAATTATTATAAGGAATAAATTTTTCAGACTACTTTTAATTTTATAAAAATTCATTTTCACACCTTCTATATTTTTGAGAACATAATTGTGACACGATTTTTATATGGCTCATAGAAGCCTCTTCCGATATTAACAATAGCAAAAATGAAGCTTACATTGTTTGGAGTACGATAAATAAAAACATCTCCAGGATGGACAATAATATCAACGCTCTTAGCATTTATTGTATTGAAAAAATTATCAATTACATCTTGTGGTGGTATATAACCACTTATTATGTTATTATTTTCATCAATGATAACAAAAGAAGAAGGATCATAAGGACTTATTACAGCGTCTAAAATTCCCTTGCCAAATAATGGTGCATTTGCAATTTCATCATCCATAAAAGTTTTATTTGCATCAATAAATTCACAAAATGTTTGAGCATTATCAGAATAAAATGGGATAGGCACTCCGTTGGAATTTGTTAATCTGTTCAAATATCCTTTCACACGAATGACGGCAGAAGATTGATCGGGATTAATATCATCATAATTGACAGATTTTATTAAAATGTCCCCAATTTGTTCAGAATTAAGCGGATATCGATTATAATATGCAATATACAAACTTGGATTTGAGCTTATTTTAATTTTATTAATCATTATTTCGGAAACATCTCGAAACCGCTCATCATTTAGCAGAGTTCCCGTAGTGTAATAATCCATTGGAAAAGCAAAGCTGTGAATGGAAAAAGAATCAACAGGCACTGTCGTAGTATCGTTAATCTTTACCCTACCAGGTTCAAATTTTGTGATTGTTGCTTCTAATGGATTGCATTTAGGTTCATCATTTGGGATTAATGGACAATCGCAGCAAGAACTCATCAAAATAGAAATACTAATAAATAAGACCAAATTAATTATTTTAAAAACTTTATTACGTTTCATTTTTTTTCCTTTATTAAAAAGTTATACCAAATCTAAATACAAACATATCCAATCTTCGACGGGACGGAACATTCTTATATTCATATGTTTTAAAAGTTTCTCCAATGCTATAATTTCGATAGCTTAAATCTAATGATAAATCAAATAAACAGCCTGGAAGAGGAATGTCCATCCCCGCACCTATTGCCCACGAAATTGGTAATGATAAATCGAGATTTCCTTCACATTCAGGGCATGGTTCATAAGATATTTGAGATTCGCAATCTTCACAGATTTTTACTTTCATCAGATCCATTGTTAATTTATCCAAACCAGCCCCAAACTGACCAAATACAAAGGGTCTAGTGCAGGTTGCTTCTGCAAAATCGTATAGAAATTTCAAGAATGGAAATTCGTAATCTCCATGTTTTTTGGGTGGATTAAAAGTATATCTACCATGAAGGAGTAAAAAAGAACGATTAAAATCTTTATAATTGGTATCAAATTGATTATTCACTTTGATACCTGTATTATATGCCAAGCCAATACCCCAGTTATTAAAACGAAATCCAGCAGCTACTTCACCGATGAACTCGTCTCTTCCAATGGGACGTGTAGTATTCATATTAAACTGATTGGGTTGATTAACTCCAAAAAGCTGATACTGGAAATCCGAATAAAGTGCATATCCACCGCGTAATTCCAAAAAATACCAACTTTTTTTGCAATTGGGACATTTGATTTTAACATTTGGTAACATTAGTTGCTTTTGGTTGCATCCACAATCATCAGTTTCGCAATCATTGATTATAATTGGTTCCACCGGAACTTCGCGTATATTTTTTTCATTTAAGGGATTTGCATAATATTCGAAATAATTAATTTTCCCAAATTCATTCTCAGGAATATTCGGAGTAATTGGACCAATTAAATCAACACTTTCAATTGGAATTAATTCAGCATAATCTGGATTTGATTCTGCAAGTGAATCAAGGAAATGCACAAAATAAGATGTGATAGTATCTTTTGTGCTACAATTAATTTTTTTCTGTTGTATAATATTGATAACTGTTCCACGAAGAGCATTGCCATTACGGATTTTTTCACCATCGGGACCATTGAATTTTTCATATTTACTTGCGGAATCTTTTTTTATTCGCACAACGTCATCGTGTTTATCGAATGTTGAACAGGAGCTCAGGAACAGACAAATTAGAAAGATATCGATTAAAAATTTTGTGCTAGGTACTTCTTTCATAATGACACTCCAATATTTAAGCTCACATCAATTAATTGGACGGAACTTCGCGATTCTGCATTAAGCAAGGCATTTGGCGCAATCCAAGCGCATTTTAAATCAATAATCCAACAGTGCTTGAGCCAATTTCCTGTGTAAAAGAACCCTGCGCCCGCAGATCCTCCAAATCCTAAATTTTCTTCATTATCTGTATTTTCCATTGATGAAATAATTCCACCTATTTCAAGATATGGAATTACTTTTTTCTTGTAGGATCTGCAATTTTTTGATACGAAATTATATCTTACCATTGGTTCGATATAATTTGCTGATGTGTAATAATTTACTGCGGGAAGTAAATTCTCTTTTTCTTTATATTGATATGCGGAGAATTTGAGACCATACCACCATCTGCAATTCATTCCATTTTGTACTTGCACATTCCAAGCAATAGCAGGTTTGTTGATATCTGCCAAATGATTCATAGGAATGGAGTAGTTAGCACCACCTTTGATAAAAATCTGAGAATAAGTTGGGCTAAATGTTATAAAGAACAATGAAATGCAGAGAGGGATTGTGTAGATGAGCTTCATAACACCTCTTCAAATAATTTTAAAACAAATGACGTAAAATGATAGAAAATATTTTAATTAACTGTAAATATAATGGAGTAATACAGAATTTTTTAATTTTTTACAATAAAAAATCGAATAATAAATATATAAAATGATTTACAATAAAAAGCTTATTGTAAAGAAATATAAAAAATAGGTAATTTATTTGGCATTTATTTTAAAAAGTGTAAATAAAATTAAGCACTGTGCAAATTTTTACACAATTTTCTTGTGTTTTATACAAAAAAAAGGCGAGATTTCTCTCGCCTTATAAAAAATCATACTGTTAATTTTGTTATTAATTGATTTTCGAGCCCATATCGTTCTTTTTCTCATCGATTACTTTTGCTTGAAATCCCAGGTCCTTTACGATTTTGCAGATTTTCTCTGAATTGATGATTGTTTTGTCATAATCGACATAAACAACTTTTTTCTCTAGATCTAAATAAACATCGGTGATTCCCTTTTCATCTTTTAGCTTATTTTCTATCATATCTTTATCAAAAAAGTTCTGCACATCGCATTGGATCATGCATTTTGTTATATTTGGTTTTTGATTTTGGGTTTGATTTTTATTTTCTTGAGCATTTAATACGTTAAAATTTGTCAAGGATAATATTATTGCAAAACAAAAAGAAATTAAGGTTAATTTTTTGATTGATTTAAACATTATTACTCCATAAAAAAAGAATATATAATATAATACGAAAAATAATAAAAAAAGTTTCAATTTTAAACATTATTTAAGAAATTTTATTTAAATTAGCATTTTAATAATGATGTTTTTCGGAGAATATATTATGTATAAAAAAAGACGAATTATTTATCTGGTATTGTTAATGATATGTTCAAATTTTGTAATATCTTACGCTCAGGTCGTAAATTACAAGATGCGAATAATCGGCAAACATAATGATGAAGCGCTCGCTGTCTTTATCAATAAAGATAACACAATGATGGCAACAGGAGGTCAGGACGAAACAATAAAGCTATGGAGTTTGCCAGATGGCAAGGAATTAAAAACACTTGTCGGGCATTTAGGAGCAGTTTATAATGTTTCGTTTTCAGGTAATGACCGACTACTTGCAAGCGGTTCAGAAGACCAAACTGTGAGAATCTGGGATGTGACTAGTGGCGTCGAAATGAAAGTGATGCTTGGGCACACAGGTCCTGTGATTGGGGTTTATTTCGACCAAGACAACGACCCATCACTTGTTGCAAGCACCAGTTTCGATAAAACTGTAAAATTGTGGGATATTGCAACAGGTACAGAAGTTAAGACACTTCGTGGGCACACAGCTCCCACAAATAATGTGGCATATAGCTACGATGGAAAAACAATAGCAAGCGCAAGCGATGATAGCACCGTTCGAATCTGGTCAACTGATTTAAAAAAGGATGCACCATTGATGGTATTGCGTGGGCATCGCGCACCCGTTTTAACAGTCCTCTATAGTTTCGATAATAATCTTCTTGCATCTTCTGACGCAAATGGTGAAGTTATAATCTGGGATGCAAATAATGGGGGAATTCTTAGGAAATTTAAGGCTCACAATGATTTGGTCCAAGATGTATCTTTTGCATCAGATAATAAAACATTAGTAACAGGCAGCCTAGATAAACACGTTAAATTATGGGATATAACAGGACCAGATTTATTAATGGATATGGATATAGGCGTTGGTGTCTGGAGCGTTGATATTGTCTCAGATGGCAATATTATCGCTATTGCTTGCGAAGATGGAACAATCAGATTACTCAGCAAAGGTGCTGAACCAGTTAAAAAAGGTAAAAAATAAAGGAGTTTAAGATGAAGAAAATATTAATTTTAACATTATTCTGCCTCCCCTTTCTTTTTTTGGATGCACATTCCCAGCTAGTACAAGCTGTGGTTTCGATTGGAGGTCGAGTTTATAATATCACAAATAATCAGCCTTTAAGTGTCAATATTGAAATATTTGACCAAAATGGGCAGAGAATCAATAAAATCAAAAGCAATGCTACTGATGGTAGCTACTTTATTACGGGATTAAAACCAGGATCAACTTACGAAATTCGTTTCTCGGATTTTGATTATATGAAATATAGTTATTCAATTCAAATCCCTGCAACTGATAAATATCTCGAATATTCAAGAGATTTTCTAATTATTCCAAAAAAGACACAAACCAAAATACTGATTCCTGTTAAGTTATTTGAAACAAATAAATCCAAATTGAAATATGGAGTAGATATATTCCTTGCAGATTATATTAATCTTTTGAAATTAAATCCAACTGTAAAAATAAAGATAGTTTCATTCCCCGATGATAATACAAATCCACAGGAAAATTTGGCACTTACGCAGCAGCGTAGCAGTTCATTAAAAGATTATTTTGTTTCAAATGGTATCGATGCTCAAAGAATCAGTGTTGAAGGAAATGAATCTACAGATCCTGATAATCCGCCACCAACAGGTCGTGCCTCTAAAGGAAAAAGATATATTGGCAGCACTTATTTGATAATAGAGGGATTTTAATATTAATTCACAATCTTTAAAATAATTGAACCTACGATATAAGTCGTAGGTTCATAGATAAATTCACAACGGGGATATCATCGATGACATCCCTAAAAAAGATGAAATTCACAAGCAGAATGCTTTTGCCATATTTATTTTACTCAATATCTTTTGGATTTTATTCTCTATCACCTTGGAAATAATTAACCAGCCTTTGAATTTTAGTTTTATCCTCATGAATTGGTTCGTTCATTAAAATTGAAGTAAGATTTTCGTGCATAACCTTAGCGGGATTATATCCATACATTCTTAATAAATAATTGAGAGCAATTGCTTCAACAATAACCGTTATATTTTTCCCTGCAAATATAGGCAACTTAACATAATCCAATTCAACGCCCATTATCTCAGCAATTTGATCCTCTAGCCCTGTGCGTGTATATTCCTCATCTTGTTTAAACTCTACCAATTCCACAACTACTTCAACACGTTTTTGATAGCGGATAGCACGCACACCAAACATTGAGCGTACATCTATAATCCCTAATCCTCGAATTTCCATAAAGTGTTTTGCAATCTTTGTACTTGTTCCAATTATGGTCTCGTCTGAATTATTTGTAAGCATAACTGTATCATCCGCCACTAATCTATGCCCCCGCTCGACCAAATCTAATGCTATCTCACTTTTTCCTATACTGCTTTTCCCAACAAATAGAATACCAACACCATAAACGTCCACGAGCGACCCATGAACAACCATTTGAGGCGAGAATCTATCGTTTAAAAAAGTTGAAAGCACAGCCCAAACTGTGCCTAATTCTTTAGGAGTTCCAACTACTGCAATATCGTGTTCAATAATTGGTCCAAGTAAATAATCAGGCAAACTATAAGAATTTGTCAATATTATGCAAGAAGGGTCTTTATTAATTAAATTTTCAATGGATGTAATCTGTTTTTCGTAATCCTGAGAATTTAAAAAGTCAATTTCTTCTTTACCGAAAATAAAAAATTGCTCGTTTGTTGCCGAATCATCATATCCCGCAAGAATGAATTGAGGTCTATAAGGCAACGAAGAGCTTACTTTCCTATCAAGACTTGATTCCCTTGATAATAATTCAAAATCCAAATGTATCGATTCTTCGGTAAGCATATCGCTTATCCTTACATCTTCTTTTCTTAATAAAGTTTGGTTTGGGAATCGCCATACCATTTTTAATTACTCCAATTAATAATCATTTCAAAATTAGTAAATTTTATACTATTAGTCTTTTTATCATCCTAACAAAAGTGATGAATTAATTGCCATAGGGCAGAGTACAAAATTTTGAACCCCATCAATTTCTCGGCTCTCCCGTGAAAATGAGGATCCATTGCAACTTAATGTTTAACGCATATACTGAAATGAAAAATTAAGATATTATATTATATAAACTTTTTTCATAATTTTGTTAAAAATTATTAAGGAATAAAATGGCTTGGTTTGTTCGTTCAGAGAAAAATATTGCTGAGACATCGCCTGCTTATATGCCCGATGGTTTATGGACAAAATGTCCATCGTGCGGTCAAATGCTCTATAAAAAGCAACTTGAAGAGAATTATTTTACTTGCAATAAATGCGGCTACCATTTCCGTATTTCTTCCAATGATTATATAGAAATATTAATTGATAAAGATACATTTAAAGAAACTAACACAAACATTCGCTCGACAGATCCACTCGGCTTCATTGATACAAAGCCTTACGCTGATAGAATTAAAGAGACAATAGCCAAAACAGGCTTAAATGATGCAATTACAACCGGGATAGGAAAAATCAATGGCAAGGAAATATCAATTGGAGTGATGAATTTCAATTTTATTGGCGGAAGTATGGGTTCTGTTGTTGGGGAGAAAATATATAGAGCTGCAAAATATTCATTAGAAAAAAAAGAGCCATTGATTATTGTTTCAGTCTCAGGTGGTGCAAGAATGCAGGAATCCGCATTATCATTAATGCAAATGCCAAAAACAGCAGCTATTTTGGCTGAACTTCATACAGGTCATATTCCATATATTTCTATATTAACCGATCCAACTACGGGTGGTGTTAGCGCATCATATTCAATGCTTGGTGATATAAATATTGCAGAACCAGGGGCTTTAATTGGGTTTGCAGGACCAAGAGTAATTGAACAGACTATCCGAAAAAAACTTCCACCCAATTTTCAACGTGCCGAAACTGTTCTTGAAACGGGGTTTGTGGATATGATTGTCCCGAGAACTCATTTGCGTGAAACAATAATTAAAGTCATTAATTGGTTTAATGGATGAAAAGCAAATTATTTAAATTGCTCTTTATTCTTGTTTTTCTTAATTTAGTAATCAAAATAAATACTTATTCAAAAGAAAATATATTGAATAATAGAATAACAATAAGTATATATACAGGGTCATCTCTCCCTATATTTGCACAAGGATTTTTGAAACAATATCAAGATCAAATGGGGGGAGTAAAATCGGAATTCCAAACATATTGGGGTTTTGGAGGATCTATAAACTATCAAATAAAGGAAAATTTTCGGGTTTCATTAAATGCTGAATATATTCCTAATTCTTTGCAAGACAATTTCTCGCAAGAAGACCCCGTTCATAAGGGTCTTTGGCGAAACTTTTATGAAGATATGACACTTACTACTATTCCAATTATTATTACGGGACAGTATTATCAATTCTATGAAAAATATAAAAGCTATTTTGGTACGGGACTAGGTATTTCATATTCATATTTTCTATGGAAAGAATTAGTAAGTTCACCTATAAGATATGATGTACGAAAAAGTAGCACAGTTTATAATTCAATAAGTTTTTATCCAACATTATATACAACTTTTGGGGTGGATTTGGATTGGGATAAAGATCGTCCAGATTTTTTTATGAAAAGTGCTTCAATATCTTCAAGTTTGTATTTTGTAATGAGATATCCGCGAATTTTCAGAAATTTAGAATCTCAAATTGTGCCATTCCCCGATGAAATGAAAGGAGGCAAAGGAATTATGCCATTTTATCTTGACATAAATATTGGATTAACTTTTAATATTGAAAAGTATTTAATAAAACATTAATAAATTTGTTTAATTAACTTTCGGAGAAATAATATGGAAACAAACGTAACATTCAGACATTTCAATAGCCCGCAACCTCAACTGCAAGAGAAAGCTATCGAGTTAGCAAATCGCCTTACTCATTATGCAGATGAAATACTCAGCGCAAATGTAGAGTTCATCAACGAACAAAATAAAATCGTAGAATTCACTGTTCACGTAAATGGTAAAATTCTAAAAGCCAGGTCAGAAAGCGAAGATTTTCATAAATCATTAAATGATGCATCAGATAAGATGCAACGACAGATAATCAAATGGAAAACCAAACATTTTAAGATTTGAGTTAAAAATTATGGGGCGCATTCAATACGCCCCTACAATT
>Ga0208695_1000053_pt1 | contig 164932 bp, 175 predicted proteins | sample AD_UKC111_MetaG_FD_184449 | JGI IMG/M metagenome (GOLD analysis project Ga0208695, IMG submission 184449) | Active sludge microbial communities of municipal wastewater-treating anaerobic digesters from Hong Kong - AD_UKC111_MetaG (SPAdes)... | ecosystem: Engineered > Bioreactor > Anaerobic >...
CACCAACCACCTCGATATTGCTGCAGTGGAATGGTTGGAGGATTACCTTAAGACCTGGCCGGGAGCGGTGCTCATTGTTTCACACGACCGCTATTTCCTTGACCAGGTGGCAACCGTTATCTGGGAGATGAGCCCCGCTCTGGAGGAGTTCCGCGGTAATTACAGCGCTTATCTGTTACAACGTGAAGAGCGTTACCAGCGCCGCATTGAAGAGTATGAAGCGCAAACAGAGTTTATTGAAAAAGAAGAAGAATATATCCGACGTAACATCGCCGGTCAGAACACACGTCAGGCCCAGGGACGGCGAAAGCGGCTGGAACGTTTGCTTGAGGAAGCCCGCCTCACCCCGCCTACCCAAAAACGTTCGCTGCGCCTGCATCTGACGCAGGCAACGCGCTCGGGCGACCTGGTCATCCGCACGCGCGGATTGAGCGTGGGTTACGCCGATGAAGGCAAACCGCTATTCTCGGTGCCGGACCTCACACTGGTGCGCGGAGAATGCGCCGCCATCATCGGACCCAACGGCGCGGGGAAAACCACCTTTCTGAAAACTATTCTGGAACAACTCCCACCGCTGGCTGGTGAGGTGGTGTTGGGCTCCAGTCTGCAGATCGGATATTTTGCGCAAGCGCACGAAGGCCTCCACCCCAACTGGACACTCATCGAAGAGATCCAGGGAGTGGTGCCCAAAATGCTGCCCGCTGAGGCGCGCGATTATCTTGCCAAGTTCCTTTTCACTGGCGACGACGTGTTTAAGGAAGTCAATCTGCTCTCCGGTGGTGAACGCGGACGATTGGCTATGGCTTGCCTTGCTCTACAGAACGCCAATCTATTATTGCTTGACGAGCCGACCAACCACCTCGACCTACCCTCGCAGGAGATTTTGCAGAATGTGCTGGCTGACTTTGCCGGGACGATCATTTTGGTCTCGCACGACCGCTATCTCATTGACGCGCTGGCCACCCAGATTTGGGAAGTCATCCCTGGTGATTCGAAGCTGCACGTGTTTGAAGGCACGTACAGCGAATACCGTGCCATGAAGCAGTTATCCGCCGCTGAGGTGGAGCAAAAGGCGCATTTCAGTCGGGTCGCGGCAGTAAAGAAAGCAAAACCGTCCATCAGTAAGGATCAGCAACGCCGAATTCGCTTGCAGATAGAAAAACTCGAAGGCGAGATCGCCTTGCTTGAACAGCATCTCAAGGCGCTTGAAGTGGAGTTGGAGAATCCCCCTGCCGATCCAGGTAAAGTTCAGCGCCTGGGCGAGGAATACGCCCGTGTCCAGGGTGATCTGGAAGAACGAGTGGAGGAATGGTCCAGGCTAGGGGAAGAAAATTCATCCCAGTAACGATCAATCTTGGAGTATGAATTGAATTTTTCAAATGTTTACTTTTTATCAAAAAATCGTCCATTCCTTTTGGTTTGGACGATTCTCAATTCTCAACTCTCGAATCTCGGCATCAATAATTCGTCACCCGGTCGATCAGACCCTGTTCCTTGGCGCGGTGTTCGCAGGACTTGAAGATGCTGTTACTGATGACACCCAATACCACTGTGAACGCCACCAGAATCCCTAAAAGTTGCAGGTTCGTGAAGGCGGAAAAGGTCGGGAAAGCGTCGACCACGGTGCCGATCAGTGAACGCCGGATCAACTCCAACCAGTAGGTAATCGGCAGCGCGTACCCAATCGGGCGCAGGAAAACAGGCAGGCTGGTGAGCGGGAAGATGGCGCCGGTGAAGAGGAACATCGCCGAAGACACCGCGTCGCCCACGAAATCGGAGTGGCGCGCCAGCATCAGCGTTACCCCGGCCAGGATCAACCCCATCATGACCAGCACGATGATCCCCAACACAAGCGTGACGATGAAAAGCAGCCAGTTCACGTTCGCGATCTGGAAGGGGACGTGCAGGAAAAGGATTCCCGCCAGGATCGTAATTACTACTGAGACGGTGCCGATGAGGATACGCGCCACGCCGCGTCCCAGCAGATAAGCCGGGATCTGGATGGGCGCCACGTACATATACTTTAGCGTCTTGTAGTGCTCGCGGTCGTCGACAATGGCCCACGAGACTCCGGTCATCACTGAGCTCACGTACTGGTAGAACGCGTTGCCAAAGTACAGGTAGGCAAAGTAGGGCGTGTTGTAGTTCCCCTGCGCGATGACGGAGTACATCACCACAATGATGGCCGCCCCGGCCAGCGGTTTGATGATCGAATATACCGCGAACAAGAAAGGATCCGTCCAGTTGGATTCGATCTTCCAACCCAGCCAGGTGGCGGTTTTAAGTGAGCGCCGAAAAACGGCGAAAAAGTCCTTGCTCGATGAAGTGGAACGTAATGATTCGTTCATCGTCTGTTCTCCGTGATGCGTCCTTCGCGGATCGCCAGGCGTTCGGTGTATCCCAGTAGCAGTTTGGCACCAACGATAAAGCCCACGCTGAGCACGGCCAGGATGATGGCTTCCAGGTTCACGTTGAGAAAGCCAAGAGTCGCGCCGCTAGTAAAGACCAGTTGGCGCATGGCGTCCAGCCCCAGCGTGAGCGGGATGAGCGACGCCGCGGCAGACACCCAGAAGGGCAAGAATTTTAGTGGGAAGTAAAAACCGCTAACCAGGAATACCGGTTCCTGCGCCAGGTTGGCGATGTGCCAGGCCTCGCGGCCGAACAGCAGGAAGGCCGAAGCCGTCATCATCCCCAGACCATAAAGCGCGATCATGGAGAGGATAAAAACGACCGCCAACATCAGGCCGTTCTGGATGGTGTAGGTGACATGGAAGAGCAGCGAGCCAAGGATCACCACCGCGGCGGCGCGGATGAGCGTTGCCACCATCCCCCCCAGTGCCATGCCGAGCAGGATGCCCATCATTGGCGCGGGTGAACTGATGTAGAGCGGCAGGTTACCGGTCTCTTTTTCCCAGTAAAGCTGGCTCGACATGCTCCATAGGATGTTCATCCAGAAAGCCGTCATGGCGCCGCCAACGACCACGAAACCGATGTAATCGGCTGGCGCGCCGATCGCCTGGTAGATGAGCACGTAACCGATGACGCTCAGCATGGGGAACAAAACATCGAAGATCAGCCACGATTTTTCACGATAAAGGCCGATCAGACGCGGCGAAGCCCGTCCGATGATCGTTTGCATAAAGAGTTGCGCTCCACTGGAGCGTTTTTCAATCTTCGGGAGATTCAGCATGTTCAACTTCTTCCATACGCGTACCCACCAGCGCCACAAACACGTCTTCCAACGTGGCTTCGCGCTTTAGCAGGTTCTTGATCCTCAATTTCATCGGGTTGAAGGCGTCGATCACCGCGCTGAGCACCGACTCGTCTTTGAGGACGAAATCCAGGCTACTGAAGCCGTCTTCTGCGAACAGGTCCACGCGGTTCACGCCAGGAAGGTTACGCAGCGCATCCACCGTGAACGGTTCGGCGCTGGTGACCTCGATGGTGAACAGGGCTTCCTTGCGCAGGGCGCGTTTGAGCGCGGCAGGCGTGTCGCAGGCCAGTACCTTGCCCTTGTTGATGATCGCCACACGGTTGCACAACTCGTCGGCTTCCACCATGTAATGCGTGGTCAGCAGTACGGTGCGCGAACGATCTTCCTCAATCCATGTGCGGACGAATTTACGCACGTCTCGCGAGGCGCCTACATCCAGGCCCAGAGTCGGCTCATCCAGGAACAGGATTTCGGGGTCGGTCATGAAGCCGCGGATGATGTTCATCTTTTGGCGCAGACCGGTTGAGAGATCCGAGCATTTAGTGTTGGCCCGGTCGGTCATGTCCACGATTTCCAGCAGGCGCTTGATGCGGGCGTGAGCCACCTTCGATTCGATGCCGTAGAACTGTGAGAACATCCACAGGTTTTCGCGCACGGTCAGCAGTCCGTATCCGGAAGTCTCACCGCCCGACACCATGTTGATGTGGTGGCGGATCTGGTCGGACTGTTTGTAGACGTCAAGACCGGCCACGTTCGCCTTGCCGCTTGTGGGCGAAAGCAGGGTGGTCAGAATCTTGATGAGGGTGGTTTTACCGGCGCCGTTGGGGCCGAGCAACCCAAAAAGTTCACCTTTGTGGATCTCAAGGTTGATGTTGTCGAGAGCGATCAGTTTCTTGCTCTCATTCTTCTTTGCGCCCCGAATGGTATAGACCCTTCCGAGGGCTTCGGTAACGATTGCGTTTTCTGCTTGCATTGTATTCTTTCTGTGGGTTTAAATAAAAAAGACGGCTAGATATGTTGCTCATCAGCCCGCATCAACCACTGCTGTCCGTCTGCACATATTGTACACGGATTTGAAAGATTTTCCAATGGGAAATCAAGGTTTGTTAATTAATTTGGGGTTTCTGTATACGTTGTCTGGATTCGCTTCATCATGCGGCCAATTATCCGGGTTAAACTCAATGTATGCAGCGATTCGTGTGTAATCCTCATCGGAAGTAATGATGGATTCGTAATAGTTCCGTTGCCAGATGTGATTTGGGTTTCCCTCAGCAGATCGATGAATTTGATTTGTTACAGCAGATTTGAATGACCGAATAATGGCAGAAACCGACCCTGGTTCTAATTTTCCAAAATCCTGGAATTTTGTATTGTCCACGGTAGGGGCACAGCATGCTGTGCCCCTACCCATGTCTTCGATGATTGTAATTATTCCATGGACGTGGTTTGGCATGATCACGAACGTACCTATTTCGACATTGGAATGGTGATTGGGAATTGCGTTCCATGAATTGTATGCGATCTCACCGAATTTGCTTAATTGCATCTCCCCACTTACGATTTTTCCAAAAATTGATCGGCAACGATTTGTCATAATTGTGACGAAATAATCGCCTGAACTAGCATAATCGTAACCAGGCAACCTTATCGAACGACGGTGATATTTTTTTATTTCTCCCAAGTCTTAATTCTATACCTGATGTGATAAAATCCTCGCATCTAGTAAATACGAGGATGAACATGGATGCCAAAACCGTTGCCAACAGCATTGCCTATTGTGGGTTGATCTGCGCGCTGTGCCATGAATCCGATAAATGCGCCGGCTGCAAATCGGACCACAACTGCTGCGGGCGGCATCTCTCCGAGGGCGGCTGCTATCAATACAATTGCTGCGTCAGCAAGGGGATCGCTGGTTGCTGGGAATGCGAGGAAGGTCCCTGCGACCGCGACATGTTCGGCGCAGAGCATGACGTGCGCAATCGTGTCTTCGTCAAGGTGGCTAAACAAGAGGGGGTCGAGAAGTTGGCCGAGTACGTTTGGACCAATCAGCAGCGCGGTATCCATTACGGCTGGAACCGAGACTACGACAACCTGGGATCAGAAAAAGCAGTGATCGATCTGCTACATAACGGCACGAATTCCCATTATTTTCGAAACCTGTAATTCAAATTCAATACCCCCTTGACAGCTATATTATAATTAAAATATGGAAAATATGTTCTATTATTTCTAACACATATTATTTATTTCTCGAGGATTCGTTTCCTATTCGTTTCAATAGTTATCGAAACCATGTGAACTACACCCCCATGTTTGGCAAAGGGATGTTCGAATTGAATCGAATTGATTTTAATTCAAAAACAAATTGGGAGAAGATCCAACCGGTTTTCCTGACCGCTGAGTAACTGAGTGCCCAAGTGCCTGATTACCGAGTGCTTTATTTTTGACGATTCTCAACTATCGACTCTCAACTCTCGGCTCTCCATTCTCAACTCTCCGTTCTCGCCTCTCAGCTCTTTGCCCCTGCCACCACGGTTTCATCGCCGTTGTACTTACGCAACGCGGGCCACTTAAGCGCGGTGAAGATCACCGCCAGAATACAGCCGATGTCGCCGGTGATGATGGCGAACGGAGTGCTGACCGCGGAAGCCACGATGCCGGCTTCGACCTCGCCCAACTGCGGACCGCCGGCGAAGAAGATCTGGTTGATGCTCACCATACGTCCGCGCATCTCATCGGGGGTCTGAAGCTGACGCATGGTGTTGCGCAGCACCGTGCTGATGGCGTCCCCGGCACCGATGATGATCAGCGCCAACATGGTGAGGGCGAAGCTGCGCGACAGGCCGAAGAGAACGGTGGCCGCACCGAAGATTCCCACGCCCCAGAGTAGCAGTTTGCCCTGCTTGCGCACCCCCACCGACTGAGCCATGATCACCGCCACTGTCACCGAGCCAATGGACTGGGCTGCCGAGAGCCAGCCGTAGCCGATCTCGTTGGTGTGCAGCACGTCCGTGGCGATGAAGGGCATCAGTGTGTTGGCCGACGAAAAGAAGGTGGCAATGAAGTCGAGGATCATACTCGAAAGGATGATGGGATGACCGAGGATGAACCTGATCCCGGCCGGGATCTCGGAAAAATTGAGTTTCTTGAGGAAGCCATGTTCGCCGCTGGGCTGCAGGCTGCGCGGACTGGCCACCGGCCCCATGTAGATTAGCGCGAAGAGCACCGCCAGGAACGAGACCGCGTTGATCCAGTAGATCCACTGCAGACCGAGTGAGGCGATGATGATTCCGCACAGAGCTGGGCCGACCACCGCGCCGACGTTCCCGGCGATGGACTGCAATCCAAAGGCGCTAGGCAGGTCCTTACGCGGCACCAGGTTGGGTACCATCGATTGGCGCGCCGGGCCGTCAAACGAGACGGCGATGCCCTGGATGGCAACCAGCACGTAGATATGCCACAACTGAATCGAGCCGTTGTAGGTGAGCATGCCCAGGATAGTGGCTACCACCAGCATTATCGCCTGGGTGATGAAAACCACGCTGCGTCGATCGAAGGTGTCTGCCACCAGACCGCCAATAAGCGCGAAGACGAGAATGGGTAAAAATTTGACGATGCCGATACCGCTGACGACGATGGGGTCGTCACTCAAGACGCGTAGGTGCCAAAAAATGGCCCAGACCTGCATCTGGGAACCGGCATTCGAGATCAATAAACCCGCCCAGTAGACCGCGTAGCGCCGATTATTTTGCAGGGCGGGGGGAATACGTAGAAAATTTTTGAAAAACATTCGGTTTTTAGGTGCCCCAATCCCGAAGATATAAGAAGTCGTAACCCACGGTGCGGTTGCTCAGTTTGGCTATTGGAGGGAGAACGCGTTTGAACTGGTTGCGGCGCACGCGCTGTATGACCGCGCGCACGAAGTCTTCACTAAAACCGGCATCGACGCATTCCTGCGGCGTATAACGCTGGTCGATGAGCAGCGAGAGGATCTTGTCTGCCTCTTCGTAAGTGAAGCCGAGTTCTTTCTCGTCGGTCTGACCCACCCATAAATCAGCAGAGGGAGCCTTGTCGATGATGGCAGCGGGCACGCCCATGTCGCGCGAAAGCTGACGCACCTGGGCTTTATAAAGGTCACCCAACGGGTTGATGGCACAGGCTGAATCGCCGTAGAGGGTGGAATAGCCGAGCAGGATTTCGGTCTTGTTGCCGGTGCCGATCACCAATCCCTTGAAGGCTTCGGACTGGTCGAAGAGGATGATCATACGCTGACGTGCCATGATGTTACCCTTTCGGCGCGGGTCCATTTCCGGGAAGCGGTTGATGAGCGGGTCGACCATCTCGGTGATTGGGATGGTGAGCGACTGAACTTTAAGCGCGTCGATGACGAGCTGGGCGTGGTCAAGCGAATCCTGCGACGAGGTTTTGTAGGGCATTCTCACTGCCATCACGTTTTCAGCGCCGAGGGCTTCTGCGGCCAGGTAACAGGCCAGTGCTGAGTCGATGCCGCCCGAAAGTCCAAGCACGGCCTTGCTGAATCCAGCTCGTGAGATCTCGGTCTTGATGAATCCCGTTAGGATCTTGCGCGCCAAACCGGTATCGATGGAAAGGTCAGACATTGTCTCCTCCTGAGATTTCATACCGAATAGATCGAAAAGGATACGGATACGCGAGGATCATTTACCCTGCCTTGAGTTGAGAATGCGCTGTAGTTCACGCTGTACCATCGCGGTACGTTCATCGCGCAGCAGCGGCAGGCGGGCGCGTGTGCGGTGCAATTGGTTGAGGTCGAGTTCGGCGAATGTGAGCGCTTCTTCATGCTGTGGACCGTGAATTAGAGACACACCGTCTGGGTCGTAGACGCTGGCGCCGCCCCAGAAGTTCAAGCCATCCTCGTAACCCACCCGATTGGTGTGGACAACGAACGAGGTGAACAATCCGGCGTAGGCGCGGTTGATCTCATCCACCCAGCGTGCCGAATCAAGGCGACCGGGTTGAGCGGATTCATTGGCGTGCGGCAGCCCGCGTCCGGGGCTGGCAGAGGCAAAAAGGAAGATGTCGGCACCGTCAAGCCAGAGCAAGTAAGGTAGAGAGGCATGCCAGAAGTCCTCGCAGATGAGCATCCCCACCCGCCCGAAGCGGGTGTCGAAGGCACTGACGCCATCGCCCCAGGCAAAAAAGCGGCCTTCATCGAACAAACCGTAAGTCGGCAGGTAAACCTTGCGGTGCACATGCAGCACTTTGCCGGCGGAGAGATAAGCTGAAGCGATGTAGAAACGGTTGCGCACGTCCTCTTCCACGAAACCAACCATGATGTCGATATCGCGGCTCGCGGCTAATAGTTGATGGAAGATCGGGTCAGTGTCATCCACTTTGTGGGCAACAGTCGGGACCAGATCCTGAAGAACGTAACCTGTAAGGGAAAGTTCGGGGAAGATCACCAGTTCAGCACCACCCTGGCGAGCTTCTTCAATCAGCTTCAGGTGTTTGGTCAGGTTCTTGTCGACGTCGCCGAGGACGGTATTGATTTGCGCGAGTGCCAGATTCAGTTTCATGTGATTTTCTTTTCTTTGCAAAGATTCGTGCGAAAAAATCATTAATTGGCTGGTACCTTTGTTCTGACTTTTCGTCGCCCTTCCGCTCATGCAGAAGCAGGCAGATCAAGGCAACAGCGCCAGCTAAAGTATATAACATTGCCACCCAGGTCTCAATTCTCAAATTCTGCCAGGTCAGCGTGGGGTCAGCGCGCAAAAAGGAGAAGAGCAGCATGTCGGCACTAAAGATCAATCCAGCGACAAATCCTTTTTTTCCTGTAGTCTGAGAGGGATACAATAGTAATTCGGCGAAGCCCATAAAGACCACCAGACTGATGGCAGCTAACGGTTGTACTGGTGTGCGAAGCGCAGAGGTTCCGGTTTCATCCAGAGTTTGGATACCCCACCACGATCCCGTGGTCAGGATCTGACCGTAACCCGCGCCGGTGAGCCAGCAACCCAGCCAGCCGGCCAATCCCATGGGCAGCAGCAACAGGCTGATGCGATCAAGCAGGTTGAGAAACGGCCATTGCCAGATCAATTTGGCAAAGAAGAGGAAAAGCAGCCCGCCGCCGAGCGCGCCTTCCCAGGTGAAACCGCCCAACCAAAATTGCGCGATTTCGACAGGGTGTGCCATGAAGTAACTTGTATGAAGAAGAGTGTATCCCAGGCGGGAACCGATTAGCGCTCCAACCAGCGTAAAGAGGCCAACCAGAAGCCAATCCAGACGCTGGGCAGGTTTGCTCGCCAGAGCGATCCTGAAAAGGCCAAAACTGGCGCCAAGAGCAAGGATTAATGAAAATGGGTTCAAAGAGGGCATGGATTCCGTTCCTATTTTATCTTACCACAACCACAAAAGGCAGATCCTGCCTGTGTGAAGGTTAAAAAACACTTATCCTGCCCTGGACGAAAAAGCCTTCCTATAGTGTAAAATTATCTTAAGAAAAGAGTAACCAAATGATCACTCCGGAAGAGAGATTGCGTGTTCTGCAAATGATCGAAGACGGCAAGATCAGTGCCGCTGAGGGCGCGAGCATGCTATGTTGTGGTGAAGATCCAAATTTCCCCAAACCTTCGGAACAGCCCAACAGCTCGCAGACGCCGCGTTGGATTCGTGTAATGGTAACGGATCTGACCAGTGGCAAAACCCGCGTGAATGTTAAACTTCCTGCCAATCTCATGTCCACCGGTTTGAAGATGGGGGCGCACCTTTCCACCGATATGCACGAACTGAACATGCAACAGATCAATGATTACATCCGGCGCGGAGTTACCGGCCAGGTGTTGGAAGTGGTGGATGACGATGAAGGCGAAAAAGTAGCAATCTATTTGGAATAAAAAACTGCGAAAACGCAGTTTTTTAGTTCACAGCTTCAACTCTATCAATGTTGGGAAAGAATTGCCTGACCGTTCCTTCCACCCAACCTTTGACGGTGATAGGCGAAAGTGGGCAACCCAGGCAGGCACCTCCCAGTTTTATTTTTACAATCTTGCCGTCATAACTCACCAATTCGACCGAGCCACCGTGGTAGGTGGTGATGTACGCGTTCAACTGCTCGATTAACCCCTTCATCTGTTCGTTCTCGGAGAATGAAGGTGCCGGGTCTGACATTTTCGTCTCCTTGAGCTTAATAATAATACCTGAGGTTCATTCCCTGGCTGAGTACGTTCATGACCGATGCATGAGTCACTTCAACGCGTTTCGCTATTGTCAATGCCAGTCTGTCTATTATTATCTCACCGGTTTTGGGGTGTTTCAAGCATAAATTCTTGAGTTCAGAGCCTGAAAAGCAGTAGGCTTCGCTGTCAATGATTGTATAAGCAGATGAAGTGTAAATATCATGCCCCAGGGTGGATGACCAACCGAAAACGCCGCCACTGGTGAGACTGGCTACTAACAATTCAGTGCTGTCATCTGGCTGAAACACGATATCCACCATCCCCGATTCGAGCACGTATAACTTGTCGGCGCGGTCACCCTGGTGAAAGATCGTCTCGCCAGCGGAAAATCTCCGAATAGCAATCAAAGGCAGCAACAAATTTTGTTGTTCCTTATCCAGACCTTTGAAAATCGAAAGGAGAAATAAATTCCTTCGCCGCATTCAAAAATATTACTTTCAAGTGACCAGGTGATAAAGTGGCAAACGTCCCATTCACTTCGACAAAGCTCACGATGGAAAGACAACATGCTCTTCTGGATTGATGACAAACAACATATTTGAAACCAAAGTAAAATGGATGTCACCCGACGTGCAGATTTGCATCAAAATATTTGACAAGGAGACATAACCATGGAATTAATCATCGATTTTCCCGGTGGCGCCAAAGTGGACGCCCATTTCGCTTCTCATACAGTAAAAACAGATCAGCCTATCCAGGGCGGGGGTGAGGATAGCGCTCCAACACCTTTCGCGGTCTTCCTGGCTTCCATCGGAACCTGCGCTGGTATTTATGTGCTTGGGTTTTGCAGATCACGAAACTTGCCGACAGAAGGTATTCGCATTTTACAAAAGGTAAATTACCAACCCACTGGAATGGTTGGCTCTATTGATCTTGAGATTCAGGTGCCACCTGATTTTCCTGCCAAATATTATGAAGCCCTTATCCGTTCCGCCGATCAATGCAAGGTCAAGCAGCATCTCGAACACCCGCCAGTGTTTAACGTGTATACCAAAGTTGTGTAGCAAATCATACTGGGAAAAAGATTGGCGTCATTTATCTAGTGGCAAATCATGAATTGCCACTAGATCTATTTAGGCAGGAATGCTACCTTGCCGTTATTCGGGTCCTTCAATTGAACCATGGGGACGTTATAGATTTCGCTCAAAATTCCGGGTTGCAGCACCTCTTCAGGACTACCGAAGTGTGTGATTTTGCCGCATACCAACATGGCTACCTTGTCGGCATAAGCGTACGCCAGGTTGAGGTCGTGCAGACCGATGAGAACAGCGCGGGCAGCCTGTTTGGCAGACGGTGGGTGAGCCAGACTATGGATATGCTGCATTAGTCCGTATTGGAATTGTAGATCAAGATGGGTGGTAGGTTCGTCCATCAAAAGCACGGGAGTTTGCTGCACCAGCGCGCGTGCCAGCAACAATCGTTGCTGCTCGCCGCCGGAAAGTTCGTTGGCCAGAGAGTTTGCGAATGCAGCGGTATTTGTCTGCCGCATAGCTTCGTCTATTATTACCTCATCACTTTGAGAAAGCTGCCCAAGCCAGTTCAAATGAGGAGTCCGACCCAAAGCAACCACTTCACGGGCAGTAAAGGCTGAAGGCAGATTGCGTGCCTGTGGCACCACGGCGATTAACCGTGCTCGATCCTGATCGTGAATTTGGCTGATATTTCTGCCGTCAACGCGGATGCTCCCCGCGAGGAGCGGTAATACACCACTGAGCGCGCGAATGAGAGTCGATTTACCAGAACCATTCGGCCCAATGATGGCCAACAGTTCACCGGGCTGCAGATCGAAACTGACACCTCGCAGCACGGTGTGATCGCCGTATCCTGCTTCAATATTTTCAACATTCAGCATGTGTCACCAATAATTCTGCGATTTCGTTCGCTGCAAGATCCACAGGAAGAACGGCGCCCCGATGAGCGACGTGATAATTCCAACGGGGATCTCTTGTGGAGCCATGACGGTACGGGCAGCGACATCGGTCACCAAGAGCAATCCCGCGCCAAATAGAAAGGACAACGGAATGAGTTTTCGGTAGTCACCACTCCACAACATACGGACCAGGTGGGGAACTACCAGTCCGACGAAACCGATGATGCCAGCGTATGCGACCGCAGCAGCGGTCATCATCGTGGCCGCCAGGATGGTCAAGACACGCACCCGAGTGGTGGGAACACCGAGTTGTTTGGCCTGCTCGTCACCGAACTGGAGGACATTCAATGGATGCCCCATGGCCAGCAACGTAATCCCGCCGATGAGCGCGTAAGGCAACACTGCCAGTACAGGCGACCATCCACTGCTGGTGGCGCCACCGAGCAACCAGACCAGGGCGCGGCGTAATTCACCACTGGCGTTGATCATTAAAAGCGAAGATACCGCGGTGCAAAAAGAACTGACGACCACTCCCGCCAGGATCAAGTTCGTGGTGGGGACGGTCTTCCCCACCCTGGCCAGCATTGCCGCTACCAGAACTGCCGCCATTCCTCCGAGCAACGCAGCCAGGGGAATCGCCAGCAATCCCAGGGTGGAATAAGGCCATTGGATAGTCATGGCAGCCACGGCTCCCAAGCCAGCACCCGAGGCGACACCGATCAGGTAGGGGTCAGCGAGAGGGTTGCGGAACAGACCCTGATAGGCTGCTCCACTGCCAGCCAGCGACGCCCCGACTAGGATCAAGAGCATCAGCCGGGGCAGGCGCAGGTTGAATAAAATGGTCGCGTAAACTCCGTTCGGGTCAAGCGTGGAAGTCGTCCCTTTGAGCGCGTTGATGATGACATCAAACATCGTGCGTAGAGGAATGTTGGTACTGCCCACCATCAAGCTCAAACCTGCGGCCAGAAGGACGAAAACTACACTAAAGATGAACGGGTTGATCTTTTTCATTGGTAATCGCGATTATCTGAATAGTTCCGGATGGATCAGTTTTGCCAGACCTTCGAGGCCGTCTACCAAACGTGGACCCGCGAGAGTGACCAGGTCATCGTTGAATACGTAGATCTGACTATCTGTAACGGCTTTGATATTTTCCCAACCAGTTCGTATCATCACCTGATCGGGTGTCATGCCATATGCGGAATCGCCCAGGATGATGATGTCGGGGTTCTGGATGAGCAAATCTTCGATACTGATCTGTGCCCAACTTCCACTTAAGGCAGAGCCGACATTCTTGCCACCAGCCATGGTGATGAGCATGTCCACAAAAGTACCGGGACCGCTCGTCCAGGGTTTGGCTGGATCGGAGCCGTCCAGTTCATAGAATACTACTGGTGTGTCGGTCGCTGTAGCAATTTTATCCTTCACTGTTTTCACTCGTTCCGCCAAAGAGTCTGTGAGCGTGGTGGCTTCTTCGCTGCGGCCGGTCAATTTACCGACATCTTCGATGATCTGATAGAGTCCGTCAAAATCGGTGGGGTTGGCGATGTAATAGACGGTCAACCCTAAATCCTCAAGAGCTTTAACCTGATCGGTAGTGTTGATACCAGCAGCAATCACCAGGTCAGGGTTCAGTGAAGTAATTGTCTCGTACGAATACTCATTCATTGAACCTCCGACGTCCGTCAGATTGGCGGCTTCAGTGGGGAAATCGGAAAAACTATCTCGGCCAACCATCTGGTCACCGGCGCCAATCGCGTAGAGGATTTCAGTGGCCGAGGGAGCCATTGAGACGATCCGTTGGGCAGGCGCAGCGAGGGTTACCGTTCGTCCGAGTCCGTCGGTCATCGTGATGGTTTGATCCACAACTGTTGGAATGCCTGTCACGGTTGCTGTGAGGGTTGGGGCTGTTGCGGAACATGAAGTGACCAGGAAGATTACAAGCATCATACTGATGCAGGAAATAAATCGCTTATTCATGAATTCTCCAAATTTTGAAATCAAATTAACAACAATCCCCCGGCTGCGTACCGGGGGAGACTTTGACATAATACTAGCGAGTGTCCACCTCCTATCAGCGAGATCGTGGTTACACACTTCTGGGCGGGCGACCTGGCTTATCAGATTTCTCCGAATTACAGTTGCGCGTCAGCACCGGTCTTGCACCGGTTTCGCCTTTAAGCTCTCCCATCCGGGGGAGGAGGCACCTAGAAGTCTATTCAATTGTAAATATATTGTATGGCATTCAACTTCAATCGTCAAGCGAGTTGACGAGCTGATTCCAGCGATTAACGGTGGATGCAGCTTTTTTGTGAAAAACCCACGTTGCCTGAATTGATTTCGTGCAACGCGGGTTATGATGGTTGATCGTAGTCAGATGGAATTTAATTGGCTGTGGAGCGATACAGCTCGGGATGCATCAATCTCAATAACAATTCCAAACCATCCACCAGACGTGGTCCCGCGATCTTGAAAAGGTCGCTGTTTACCGAGTAGATCTGGCTGTTCTTGACTGCTTTAATTTCAGACCAACCCGGGCGCGCTTTGATCTGGGCAAGACCAATTCCAGTATCACCGGAATCTGCTAGCAGGATGAGATCTGGGTTTTGCTTGATTAATTCATCCAAACTAATTTGAGCGCGGTTACCTTTGAGTGACGATCCGGCGTTCTTGCCGCCCGTCATGCTTATCATTAGGTCGGTCATTGTACCGCGACCGCTGGTGACAGGGTTGTTGGGGTCAGTAGCTCCAAGTTCCAGGTAGACCACTGGTTGATTGGTAATCTTCTTAACATCTGTCTGGACTTTTATTACTCTCGCGGCAAGTGATTGCACCAGATCATCGGCTTCGGAGTCCTTCCCAGTTAATGAGCCAATATTCCTGATGGTTTGATACAACCCCTCGAAATCCTTAGGGTAGTTAATGAAATAAACAGTCAATCCCCGGGCTTGCAGTTCAGCCACCTGGTCAATGGTGATCTCATCCCCGGCAACGACCAGGTCGGGTTTCAAGTCCACCACGGCAGTGATGAAATCGGTCCCGGTGGTTTCGCCGATGTCAACCACGGACTGCGCTTCTTCGGGGTAATCTGAAAGACTATCCCGTCCAATCACATGGTTGCCGGCGCCAATGGCAAAGAGCGTTTCAGTGGCTGAGGGAGAGATCGAAACGATCTTTTGAGCCGGAGCAGCAAGACAGACGGAATTTCCCATTCCATCGACGACACCGATCTTTGTCTTGCAGTTTACCTTCGTGGCAGTGGCGCATGCAGAAAGCATGGATAACACCATGATGATAATAATGTTTGTTGAAATGAGTTTCCGCATAGAATGATTCTCCAATGACATTGGTTTATTTTGCCATTTCCGACAAAGATGACCAGAAAATTTGATGACCAATTTATATTTGATATCGGTGTGCATAATTTTGCAACAGTTATTATCTTCAGAATCAGCGCGAGATATTTTTAATGAGGGTTTCCATTTTTGATACGTTTGTGATGATACATTCGATCGGTTTTTGATTGTAAGGTGTCCGGGAATGCCCGTCAAGCAGGGTTAATCGTCGCAGGGGTGATCGTGACTGTGTTCCCTCTCGATCACTGTGATACCGGGTTTCTTGCCAAGCGTTATCGTGATACCGAAGGTCTGCAGCAGGGCTTCGGGAGTGACGACTTTTTCACCGCGTCCGACAGCAACGACCTTGCGGGCCAGCAGCATAGTCAGGCTGCAATCCATAGCCTCTTGAATATCATGCGTAGCTACGACGATGCTGGCACCGCGGCACAATTCGTCCCGCAACATCTGCTGATAGATCTCTCTAGCGGCTGCGTCCAATCCGGTGGTGGGTTCATCTAGAATCAGCAGGTCAGCCTGACGAGCCAAAGTCTGCGCAATATATACTCGCTGTTGTTGACCGCTGGAGAGTGAACGAAGAGTCTTGTCACGCAATTTTTCGACCCCCATCCGCTTCATTGAAGTTTGGACAATGTCCTGGTCCTCCCCCGAGAGTCTTCCGGTAAGTCCTGCGTTGGCGTATCTTCCCATGGTCACCACATCGACCGCGCGCAGGGGAAGGATGAAGCCCGAGGACTGGAACTGGCTGAGATAAGCAATGCGCCGTGTAACCAGACCGGGGTTCTGGCCGAACACCTCAAGTGATCCACTCACAGCGGGGAGTAATCCAACCAACGTCTTAAGCAGGGTCGATTTACCCGAACCATTGGTGCCGATGAGAGCTAATGATTGATGCCTATCCAGAGTGAAATTGATGTCTGACACAATGGTTTCATCTCGATAGCCAATGTTCAATGATCTGGCACTGATGACTGGTGAGGAAGTCTTCAAGGGTTCAGTCATGAGAGATCACAGCTTTCTGTTTCTGCCGTGAGTTTTGAATGGTTTTAAACAGAAGCACGGCAAAAAAGATGAGAGACGCAACCAGTACAATGGTTGAACCAGCCGAGAAATTAAAGAAATAGCTAATTAAAAGTCCGCTGAAGACAGAGACCAAGCCAAACAACGAAGAATAAACCATCATGGTTCGGATGCGGCGGGCAAGAAGCGCGGCTGCTCCTGCTGGAGCAATAAGCATACCAAAGACCAGCATCGTGCCTACTGTTTGAAATGAAATGACCACCGCCAGGGCGATCATTGCCAGCATGATGTTGTGATACAACCGTGAGGAAAAACCGGAGATCTGTGCCTGTTCGGGGTTGAAGCACAAAAGCAGGAAAGGACGTTCACAGATGGCAACAGTAATAAGAATCACTACTGTGGCGATGGCTTGAAGAATGACCGATTGGGTGTTGATACCTAGAATCTCACCAAAAAGAATTCGCACCAGGTCGCCTGAGAAGGAGGTGGAACGCGAAACAATGATTACCCCCAACGCAAGCATGGAGATGAAGAGTAATCCGATCGCGGTATCTGAAGACAGGTTGGACTTGCGTGTGATTACACTGATGCCGCCGATCATTACCACGGCGCTAACCGCCGCGCCGATGATGCCGGGTATTCCAAGCAGGATAGCAACCGCGACACCCGGCAAGACGCCATGCGCCAACGCATCGCCGATAAATGCTAACCCACGCAGCACAATATAAGTACCAACAACGCCGCAGACAATCGAAACCAGCGCGCCGGCGATGAGCGCGCGTAGCATGAACGCATTTGACGCGAAGGGTTCGATCAACCAACTCATGGATTTATTTTATCAAACCTTCAGACTCATTTTAGGGCGTTAATGATTGTTTCACTCAACTCATTCATGAAGGTAAAGTAGGAACCATCCTCCGGAAGAATGTGTGTGGATACTGACACGACCTGAACGCCGGTTTCCTTGCCAATGCTTTCGGCAACGGCAGGGGGTGTTCCCAATTCAGTGAAAATGGCTTTCACGTGATTTTTTTCAATCAGGGTTTTTAGCGCAGAGAGTTCAGAAGCGGAGATCTCAGCCTGGGTGGTCAAACTAGGAACAATGGCTCCAACTAGTTTAAATCCGTAACGTTCAGCAAAATATCCCAGAGATTCATGACCTGTAACCAGCTTGCGTTGATCCTGTGGTAAGGTGTTCACCTTGTCGGTGATGGTCTGGTTCAATTGATCCAGGCGCGTTTCGAGATCGACGGCTCGCGTTGAGACATCCAGGTTGAGGTCGGCTTTCAGTGTGTCTGACAGGGCAGCAACAATCTGTTTGATGGCGATTGGATCCACCCAGAGATGGGGGTCGTCAGCGCCGATGGCTTGATCCGGATCGCCAGAGGGGATACCTTCCCCTACACCCATCTTGCGAACGGTGATATGGTCTGATGCTGTAAAGATGGTCACTCCAGCTTCTTTCGCCTGGGCCAGCGCCTTTTCCATGCCGCCTTCGAGTCCCAGACCATTTTGAACGACCAGGTCGGCATGGGTCAGCGTTTCAATATCCCGCGCCGAAGGCTCCCATTCGTGTGGGTCCTGTCCATTGGGCATCGAGACCACTACGTTGGCTTGATCTCCCACCAGATCCTTCACTACCGCGCCGAGGATGGAATACGTCACCATAATAGTCGGTTTGCCCGATACGCTGTTTGCGGACGTTGTACTCTGGCAAGCAGAATTTATTACTAGCATAGCGATCATTACTGGAATTATTAGAATTTTTCTATACATTTTCACCTTTGCTCCTTATGATCAATCATAGTAATATATCTCAACCCGAACAAAGGCGAAGTGCAGATCTGTGTCTTGGTTGGTAAAATATCAAACAAATTTCCTGTGTCAATGGATACATTTTTCACTCACTCGGAAAATGAGAACATTTTTCCCATGCGAGGAGACAGAAACGTTCACCATCCTCTGTGCCGATGGTGGTTAATTTGTTCTGCAGTTTAAGGTCACTGATGGTTCGCGTAACTGTGGCCCGTGTTGACCCGATTGCCAGTGCTAATTGCGCATGGGTCAGCCGCAAATTGATCACTCGTCCCTGTTCGTTGTTTTGCCCGAATTCCTCTGCAAGTAACGAAAGGATTCCCAACAAACGTTGGTCGAGGTGTGGGCGAGCCTGCATGGCTGCCCAGGCTTCCACCTTCTGAAGGCAGAATCGTAAATCCTGAGTGAACCCCGTTCTTTTTTCTGCTACTGCAAGTGATTCTATCTTAACGATGCAATCATTTTGCGCGACCAATTGGATATAGCAATTATCAGCCGGGTGGGGAAAAATCAGATCATTCCTCCCGAAAAGACCAAGCAACACTTGACAACCATCTTGATGGATCATCATTCGTGCGATAATGCCATCTTCAATCGACAATACCATATCGGCATCCAGCAAGATGAAATCCCCACGTCGGTAGCGGCGTTGTATCAAATCACTATGGACAAGGGTAGAACTGGCTTCATTTGACAAATTTGCAAGGTGGCGCTCAATGAATTGGCAAAGGGTTTGCGTTTGGGTTTCCTGCGGAAAGACAGCCAATGCGCCAGCGTCGTAGGCTTGAGAAATGAGGTCTGCCGAGCCATGGCACCAGACGATCCAGGTAGTTTTCGATCTGGTTAGCTTTTCGAGCAATGAGACATTCTCAGTTTCCAGGTTAACCAGCAACAAACCGAATCTGCCATCCTCTATTAGCTGTGGATTAAATGTGACTGTAACCCCGCACCTTATCAGTTCAATAGCGAGATCCATTCTGGTGAACGTATTTCCAATAATCGCAAGACTTTTTTCGTATACAAATTCAGAGATGGATGTTGTCATTTGTAACACATCATAAACTAAAATCGATAAAAATTTTGTGTTTTCCGACACCAAAATCACATATTTAGTATATATCTTGGTTATTGATAATTGCCCTTTTTCCGGGATTGTTGGTGAACAAACCTGCTTAATTGCGTGATGGATGTTAATCTTCTGAACACAACAGAATATCGATTGATAAAGGCTTGAAGTTTTCTCGCTCCCTGATTAAAAGGAGATCCCCGGCGCAACCGGGGATCATTGCAACTGTTTTAATTTTACTTGGTCAGATCTTCTACTTTGGCGCCAGGCGCGGCTTTCTTGACCGCAGCCATGCCGTCTTTGGCAGCTGATTCAGATGAGTACATTTCACTTGTGCCGATCACCTGGTGGTTGGCAGCTTTGAGCACAAAGTAGGCCTGCTTGTTTTTGGCGATCTTTAATTCATAAGCATCTGCCAGAACTGCGTTTTTCATGACAGATTCAATCCCGTTCTTTACGCCTTCCTTTGATTTGTAGGTCTCGCTGGAAAGGATGGGTTCACCGTTTGCCGCCTTCAGTACGAACATGAACTGTCCACCTTTTGCATCTTTGATCTCAAATTGTGCAGCCATAATTTCCTCCAAAAGTAATTGAACGCGATAATTACCACAAATTACATGATTATTATACAGACATTTATTGGTTCGTGCCACAGAATATCTTTAAAACGACAAGCTGTATGTTTTGTGGTATTCTCAACGATAGTCATTCCCATTATGGAGCGAAAAATGTCAATGCACGGCCCATTGCATAGTGTTGTTCATGGTACGGATGAGAAGCCAAAAATCACAAAAACGTTACTGAAGCGGATTTTCACATACGCAAGACCTTATCAAAGATCGCTAGCCATTTTATTAGTTCTGATCCTGGTAATGACCGGGATCAATCTGGTAAATCCGTTACTGCTGAGGACTTTGATCGATAAAGCTATTCCCGAGAAGAATATCCATTTGCTCTTATGGCTTTCACTAGGGCTATTACTGGTTCCAATTATTGGTGCATTGTTGAGTGTTCTGCAACGGCGTATAACAGCCATGATCGGCGAAGGTGTGATCTTCGATTTACGTGTTGCTCTTTACGAACGGTTGCAACGTATGTCGCTAAGGTTCTTCACCAATACGCATGTTGGCGAGTTGATGAGCCGAATGAACAACGATGTGGTTGGGGCGCAGACTGCCGTCAGCAGCACGATTGTTAACATGGTTTCATACACTATTCAAGCGGTCGCCGTTCTGATCATGATGTTCAGCCTGGAATGGCGACTCACTCTCATTTCAATGGTGATCATGCCATTATTTCTCGTGGCCACCAAAAAACTCGGTGTCAAACTGCGGACGATCGCTCATAAACAGATGGAAACCAACGCCCAAATGAACGCCATGATGAATGAAACTCTCAACATTGGTGGGGCGATCCTGGTCAAGCTGTTTGGACAAAAGGAACAGGAAGTGAAACGGTTTAGCGCCAGGGCTAGCGATGTTCGCAGCATGGGGATCAACCGGGCATACATGGGTTCTATTTTCATCGCGATCGTCGGATTCATCAGCGCAGTGGGAGTCGCGTTGGTCTATGGACTGGGCGGTTATTTTGTCATAAAGGAAGCTTTCACCGTGGGAACGATCGTGGCATTTGGGTCTTATCTGGGTAATTTGTATGGCGCGCTGCAAGGATTGTCCAATACCCCTGTTGATTTCTCAACCTCGGTTGTCAGCTTTGAGCGAGTGTTCGAGGTGCTTGACCTGCCTATTGAAATTCAAGAAAAGCCTGCGGCAATGGAATTGAAGGATGTAAAAGGGGACATCTTGTTTGAGAATGTTTCTTTCAAGTATGAACAAGGTGACGAGCATTTTTTGAGCGACGTCCATCGTTATGGCAGCATCGAAAATGTCACGGCAGTGTTTTCGGGAAAAGAAATGGAAACAAAGGAGGAAGAAACAGAGACTCACAGCCAGGCACGGGGATACGCCCTGGAGGATGTCAGTTTTCATGTGCATCCCGGTCAACTTGCCGCGCTTGTGGGGCCTAGTGGAGCCGGGAAGACAACCCTCACTTATCTGTTACCACGTCTCTACGATCCCACTCAGGGAAGGATCCTGATCGACGGTCATGATCTGCGAAACCTCACGTTGGACTCGATCGCCGGGCAGATAGGAATGGTCACCCAGGAAACCACCCTATTTCACGACACAATTCGTACCAATTTGCTCTACGCCAAAGCTGACGCTACTGGAGCGGAATTGGAAGAGGCTTGCCGGGCGGCCAATATCCACAGTTTCATCAATGATCTGCCAGATCGTTACGAGACGGTGGTGGGTGAACGCGGATACCGACTCAGCGGGGGTGAAAAGCAGCGCATCGCTCTGGCGCGTGTCATCCTCAAGGACCCGCGTATCCTTGTGTTGGATGAAGCCACCAGTAGCCTCGACAGCGAATCTGAGGCGTTGATCCAGGAGGCACTCAAACGGGTGATGACCGGGCGTACCAGTATTGTCATCGCGCACCGACTCAGCACCATCCTGGCTGCGGATTTAATCCTGGTTGTGGATCGGGGCCACATCGTTGAGCGGGGTACTCACAAGGAATTGCTGGCTCAACCTGGTTTGTACGCCCACCTGTATCGCACCCAGTTTAAAAAGGGAGAAGCGGGTTTGTGAAAGAAAAGAGTGTGATGAGAGATCATCACACTCTATTTATTCCAGTGTAATCAGCGCCTTACGATTAAAGAACTAGACCTTCCGTGCGATGGGTTTGGGATCCTTCAAGAACAGGGATACGAAAACACACCCCACGAGCAACACAGCAGCCAGTATCATTGATGGGGTGAACGATCCATTGGCGGTTTTCATTGCAGACATCAGATAAACATAGACCACCGAGATTTGCCCGCATAACTGCAGCAAACCGTTTGAGGTCCCTTCAGGAACTGGGAAAGTTACTTCGGTGGCAAATTGCATGATGATTGGATTGCAGGCAGTAAGGAAGAACCCCAGGCCAAAAGAACTGACCAAAAGCCCTGCGTATGAAGACAAATACGTTAGACCGATCAAAAATGGAATGGCGACCGCCAGACCAATGAGAAGGTATTTGCGACGTTTGTGTTCTTTATCCGAGAATGAAGGCAGGACGACCGCGCCGATGACGCCGCCAACCAACATCAACGCGCCAAAGTAACCGGCCTGTTCCGAGTTGTAATTGCGCCCGCGGACGATCGGTTCAATCCAGGTCGTAATTCCGTTGAAAATAGCCATTCCCATGAACTGGATGAATGCCAACAGCCAGAACATTTTTGTTTTCACCAGACTTTTCAAACCATCCAGGACCAGAGCACGGGTGGTCTGGTCATCAACACAAGGGGGTGTGGGAGGATCGTTGCGAGCCAGTGAGATGAACAATATTGCCGCGACCAGACCAACGGAGCCGTAAACCATTTGTACAGTTGCCAGGTTGCCAAGTTTTTCATAGAGCATCGGGGTTATCGCCATCGCCAGGGCGATACCCAACAAACTGGAAAGCGTGATCAGACCGACAGCGGTGGCACGGAATTCTTTTTCAAACCAGTGGGCTGGGAGAGTTGTCCATGAGTTCATCAGAAAGGGTTGGGCGATGGCGATACCGATAGTGCATAAAAGTACCAGGGTGTAATTTGAGCCGGCAAAACCACGCAGAAAACCAAAAATACCCATCATCAGAGCACCAACCCCAACGGCTTTCCGAAAACCAAGTGAATCAATGGCCCACGATGCCGGGATCGAAAAAGGCAAAAAGGCGATCATAAAAACCATGGCCAGGAGGCCAATTTTCAAATCCGTAGCTCCAAAAAAGGAAGCCGCGTCTTTAGTGACAGGGGAATAAGAGATCCACAACACCTGGATCATGAGATTGATGAACATGAAAGCTGCAAGGACTACCCAGCGGTATGGGTACAGGCGGTACTCTTCACTTTTCATAACGGACTCGCTTTCAAAGAACAGGAATGGGCATTTATGTTCCAAGCGATCACGAACTAAAAAGCAAGCGGGGTAGTTGCTCTCCCCCTGTTTCCACCAGTTTTACATCCAGCGAACCTGCTGTCAGGATAGCTTTTGACGAGTCGAACCAGGTACGGGTCATCTCGACCGCTCCTTGAGAGCAGTAAGTGATGGAAACGACTGAAATCAGTTTGTCGGTTTCTCCCATCCAGCTTTTTTCCAGTGTTTTTGGCACCGGCGACAAAGAGATCTCATAATGTGCCTTGAAGAATTCTTCATTTGGAAAGATACGTCTGAGCAGACGATAGAATGATGAATCACCTTCTTCCTTTATTTGATGGATGGCGCTATCAAGCAGGGTGGGCACAAGCGCTGTCGAAAAATACGATTGTTCGATGGCAACCATGTCCCACCTGGTAGCCTCTTTCCGTTTCATCAAACGACAACGTGTAAGGACAGACACCGTGTCGTTGATAGACAAGCCCATATTTTTACAGATCTTATCGGCGCATTCGGTCATTTCCCGCACACGTTTAATGCCTGTTTCTTCCTCCACCAACTGTGAATGGCAATCAACTTTATCGCGTTCAGCCACTTCGCTTAAAGAAAGTATATGGCGAGTGAGCAAAGAAGGACGTTCCGGCTCCTGTTGGACAATTTCGAAACCTTTGTTTGGCAAACGACGCAGGTAGCCCATGCGGACGAGTTCGCTCATCACTGCCGCCAGGGTGTTTCGGTGAATTGGATTTTGGCGCGAGAGCTCCTGGTTGATCAATTTGTCGCCGATGCAAAAACCAGGCCGCCCAGAACGGATGGCGGCAACGATGGCGTCGCGAGCCTGTTCATGCATGGTCTGCGGCAGGTTGCGGTCTAAGTCTAATACGAAATTGGGAGCTGGTGTGGACATCAAAGTCTCTCGGTCAAGAATTTACCCATTTTACCTTATTCAGAGGTACTTGACGCGATCAAACGGCGCCCACCGCCGACCTGACGCACCCGACCTTTGGGCCGTCCGGCCAGACCTTGTTCCAATTCAACCTGTCCGCGGTGGATAGTTTTTTCATCCATGCCGGTTACCTGCGACATTAAGCTGACGCCGCCTCGCCCAATGCGCGAGGCTTCAAAAGCAACGAACCAACGGCGTTGTTGCTCGTCAAGCTCGCTGAGGATGAGGTTGATCTGGTGGTGAATTTTTTTATCGGGGTGATCGGCGTCTTGCTGGCAAATTGGGCATTGACAATGGCGGATTGTTGAGATCAACATGATTCTCTCCTGCGTTTGTAGAGCTGAGTGGATATTGAAGATCTACCAGCCAATAATTGCGGAAGTTATTCTTTTTTACAAAAAATCAGTGTCTCACAGTTGCACAGTTCAACAAAATTATTATAATGATATTTACCAAACAATGCAATAACCAAATTTGCCGGTCAGGGAGTCGATATGGAACAATATTTCCTCGCTCATGATGCTGGTACGGGTGGGAATAAAGCTGTTTTGGTCGACGTGAATGGAAATGTTTGTGCAACATCGTTTTGCCCTTACCCAACAAGTTATCCTCATCCAGATTGGGCGGAACAGGATCCTGAAGATTGGTGGCAGGCTGTTGTAACCACCACCCGGGAAGTAATGAAGCAGTCACGGGTATCGCCTAAGGAAATTATTGGTATAGCGCACACTACCCAATTGATGGGAATTGTGCCGCTCAACGGCAACGACCCAAAGCCGATGAGACCCGCAATCATCTGGCTCGATGGACGGGCGGCGGAAGAGGCCACCCAATTGATGGCAAAATTCATGGGGCCAAAGGTTTTTGCGCTGTTCTCCGGTACTCCTTTATCCGGGAAAGACGGCCTTCCAAAACTTTTATGGCTCAAGGCAAGGGAACCCGAGCTGTACAACAAGATGGATTGTTTCCTGGACGTTAATGGCTATCTGACCTACCGTGAAACCGGCGAAAAGGTCATGGAATGGTCATGCGCCTCGGCCTTTGGTTTTGAACTTGACAAGAAAGATTGGATGCGAGGGATTATTAAGTACATTGGACTGGATGAATCCAAGTTCCCGCGTTTGGCGCGTTCGATTGATAACGTTGGCAATCTGACCCGGGAAGCCGCCAAAGAGACCGGTTTACTGGAAGGCACCCCCGTCTTTGGAGGCAGCGGCGATGTGATGAGCGCGGCGGTTGGCTCTGGAGCGGTTGGGGACAACGATGGGCACATCTACCTGGGAACGTCCGGCTGGGTGGCGGTTTCCACCTCTAAACCCTTCCTCGGCGACCAGGGAATCGTATGTATGCAGTCAGCGCAGCCCGAAAAGGCGCTCTTGATGGCAGAAATGGAGACAGCTGGAGCCTGTTTGAAATGGATCGCAGATAATTTCTACAAGGCAGAGAAATCTGATCCAAAGGTGAAGAACGTTTATGCGTTGATGGATGAGTTAACCGGTCGGGTGCCTGCGGGGTCTGACGGCCTCATTTGCACTCCCTGGATCTACGGCGAACGGGCACCCGTATCCGATACCTTTGTCAGATCCACATTTTTTAACCTTAGCGCGTCTCACACGCGTGAGCACATGTTGCGCGCGGTCTATGAGGGTGTTGCCTATAATCTGCGGTGGTTGATCGAGGTCGTGGAAAGTAAATTTAAATTCCCGTTGCCTGTTTTGCGCATCATTGGTGGCGGCGCGCGTGGCAACCCGTGGATGCAGATTATCGCAGATGTGACTGGACGACGATTGGAAGTTGTGGCAAACCCACTGGAAGCTGGAGCTGTCGGTGTGGCGCTCACCGCGGCCGTGGGTCTGGGGATTTATCCAGATTTCCAATCTCTGAAAAAAGTTGTACGTGTGACCCGCGAATTCTTGCCGCAATCGTGTAATGGCAAGTGCTATGACGAGTTGTTCAAGACATACAAGAAGATTTATGGTTGTTTGCAGGGACTATATCACGAAGTGAACGAAGCACGATTTAAAAGTTGCCTCTAAACAAAAATTTGGATAAAAAGGAGAACAAAATGAAGTCAATCGATGTTGAATCAATGCCAATCGCGATGCCTGAAGGAGTTGATTATTCTGAGTATCTTGTGGCTACTTACCTGGTATCCTTTCCTAAATCGGTTCCGGTGCCCATGCTGGCTCCAGCGCTCGCCATCGAACAATCGACCGGCACCTGGCTGGCTGTTCCCGGCGAAACTGAAGAAGTCCGTCGGAAGCACATCGCCAAAGTGATCGGGACATATGAGATCCCCGATTATGAGTGGGGTCTCCCGCCCGATGTTACCGACCGCCAATATATCATCCAGATTGCCTTCCCCGAAGTAAATATCGGGTCACAACTACCAATGATGCTGACCGCGGTGGTGGGTAACATTTCGATGGGCGGCAAGATCAAGGTATTGGATGTCCGCCTCCCCGAAAAGTATGTTGCCCGGTTCCAGGGCCCGAAATTCGGTATTCCCGGGATTCGCAAGATATTGAACGTGAAAGATCGCCCGCTGTTGAACAACATGATCAAACCCTGCACCGGATATACTCCCGAGGTCGGCGCCGGTTTGTTCAAAGCGGCCGCCATGGGCGGTTGTGACATCATTAAGGACGACGAATTGATCGCCAACGCCTCCTTCAATGAGATCACGAAACGTGTTAAACTCTACATGGAAGCGGTGAAGGAAAAGTACGAGACCACTGGTGAAAATACGCTTTACGCCGTCAATGTCACCGACGAGATACCCAATGTCTTTGACAACGCACACCGCGCGGTTGATTTGGGCGTCAACTGTATCATGGTGAACTATCTGGCGACCGGTTTCACCGTTTTACGCGCCCTGGCTGAGGATCCAAAAATTACTGTTCCCATCCTGGCCCATATGGACGTTGCCGGCGCAATGTACGCTTCTGAATGGCACGGGCTGAGCTCTCACCTGGTGTTAGGCAAACTACCACGCCTGGCTGGCGCGGATATCGTGGTTCATCCCGCCCCGTACGGAAAGGCCCCTGTGTTGCCCGAGAAGTTCCAGCGTGTGGCGCAGAATCTGTCCTTCCCGTGCTACAATTTGAAACCCTCCTGGCCCATGGCCAGCGGCGGCATCACCCCCAAGATGGTTCCGAACGTGATCAAGGACTTGGGCCCCAATATCGTTATTGGTTCGGGCGGCGGCATCCACGCCCACCCGCAAGGTCCAGTCGCTGGAGCCAAGGCTTTTCGCCAGGCAATCGATGCAACTATGAAGGGAATCTCACTTGAAGAAGCCGCCAAGGACTTTCCGGAATTAAAGGTAGCCCTTGAAACCTGGAAGGATCCATTCAGTAAAGGAATAGGAATGTAACTTATGACAGAATATCCATACGCGATCTCAGAATGGCACGACACGAAGGAAATCTATGACCGCCTAAAAAACCTGGTGAATCAGCCGCTACGGAAGTTCAAACCCGAAAAGATGGCTGAGTTCCAGAAATACTTCGACGAGAAGTGTAAAAAGTCGAAGGCTCTTACGGATGAAGCAAAGCAATACATCCCTGGTGGTGTCCAGCACAACCTGGCATTCAACAAACCTTTTCCTCTGGCTATTGACCGGGCTGAAGGCGCTTACCTGTGGGACGCTGATGGCAACAAGTATATCGACTTTCTGCAAGCTGGTGGACCGACTCTGCTGGGCAGCAATTATGAACCCGTACGGAAGAAGGTTTTTGAGCTACTTGAGCACTGTGGTCCTGTGACTGGGTTGTTCCATGAGTATGAATTGAAACTGGCCAAACAGATCAACCAATACATGCCCTCGGTCGAAATGTTCCGCATGCTCGGATCAGGCACCGAAAGCGACATGGCAGCAATCCGTGTGGCACGCACCTTCACCGGTAAGAAGAACATCATCAAAGCGGGCGGAGCGTATCACGGTTGGAGCGATCAACTGGTCTACGGTCTGCACATACCTGGCACCGGGCGCTTCGAAGCTGCTGGTATCCCCGCAGGAGCCTCTACTCACACTCAGGAATTCTTCCCCAATGACCTGGGTCACCTGCGGCGCATTCTCATCGAAAATGTTCTGCGTGGTGGTACGGCTGCCGTGGTGGTGGAACCGATCGGTCCCGAGAGCGGTACACGCCCGGTGAGCTATGAATTCAATTCGAAAGTACGTGAACTCTGCGATGAGTTCGGCGCCCTTTTGATCTTTGATGAAGTGGTTACCGGTTTCCGCATGGGTATGGGCGGGGCACAGGGTTATTTCAAGGTCAAGCCTGACCTGACTGTGTTCGGCAAGTGCGTGGCTGGTGGTTATCCCATGGCTGGTGGTCTGGGCGGACGCCGCGAGATCATGATGAACCTGGCGGCTGGTATCGGCGGCAGCAATAAGCACTGCTACGTTGGTGGTACGCTCTCGGCCAATCCGTTGAGCTGCGCCGCTGGTTACTACTCCCTGCTCGAGCTCGAACGCACCAACGCCCCGGTCATCGCCGGTCGCGCTGGCGACCGTTTACGCAAGGGTTTGCAAGAGATTATCGATCGTCGCAATTTGCCCTTTGTCACCTGGAATGAGGGCTCAATCGTTCATCTTGAGACCGCGGGAACAATGTTGCTTGATTTCAAGAACCTGATCAAAATCGCCCGCGAACTTTCACCACGAAAGCACTTTATGCAAGAGGTAGGTATGGCTTACACCGCTATGGGAATGATTACCCTGGCTGGCAGCCGCATCTACACCAGCATGGTAGACGACGACAAACTGATAGATGAGGCACTGAACCGGTTCGATTACGTGCTTGGCTGTATCGAATAGTTATTCAATACTCTGAGGTCTATACCCCCGGATTGTGTGATCTGGGGGTATTTTGTATTCCCTTTTCATGATCCCATTCCACCGTTGCGGTGCTAAAATTCAAAGATTCAGTCACAAATTCGATTTACCCAGACCATATGAAAGGTGGAAATACCCAGAATGGATCTCCGCGAAGGAAAGAAACTCTTTTTTGTTATATGCGCGGGTTATTTCACCTTCGGGTTGTTGAACACCTCGATTGGACCGCTTCTGGAACAGTTCGCGGAAAACAATTCTGTGTCGGTTGCCACCATAGGCAGTCTATTGACCGCACTGTTTACCGGTGGTTTGTTGGCTCAATTGTTGTTGGGACCATATACGGATAAATGGGGACAGCATCGTTGGCTGGCGGTTTCCTTTTTGGTGATGCCTGCCTTCCTGACAGCAGCTACTTTCACGCGTTTCTACCCCCTGACGATCGGATTGTTCTTCCTCGCTGGTCTCGGATATGGTACGGCAGTGCTCACCGGGAATACTGTGGTGACGCGCATCTTCGAAGAGAACAGTATCGCGCCACTAAACTGGTTGAATGTGTTTTTCGGTATTGGTGACGTGGCTGGGCCGTTGCTAGTCAGTCTCACCCTTACGCTGTGGGAAAACGGCATGATTGCCATCTGGGTAGGTGCGGTGATAATGGCTCTCACAGCTGGCGTTTTGCTCCTCTTTTTTTACAAAACAAGGATTGGAGGTCAACCTGCCGCAAACACAGCCTCAACTGGCAAGTTGAACCTTTCTCCCTTCCTGATCAGCCTGATCTTTCTGGTGTTGACCTATGTGGGGACGGAGATCGCTGTTGGGAATTGGACGACCACTTATCTTCACATGACCGCATCTATGGCGGTAGAGAAAGCTGCCCTGGTGACCTCGGGGTTTTGGCTGGCGTTGACGCTGGGCAGGCTGATGGGAGCTTTAACTGGCAACCGTCTTGGCGCCAATCGCTTGTTAATTTTGAGTTTTGGAATTTCTTCTGTCGGTTCCTTGTTGTTCATCCTGGGTTTTGGTCATGTCGCCTGGAGCATCACAGCGGTGATGGCGCTTGGTCTGGGTTTTGGCGCGATCTTCCCCACCCTTTTTGGACTCATGTCCACCACTTATAAGCAAAATTCAAGTAAACCTGGCAGCCTGCTAACGGCCACTGCTTCCTTGAGTGGCATGGCTTTGCCCTGGCTGGTAGGCATCACGTTCACAAGCCTGGGTATCCGCTCGATGACATTCTTCGTCGCTGGGTTGATTCTTCTGCTCTGGATCGGTCTTTACGTAAATCTTAAAACCAGAAAAAAGAATCAAATCTAGCATTTTTAATATCACAAGCCAGGTCAAGAAAACAAAGAACCGGAGTGCTATCCTTTATCCATCAGGTGAAGAATGGAATCTCTTGAAACGGTCAACGCGGTGCAACGAATGCAATCGTTCATCGACTCGCATTTACACGAGCCGATCACGCTGAAGATGCTCGCCGAGGTGGCGGGGTATTCGCCATGGCACGCCGCCAAAGCTTTCAAATCGTTGACTGGGAAGGCACCCTTCGAATATATCCGCTCGATGCGGCTGTCTCGAGCAGCCCTGCGCCTGCGCGGTGAAGAAGTTCGGATCGTGGATGTGGCTTTCGATTTCGTTTTTGGATCGCACGAGGGTTTTACCCGGGCATTTTCAAAAGAATTTGGTATAACCCCACAGCAATTTTCCTCCTCGTGGCATCCCATCCGCTACTTCTATCCGGAAGACGTGCTTAAGAGGCACTTCACCCTTCAAAAAGGAGAGAAGACCATGACTGAAACAAAAACAATCTTTGTCCAGGTGGTGGACCGTCCGGCACGCAAGCTGATCCTCAAGCGGGGCATTAAAGCCGCAGATTATTACGCCTATTGCGAGGAAGTGGGTTGTGAGATCTGGGATGAGCTGTGCGCAATCAAACAGGCGCTTTTTGAGCCGATCGGGATGTGGTTACCAGAACACCTGCGCAAGCCAGGTACTTCAGAATACGCTCAGGGGGTGGAGATGGCAGCGGATTACTCCGGCCCGGTGCCTGAGGGGTATGATCTGATCGATTTACCAGCTTGCAAGATGATGATCTTTCAAGGTGAACCCTACGACGATGCCAAATTCGAAGAGGCCATTGGTGAAATGTGGCAGACAATGAAAAACTACAAGCCCGAGATCTACGGATTCCGTTGGGCGGATGAAGATGGTCCGCGCTTCCAACTGGCACCGCAAGGCTACCGCGGCTATATCGAAGGTCGTCCCGTCCGACCATTGAATAGCTAGTAATCAAAAACGGAGCATCGTGCGATGCTCCGTTACTCTAATTTGTCATTACTTTGTTGACGAAAGCGGGCAATAACCCCCCTTGTTTGAAGTAAACCAACTCCGCTTCTGTTTCAATGCAAACGCGTGCCTTGAAGCAGGTAACCTGGTTGTCCTTGATGGCGCGTAAGGTAACAATCTTGCCAATCTGTAGCGGTTCGAGTGATTCGATAGTGAAGATCTCGAGCCCGGTCAGGTTGAGTGAAGCTGCGTTTTCACTGTTCTGGAAGGTGAGCGGTAGAATCCCCATCCCCACCAGGTTTGAACGGTGGATGCGTTCGAAGGATTCGGCCAGCACCGCCCTGACACCCAACAGCAGCGGACCCTTGGCGGCCCAGTCGCGGCTGGAACCGGTACCGTATTCCTTGCCAGCGATGAGTAGCAGTGGGACGTTCTCAGATTGATATTTCATTGCCGCGTCAAACAGGCTCATCTGTTCGCCACCGGGCAGGTGGAGCGCCTTGCTGCCTTCCACGCCAGGGAGCATTTTGTTCTTCAAGCGGGGGTTTGCCAGGGTGCCTCGCATCAATATGTTGAAATTACCACGCCGCGATCCATACGAGTTAAACTCGGAGACGGGCACGTTGAGACCGCGAAGGTAGCTACCCGCGGCGCTCTCCGCCGGGATATCGCCTGCCGGGGAGATGTGATCGGTGGTAACCGAGTCACCCAGAACCGCCAGTACGCGCATCGGGATTTTTGAAAGTGGAGAGGCGGCATTCAAATCTTCAATGAACGGCGGTTCTTGAATATAGGTCGAATCGGTCTTCCAATGGAACAACGGAGAAGAGTCAACCTCGATTTTCTGCCAGTGCTCATCGCCTTTGAAGATTTCAGCGTAATTGCGTTGGAACAGGTCGGTGGTGACGCAGTTTGCGATCACTCGGTTGATCTCTTCGGCTGAAGGCCATAGGTCGCGGAGCAACACCGGTTTACCACCTGGATCCGTTTGCAGGGCGTCTTTCTCCAGATCGATCTTCACGGTCCCGGCCAGGGCGTAAGCCAGCACGAGCGCGGGTGAGGCCAGGTAGTTTGCCTGTACCAGCGGATGGACGCGGCCTTCGAAGTTACGGTTGCCGGAGATAACAGCGGCCACCGCGAGTTTGTCTTCTCTGATCGCTTTCTCGACCGGTTCAGCCAATGGACCGCTGTTACCGATACAGGTGGCGCAGCCATATCCAGCTACTGCGAAACCGAGGGCCGCCAGCGGTTCGAGCAGGCCGGCTTTTTCAAGGTAAGTGGTCACCACACGGGAACCGGGAGTGAGGCTGGTCTTGACGGCAGGACTGACGCTCAAACCACGCCTGACAGCATTGCGTGCCAGCAAGCCGGCAGCGATCATGCCAAAGGGGTTGGAGGTGTTGGTACACGAGGTGATGGCGGCAATGACCACCGAACCATGGTCGAGCGTGAACTCTTCGCCATTCACGTTAATCGTTCCCCGGGAGAGGGCTGAACTCTCAACGATCCCCAACCCGCCGTCAGTTTTTGGGCGTGAAAGGTAGCTGCTGAAGTTGGAACCCACTTGAGAGAGCGGAATCCTATCCTGCGGGCGGCGCGGACCTGCCAGACTGGGTTCGATGCTGCCCAGGTCCAGTTCAATCGTTTTGCTGAAGCGCGGGTCGGGAGTGGAGGAGGTGTGGAAGAGCCCTTGTTCGTTGAAATAAGCTTCCACCAGCTCGACCTGCTCCTCCGAGCGACCGCTGGAGTGGAGGTAATCCAGGGTCAGGCGGTCCACCGGGAAGTAGGCCGTGGTCGAGCCGTTTTCGGGACTCATGTTGGCGATCATGGCGCGGTCGGGCAACGTCAGTGACTCGAGACCGGGACCGAAATACTCAATGAATTTGTTGACCACACCCACCTGCCGTAACAACTGGGTGATGGTCAGCGTCAGATCGGTGGGGGTGACGCCTTCGCGCAGGTGCCCGGTCAGGTGGATGCCAATCACGTCAGGGAGGACAAGATCGAGCGGTTCGCCAAGCATGGCAGCGGTGGCTTCGATGCCGCCCACGCCCCACCCCAACACGCCAAGGCCGTTGATCATGGTAGTGTGAGAGTCGGAGCCAACCAGACTGTCTGGGAAAGCCAGGAGTTCGCCATTTTCCTCACGGGTGAGCACCACCCCGGCCAGGTATTCCAGGTTCACCTGGTGTACAATGCCCGAGGAGGGCGGAACGATGCGCAGGTTCTTGAAGGCTTGCTGCCCCCAGCGCAGGAACTCGTAGCGTTCACGGTTGCGTTTGTATTCCATTTCCACGTTGAAAAACATCGAATCGCGCATCCCGGTTACGTCCATTTGCAGCGAGTGGTCGATCACCAGGTCCACCGGCACCACCGGGTTGATGCGAGTAGGGTCGCCACCCCGTCTGGATACTACCGAACGCATGGCAGCCAGGTCGACGATCACTGGAACGCCGGTGAAATCTTGCAGCAACACGCGCCCTGGATAGAAAGGTATAGCCCTGCGGTTGCTCTCCACCGGCAGCCACCTGGCCAGCGCTTCGATGTCCGCGCTAGAGACGTTAACTCCGTCGAACTTGCGCAGCGCGTTCTCTAGCAGGATGCGGATGGAGAATGGAAGACGATCCAGGGTTATGTTAAGCGCCTGGGCAAGCTTTTTCAGGCTGTAGTATGTATAGGTGCGGTTGCCGCATTGCAGGGTGCTTTTGGTTTCTTTTATGTTTTTCATCATGACGTCCTTTTTTTTCATCACGCTGAGCCGCGGAGGCCGCAGAGAAAACCTTTTTAAAAATTTGGCTTCATTAGTCAAAATTAGAATAATTAGCGGTTAATGTTTTTGATCAAGGCGTCACCAAACTGCGAAGTGCTTAACAGCGTCGATTCGGGCATGAGCGCATGCAGATCGGCTGTGACGGTTTTTGCAGCCAGCACGGCTTCAATACTGCGAGTGAGAAGCGCGGCGGCTTCGCTCCAACCGATATGGTCAAGCATCATCGCAGCGGAAAGCAGCAACGAACACGGATTAGCTTTGTCCAGACCGGCGAGGGTAGGGGCGGTACCATGCGTGGCCTCGAAAATGGCCATGCCGGTGCCGTAGTTGATGTTGCCTCCCGGCGCGATGCCCAACCCGCCTACCTGTGCTGAAAGCGCGTCGGAGAGATAGTCACCGTTAAGGTTCGGAGTAGCCAGTACGTCCAGAGTTTCGGGGCGTGTGAGCGCGGTCTCGAAGGCAGCGTCGGCGATGATATCTTTGATTAATAATTTGCCCTCGGCAAGAGCGGTTTGCAGGACCGTATTGGCCGCGGGCTCACCTTTGTCCTTTTTGATCGTTTCCCATTCGCGCATGGTGAAGACGCGGTCGGCAAACTCGGACTGAGCCAGGTCGTAGCCCCAATTACGGAAGGCACCCTCAGTGTACTTCATGATGTTGCCCTTGTGCACCAGGGTGACGCTCTTGCGCTGATGATCAAGCGCATAGTGGATAGCAGCGCGCACCAGGCGGGTTGTGCCCTCCTGCGAGATCGGTTTGATGCCAAAACCGGAACTACCCGGGAAGCGTAGGCGGTTGTATTGATCGGGGAATTGTTCTTTGAGCATGGTAAGAAAACGGACGTTTTCCTGTGTACCGGCGGCGAATTCGATACCGGTGTAGAGGTCTTCAGTGTTCTCACGGAAAATGACCATGTCCACCCGCTCGGGGTGCAGCACAGGCGAGGGGGTACCCCGCAGCCAGCGCACCGGACGCAAACAGACGAAAAGGTCTAGTTCCTGGCGCAGCGCTACGTTGAGTGAGCGGATGCCCTCCCCAACCGGCGTGGTGAGTGGCCCCTTGATGCCGACCTTGTATTCCTTGAATGCGTCGAGGGTTGCCTGCGGCAGCCAGGTGTTGAGCTGCGCCTGGGCTTTGCCACCGGCGAGCACTTCGAGCCAGTCGATGGCGCGCCCGCCACGGTAGGCGCTAGCCACGGCGGCGTCGATCACGTGTCGTGCCGCGCGCCAGATATCAGGACCGGAACCGTCGCCTTCAATGAAAGGGATGGTTGGGTGGTCGGGGGTGAAAAGCTTTCCATTCGAGAGCGTGATCTTTTCCATGAATAATTTCCTGCTTGACAAGAGAATTAATCTGCATATAATTTTAGCATATATTTGGGACGCTGTCCTAAATAATAGGACATTTCTGATGGAAGACGATAAACCGAAAACGATGCAACGCATGATCGCCATCCTTGATTGCTTTTCTGGCGATCAACCTGAATTGGGCGTGCGTGAAATTGCCCGGCAGATTGGATTCTCGCGGAGCACCACCGGGCGCCTATTGCAAGCCATGAAAGACCTCAACCTGCTTCAGCAGAACCCCAACACTCTGGCTTATTCGCTGGGTGGCAAGGTACTGGCCTGGGCGGGCATTTACCTTTCACACCTTGACGTGCGTGACGTGGCCTTGCCGGCCATTCGCGAATTGCACGAGCTCAGCCACGAAACCGTCAGCCTGTATGTACTTGAAGGTAACGAGCGGGTCTGCGTGGAACGATTAGAGAGTACCCAAAACGTACGCGTGGTAGCCCGGGTGGGTCGCCGCATTCCCCTCTATGCCGGGTCGGCTGGTAAGGTATTCCTGGCGTACCTGCCTCTGGAACGTTGTAAGGCTATCCTGCGCGAGACTCCACCCCAGGCAATTACCGAGTTCACCATCACCGACCGCAAGAAATTAATGGACGAATTGGAGAAAATCCGCCAGCAGGGTTACGCCACCAGCTACGGTGAGTGGGTAGCTGACGCTGCAGGGGTGTCGGCACCGGTGTTGGGTTCGCGCGGTGAGATCATAGCGGTGGTCACTATCTCTGGACCGATAGCGCGCTTCACGCCCGAAGTGATGGAAGCACGCACCAAAGATATCCTGCGATTGGCAGCTTCGATCTCTCATGAAATGGGCTATTCCGGCAAGGATTCTGTATTCTAAAGCTGTCAAGAAGTAAGTTGATTAAGGCGGTTCGACATGGCAAAAACAACGAAGTTTGACTCGGTCCTCAAAGAACACATGGCAGACAAGATTCCAGCCTGGAACAAGCGTATCAGCAAGCTGATCCGCGACTATGGCAGCCGTAAGGTAGCTGACGTGACTGTGGAGCAGCTCTATGGCGGCATCCGCAACGTCCCCATCCAGGTGAGCGATATTTCTTTTGTCGACCCGCAGACGGGCATCCGGCTGCGTGGCTACAACATCGCCGAACTGCTCAACCTGCTACCCAAGGCGAAGAACTCCGAATATCCCCTGATTGGTGGGTTGTACTTCCTGCTGATGACCGACGAGTTCCCCTCCGAGGAAGAAGCCTTGCAGGTGGAAGACGAATGGCGCGGCCGGTCCAAACTGCCCGATTACACCATCGATATCCTCAACCACCTACCTGCCACGACCCACCCGATGACCATGTTCTCGATGGCTATCCTTTCGATGCACAATGAATCCGTCTTTTCACCGCGCTACATCGATGGCATGAAGAAATCGGAATACTGGGATTCATACCTCGAAGATTCGCTCAACCTCACAGCTAAACTCCCTGCCCTGGCGGCTTATATCTACAACCTCAAGTACCGCGAGGGGAAACAGATCGAGCCTGACCCCAAACTGGACTGGGCAGCCAACTTTGCCCACATGATCGGCAAGGGCAGCAACAAGGAATACGTCGAACTGTCGCGTCTGTTCTTCTTCCTGCACGCGGACCACGAGGGAGGCAACGTCAGCGCGCATACCTCCTATATCGTTGCCTCGGCGCTGGCTGATGTCTATTACGCCGTCTCAGCCGGCATGGATGGTCTGGCGGGTCCGCTGCACGGTCTGGCCAATGAAGATTGCCTGCGCTGGCTGTTGAAGATGCGTGAAAGCTTCCCCGCCATGCCCGACGCCGCCCAGGTGGAGAAGTATTCAGAAGACTGGCTGGCCTCTGGCAAGGTCATCCCCGGCTACGGACACGCCGTGCTGCGGGTCACCGATCCGCGCTTTACCGCGCAGCTCAAGTTCGGCGCCAAATACATGCCCGATGATGAGTTGTACAGGTTGGCCAACCTGGTGTACCAGACCGTGCCCGGTGTGCTGACCCGGCAGGCTAAGGTCAAGAGTCCGTGGCCCAACGTGGACGCCATCACCGGCACGCTGCAGTACCATTATGGCATTACCCAGATGGATTTCTACACCCTGCTGTTTGGCGTCAGCCGCTGTTTGGGGCTCACCACCCACGCGGTGTGGTGCCGCGCCCTCGGCCGCCCCATCGAGCGCCCCAAGTCATTGACGACGAGGATATTGGAAGAATTGATCTCAGAAGAAAAATAGCCCGAAAGGGCTATTTTTGAATCTAACAGGTTTAATTTATAAAATCCTTGAGTGATTTTCGAGAGGATGAATGGCCCCTACCGTTATTTTTTAGGGGGCATTTCATTTAGTTTTTCCCCTTCATCATCGCCCGATATGCCTTGCGGTTCTTCTCCTCCGGGTCGGACTCGATGAGCTGCTTCGCCTCCTCCATCAACCCCTCGTCATGCTTCAATTCGGCCAGGGTGAAGAGAGATTGCAGCGAGTCCTGTCTGAGTAAATTTGCGTGCTTCTCCTCGCCACATTCTAAAAAGCGCTGCTTGAGGTGGGCTTCCACCGCGGCGCTCGTCTCGGGCAGGAACCAGGCGATCTTCCACACTTCTTGCAGGGTCTGTCGCGAGGTGATGAACTTTTCGTCCTTTGTGTGTGCCAGAATCTGCGGCAGTAACGCGATCAAACGTTTTTCGTTGTCGCTGCGCGCGAGGTTGCAGAACAGGCGTAACGCGATCGAGCGCTGATACGAATTGTCGCTGGCCAGCATCTCGAACAGTTGGTCCCAAACCTCGTAAACCCAGTCCACCTTTTGCTCGGTCAGGGCATAGGCCTGCTGAAAGGCCGGGTAGCGGATTTCGTCTTCGCTGGAACGTAGATTCTTGAAGATTGCTTCGATGTCTTGTTTCATTTTTTCTCCTGGATGGCTTTAAGAACTTTCTCGGGGGTGTAGGGCAGATCGCGCAGCCAGAAACCGGTTGCGTTATGAATGGCCGAGGCCACGGCCGGGGCGACGCCGTCGATTGCCAGCTCGCCGATCGACTTGGCCCCGTACGGTCCGCTCGGTTCGTGGGTCTGCACCAGCATCACGTCCATGGTTGGCATATCCTTGTAGCGCGGCAGCTTGTACTTTCCCATTGTGCCGTTCGTCAGGCGCCCTTCGCTGTCGAAGAGCATTTCCTCAGTGAGGGCAAAGCCCATGGCCTGGGCCATGCCGCCTTCCACCTGTCCGGCAGCGGTGATGGGATTGATGACGGTGCCGCAGTCGACCACCATGAGCAGGCGCTCCACCTTGACCTTGCCGGTCGCTGTATCCACGCTCACCTCGGCGATCTGGGCGGCGGTGGGCGGTGGGCTGAGCGGGCTCATGTTCGAGGCCGAGGCCTGGATCTGGTGCTGGTTGAGCACGTGCAGGCTGCTCAGCGCCACTTCTTCGAGCGTGAGCGAACGCCCGTCCGGGGCGAGCACTTTGCGGTCGCGCAGCGTCCGGCTGGATGGATCCTCGACCCCAAGCATCAGGGCGGCGTGCTCACGGATCTGGCGCGCCACGTCTTTCGCTGCCTTGAGCACCGCCCCGCCGCTCACATAAGTGGTGCTGCTGGCGTAGGCACCCTTGTCGAAGGGGGTGAAGTCGGTGTCGCCCGAGGTGACGATCAGGTCGTCGATCGGGATGCCCAGTTGCTCGGCGGCGATCTGCGCCAGGATGGTATCCGCGCCGGAGCCGCTGTCGGTGGCGCCGACCAGCAGGTTGAAGGAGCCGTCGTCGTTCATTTTGATCGAAGCCGAGCCCATGTCCATGTTGCCGATGCCGGAGCCATGCAGCACCACGGCCATGCCAATGCCCTTGCGGATGCCGCCGCTTTGAGTGGCGTATTCACTGCGCTTCTTCTCATATTCGCTGGCTTTGAGCGCGAGCGCCAGGCACTCGTCCATACCGCTGCTGAGCAGGGTCTGCGGGGTGCCTTCACGCCCCTCGCCCATGACCACTGCCAGGTGCAGGTCATCGCCCTCGCGCACCCAGTTATTGCGCTTGAACTCCGCTTCTTCCACGCCCAGCTTCTCCGCCACTTCAGCCATGACGACTTCCATGCCGTAAAGGCACTGCATGGCACCGTATCCCCTGAACGCGCCGGAGACGGGCAGGTTGGTGTAAACAATATCCCCAACGTAATGCACGTTGGGCGGGTTGTAGAGGGATAGCCCTTTGTAGGCACCGGCGATGTTGGTGGTGGCGCCGTGGGTGCCGTAGGCGCCGGTGTCTGAGATCATGTGCAGCTCGACCGCGCTGACCTTGCCGCCCTTGACGCCGACCTTGAAGCGCATAATCTCCGGGTGGCGGGTGCGTGTGCTGCTGAACTCCTGGTCGCGGGTCAATTCCATACGCACCGGTTTGCCGGTGGCGATGGTGAGGTGAGCGCACAAATCCTCGATGACCATTTCCTGTTTGTTGCCGAAGCCGCCGCCGATGCGCGGTTTGAAAACGCGGATGCGCTTGACCGGCAGTCTGATCAGCGGGGCGATGAGCCGGCGCACGTGATAAGGCACCTGGGTACTGGTACGGATGTTGAGGCGCTGGTTCTCGTCCCACCAGGTGATGCAGACGTGCGGTTCCAGGTGGGCGTGCTGCACGCGATGGGTGCGGTATTCGCCGGTATGGATGAAATCGGCCTCGGCGAAGGCTTTCTCCGCGTCGCCGATGGACACGTCGAAGTGGGCGGCGATGTTGTGCTCGCGGTCGTAGATCTCTGTTGTGTCTGGCTCGTCGTGAATTACCGGAGCGCCGGGCTGCATGGCGGCGAGCGGATCGAGTGCCGCGGGTAGGATCTCGTATTCAACGTCGATCAGTTCAAGGGCTTGATTGGCCAGTTCGAGGGTATCGGCTGCGACCACAGCCACGCGGTCACCCACGTGGCGCACCTTGTTGTCCAGGCTGACCTGGTCAAAGGGCGGTGGCTGGGGGTAACTTTGCCCGCCGGAGACGTACTTGACGCGCGGAAGGTCGCTGCATGTCAACACAGCGCGCACCCCGGGCAAGGCGCGAGCGCGGCTGGCGTCGATGCGCTTGATGCGCGCATGAGCGTGTGGACTGGTGAGTAACGCGGCGTAGAGCATGCCTTCCATGTGGATGTCGTCGGTATAGACCGGCTTGCCGCGGACCAGCTTCTCCGCGTCCAGCTTGACTTCGGGGCTACCGATGACGCTGGTCTTCGGCTGGTCTTTGGGGCTGAAAACGATCGGCGGCAGCGGCTGGCGGGAACCGTCACGCCGGTAATAGGCTTCAGGGAATTCAAATGAATCGAGATCTTCCGGAAGCAGCAGATTCAATGGTGCCACCGGTGGCAGGGGCTCACCGCGCATCTCGGCAGCGGCACGGCGGATGGCGTCCACGGGGTGGACGTAGCCGGTGCAGCGGCAAAGCACCCCATTCATGCCGCCGCGGATTTCGTCATCGCTGGGGTTCGGATTGTTGTCGAGCAAGGCCTTGGCAGTCATCAAATGACCGGGCGTGCAGTAGCCGCACTGGGCGGCACCGGCTTCCATGAACGCCTTTTGCAGCGGATGGAGTGAGCCATCCGCGGTGATGCCCTCGAGGGTGGTAATCTCTTTGCCGACGACGTTAACCGCCTTATACAGGCAGGAGTGCACCGCCTTACCGTCGAGCAGCACGGTGCAGGTGCCGCAGGTGCCATCCTCGCAGCCGTGCTTGACGCTGAAGTACGACAATTTACGCAGTACATCGCGCAGCTTGTCGTCAGGCGAGACGGTGACGGTGCGGGTCTCGCGGTTGATATTGAGGACGATCTCGACGGTCGAAGGATCCATTCAGCCATCCATGAATCGTAGATTATATGAAAAGTACCGGGAGGCCGCGAACGGGTCCCGGTACATTCATTATACAATTCTTCCACCGGATGTTGCCAGCGGTGGGCAGGTGTCGTTCTATCGAGTTACGGAGTGGCCGTGGCTTCAACCGGTGCTTCAGTGGCTGCCGGGGGTTCGGTGGGGGCGGCGGTGGGCGGAATGATCGTCGGAGCGGTGGCCACGAGGTCGTCGGCAAGATACTGCCAGGCGATATCCACGTAGTAGACGGCAACGGCGGGGTAAGCGGGCAGGTTGGCAAGGGCCAGATCGAGGTTGTTGATGGTCTCGTTCATTGCGTAAACCTGGTCGGCGGGAGTGTTGGGTTGTATCGAATAAAGCAGGTTACGCGCGGTGAAGACATCGGCACGGGCCAGGCCGTTATTATCCTGTGAAAGATACAGGCGGGCGCGCGAGAGATAATGCAGCGCGCGCGACAGGTCGAGTTCGTAAGCTACCTTCCCGTCCAGGGCGGCGCTGGCCGCGTTGAGGTCGTCGATCGATTTGGTCAGGCTGGCAATGCTGGCGTCCACGGCATCGGCGCGCGCCTCCAGGGTGGCCACGCGGTTGGTCAGAACAGCCAATTGCGTGCTGAGGCGGGAGGTGTCGGCTGATTGAGCGGCGGCCACCTCGTTCAGGCGGGCGGTGTTGGTCTCCACCGGCTTGAGAAAAGTATTGTAGATATACGGCACGCCGAATTTGACGGCGGCAAAGGCGGCGGCAAGGATTAAAAGAATCACGATCACCCAGCGTCCCACCTTGACCCAGGGTTTGGTCTCGCGGCGATCTTCTTCGGCTTCATCCGCCTCGAGCGCTTTAATGGCGTCTTCCATCTTCTCCTGCTTTTGCTGCAGGAATACGGTCTGCAGGGAAGCAAAGAGCTTGCTGTTCATGCCCTTGATCTTGAGGCAATCTTCATTGGTCGCGAAGGGGCGGGCAGCGATCAGGCGGCTGGGAAGGGTCTTTGGCATTCCCTCAAAGTTTAGCAGGGTTTCTTCATCGGCACTGTTCAAAAAATCCAAAAAATCGGTCATCCTGAGTTCCTCTCAATCTAACGGGCGGATTTCATATCAACAAACCTATTATACAGATGTAATCCGGCAATTCTATTCCTTCAGGGCATACTCCACCGCGGCTTCGGCGTGCAGCAGGGTGGTGTCGAAGAGCGGCACGGAACAATCTGTCTGTTTGACCAGCAGACCGATCTCAGTGCAGCCGAGGATGATGCCCTGTGCGCCGCGGGCGGCCAGTTCGTTGATAATACGCACGTATTCAGCCTTTGACTCCGGCAAGAATTTGCCTATGCCCAGTTCCTCGTAAATGACGCGGTTGATGATGGCGCGGTCGGTGGCTTCGGGGACGATCACCTCGAGCCCGTATTTATCGGTCAGACGGCGCTTGTAGAAATCCTCCTCCATGGTGAAGCGCGTTCCGAGCAGGCCGATCTTGGTCAGACCCTGTGCGTGGATGCTTTCCGTGGCGGCGTCGGCAATGTGCAGCAACGGAATGTGAATACTTGCCGAGACCGCGTCAGCCATCTTGTGCATGGTGTTGGTGCAGATGACGATAAAGTCGGCGCCGCCGGTTTCGAGGGTCCGTGCAGCATCGATCATGGCGCGGGTAGCCTCGTCCCAACGCCCCTTGGTCTGCAGTTCCTCGATCTCCGCGAAGTCGACCGAGAGCATCAGGCACTTGGCAGAGTGCACCCCGCCTAATCGTTGGTTAACGCGTTCGTTGATGATGCGGTAATACTCCAGGGTCGATTCCCAGGTCATTCCGCCAAGCAGGCCGATCGTTTTCATGTTCACCTCTTTTTTGATAAACTCCAATGCTTTATTCTATGCTAAAATCGGTGAAATTATTTAATCAGGTTAATTATGGCGAAGTCAAGTGTACGAATCGTGGTCAAGATCGGCACCTCCACCCTCACCGGCGGGGGAAAACAACTGGCAGCACCGCGCCTGGTGAACATCGCGCGACAAATGGCGCAACTGCACAACGAAAAAATGCAGTTGATCCTGGTCTCTTCCGGAGCCATCGCCGCCGGTCGGGCTGAACTGGGCTTCCCGAACCTGACGGGCGTGCTCTCGGCAAAGCAAATGCTGGCTGCCGTGGGTCAACCGCGCTTGATGGCAATGTACGAGCAATTTTTTGCCATTTACGGTGTGCGTGTGGCGCAGGTGCTGCTCACCCGGGCTGACCTGGCTGACCGCCACGGCTACCTGAACGCGCGCAACACCCTCGACGCCCTGCTCGGGCAGGGCATCATCCCCATCATCAACGAAAACGACACCGTTGCCACCGACGAGATCCGCTTCGGCGACAACGACAACCTCTCAGCGCAGGTGGCCAACCTGGTCGAGGCCGACCGGCTCATCCTGCTCACCGACCAGGACGGGCTCTACACTGGGGATCCGCGTTCCAATCCCGAAGCCCGTCTTGTTGAGGAAATTGGTCCGGCTGCCATCGCGCCGGAAGTGTGGCAATCAGTCAGTGGTTCGAGTGGCTCGCTCGGCACCGGTGGTATGATCACCAAGTTGCAGGCAGCCGACCTGGCCCGCCATGGCGGAACGGACGTGGTCATTGCCAATGGCGCCTGCGAGGACGTGATCCTGCGCCTGGCGCACGGTGAGAAGCTGGGGACGCATCTTGTGGCGACAGCGAACAAACTGGAAAGCCGCAAACGCCGCATCCTTTCAGGCAGCCGCACCAAGGCTGAGATCGTCATCGACGCGGGCGCTGTGCAAGCGCTGGCGCACGGCGGTTCGCTGCTGCCGGCTGGGATGGTGCGTCTCAATGGTCTGTTCGAGCGCGGCGACGCGGTGCGTGTGGTTTCCACGGAGAATACTGCCATCGCCATCGGTCTCACTAACTACTCTGCGGCTGACCTGCTTAAACTGTGCGGGCAACAATCCGCCGAGATTGAATCGATATTGGGGTACACGTTTGGCGAAGAAGTGATCCACCGCGATCACATGGTGCTGTTGTAGAAAGACGGATATGAATGAGATGTCGAAGATAGGAGCTATCTGCGGAAAAGCTCGCGCAGCCTCAAGGGTACTGGCACACGTTTCAACAGTTGAGAAGAACTGGGCGCTCGCGCGGATGGCTGACCAACTCGAATCTGAGGAAAGCGCCATTCTATCTGCCAATGCCGCCGACGTTGAAGCCGCGCGGGCAACCGGATTGAGCGAAGCGCTGATCGACCGCCTGATGCTCAATGAGAAGCGCCTGGCGGGGGTGATTGCCGACCTGCGTAGCGTGTGCGACCTGCCCGACCCGGTAGGTCAATTATTGGAAGAAAAAACTCTGCCCAATGGCTTGCAGTTGAGCAAACGGTGTGTGCCGCTGGGGGTGCTGGCAGTCATCTATGAGTCGCGCCCCAACGTCACCGTGGACGTGGCTTCGCTGGCGCTCAAATCGGGCAACGCCGTCATCCTGCGCGGCGGCAGCGAGACCATCCACTCCAACCGCGCCTTGGCAGCCGCTATCCGCCGTGGCCTGGAGGGAACAGCCGTCCCGGCGGACGCCATCCAGTTGATAGAAGACACCGACCGCGCCTTGGTGCTCGAGTTGCTTCAGCAGGACCGCGCAATCGACATGGTCATCCCACGCGGAGGCGCCGGACTGCACGAATTCTGCCGCCAGAACAGCCGCATCCCGGTTATCACCGGAGGTATCGGTATTTGCCACCTCTTCGTGGATGAGAGCGCCGACCTGGAACGATCCATTGAGGTGATCCGCAACGCTAAGATCCAGCGGCCTTCAGTGTGCAACGCGCTCGACACCGCTCTGGTGCACAGCAATGTGGCCGCCGAGTTCCTGCCGCGCCTGGTGAACCGCCTGGCCGCGGATGGCGTAAGCTTCCGCGCCGACGAACGCGCGTTCGCCTTGCTCAAAGAACGGTATTCAAATTGTATTCTCCCAGCGGGAGAGATGGATTTCGATACAGAGTGGTTGTCGCTGGTACTCGGACTCAAGGTGGTGGATTCGCTCGATGAAGCCATCGCCCACATTGCCGCCCACTCCACTGCGCACTCCGACGGCATTCTCACCGAAGACGCTACCAACGCCGAATGTTTTTTGGAACAGGTGGATTCAGCAGCGGTTTACGTCAACGCCTCAACGCGCTTCACTGATGGTTCACAGTTTGGCATGGGCGCCGAGATCGCCATCTCCACGCAGCGCTTACACGCGCGTGGGCCGATGGGTCTTGAGGAATTGACCACGTATAAATGGATCGTCCGGGGGGATTACCAGGTGCGCCCTTAGCTAGAGGCGGCGCATTTCCGTCAGGCGCGTGATCACCACGCCGATGATGATGAAGAAACCGCCCACGAACTGGATCGGCGTCAACTGCTCACCGAAAGCGAAGTAAGCGATAACCGTGGTGAAAAAGGGTTCCAGGGTGGCGATCAGGTTGACCACGCTCGAAGGCAGGTACGACAGACTCACCATATACGTGCCGAAGCCAAGCAGGGTGGGTACCGCAGCCAGCACGATCAGCACGCCCCAACCCAGCCAGTCCATGCCGGGCCAGATGAGCAGGTTCGCCGTCCCGGCAGCGCCAGGGATCTTGACGCCGGGGATCAGGTTGAAGGCCAGCAGGAAGACCGCGTCGAACACAAAGATATAGAAGAGGGTGGTCCAGGGGTTCAGACCTCGCTGTGAGGCCGAACGCCCCATCAGGCTATAGACGGCGTAGCACAACCCGGCCAGGATGCCGGTGGCGATGCCGAGGAAATTACTGTTCCAGCTTTCGGGCTTGTAGGCAGCCGAGACGAGCACGCAGCCGGCAAGGCTGAGCACCACGGCAAGCAGCTTGCCGGCTCCGAGCGATTCCTTGAGGAAGATCCATGCCAATAGGGCGGTGAAGGCTGCTGAGCAGTAGACCATCACCGTAGCCGACGCGGCGCCGTTGACTGCCACGGAAAGCGTCCAGGTGGAGTTGAACACGGCCAGCACAAAACCATAGATGATGATATACGGCAAATCCTTGCGCGGCAGCTTGAGCAGATCGCGCGAACGCAGCGCCAGGATGATGCCCAGGGTGACGGAGACGATCAGCGCGCGCCAGAACGCCAGTATCAGCGCGGGGAGCTGGTAATGGGTGGTGAGGTAACGGATGAGGATACCGGTTAGCGATAGGATGAATGCACTGCTGACAGCGATGAGGTATCCGCGATTGGCGCGTTCTTTTGAGGGTGTGCTGACGGTCATGAAGGAAGCCTGTAAGGATCAGGGATATGCAACGCCCCTAATTCTACCCGTAATTCCAGCGATTTCACTTGTTGTTACTTTTTTGTGACATTCTTCTGGTGAGCCAAAGCGCCAGCCCGCCAAAGACGATCAACCCCGCGTAACTGCAGGTAAGATCCAGCAGATCGGAATGGCGGCCTAAGAAGCGTTGCGAGAATTCCTCAATCGCGAGGGCGATGGCAAGCAGCCCCAGACCGGGGAGCTGTCCCCTTTTTGGTAATGCCAGCGTGAGGACGAACGCCAGCGTGCCCATGAGCAAAAAATGGCCGATCTTGTCACCGTTGGGATAGTTGTACAAAGCAGTGATAAAAAGTGGCAACCCAGGTCTGTCTGCGGAGAGGATGATCCAGACAACAAAGGCCAGCATCAGCAGCGCCAGCGCGATCAGGAGTGTTCTACGGAGCGATGGCTTCATTTCCGGTCGTCCACTTGGAGCGCGTGTACCCTTCGGGGTGCTTGATGATCTGCCAGTCATGTTTTTTCGCGTGGACGCTCATCAACGGGTCGGGGGTGACGGCCACCGGATGCCCCACCAGTTCGAGCAGGGGGATGTCGTTGTGCGAATCCGAGTAGGCATAACTTTGCTCAAAGGAGACGTTTAGATCCCGCACGAATTGTTGAAGCTTTCGCACCTTGCCTTCGCGGAAGGCAGGTTCGCCGACGATCTCGCCGGTGGGTTTGCCATCGACCATGACCACAGTGGTGCAGACCAGGTCGGTGAAGCCCAGCATTTTGGCGATGCTTTCCGCCAGGTAGCTGTTGGAGGCCGTGGCCAGCACGGTGCGGTGACCGGCGCGGCGGTGGCTTTCCACCACGTCCATCATCCAGGGGCGGATGTGCGGCCGCAGCAGCGGCAAATAATCTTTGAGCAGCATGTCGCAGGTGGCTTTGTTGATCGGCAGCAACGGGCTCAGCAGGGTGCGGTCGAAATCGAAATAATTGAGGTGGCCTTCCACGTAATCCAGGTCGAAACGGTGAATCTTGCGCATGAAGGCATCATCCACAATGCCCAAATCGTGCAAGTAGTCGCTCCAGCGGATCTCGCAATCCGCTTCGATGAGCGTGTAATCGAGGTCAAAAACAGCCAGTACTTGAGACACAATATCCTTTCAGCGGTGAAGCAATTCTTTCATGGTATGGAGTAGATGGTCGATCTGGTGCGGCGTGTGGGTGGCAAAAAGGGCGATGCGCAGCGCGCCGCCGGGCGGGGTGCTGGGGTAATTGGTGATGTATTCCACCGCGACGCCGTTCTTGAACAGGCCATCGCGCAATTTTATCAGGTTTATGCCGGAGCGAGCGTCAAGGCAGAGGATGGGCGAGGGGCTGTCAGGCAGTTCCCAGCCCAGCGCGGCGAGCCCTGTTCGCGCGTGCTCGATGTTGGCGCGCAATTGCGCCAGCAGTTGCGGCGACTCGCGCAGCACTTCGAGCGCTTTGGCCGAGGCGGCAGCCGCGGGGAGCGGCGGCGGGCTGGAGCCGATGAGGATGCGCGAATTCTGCTCGATGCGGTTAAGCCTGACACGGCTACCTCCAAGGAAGCCACCGAAACCGCCCATCGCCTTGTTGAAGGTGCCGACCGCCTGGCAATCCGGATCGTTTATGCTGAAGTGTTCCAGCGTGCCACGTCCGCCTGCACCGAGCACGCCAACCGCGTGGGCGTCGTCGACGATCAATTCACCGTGCAGCGGACGCAGCAGCGCAAGGTAATCGGGCAAAGGCGCGATCTCCCCCGAGATGGGGAAGAGCCCGTCGGTAAGCACGATGGGGCGCTCGCCGGGATGGAGTTCCTCACGCAGGGCTTTGCCGAGCGCGTTGGGGTCAAGATGGCGGAAGGGCGTCTGCGGACAGTTGCTCAACGCGGCCGCGTCCCACAGGCTGAAGTGCGCCGCGTCATCGAGGAAGAAGTGATCCCCGGCGTGTAAATTGGCCTGGACCAGGATGGAGGAGCCCATGTAGCCGCTGGCGTAGTAAAGGATGCGCTCGCAATCGAAGAAGGCGCAGGCCTGGGTCTCGAGCTCCGAATAGACCGGGTGTTCGCCGTAACCGCCGCGCGAGGTGGCGGTGGAAAGGCCATAACGTGCCAGCGCATCTGCCGCGGCAGCGGTCACGCGCGGCTCGCCCTGCAGGCCGAGATAGCCGCAGCCGCAGAAATAGTCGTATCGCTGCCCGCCGATCACGGTCACCGCGCCGGCCGGGCTTTCCATTTGCAAAGTCATGGGGTTATTGTACTTTGGAAAGTGGCCGACGCCACTTACTTTGGGTAGATTCCTGTCATGCTTTTAGATGTGCCTGATGGTCTAATTGCACTCCTTCGTTACTTTCTTCTTGATCTTGAGGCACTCGTTGAGGTGGATGTACGCGTGACGCATGGGTGGCATCATGAGCAACCCAGCAACCGTGAGGCTACCCCAGTACTCCACCACGCCGGGGGCGTTGAGCGAGATGGCGCCTTCGTCGATTCCACGCTGCAGACGCTCGGGCGGAGTCTTGCGCAGCATATCTTCTGCTGTGAGCGCGCTGACGATCTCGCGCGTGCGCAAACCGACCGCAGAACGATACGCGCGCAGATCTTCAAACGCCACGGACTTGCTGAGCGCGAGCACGTTTTCGGGGGTGATCATGTTGCCGGTGTCGTCGAAGGGGGCGTGCAGTCGCTGCTTCCAGTTGTCGTGGCTGTAGACCTGGTCGGTGCCGGCCACCAGCAGGTTCATGGTGATGTCTTCGATACGCGCGATGTGCCAGGTGCACCAGGCAGTGGAATGCTCCATGCCGGCGGGGATGTGGCGGAACTGCGCCTCGGTCAGGCCTGCCCAGACTTCTTCCTCCAGGTTCCAGCCGTCCGTGCCGGAGACGGCGCGGTCGTGCAGCGGGGCGTGGAGTTCAAGGAACAGCGCGATGGACAGCTCAAGCTGCACCGGCTTCTTCAGTGCCAGGCGCAGGTCTTTCAGGGTTTTATTCCATTGGGTGCGATTGGGGTCCATCAATTACCTTTTTATCTACTTTACCAACAATATCACCCCATCATACGCGCAGACGGTGACACTGGTAACCACGCTGCCGTCGTTGACAGAGCGGTCCTGCGTACCGTCGATCTTGACATAGGTGCCGCCGAGGTCGATGGTTTGCGGCTGGCTGCTGGCATTGACGATGACCACGCCGCCCTCAAAATCGCGACGGTAGACGGGAAGCCCCGCTTTCTTGAGCGTGATGTCTTTAATCCAGACCGTGCCAGTCTGCTGGCCCAGGCCGAAGATCAACTGAGCAGCGTTGTCAGTGCCACCGGCGATGCCGGTGAGGGTGAACTGCTGCCAGTTGGTGGTGAGGGCAGACTCGTCGAAGTACAGCCACGTCGTCCAGGGATCATGATCCATCTGTAGCCAGGCGGTCAGCGGGCGTTCCACGTCTGCCCGGGCGGAAAAGGTGAGCGTATATTCAACGCCGGTTTCCAGGGGTACGTTGTAAGCGAGCAGCGAGACTTGCCAGTCTTCCCCATTGGCAGCGCCGATGTCAATGCGCGCCGCGCCATCTTCCAATAACAGGTTGGCACTGTTGCCTACCTCTTCGTCGGCCCACAATTCCCATACGTCCTGGCTGGCGGGGTCGGAGAAGTCCGACGTGAAGATGACCGTTGACTCTTCACCGGTCATGGCTGGGTAAGCCGTTCCCAATGGTTGCCCCAAATACCCGCGCCCGGCGCCGGCATTATCGTACTCATCGAACCACATCAGGCAAAGCGAGCCATGTCCGTTGGTGTTCATCTCGTACGAGAAAAAGCCGTCGTTGAGCAGCGCCGTGGTCAGACCAAAACGCATCTTGCGGTAGTCGGGGGTGAAGTTCTTTTTGATGCAGGGATTGTCGTAGCTGCCGTCCGAAGTGGCCTCGGGACCGCCATTGTCTTCATAGGTTTCGATCATGGTCAGGTTGGGCTGCAGGGCGTTCGCCATCCACTCGAAGTAGCTGCCGCTTGCGGCGTTTGGACCGAAGACCAGCCCATACCAGTTCCCAGCGGTCTCGGCGTCTGTGATGTCTCCGGGGAAGCCTTCGAAGTTGTTGCCATTGAGCAGATCGTAATTAGGCGCGCCCCAGTTGACGTAGAGGATCTTGTCAGGGCCGATGAGCTGGCGCAATTCGGTCTCGTATTTCCGTAAACCTTCGTTCCAGGCAGCGTCAAAAGCGGAATAATCGCCGATTAGGGTGTTCGACTGGTCGGGGTCGATGGTCCGCGCGGTGGAATTGCCAATGAGCCAGCTTTCATTCGGGTCGGAGCGGTCGATGAGCAGACCATCCCAGGCGGCGCTGCCGAGCAGAGCAGCGTCTGTGCGGGCGTGATAGCTTATCCAATTCTTAGGGCCAATACCCTCGTCCACGGTAGCCAGCGGCGAAAGTGTGCTCAGGTTGAGCAGCCATGAATGCGGCCAGAACGAAATGTGTGCAGCGATGCGCGTGCCGGCGGGGTGGCCCGACGCTGGGCGTACGTAACCGCGTTGTACAGTCAGGGTGAGGGAGGCGGCGTCCACGGCTGTGACCAAGGCGCTCTCGCCATCGATCAACACCGCGTCGCCAGGGATGAAGAGATCATAGGTATTTATGCCGTCGCTGGCTGTAACCGCGGCCACGTGTAGCGTGGTGCTGATTGCGTCCACCTCCTCGGTGAGGGTGCTGCCCACCTGGGTGAGGAACCACTGCGGCGGGATTTTGAGGATGTCGGCGTTGGCCCAGGGTTCGCTAATATTGTCGGCATCGGGGTCAAAGCTGAGTTCACAGGCGTTGGTGGAGTTAAGTAGCAAAATGTCGGGGTTAAGCTTTTTCAAATCATCAACACTGTCAGAATCCCAGTCTCCGAGGATGATCCAATCATATCGAGCCACATCGACAAGAGATTGCGTCGAAAGATCGGGCCACCACATGCCCAGGCGCGGGTAATCGAGGGTCAGGGCTTTAGAGACCGGAGTGCTCTCTTTGGTCGAGGTAGGTAAAGACAATGACATCGCAGGAGTGGCAACAGTCGCGGGTGCGGTTGGAGTGGCACAGGAGGCGAGTAAAAAACAAGCCCAGAATAAACTGACTGCTGAGACGTGGAACGTTTTCATTTTTACCCCTATTGAGTTTCACTTCATTGGCATGGACTCGCCCTTGTCCAAATAACTTACGGCTTCGAGTAACCGTTTCTCGCGGGTGGCCTGCTGCTTGGCCGAACTGATCCAACCCAGGTAGCGCTTCTGATGAGATGGAGGTAACTTGATGAAGTTGGCCCAGGCGTACGGATGCCGGCGTAGCATCTCGCGTACCTGTTCGAAAGCTTCGGCATCATCCACGCGTTCTAATTCAGCAGGGTTTTTTGTCAGGATTGCTGGATCAATGACGCGCAGACCGGCTTCGGTCATACGACCCTCGGCAATCAGTTTCTGCACTCGTCTCAAATTTGAGGCGGACCATTTTTGGCTGTTGCTGCGCGGGTTGAACTTGCGCGCGTATTGCTCTTCGTCGATCTTCTGGATGATGCTGTCGATCCAGCCGAAACAAAGCGCTTCTTCAACCGTGTCGTCATAGGGCAGGGAGGCTTTGCCACTGTCGCGTTTGTAGTAGACGAACCAAACTTCCTTTTCGACGCTGCCGTGCTCTTCGAGCCAGCGGCGCCATTCAGCCCGGTCGGCGGTGGTGAAGGTGAGGGGCATTTTCATCCGTGGTTGTGGTGAAGCAGTTCCTTATCGGCCTGCTCGATCTCGTTGGCCACAGCCTTGCTGTCGGCCTTGACTTCAGCGGAAACGCCGCTGGTATATCCGATGAACTTGATCAGGTCGCGGGCCTGGCGCAGCAGGTCCTTGATTTGGGCGGTGTACGAAAAGTCGGTCCATCCGGTATCGGGGGGAATGGGATAATCGCGGGCTTGCTGGATGAGCTTGCGCGCACGTTCGATTCGTTCTGCGGCAGTGATCAATTTTGTCATTAAAACCCTCTCGATGGGGATAACGTGGTTAATGAAATTATAAACGAAACGTGAATTTCCAGTCGAAAAGTTATACAATCACATAAACGAAATGTGAGGGAGTATGCCTGCAAATAATGATAACGGGTTGATCACATTGATCTGCGTGGGGGGATTCTTCTTAGTCATTCTCATCCTCCTGCTGCTGGCTATGATTCAGGGGAGAAAACGGAAAACCGCGTTTGGGGCGACTATGACCCAGCTTGGATTTCAGGCGCAACCCCAGGCTGATGCCGAATTCCTTGGGCATCTCCAAAGGCTATTCGCGCCCTCCCAGGTAAAGAAAGTAAGCAACTTGGCCGTCAAGCTGGTTGGCGACGAACGATACTTCCTGTTCGATATCACCTATACTTCTCCTCGCATGTCTTATGACGATAGCGGCTCTTCGATCAACACTGAATATAACAACGTGGCGGTGCTCTCGCCGCACCTTGACCTGCCGCCATTCATCCTGATGAACCGTATCAAGGCGCCGGGAGCGTTGGCCGGGATGGCTGACGGGGTGCTCTCATATGCCGCCACCGCTGCCGGTTTTACTGAATTCAAGGAAGTCCCCACCGTCTTCCAGATGAATTACATGCTCTTCGTCAAAGAGGATCCGCGCCTAGCAACTGCATTCACAGATCAACTGCTTGGACAGTTGGGGCTGCTTGACGGCGTCGTGGCTCGTGGCCTGAATCAGTTGTTGGTGCTCAACCGCTTCGATCTGCGTGGCTCAAGCAAGCTGGACTCGGTCAAGCTTGCCGACCAGGTGACGCTGCTGCGCCAGATGACCGATTGGCTGGTCAAATAACTTCCTTCATTATCAAATAAACAATCAAATATAATTGCGAACAGCAACTAACATGATCATAAATCGGAGAAAGAAATGAAGGAAAGATTTTTTCTGGGGGTTCTGTTGGTAGCACTGGTTGCCAGCCTCATCGGAGGTTGTGCCGCTGCGCCGACCGCCACCATCGCACCAAGCACTCCCGCCCCCATTGATACGATTGCCCCCACAACCTGCCCGTTGCAGATCACCGACGCCCTTGGCAGAACGATCACCTTTGACACACTGCCGCAGCGCATCGTCATCGCCGGTAAGGCAACTTCGCTGTTGCTCGATTCATTCTACATGTTTCCCGAAGCTTCGAGCAGACTGGTTGGTTATGAACTGCGCATGCAGAATGGAGACGCCTTCCTCAAGATCGTCGATCCCGATCTCGCTACGAAAACCGTATTGGAGAACAATTCCTCCACCGAACAGATCGCTGCCCTCGCCCCCGACCTGGTCATCATGAAGACTTATATGAGAGAATCAATGGGTCCCACGCTTGAAGCGCTGGGCATAAAGATCCTGTATGTCGATATGGAGACCCCCGATTCCTTTTACGCTGATGTGCGAAACCTGGGCGCTGTTCTGGGAAATTCAGCCCGCGCCGAAGAATTGATCAGCTACTACCAGGCCAATGTGGACGTCATTACCGCAAAGACAACCGGTCTTGCCAAGGCCGACAAACCCACCGTCCTGCTGCTGCAGCAATCCAGCAAGGATAACGAGATCGCATTCAAGGTGGCGCCCGCTGCCTGGCTGCAGACCCTGATGGTCACCAATGCCGGCGGCATCCCCGTCTGGGCAGATGGGGCTGACCCGAGCGGTTGGTCCGTTGTCAACCTGGAACAGGTTGCCGCCTGGAACCCCGATATTATTCTCATTGTTAATTACTCGGGGGATGCCGTGAGTGTGGTGGACCAACTCAAGACGGATGAGACCTGGGCAGCGTTGAAGGCCGTCCAGAATGGTAAGATCTACACCTTCCCGATGGATTTCTTGAGCTGGGATCAACCGGATTCCCGCTGGTGCCTCGGCATGTTTTGGGCAGCCACCAAGATCCAACCGGACCTGTTCGCTGACGTGAACATGACCGACGAGATCACCGAATTCTACAAGACGGTATATGGTCTGGACGACGCGGTCATCCAGGAGCAAATCCTGCCACTGGTAAAAGGCAGTTAAGTGAAACGAAAACCAGCAGATTTACTCTGCTGGTTTTTTGATCGTTACTTATAAAATCCGAACCTCTTCAATTCCCCCATTTCGATCTTTTGCAGTCTTTCGCTGCCCGGACTGAGCAGGTAGACGCCGCCATTACGGTGCAAAATGGTGATGCGCCTGCGCAGCTTACCAAAGGCAGCCCGCATATCTTCGGAGAGTGCGGCGTAACTTTCGAACTCGTCTGGCCAGATACAAAAGATGTCATCGTAGAATTTCACGAATTCTCGGCGGTAGGCTTCGGTCACACAGTCCAGGTGACTGATGACCCAGCAAACTTTTTCGAACTCCCACTCATAGGCCAGACCGATGAAGCGGTAATCTTCGGTGACGTACGGGAAGAAGGGGAACTGGCGGCAACTGGTGGAGCGGTACTGCCGCTCGCAGTGTTCCGGGCCGCGGCAGGCCAGCAGCATCAGGTGTTCGGGGGTCTGTTCCTGTAGTTCAGCCGGGTCGGTAGGGTCAGATGGGCATTCGTCACCGCGCCAGGGGTGCCAGAGCTGTGTGCGGTTTTTGACGTACTCCCATTCTTCTTTGTAGCCGACCGGGACAGCGTGGCAGATATCGCAGCAAAAGGGCTTCCCATTCGGGTTGAAAGGTCTGCACTTCTCGCCGCAATCGAACGCGGTCACGGGCGCGTCGAAGGCGTCGTAGAGGCTGCGGATATCGAGATTGGGGGTGTAACCCGGCATCGGAAGGTTATTTCTCGGCCGGTGGTACGAAATTGGGTACCTTGCGCGCGAATTCAGCTCCAAAGACATGAGCTCTTTGCAGATCGGCCCATTCGGGCGCGCCTTTGAACTCGAAACTCCCGTCGAGCTGCCATTTGAGCCCTTCCGCGAAAGTCGCCAGTTGGCTTTGCCCGCCGCCCAGCCAGGCACAACTGCCAAAACCGGCTGCAAGTTTGTTGTAGACGCGTTTACGTTTGGCCAGATTGAGCACACTGGCCATTACAGGGAATAATTCCCCTTCGTAGGTGGGAGCGCCGATGAGGACGGCTTTGTTTACCCATAGTTCGGGTAGGATATAGCTGACGTGGATCTTTTGCACATCGAGAACGGTCAGGGGCAGACCCGCGTCCGCCACACCCTGGGCGACAGCTTCCATCACCTTGCGGGTGTTGCCATACATCGAAGCGTGCAGCAGAACGACACCGTCGGGGGCAGGTTCGAAGGCATATCCCGCCCAGCGGTTATAAAGCTCAATGATACGCTCCGGATGGTTACGCCAGATCAACCCGTGCGAGGGGGCGACGATCGCCACGGGGACGTTTGCCAGTTTGTTGATGGCGTTACGAGTCGACCTCGAGAAGGTTGCCACGATGTTGACGTAGTAACGCAACGCCTGCTTTTCATACCAGGTGATATCGACGCTTGCGTCATCGAAAATGGTACCGTAAAGAGCACCGTAGCTGCCGAAGCCGTCGCACGAGAACAGAATCTTTTCATTTATCTCGTAGGTCATCATTGTTTCGGGCCAGTGCACGAAGGGTGTGGACACGAACTTCAATTGATGTTTCCCCAGGTCTAGCACATCGCCGTCCTTAACCGTCATCACGCCGCTGGTGATGCCGTAGAAGCTTTCGAGCATCTCGGCGCATTTGGGCGAGCACACGATCTGCACCTGCGGAGCGAGCATGCGGAACAGTCGCAGCGCACCGGAATGGTCCGGCTCCAGGTGGTTGACGATGATGTAATCAAGCTTGGATGGATCGGTGATCGAGCTGACCATTTCTAGCAGGTCCTCAGCGGTGGAGAGACTGCTCAAGTCGATGATGGCTTTCTTTTCATCGTTGATTAGGTAGCTATTGTAGGAAACACCTTCCTCATGAACTGGCCACAAACCTTCGAAGAGCTTGATCTGGTGGTCGTTCACGCCAACCCAAAAGATGGAAGGACGGATTTCAACTGGTAACATGCTTGTTCTCCTGTCTGATTGATTCCTTACTGTTTGGGTCCCATGTAAACGACTTCGAATAGAAGGTTATCGGGACTTTTGAACATCACCTGGTAGTAGGTGTTGTTGCCTTCGCTGAAATCCGGCCGGTGGCGCGGTGTGTCGAAGAGGCAGGCAACCTGGTGCTGCTTCAGGTAAGTCGCGGTCTCATCCACGTCAGACTGGCTGGCAACATGAACTGCGATATGGTTGGTTCCGATGCCGTCATAATCGTTGGCAATATCCTTGAGCGGACCACCAAACCAGAGACTCGAATGATTTGGGTCGAGCACGCCGACCATTTCGGGAGAGTCAACGATCACTTTCCAACCCAGAAAGGTAAAAAGTTCGCGGTAAAAGGCTGCGTTGGCTGGATGAATATTGACCTGTAAATGTCCGAGAGTTGATTTCATGAAGCCTCCTGAGTATTCCCTTTCTATCTATTTTACCCAAGTTGGTGTGATTAATCCTGCGTTTCTGCGAAGTGATTCGCAATCTGAGGGAAAAAAGCGAGTAAAATTGGTTATCAATTTGTATTGATTGAGGGTCGCCATGATTATCTGGGATGCAAAATTGAGTACGGGGAATGAACGTATCGATTCACAGCATAAAATGCTGATCGAGAAGTTAAACGAATTCGAAAAGATCATTTCCGATAACAGCAGTGGCGATATCCGCCTTGCGGCCGGCGAAGTGCTCGACTTTCTGCAATTTTATGCCACCTGGCATTTCAGCCAGGAAGAACAGCTTATGGATGAAGTAAACTGTCCGGTAGCAGAGATAAACAAGATAGCCCATGCCCGTTTTCTGGACATGTTTGGAAAGTTTTACACCCAATGGCAAATTGCCTCTATGGATAACGAGCTGGCCAGATCAACTTATCATCAGTTGAGCGATTGGGTAACCAATCACATTATGACCGTGGATGTAGAGTTAAATTTCTGCAGCCACGCAGAGTAGAAAGTCAAGCAATTACACCCCCCAAAAAAAAGATTAATCAGCCCTCTGTGAACCTGCTGAGGAATTCGCGGCAAGCAATTTACTGATTGATAAAAGAGCAAGCACGGAACAGTCGATCTTGCGATTAAAGGGTTGCTGCCAGTTTTCAGAAAGGGGAAGGTCGAAACCATCTTTCGAAGTAGGGCCGAAATCCCAAAGTCCTTCCGAGTCGCGCTGATTCCAGAGCCAGTCAATAAGAGGACGACAAAGAGTCCTGCCATACTCAAAGCGGGAAAACAGATTGATGGCTTCGAGCCAGCCGATGAAATGAGGGGATTTTAGCGCGGGTGGATCGGAGAGACATCCACCGTAGACATAATAGATACCATCTGGTTTTGTCCATATCCAATCGAGCAGTGCCTCCTCTGCTTTTAATGATAAATGGACAAATTCAGAGGAAAGCAACAGCAGCGGATACAACCCCGCCAATTTGAGATACTTGCCACGGGTGTTGATACCATTGAGGCGCTGGTGTGCTTCCCGTTCGGCCTGGGGAGAATATGAACCGCTCGCAAACGTCTCTGACACGATCTCTCGCCAGGTCTGCACAACTGGGAGGGCACGCACATCATTAGGATTGAGCAAAAGTAAGGTGGCCGCTGTGATGAAGTGTGTGTTCACCGACCAACCCTCATGTTTTTCGGGTGGGTCGGTCCAGGTTGCTTGATCATCTATGATGAAACGGATATATGCGAGCGAGCGTTTCAGATGCGGGTCGTTCGCGTCCATTCCAAGCGCTAACGCACGTCGGATGGCCAATTCGGTGGTGGGGAAGCGCTGTTTGAGTGGTGAATCGCGAGAGTGGAAACGTCCCCAACTACCATCGGGTAGTTGGGTCTCGCGCAGCTCGGTTACCCACCTGCTCTGGAGGGCAGCCTCTTTCGCTTCCATTGTGAGGGGATCATCCATGGAAAGGCGCAGCACATCACGAAGGATTCGCCAGCGCGGAATTGGTTGTGTTGATTGGTCGATCAGATTGTGACCAACTAAAGTGATCGCAGAAGTGTCAATCATGCATTTATCATCACCTGTTTTTGAAAAGAGCGGCAGCAAGCATAATTGACTTTATTGGGATTACTTATTATAATGTGACCGATCAGTCATATGACTAACTAGTCACATCGGGAAAACCATGCCTACATCTACTTTTTTCAACCTTCCAGAAGAAAAACGACAGAACCTCGTTGATTTGGCTTTGGTTGAATTTGCTCATAATGATTACGAGAAAGCGTCTCTTTCAAAGATCGTTGCAAGAGCCGGGATCGCCAAGGGCAGTATTTACCAGTATTTTAAAGATAAGCAAGATATGTATTTTTACCTGATCAGCCTGGCAACGCAAAAGAAAGGAGAATTCCTGGCTGGAATTCTGGAAGAGCGAAGTGATGCTCCAATTTTCGAGAGGCTGCTTGCTTTATTTTCAGCCATGCTTAAATTTCAACAACGGTATCCGTTGCTAGCACAACTTGGTAATCGTATCCTCAATGTTAATTCCCCGCTTTCAAAGGATTTAATTGAAAAAGCCCGGACATCCACGCAGAGACAATTTTGCGAGCTTTTTATCCAGGGACAGGCTACAGGTGAAATTCGAATGGACGTTGATCCAATGGCCGCGGGTTTCATCTTGTCCGCTGTGATTTTAGAGGCAGGCAACCAGCCAGACCTGACCCTGCAGGATTTTGAAAAGATATATACCCAATTGGTCTCGATCTTGAAGATTGGCATGCTTAGAGCCGATCAAAAAAATGGAGCGCAACAATGATAAATTATGATTTAAAAGGGAAAACAGTGATCGTCACCGGAGCTAATTCAGGCATCGGTAAAGCGGCTGTGGTTATTTTAGCTAAAATGGGCGCGGATGTGATCATGGCGTGCCGGTCGGTAGAGCGCGGTCAAAAGGCACTGGCTGAAGTGATTCGCGATTCGGGAAGCGCAAACGTGGAATTGATGCAGGTGGACCTATCTTCGCAGTTCTCCATCCGAAAGTTTGCTGCTGATTTCAAAAAAACCCATAAGCGCTTGGATGTGTTGATTCATAACGCTGCCAATTTTGACAAGGCCCTTACCCGGCCAGTACTCACGGAAGATGACGTCGAGACCATTTTTGCCACAAATCACCTTGGCCCGTTCCTGCTCACCGGGCTGCTGCTGGATAAGCTCAAGGCTTCGGCACCCAGCCGGGTGATTACCGTCTCATCCAAGGGGTTGCTGGTTTATCCGAATATGGGCATGGAGTTCGATAACCTGAATGGGGAGCGCAAGTTCAGCAGCCAGCATGCCTATTTTCTTTCCAAACAGGCGCAGGTAATGTTCACTTACGCGCTGGCAAGGCGACTCGCAGGCAGCAGTGTTTCAGTCAATTGTGTGCGCGTCACCAGCGTGGCCGTGGCTGCGGATCGCCTGACGAACCTGCCTGTTTGGATGCAAAAGCTTTATGATCTGAAGAGAAAAGCATCCATTTCTCCAGAACGCCAGGCGGAGACTTATGTATTTTTGGCAGCCGATCCAATGGGTCAGCAGGTCAATGGTGGGTATTGGGATGAGAACAACCGCCAGGTGCGTTCTAATAAACTCTCTTATGATCAAGAATTACAAGAAAAACTATGGATGGTCAGTGAAAACATGGCCGGGATCAAATACTAGTTTTTTTCAGATAATGAAAGCAGCAATCCCGGTAATTCCCCCATGTTTTTGAGCGTGTAGTAGCCGGGATGATCATCGGCAGGCGCCTCAGCCACTTCATGTGCCCAGGTGATTTCAAATGGGATGTGGACGGCGTGACCGCCCAATTCAAGCACGGGCAGAATATCGGATCTGACGGAGTTTCCCACCATCAAGAAGTGATCAGGATCGATCGAATAACGATTAAATATCTTCCGGTAACTGGCAGTGTTCTTGTCGCTGATGATTTCGACGTATTTGAAGTATTCCATGAGTCCTGAGCGTATCAGTTTGGATTCCTGGTCGAGCAGGTCACCCTTCGTGATGAGCATGAGGGGATGGCTTTTTGCCAACAGGGGTATGGTTTCTGCCACGTGGGGGAACAGGTCCACCGGCGATTCCAGAATATCCTTGCCCGATTGAACGATCTGCCCGATTTCGCTGGCGCTGATTTTTCCACTACTCAAATAGATGGCGGTCTCGATCATTGAGAGCGTGAAAGCCTTTACGCCATAACCAAGTGTGCGCATATTGCGCGTTTCGGTTTCAAACAAACGATCTGAGATTGATTGGCGGTCGTAATAGTTAGCGACCAGGTCGATGAAATTGGCTTCAGCGGCAGCGTACATACGCTCGTTATGCCAGAGTGTGTCGTCTGCGTCAAAACCAATGATGTCAAATGTGGGCATGGGGATTATTTTACTCTAAGTGGAAACTTTTACTATCCGTAATGATGACAAAAGTTATTGTTTTTGAATTGATTGTGGAAATTCATGAAATTATCGGAGAAAACTAAATGGTCTCTGGTTTTGATGTAACCACCGTACCGCCGCAGAAGCCGCATTCGGCGCTGACAGCGTCAATCCACTCCACGGTGTCGCTACGCAGCGGGGCTCCACAATTGGGGCAGGCAGCCGGCAGCGTGCCACGGTTGATCACCGCGCGCGCGGCAGCCTGTGGGTTGAACCCAGCCGCGTTTGCCAGAGTGTTGTATTCCTGCTCCAACACAACCAGGGAACTTGCCGAATCACTACGGCGCAAATGCGCCATAAAGTTGATCTTGAATTGATTGGCTCGATCCCACATGCTCTGGCTGGCGAATAGCTTCAGAGCCTGGGAGGCCTGGATAAGAGCCTGTTTTTCAACCCCCGCGTTCAGCCAGGCATGAGCTGCCTGAGTGTACAGGTTGGCAGCCTGGCGTGGATGGCCTGAGGCTTGCATCTCCCCGGCAAGCCGCATGAAAAGCTCGGCAGCCTGTTGCGGCTCACCATTGACCATCATTTGGTTAGCTTTGGTCACACCTTCAATTGCGGTGGTATTGTTAACCAACAATCTGGGAGGAATAGGCCGTCGTGGTCTACGGAACATGGTTCACCTTTGCGTTAATTAGTTTCTTGCTTCATTATATTGTAAATTGAAATATAAAAAGAAACGCCCTTCATGTGAAGGGCATATATTAAATCAATGCTTCCGTTATTTTACTTTAATAGGATATTGGTATCCGGCCGCCAGAGCCATCACACCCGCCATGGAAAGAACCCCGGGAGCCAGGAAGGGATTTCGTCCACCCAGCCCCTCTCTGAGCATTTGCCAGAAGTTTGTGATCTGACGCATCTCTTCCAGATTGCCAGCCACATGGACAGCCATACCAATAACCCCACCCAATACAATGATCCACATCCCCAGACGCATCGCCTTAAGTATACCGTCAGTGGGTTTTACCAGCATCAGCGTATCCAGAATGATTCCCAACGCGATCAGGAAAAAAGGTGTCCATTGCAGTGGCTCGCGCGTGTGATTCAGGAAGAGTAGTTCAACCACCGAACCCGCGAAGATGAAAATGCTGAAACTTAACAGAAAAGTTCGCAAGTTCTTGAGAATTTTTTCATTTGTCATGTTCAATCATCCATTTCTTAATTATTATATAAATTACCTTATTTGTGATGATATATCAATATCATTGGAGAATTATTGGAAAAGCATGAGGAAAAATCAAAAGCCCCCGTCTTTTTGACGAGGGCTTTGCGATTCTCAATAACGTTTTTGTCCGCCATTGTTTCGGGGACGCCTGTTTTTGTCGCCGAAAGATGAACGGCCACTGCCGTATCCCGAAGGGCGCTCTTCTCGGGGGCGAGCCGGATTGACGGCCAAGGCGCGACCGGCCACATCTTTGCCGTTGAACATTTTAATGGCTGCTTCTGCTTCTGCCTGTGAACTCATAGTGACAAACGCGAACCCTTTTGAACGATGAGTATCGCGGTCCATGATCATATCCACAGCTGCTACCGTCCCGACCTCGGAGAACATGGTGCGTAATTGTTCTTCGTTCGTATCATACGACAAATTTCCTACATACAGCTTGACTTCCAAGGGATTCCTCTGCTTTCACTAAGTACAGACCGGGGAAATAAAAAGCCTCTATTCCATAAAGAGAATAGAGGTAGGTTATACCGCAGGTCTTTTTATAAGATAGTACTAGTATATCACGCTAATTTCCTAGATTTCATATTCAATCATAACTACCGCTGGAGGGAATCTTCCCTCCAGCGGTAGTTATACTTTATATTTTTATTGTTGGTGATTATTTCAACAGGCTTGGTGGGATATTTCCACCATTTTCAGCGATCTTTTGCAACACAGTCTTGTGTAGCCAGACGTTCATTTGTGAATAGTCACCGCCAATGAGATTTGCCGGGCAACCGAGTTCAGTGGCCAATTCCTTGCGGGCGTTCAAACTGCTGTCAAGATCGAGGAGTTTCAACAAATCAACGATCGAGACTTGCCAATTCAATTTTTCGGGATTGGTTTTTGCCATGGCTTCAAGCTTGCTAACCACATCCACAACAGGGATGGCAGCAGGCTTGGGAGCAGCAGGGGCAGGATATCCCAGCACCTTTTCGTTTGGTGCCTTTACGGTTGAGGTGGCTGAGCCGGTTACCTTGCCGATTGTTGGCGTTGCCGCGGTGGTTTGTTCTTTCTTGATTCCAAGTTTTTCGAGGATCTTTCCAAATAATCCCATAGTTCCCTATCCTTTCGATTAGAAAATTCTTCATTTACATAAACATTATACAGAAGTTTCTGATTAATCCAAATAAATTGGCTATTATAGGTGAGATTTTTAAGGTTATAGTTGGCTTGAATCAAAAAAAAATATTACACAGACTATTCGATTTTTAAATGACCAAAGAAAACACATCCCTCTGGCAGTTCACGGTGATCTCAACTACCTTCGCGAGCCTGTAGTTCAGCCGTAGCGTCGGGGTCAGCAAGAAGACGTTATTATTGGTCGTGCGCGGAAGATCGAACTTCATATTCTCTATTAATTTTTAGTGTATCTCCGATGTAATATTGATGCCCATCTTTTGCATGTCGCTGAATAAACGGACCGGTTGGCAATACTGCCCCATCATCCATAATCCTGGACGAGAGGTCAGTTCATCAAGATATTGCATCAGACAGGCAGCGACAGGGATGGCGGTTAGCTCGTAACCATCGTGGTGAGATACTTTGACTGTTGAGATTACAGGTTTGCCAGCCAACTCTCCGCGTACTTCTCCCTGCAATTGGATCATGTATGGAGGTTTCGAAAAATTCGACATTCCCCACCACATGAGTTTACCCAGTGGGCGCATTCCTCTTTGTGGAGCGATCTTCAAGCCGATAAAAACAATCGGAGTGATCAACCAATCGGTGATGAAATTGGAACCGGAGATGTAGAAACCGATCTCATTCAGCGTGGGGAAGAGAGCAGGCAGCAGGGTTAGCTCTTCAAAGTACATTGAGTAGCAGGTGCGTTTGCCGATCTCCCCACCGAAATCAATGGGGCGATAATCATAGGAACCCGCTCCTGTCCAGCATCCGCCCTTGAATGTGATTGCCTGATAATCTTTAAACACTTCCATTAATTCGTCAACCGAATCGGTGTATGGCATAGATTTCCCCATGTTCAAGTAGCATGAGGTGATGGCGGATTTTGGATTTTCAACTTCCGCCGCGGCAAACCTGACCAAAGACGCGGGTAACCCCGGATGGAAGCCAGCTTCGGTGATGAAACACAAATTTGCCTGCTTGATTTGGGCTTCATACTTTCTGAGCACGGAGAGTTTATTCACATCGAGTTGCACATCGAGGTAATCCACTTTCGCTTCTATGCATGCCTGAACGACGGTTTCGGTGTATTGAGTGGTTGGTGAAGCCACAACCAGCAGATCGACACCTTTCAAACCGGCGAGCAGACTGGCTTTATCCGCGGCGTCCATGCGAGTTGCGAAAACACGGTTCCCATTGAATTTCCCATTCAGGTCGTCAGCCAGAGCCATGGCTTTTTCGAAATTTCGTCCAGCGATGATTATCTTTACGTTGGTATTTGTTAGCAGATGTCTGGCCAGGGATTTTCCCGTCATACCGTAACCACCCAGAATGGCTATCGTTTTCATTGTTTACTCCTTAGTTGCTACTAGTTCTCTTTAGTTTGAGAAGATGAATGTGCTTGCTCATTCCCCGGAATTGGATGGAAATATAACTGGGGAAATTCTTGATAATTACTACCGTTGACGATCAGCCGAAACCCTTCCTTTTCCGAGCTCAAAATCGCCACCAGATTTTTAAATGGTACAAACAATATCCTTGAGGAAATGCGAACCGTTATCTTTAAGCTCCATGAGGCTGGTGAGTACTTTCTTGGGAACAGTGAGGATGTGAATTAGCTAGCATTGTTTTGGGTGGTCAAAAGTAACCAAATATCGTTTTCTTTCTCTCTTTTTACTGGCAGCGCGAAGCCAAGATTTTCAAAACTCCGACCAGCGATCTTTTGAAGCACCAGCAAGTGACCCTTGTCATATGTTTCTCATCTACCAAATCCCCGGGAACAGGCGATATCGCACTTTTTGCCTGTATTCGGCGTAACCAGGCAATTCTTTAACCAACAACTCTTCTTCATTGATGATCCTTAGAATCAGAAAAGGGATCATCAACAGTGCGGGAATCACTGCCCATGCGGAACCCAACGCCAGAGGCGTCAATACATACATAATAATTGAGCCGAGGTACATGGGGTGGCGTACGATCGAATATGGGCCCGTCTCGATCACCTTTTGCCCCTCAGTCACTTCCACCACGCGTGACGCGAAGTTGTTTTCACGAAACACAAGGATGATAAAAACGTACCCGGCAAAAACCAGGAATGCTGACATCCAAACAAGCCAGTCTGGAACCTTCGACCACCCCAGACGCACGTCAAAACCAGGCAGGATGAAAGCCAGCGTGAGCGGGATGCCAGATAGACCAACGATCCATTTTTGCTCGGTTGCTTTCTCATTTACTTTCATACGGCTGACAAGAAATTCCGGATTTTTCTTGAGGAAATAAATTATGATGAAGAGTAAAGGGCCAAAAATCACAGCCAGGTAAAGCCATGCCTGCCAATATTTAATAGTCCAGGCTGGCAGGAAGAAACAGGCACCAAGAATAATCAATCCACCAACTGCCCTGAGGATCATACCGCGCGCCAACCCTTCAGGAAGTTTGTTTTCAATAATTTCCTCCGTAGATGATCGAAGTCATTCATTAAATTATACGTACATCCTTTTAATTAATTCCAAAAATTTAGACCGGAACATCATTCGTTCCGGCCTGGCTAATAGAAAATGATTTAACTTGATCTGTTATGAATACTAGACAGGTGGTGTGACACCGCAATCGGCCAAACTCTGGCGTGTGTTTTGAGTCAGCTTGTTCCAAACTTTTAATTCCACTTTTCGAACAACTTCAGCATCTGTGATCTCAATGGTAATTTCTCTGGCTTTTTTGATTGCATCTTCAAGGCTCTTTTTTGCTTCCTCCAATGGGATTTCGCCGGTGTTCATATTACCTTCCGTGTCAATGGAAATCTTCCATTTGGATTCGTTGGCGACAGTTTGGATCTTGCCAGAAACGGAGTGACCCATGAGGTTTCCACCTTCCGTTTCCACCGCATCGATCCACCCTTTAAGGATCAAGGAGTAATAGGACGTCAATAATGCTTTCTTCTCATTTTCTTCACTTGACCCGGTTTTCTTTATCAAGGAACGAATTATCGAGCGATGATAATCCGAAATCGCGTCATCCGACGACTGACCTTCCAGGAACAATCTCAGGAGCAAGATCAAACCAGTAAATCCACCATCTGGCGTCGTGATCGTTTCACCAGAGAATCTGGCATTTCTTAATCCCTGACGAGTGTTGATCATTACCGTTTGCTCTTCTGAAAGAATTCTCCTCGATTTGACCATGGAAATCAAGCCAGAGGCTTTCTCCACGGATAAGCCGACGGCTCTGGCGAAAGGCTGGCCAATGACGGTACCAGCTTCGAAGATGGATGCATAATTTTGGCTGACATCATTGATAAGGTCATCACTACCGGTGAAAAAAAGGATATGCGTGTTGGGAACCACCGGAAGATCAATGCTTGAGTCGGACGATTCCTGGATATTTTGCGTTGAGCAACGCATAATTGACAAACCCATGAGGATGAGCATGTAGCTTAATGAGTAAAGCATGTCTGACCCGATCGAGCTGATAAAATTCACTTGCCCATTGGGATAGTAAAGGTTATTGGCGGACGCGTATGAAAAAATCAGGTCAGCTATTGTTGTTAAAATATATCCTGCGGCTACCCAGCTCCAGGCATTGCCGTTCACCCCTTGCTGATATTTAAAGGCCACGCGTAGAATGAAAATGAAAAGGATTAAGTCTCCAATCGGGTAGAAAAGGGTAAAGATAGTCGCGAGAACAGTTCCAGGTTCGTAGTTCTGAATAACCGGGTTCACGATGAAAATGGCTACCAATCCCACCGCAATGATGCTGCACAACCAAATGATCAGTTTTTGAAGCGCGGTAATCTCTTCAGGGATGGATCGGTTTCTGGAATCCAACGCGATATACATGGGGATATAGCCCAGAACCCAGAAGAGATCAGCGCCAGATGGAAACGGTGCTTCTTTTTGAGAAAACGAGGCAATCCCCCACCACCATTCAGCGATTGTCCATAAAGCCCAACCGATCATTAGGCCGAGCCAAAGCAACCGGTTCTGACTTTTTTGGCCCATTCTGATCCAAAGTAAAATGGTGAGAATGAGAATCGCCAGCGCTTGGAAAGAAGAAATATTGCTATTAAAAGCATAAACAAAATCGTTTCCGCCGATCCGAAAAACCGCAATCGCAACAATGGCAATGGAAAAGAATCCAATAAGGATTTGACGCCAATTTGCTCGAATCAATCCCCCCGGGTGTTCATTTTCCATAATTTACCTCCCGGTAACCTCTAAAGGACTGTTCCCCTATCAATGATTATACAAATTCCTGTCGTCTAGACAATACCAAAAACTTACAATGGATTAATATTAATTATGTTTGGAGATTAATGGCTGACTAGAAAAGGAAAGGGATGAACCGTTTTGTTTTCTGCATGTACTCTGTGTAAGCTGACCCGAAATATCGCATACATTCCATTTCATCCGCCCTCGCAGTCATGAAAAGGAATACGGATGATGTGATCGCCAGAATAACACCCAGCCAGTGCAACGATTTGAAGAAAATCCCCCAGGTGAGAAGAAGCAACGAACTGTAAAGTGGATGTCTGATATAGTGAAAAATACCGCTGGTCACCAGTTGGGTGGTTTTTTCGAAGGACAGCAATTCGGGTTCAGATGAGCGTGCCTCCATAGTTTTGCCCTGTTTCCTTAATGTCAAAACACCAAGGGTTAGAGGAACAAGGGAAGAAAAAAGCAACAGCCACGAGATTAATTGATGCCATGACCACGGATCCGCGAACCACTGACGTAGATTTATTGCCAACAGGAATGCGATGCATTCCCAGGCAAAGAACCGGAAAAATCCGTGTGAACGAGGTGTTCGCAGAGAGCGCCAGGAGACAAGCACTACGACAAGAGATATTCCTAGAAAAACGATCCAAAAGAATAAATCGAATTGCATAGAATAATTCTAGAGGATTCATTAAACATAAGCAAGGAGGAGAGGTTGTTCTGGAATCAAATCCTGTATAATCAGCAGGATGCGAAATTTACTTTTCTATTTGAAAAAAAATCCTCTTCAGATATTGTTATTGGCGATTCCATTCGCTATCCTGGCACAGGCTCTGAACTGGGGCGCTGTTTGGGTTTTTGGACTTTCAGCTGCCGGCGTGATTCCGCTGGCTGGGCTGATTGGTGAATCGACGGAAAATCTAGCCACTCACACTGGGCCTCGTGTAGGTGGGTTGATCAATGCGTCTTTGGGCAACGCGGCCGAACTGATCATCACCCTCTTTGCCATCAAACAGGGTCTGCTGGAGCTGGTCAAAGCCTCCATCACTGGTTCGATCATCGGCAATCTGCTTTTCGTTCTTGGTTTATCTATATTGGCTGGTGGTTTAAAGAATGGCATTCAACATTTTGACCGCCGGCAGACTTCCAATAACATCATCCTACTCACCATCGCGCTGGTTGGACTGGCTGTGCCTTCTCTCTTTAGCCATGCCTCTGCTGATGGGTTGGTGATACAGCATGTGGAGACCTTGAGCCTGTCAGTAGCCGGCGTGATGATCCTGCTTTATGTCCTTGGTATCGTTTTTTCTCTCAAGGTGAAAGCGGATTCAAGTATTGGTTTCCCGACAAACGAAGTGGTGGGCCAGAAAAGTGAGTGGTCTGTAACAAAATGTCTGATTGTACTGGCTTTGGCAACCGGAGGTGTGGTTTGGTTGAGCGAATTGCTGGTTGGCAGCGTGGAAGCCGTTGTGACCAGAACAGGCATGTCTGAGTTTTTCCTGGGTATTATCCTGGTTCCGATCATTGGCAATATCGCCGAGCACCTGGTGGCCGTAACCATGGCTTTGAAGAACAAGATGGAATTAAGCATGGAGATCGCGGTCTCGTCAAGTTTACAGATTGCCTTGTTCGTAGCGCCGGTGTTGGTGTTCATTAGCCTGGCGATGGGAAATCCGTTGACCCTGGTTTTCAACCCCTTTGAACTTGCCGCGCTGGGTTCGGCAGTGGTCATTGCCTATTTTGTCTCTGCCGATGGTGAATCGAGTTGGTTGGAGGGGGCCGCCTTGCTGGCGGTTTACGTAATTTTCGGACTAGCGTTCTTTATTTTCCCTGGTTAAAAGCAACTCCCGGTCACCTGACCGGGAGTCGATCTATTTCACCAATTTCTTTCCTATTTCATAAGCCTGTTTCATCAGGTCAAGGTTCTTTTTCGCGTCTCCCACGTCCAATAATGAGCCATACACGAACCCCGTTATTTTTGAGTCCAGGAAGCGAAACATGGAATCAAGAGTGTAGATGGCATTGATGGCTCCTGATGTATAGACATCCACATCGCCATAAGTCAAGATGAAACCAACCGGTTTATTCCTGAAAACCTCATGGTTGCTGTTCCAGAGCGAGTACATGCGGTCGATGCAGACCTTCAACTGACCTGAGTAGGTGTACCAATAGATGGGGCTGGCTAGAAGTAGCGCGTCAGCAGAGCCAACTTTGGGATTCAGTTCCTGCATGTCATCTTTGATCGTACAAACACCTGTTTTGACACAGGCATTGCAACCGTTGCAGGGCGAAATCTTCAAGCCGTGTAGATAGATCGTTTCCACCTGCGCGCCCAGTTCCGTGGCTCCCGCGGCGGCCTGCGCGGCCAGGGTGTTGCTGTTGCCTTTTTTTCGCGGGCTGCCTTCGAGGATCAGGAGATTTTTCATGAGTTGATTCCTTTATGACTACTTATCAAGTTTTTCTCGCAAATGACAAAACTCAGAGGGGTTTGTCAACGGATACTTATAGGTCATTAAAATTGATTTCTGATTACTTTGACTAATTCATGGCATCGAAGTTCCGCGATACCTGAGTAATTTTCAATATCGAACAACTCTTGCATTTCAGACTCGTTGACCCAGCGAGTCACTGCTTCGCTCTGCATAATCAACCCGGTGAGTGGATTCTCGCGGCCCTGTTGGATTTCCTGCCAGGCCTGCATACTGAGACGTCGTAACTCTTCGTGCGTTTCCTGGCGATCTGCGCCGTGTCCCACACAGGCAACCAGCACCTTTTCAATAGCAGCAAAGGGTCCAAATTTCTCGAGGTTGCGCTGGATCATGGTGGGATTTACTTTGAGTCCTTCCACGATTTTCACCAGCGACATCAGGATCTCATCCACGGCGAGAAAGGTTTCCGGGAAGAGCGAACGTCGGTTGGCGCTATCATCGAGAGTGCGCTCGAGTAGCGAATTGGCAGCGTTGTTCCATGCGGTGAGCGGAGCCGTGCTCACCGCGCGTGCCAGCGAGTCGATCTTCTCGCACTCGATTGGGTTACGTTTGTAGGGCATGGCCGAAGAGCCGACTTGCTCTTCTCCGAACGGCTCAGCCAGCTCACCGATCACCTCGGACTGTAGCAGCCGCAGGTCGAAGGCAAATTTATATGCCGAGGATGCCAGCCCAGCCAGCGCACAAAGAATGTCGTAATCCTGCTTGCGAGGGTAGGTTTGCGTGGACACCTCGAAGAAGGGCAGATCGATCATGCGGCTTATCTTATCTTCGAAGCGTTTCTGTCCATCGAGCCCGTAAAGCGAGACGTAAGAAGCCGCGTTGCCGACCGCGCCTTTGAAGCCCTTGCCCCTCAATGAATTGTGAACGCGATTGAGTGCTTCGAGATCCGAGAGGAAGTCTTGCGCGTATGAAGCCAGCCTGTATCCCAGCGTGGTGGGTTCGGCTGGCTGCAGATGGGTGAAAGCGATCACTGGCAATGCGGCATACTGTTCGATTTTCGCGGCAAATGCAGTAAGCAGGTTTCGCAACTTCGTCAGAAGGATCTCCAGTGAGCGTTTGATCTGCAGCAATTCGGCGTTATCTTTGATGTCCATCGAGGTGGCTCCTAGGTGGATGATCCCACCAGCTTTGGGACACTGCGCGGCATAGACCTTGATCTCTGCCATCAGGTCGTGGTGGAGTTTTTCCTCGATCTCCAGCGCGCGCGGCACATCAATTTCATTCGCGTGGGCAGCGAGCTCCTGAACCTGCTCACTTGTGACCAGCCCCCATTCGGTCTGGGCTTCGGCCATGGCAACCCAGAGCTGACGCCAGACGCGCCGTTTCTCTTCTTCCCCCCAAATTTCACGCATTTCGCGTGAACCATAACGCCAACTGAATGGGCTTTGAAAGCTCTCGAAGCTGGTCATTTTCTCAATCCCTGACGATCAGTGCCGAGCGCTCGGAACCGACCGAAATGTTCTTGACGGGCAGGCCAATGGTTTGCTCGATGAATTCGACATACTTACGGGCGGCCGCTGGCAGGTCCTGCCAGCGGCGGCAGGCGCCAAGTGGTTCCTGCCAACCGGGCAGGTTCTGGTAGATTGGCTGGCATTCAGCCATCAAGCGGGCATCGCCCGAAAAATCGAGTGAACGCATCTTCATCCCATTGTACTTGTAGGCAACGCAAACCGGAATTTCTTGCAATCCAGACAGGATGTCGAGCTTGGTAATGAATAACTCGGTAAAGCGGTTGATCTCGTGCGCGTAACCCAGCAGAACCAGGTCCAACCAGCCCACCCGGCGCGGACGACCAGTGGTGGTACCGTATTCATCCCATGGATTGGAACCGCTACCGCGCAAAAAATTAGCCATGTCTCCGTACAATTCGGTGGGGAAGGGGCCGGCACCTACTCGGGTCTGGAAAGCCTTGGTCACACCGATGACGCGCCGGACTGGCTGCACGCCGATGCCCAACCCGCTGAAAATGCCGGTGGAGGTAGTGCACGAACTGGTGACATAGGGGTAAGTTCCCTGTTCCACGTCGAGAAGCGTGCCCTGCGCGCCTTCACCCAGGATGGTTTTACCGCCATCAATCGCTGCCTGGATCATGGGACCGATACGGTGAATGTATGGTCTTAACCGAGCCATGCTTCCCAAAAATTCGTTAACAAGGGTTTGCGTATCCATGGCAGGTTGGTGATAAAGATCTACCAGCATCTGGTTGGCATTCTCGAAGTGTCTGGCAACACGATCACGAAAAGCCTCTTCATCGAGCATTTCACCGGCTCTCAAACCACGGCGCGATGCTTTATCCACGTAGGCCGGGCCGATGCCGCGCCCTGTGGTGCCGATTCTGGAATTGCCCAGCGCGGCATCCTGCGCGCTGTCGAGCAGGCGGTGTGCCGGGGTGATCAATTGCGCGGCGTCGGAGATCCACAACCGTTCAGGGCTGATGGTCATTCCGGCGTCCTTTAAATTTTCCATTTCTTCAATCAGGGTCTGCGGATTCAACACCATGCCGTTGCCGATTACCCCGCGGGTATGGGGGTGAAGGATGCCCGAGGTGATCACATGCAGCTTGTAGATCTTATTTCCCACGGTCACCGTGTGGCCGGCGTTATCGCCGCCGTTATAACGCGCGACGAAATCCGATTCTTTAGCCAACAGGTCGACAACGCGACCTTTCCCCTCATCTCCCCATTGCGCACCAATCACGATATCCAGCGGCATGGTACTCTCCTTCTAGTTGGGCAGTTTGATCGAGGCAATGTAGGGCAGGTTGCGCCCTTTTTCGTCGTAATCCAGACCATAACCGACCACGAAATAGTCGGGGATACTGAAGCCCAGATAATCGATGGCGATATCCACTTTATGGCGTTCAGGCTTATCCAGCAGAGCGCAGGTCTTGAGGCTGCGCGGCTCGCGATCGAGCAGCAGCTTGCGCACGGTGCGGATGGTGTAGCCGGAATCGACGATGTCGTCGATGAGGATCACGTCCCAGCCGCGGATGTTGGTTTTATGGTCGGCATCAATGCGCACGAATCCACTCGACTCGGATTTGTTGTAGGAGGAAATGGACATGAAATCCATGGTGATCGGACGGCGTATCTCTCGCATCAGGTCGGTGATGAAGACGACGCTGCCGCGCAAGAGCCCGAGCAGCAGAAGTTTGTCTGAGTCGGCATAGTCGCTGGTAATGCGCTGCCCAAGTTCCTTGATGCGGGTGTCGATGTCCTGCTTGGAAATAATCACATGCTCAATAAAATCGTACGGAAAATGATCCGGAGGGTTCATCGAATTCGTCCATTCTTTTTAGTTGTCTAGATAACACGAACGCATAATTATAAACTCGAAACAGATTTTTTACGGACTGTTTCGAGTTTACGTTTTTCGAAACTTGGTAAAAGGTCAATCAGGCAATTTCTTTTCGCATCTTCATCACAATGAAACTGACCACCAGGCCCGCGATGATGTTGAAAAATACAAAACCGTAAAGTCGTAGAATAATATCATTTGCCGATGTAGTCCCGGACCAATGATAGATGCTGTTGTCTTCTAAAAGGATGAATTTTGTATTGCTTCGTCCATCAGCCGCGCAGTAAGCGGTTGAAAGACTGTCTATTACCTTACCGGGCAGAACGGGTGTAGAAAAATCGCCGACCTCACACTCTGGGTTATTGGTTGCTTCAGATGCGCCGAATTCTTTTTGGACCCAAATGCATTCCACGGCATTTTGGCATTCGTACACATATGTATTCCCCGTAACTCCCTTGACATAGAGGTTGTCGCCATGGAGCCAGGCCTGGTCCGAATGGATGAATCCGCTGATCTGTTCCGGCGGTTGAACCAGTTTTTCCCAGTTGCCGATAGGGAGCCACGTGGAAAGGAGCAAAGTTAGAAAGGCGAGCCCGATCCCAAGCAAAGGGAAGAGCAGGAATTGGAGCACTGTCAGTCCTCGTTTGGAACGGGGATATTTTGCGAAGATCAATCCAGCCAGGGTGAGAACAACCCCGGAGACGATCAGCGCTTCTACCTGCACCCAAACGCTAGAACGGAGATCGTTGGTGATAAAGAAATGCGTGATGTACGCACCAATGGCAGAAATCAGCCCTGCCCACACGAACAGGATCAACCCTTTTTTATAGCCTGCTTTCATGACTTCCCTCCCGAGTGGCAATTGTGACCAGCGAACAAAGACCTTATAGATTTGACTAGATGGAAGTTAAAAAGAAAAAGAGAACGAGGAGCGCGGTCAATCCAGGCAGAAGCGCGGCCCAAACCACCCAGGAACGCTCGGTCTTCTTGATGAGGGTGATCAGTGCCAGGATGGCTCCTGCCAGCCCAACGAGCATGAGAACGACTTCGACGACCACCATGATCGTGAGCCAGGGTTGTTCGAAAGAGTATTTCGTACCTATCAGCGACATTTCAATGGTGTAGAGCACCATGTGACCCAACCCGAGCCCCATGGCCCACCAGCCCATTTTTGTCACCGGAAGCTGCTTAAATTTTGGTTCAGAAATAGACAAAACCTCTCTTTGTTTTTTCAATGGAAACTCCTTGACAATGGCATATAATAATTTCTTTCAACTTTGGATTGGCGATTAATGGGATTTTAATCTACTAATTCCAAACACACCAGACAGGCATGGAATCTTTACTGTAGTTGTCTGTGATGCGCTGCCGATTCTCTCCATTGAAATCCATTATATATACTTCATAGTCCTGATCTTCATCAGAGACATAGACAATCCACTTGCCATCTGGTGACCAGGCGGCCTGGAATTCGTTGGCTTTTGATGTCGTCAGGGCATTTGGATCACTTCCATCGCCATTCATCAGGTACAAGTTCCAATCCCCGTCACGGTCAGATACGAATAATATCTTTTTGCCGTCAGGGGACCAGTTCGGATAACCGTCAAAACCGGAATTATTGGTAAGTTTCTCGATATTGGATCCATCTTTATCCATTACATACACTTCAGAATCGCCGTCTTCGTCTGAGGCATAGGCGATCTTTCGTCCATCAGGAGACCACCTGGGTACCCAGTAGGAGGTATTTGAATTCATCAAACGTGCGAGATCTGTGCCATCGGCATTCATCACGTAGATATCGTATGTGCAAGAAATGCTGGTCTCATCGCATTTTCGTATGGCTGATGCCACAATGTTTTTTTCGTTTGGTGACCAATCGGGATAGGCGATCCAAAGGTACCTGTCCTGATAAATCTTCTGGATGTCATTTCCTTTGGTATCCATTGAGTAAAGATCAGATCTTTCGCTGTCTTTCTGTGTTCTGACAAAACCGATCCTTTTGGATTTATTCAGGCAGGTCGGGTCCTGGTCTTCCACTGAGTTATTGGTCAGACGCACAAGGGTTTGAGTGGACAGATTGTAGGAAAAGAGGTCATCGCTGCCGTTCTTGTCGTTCATGAAAATGATGGTCCCCCGCGGTTTGTCTGATCCGGGGATGAACGCGGTAAGCGAGCAGGCCACAGATGAAACCAACAGGCAAGAAATGACCACAAGCAATCGAAGGCGAAATTTCATCACCCCTCCATTTTGTAGACAGTGATATGCGGTTATAGCAAGAACTCTATGATCTGAATTATACAGAAAATCTGCCAACCGGGTTAAATAAGGGAAAACGAGTTCGCCAATAAACTGAAAGAGGCTGAAAGCTCCCAGTAGTAGAGAAAGCAAAACTGCCCAGGAACGTTCACGTTTCTTAGGATAGCAATTAGATCTGTGACCCCGGCGGCCAGTCCGAGCGCAAGCATGATAAAAACGAAACCCATCGCAACCGCCCGGGGTGATTCGGTCAGCGAAGAACGGATATTTATGAACACCATGATGACAATATTAAACGCCAGGTAGCTCAGCGCAAGGCCAACCGCTCAATTTCCCAAATTTGACTTGGTATGCTGCCAGAAGAGCGGCTTTTCTTTACCCAAAAGAACCTCCTTCTAGAAGGAAACTGGCATCCACACACAAAATAGCACGGAATGAGGGACAATTCAAATTACGGGTTCAGTGTTTTACCGGGATGCCGCTCATAATGTATTCAGCTAGCGCTGTGATCGTTAGGGCTGGATTGGCATTCAGGTTCACCGGAACAACCGAACCGTCTGCCACGTATAGACCGGGGTAGCCGAAGACGCGCCCTTGCTGATCTACCACGCCTTCGCTGGCGTTGCGGCCCATCACACAACCGCCGAGGATATGGGCGGTGGTGGGTGCGTCCATCAATACTTCGAACCAGCTTCCCTTGGGATACCCTTTCATTTTCTTTGCCATGGCACGGGTGACCTGGTTGGCGATAGGAATATACGAAGGGATACGTTCGCTTTCAGGTGGCAGCTCCGAGGCTAATCCCAGATGGGTGCGGTGCAGACGCAAATAGTTTTCGGTGGATTGCATGACCAGAATCACCGAGGTACGTGCGCTCTGGCCGGGGATCCACAGACCGCGCAGGAACTGGTACGGGTGGCTCAGGATGTTCCCAAGGAACCGTAACACACGAGGAATTTTTCCTCCACCATCAGTGAGCACCGTGGCAATGGCATATAAAAGGTCAGATCCCTTGTTGTAGCGGACGATTTCAATGTGGGTGTTCTTGTCGGGATAGATTCCCGACGTAATGGCGATGTGATCGTTCCAATCGAGAGTGTGGTCACGTGAATCGACGCCAAGGATGGCTTCGGAGTTCGTGCGAGTGAAGTCTCCCAAGCGTTCAGAAAGTGCCGGCAACGAACCAGACTGTTTGCATTTGAAGAGCAGATCGACCGTACCCATCACTCCGCCACTTAAGACGACATTATGTGCGTTAAGTATGCGGGTCTGCCGGAAGAGTCCATGTGAGGTGCGGACAGTGATGGAATAACCCTCACTTGTTAATGGACGAATATCAGTCGCCTCGCTCTCTGGGAAGATACGCACTCCCAGTTTTTCGGCAAGGTAGAGATAATTCTTGTCGAGGGTATTCTTGGCACCGTTCGGGCACCCGATCATACAGGCTCCGCATAATTTGCAGCCGGTGCGGTCCGGTCCTTCACCGTTAAAAAAAGGGTCGGGAACGGTTTTCTCGGGTTCCCCGAAGAAAACCCCCACCGGGTTGACATGAAAGGTATCCTCGCCGCGCAGCTCGATGCCAACTTCCTGCAGGACGCGATCTGCATTACCCACACTGGGGCACTTCACCGCGCCAAGCATACGTTGAGCTTCCTTATAATAAGGCATCAGCTTCTTTTTCCAATCCCCTTCACCCCATTCGGGCTTGGCGAAAATCTCGTCATCGGGAACGATCAACTGGTTGGCATAGACCAAGCTGCCGCCACCCACCCCAACACCATGTAGCACCAACACGTGGCGTAGCAAGGTCAGTGCCTGGATACCGACCAGTCCAAGCTTGGGCATCCATACAGAGCGACGCAGATGCCAGTTAGTGGGAGGAAAATCTTGCGATTGGTAGCGTTTGCCTTTTTCGAGTACGGCCACCCGATAGCCTTTTTGAGCTAAACGTAAGGCTGAAACTGAACCGCCAAAGCCCGAACCGATAATCACAAAATCGAAGTTAGAATTTTCTTCCTTCATATTCCCTCCAGACCGGAGTAATTTCTATATAAGCAATTAAACCCCCAAGATAATGATGGTTACGCTGAAAAAAGGCTACGATAACAGCAGCAAAGTAACTTTTTAGGTGAAAAAAGGTTTAAGTAATATCAAAACTTTTCAGGGAGAGTATCAAATGCCCAGTCAATTTTTCGAAAACCATACAGTGATCATCACCGGAGCCTCAAGTGGGATCGGTCGTGAGATGGCACTGCAACTGGCTGATCAGGGAGCACGGCTGGTGTTGGCAGCGCGCCAGGCTGATAAACTGGTTGAGCTGAGCATGATCTGCCGCAGCCGTGGAGGACAGGCACTGGCTGTTCCCACCGATGTTTCCGACCCCAAACAGTGCCAATCACTGATCGAAATGACGGTAAAAACCTATGGCGCGATCGATATGCTAGTCAACAATGCTGGCATTACCATGTGGGCGAAATTCGATGAGATCACCGACCTGACGATCTTCGAAAAACTGATGAAGGTCAATTATCTGGGCAGCGTTTATTGCACCTATTTTGCGCTACCATATCTCAAGCAATCGCAAGGGCGCATCCTGGCAGTATCGAGTCTCACTGGAAAGGGTGGTGTTCCCACCCGCACAGGTTATGCGGCCACCAAGCATGCCATGGCTGGTTTCTTCGATTCATTAAGGGTTGAGTTGAAGGAAACGGGCGTGAGCGTGACCGTGGTTTATCCCGGTTTTGTGGACACCGGGGTTCAGGCACGCGGTTTTGGCGCGGACGGCATGCCACTTGGCGTCAACCCGCTGCAGGTTGATAAAGTGATGACCGCAGCTGAATGTGCCCGTAGTTCATTGTGGGCGGCAGCCGAACGAAAACGTGAGGAAGTGATGACCCTGCGCGGTAAGCTGGGTCAGTGGATCAAGCTGATCGCGCCCGGTTTGGTGGATAAAATTGCCAGCCAGGCCATCGAACAGGGAAAATGACACAGGTCATTAATCGGTTTTTTGATCCCTCACCATTTTTCAGACAATAATGAACAGCCAAATCATGAACAGCACTAGCGCGGTACGCCGGATGAGCCCGAACCAGCCATAGAAGGTCACCTGCAGCGCGGGCGACTTTGACGTCACTGTGAAGGAGATGCAGGTAATCGTCAGGAAGACCACCGAGGCGAGTGTCCAACCGTACATGGAACGCCATCTAGAGTCATTCTTGAAGGCGCGCAAAAAAGTGTGCGGGATGATGGCCATGATTAAGAAGATAATCCCCCCGGCGATGCCATGGATCAATCTATGGACGGTGCTTTGCGCGGTGGAAGTGCCAGCCGGCTCCATCACAAACAGGCCCGAGATGATGTAGAGTCAGGCGATAATGGTCAGTAGAGTGATGCCACTGTGGGTGTTATTATTACCCTTGAACTCGTCAGCCAATCCACGGGAGAAAATGAACAGCAACAGTCCGAGCACAATGAAGTTTGCTGCCTGGATCCAGCCGAGCGGACCGAGCAACAATGCGCTGATGTACCTACTGCGGTGATTGTTTCCCGCACAATTGGTCTTCGAAAGTAAAGACAAACACTAACAAAGTCGGGGTGATCATCCCGGTGATAGTGGCGATTCCTTTAAATTTCCCGTTAACCATTAGCCGTTCCCTAAAACTTTTAATTCTTTCGGGTTTTGGCTTTTTGCGTGTTTTCGTCCACACGAAATTTGACGATGCGTGCGATCAGGTCTAGTGGCAACGGTTCGGTGAGCGATAGTTGAATGGTACCTTTGCCGCCTGGGTACTTGTCCAATTCTGAGCCAAATGCGGTGCGGCCGCTGCCGGTGGGGAAAAAGCTCAAATGGTCCTTAAAAGCAGCGAAGTAGACGAGCACTCCGTTTTGGTCAAAAGCCGGCATGCCGTAGCTGATCTTCTCTCTAGCATCGGGTGCGGCAGACTTGATCGCAGCACGGATTTCCTGCAGTTTGGTTTGAATCTCGGGTGGAAACTGCGCGATATATTCTTCGGTGGTGGCCGGAAGATTTATATTGACTTCGTTCCAACATCCCCACGACCTGCAGGTTGTCGGTGAGCATTAACACATAAATGGTGGTTGTGCCCAACCCGGTAGCCAGATCGTTGACCATCATTATTAATTTGCGGTTGTAGCGGTCCACCATCGCCCTGGCCAGTGGGATGATGAGTAAATAGGGCAGGTGAAAGTCGTCTGCCCTATGCCAAGCGAAGTGGCGCTGTTGGTCTGCTGGCAAACCCAGATCGACAGACCAAACACAATTATGCTCGATGCCAGGATGGAAATCGCCTGACCGACCAGGACGATGGTCAGGCCAAGCATACCCGAAGGCAGTTTGGAGGATGGTTGCCTTGAGAATCTCATGGAAAACCGAAAGAATTAGAAAATGGGGAATTTCCTAAGAAGAATTATGGTACGAATGCCATTCATCAGGAGAGTTATCTAGAATGTTCTTTTCCCTCTGTAAACCCTTCAGTGGAAGGTTTACTCAGATCAGAGTTTACCGTCGAAATACTTGCAGAACAATTCCTGCGATAGAGCGGCAGCTTCATCGCTCAAGATGAGCGTCGGGGTCTTTTCATTGGGGTCACTGATGTAACCTTTGCGGAAAAGACGGTCGAGCGCCTGCCTGTCCATCCCTTTCCAGGCTCGCGTGGCATAAGCATCTCTCGAACTCGTAAGGAACAGTAGTGCCAGTACGATTTCATCCACTTTGTCGGTATTGTAGGTCAGCATAATGGTTTTCTCAATAAAAGGATTCAGAAACAATCGTTCGTTAGTCAATATTGATTTTTACACTATTTTTACGCAGACTGCAACCAAGAAATCATGTGAATTCAGTGGCCGAAAAACCGCGGAATGATGAATGGAGTGGACTTTTTATACGCCTCATATTCCTCGCCAAAGCGCAAGGTCAGTTCCTTCTCCTCGATCTTTTTAATGTAGAGGATGAACAGCCCGCTGAATAGGATCACCGCGAGCAGTGAGCAGATCGATCCTGCCAGGACGGTGCAGCCCAAGTACATGCAAATGGCACCGAAACCCATCGGGTTGCGGCAATACTTGAACACGCCGCGGATGAGCAGCTTCTGCGTGGCCATCACCGGGATGGGCGTACCCTGCGCCTTGAAGAGCTGCTGACCAATCGACCATACTGCAAAAAAAACGCCCACTGCCAACAGTGCCCAACCGATGATCTTGTTGGGCAGTCCGAAATACAGCGAGGGAAGGCCAAGCGTTTTATCCAGGCGTGGCAACACATTGGTCAACAACCAGGGGAGCAGCCAGGCGAAGATGCTTCCGCCAACGATGATGGTCAACACCAGGCGTGCCCATAATGGAAAATTGATCGAAGCCCATTTTTTAAAATTGTCCATTTTACCCTCCGTGTTCATAGAAATATTATGCCACGAATTGCATTTTCTCCCGATATGCCTATAATTTCTTTTGAAGAAATCCATTGAACGAGGACCCAAATGACAAACGAAACAATCTGGGTGCTGCTCAACCGCCGCAGCATCCGCAAATACACGAAAGAACCAGTACGTGAAGAAGATTTACAGGCGATCCTGCAGGCGGCCATCTACGCTCCCAGCGCCATGAACGGGCAGGAATGGCATTTCAGCGTGGTGCGCAGCGAGAAGATTCTGAAGAAACTGCAGATCACCATGAAAGAAAACATGCTCCGCTCCGGCGTGGAGCGGCTGGTGCAGCGCGCCTCAGACCCCGGCTTTGTGGGGTTTTTCGGCGCCCCGGTGCTGATTTTCCTATCCGCGCCTGCGGAAGCGCACTCGGCGCAAATCGATTGCGGCATCGCCGTCGAGAACATCGCCATTGCTGCCGAAAGCCTGGGGCTGGGGTCGTGCATCATGACCTCGTCCGAGCTGCTCTTTGCCGACGATAAAGACGGATCACTGGCCCGTGAACTGGGCTTCCCCGAAGGGTACAAACACGTATGCTCAATCGCGCTGGGCTACAAGGACGAGAATCCCCCCGCCAAAGAACGTCGGGAGGGATTGATTAATTATGTTTAAATGATATTTAAAACAAAAACAGGGATGCGATTTTCGATTTTCACACATCCCTGTTTTCTGCTTTGGAAGGATCAACTTTTTTCAATTACCAAAAACACAAAAACCACCCCTGTGGCCAAAATGGCCAGGTATGGCAAGATTTTATGCGTGATTTTTACCCAAAACGGTACTTCTTTGGCGGAACTGATCCAACCACCGCTGGCAATGAGCAGCAAGAAGCAACCCGCGGCGAGGATGGTTGCCATCCAGATCATGGGGGTGAGCGGTGACATCTGTTTCAGCATGATGGCGAGGTAGACAATCATCCCCAGCGGGATGAGCTTATGGATGGTGAGCAGCAGGGCGCTGTACGGTTTACCGCGCTGACGCAGGCGGTAACCTGAGACGAGAATTACAACGAAACAAAGCAGGGAAAGAAAGATCACGGCAGGCATATCCACTCCTTTAACGCGAAAGCAGCGATGAGCTCTTAATTGACCAGTTCACCAATGGGTGTCAGCAGACGTATGTACTCATCCAGGCAGTCGGGGTCGCCCCAAAGGGGCTGCAGAACCACGGTGTCAGCGCCGGCCTCGACCCAGCGGCGTACGGATGCTTTCACTTGAGTGGGGGTACCGCACGCAGAAAATTCGTCCAGCCAGGCGTCGGGTAGGGCAGCGGCGCGTTCCTCGACGATGGTGTATTTCTGCATAAACTCTTCGGCCTCGGCTTTGATGCCGGTGGCCTCCAACTGTGCATCATCCCAGGGCATCCGTTCAGCCAGCGAGCGGCGGGTCGCCTCGCGCGCACTCTCACCGTCTTCCGAAACCTTGCAATCCAGATAGACGGTGACGCGGTTGAGGGTCCGACCGCTCTCATTCATGCCAGTCTGGATGTGTGGTAGCGCCCAACGGATATACGCAGGGGACGACATGCCGGTAAGCAGTGTACCGTCACCCTCGCGACCGGCAAGTGCCAGCGACTTTTCGCGGATGGCGCCGATGTAGAGCGGAGGCTTTACGGATGGGGTCACTGTCATCTGAACGTTATCGAGGTTGACCCAGTCACCGTGGAAGGTGACGTTCTCCCCCTGCAGCAGGCGGCGCACAGACGAGACCGTCTCGGTCATGGCTTTGAGCGGGGACTTCGGCGATGATCCAATTTGTTTCATCCAGGAACCGACGCCGTGTCCGAAGCCGGGCAGAAAACGCCCGGGGAAGGCGGTCGACAGGGTGGTGATCTCCATTGCGGCGAAGAGCGGATTGTACGCCGGTACCGGCAATAATCCGAGGCCCACCTTTAGTTTTCGTGTGGCCGAAAGCGCGATGGCTGCCGAGGTGAACGCGCCGGGCAGGAAGCAGTCATCCCACAGCCACAGTTCGTTAAACCCGGCGGTTTCCGCCTTGCGGGCGTACTCCGCCAGCGAGTTTGAAGGGAATTTCGGGTGGAAGATGATACCGATGGCAGCCGGTGGTCGTGTTCTATCCATATTGCTCTCCTGATGTCCCGATCCTTGATTACATATTATGGATTTATCAATATCGGCGCCGCAAGCGCTCGATCTCTTCTGAGCTCAGGACGATGTCCGCGGCCTCGAGGTTCTGACGCTGGTGTAGCGGGCTGGAAGACATGGGGATGGTGATGACGCGCGGTTGGCTGGTGAGCCAGGCGATGGAAAGCTGGTGAGCGCTGATTCCCCTGGCTTCTGCTGCTTTTTTGAGTTCCCGATTACCTGCAGTGTAGCGGTGCTTGACCGGGGTGTAGGCGGTGAGCAGAATGTCGTGCTGCTGGCAGTACTCCAGCACGCCGTTCTTCAAATATTTTTGATCAGGGATACTGTAGGGCACCTGGTTTGTCAGTAGTGGGGTTTCACTGAGCGCGGCAGCCTGTTGAAGCTGCTTGAGATTGAAATTGCTCACCCCCAGGTGGCGAACCTTGCCTTCGTTTACCAACAGATTTAAGGCCTTGAAAGTCTCGGTCAGGTCCATCCCCACCATGGGCCAGTGGATGAGATACAGATCAACGTACTCCATGTTCAATCGCTTGAGGCTGGCCGCGCAACTTTGCAGCGTGTCTTTATAACTCAGATGGTTAAACCATATCTTGGTGGTAATGAAAAGCATCGAGCGATCGATGCCGGAATCATGAACGGCCTGACCAACCAACTCTTCGCAGTGACCCATGGCGTACATCTCAGCGGTGTCGAAATGGGTGTAGCCAAGCTCCAACGCGGAACGCAGGATGGCCAGCGATCGGCCGTCCAGAGACGGGTCGGCGGTGTTCTTTCCACCGATCGACCAGGTGCCGAAGCCGACTTTGGGGATTTTCGTGCCCTGTACGATTTCGTAACGCATGTAAAGATTATAGCATTACGACCAGGAAACAACCCATCCTGATTACTAATCACTCATTACTGACGATTATTCTCGAATCTCTACTCTCGACTCTCAGAACTTCCGCACCCAATCCTTTGGCCAGCGCTCGACGACGACCTTCTTCTGGGTGAAGAAATCCACCGCGTCGCGGCCCTGACCATGCAGGTCACCGAAGAAACTGTCCTTCCAGCCGCTGAAGGGGAAGAAGGCCATGGGGGCGGCCACACCGATATTGATGCCGATGTTGCCGGCCTGCGCCTCATAGCGGAACTTGCGCGCGGCGGCGCCGTTGGAGGTGAAAAGGCAGGCCTGGTTGCCGTAGCGCCCGCTGTTGATGAACGTGATTGCCTCGTCTAGGCTGACCACTTTTAGTATTCCAAGCACCGGTCCGAAAATCTCGGTGCGGGTAACTTCAGAATTGGCAGGCAGGTCTTGCAGGATAGTAGGGCGCACAAAGCTGCCCTTCTCGTAAGCGGGGATGACCGCCCTGCGTCCGTCAACAGGCAGGCTGGCGCCGTCGTTGACGGCCTGCGCGATTAACCCTTCGATGCGCTCTCGGCTGGCGGCGTTGATCACCGGTCCCATCTGGATACCCTCGTCCAGGCCAAAACCTACCTTGCGAGAGGCAGCGGCTTCGATCATACGCGCGCTGAATTGCTCGTGAGCCTCTCCCACAGCCAGCACCAGCGAGGTGGCCAGGCAGCGCTGACCGGCGCAACCGAAGGCCGAATCGGCGATGATTTTGACAGCGGCGTCCATGTCGGCGTCGGGCAGGATCACCACCGGGTTCTTAGCGCCACCCTGGGCAGTGACGCGCTTGCCCTGCTCTGAGGCGCGGCGGTAGATGTAGCGCGCCGTGGCAGTGGAGCCAACAAAGGTGACCGCGCGCACCTCTGGGTGGTCTAGCAAGGCATCAACGGCATCTTTGGAACCATTGACCAGGTTGAGCACGCCTTTCGGCAGTTCCAGTTTTTCCATCAATTGGAAGGCCAGTTCCATGGTCAGCGGAGTCTTCTCGGAGGGTTTGAGCACGTAGGTATTACCGCAGGCCAGCACGTAAGGCAGGTACCAAAAAGGGATCATTCCGGGAAAGTTGAAGGGGGCGATGGTGGCACAGACGCCCACTGGTTGGCGCAGCATAATCTCGTCCACACCAGGGGCGATGTCTTCGGCGATCTCGCCCTTGCTCAGCATGGGCATGCCGCAGGCCACCTCTACGTTCTCGATGGCGCGACGCATCTCACCACGGGATTCCTCCAGCGTCTTGCCGCATTCCATCGTGATCAAACGACTGAGTTCTTCCAGATGGGTTTCGAGTAATGATTTAAGCTTGAAAAGGTACTGGATACGATCTTGCGTGGGGGTGGAACGCCAGGCAGGAAAAGCTGCAGAAGCCGCCCGAACCGCGGCATCGACTTCCGTGGCAGTAGAGAGTGGCGCGCGGGCTAAAAGCTCGCCGGTAGCCGGGTTGACCACGTCGACAAGCTCATTCGCGCTTGAAGGTGTCCAGACGCCGTTGATATAGTTGGAGAGGATTTTCATGGGGAACTCCCTGATTGGTTTGAAATAATATATTGCATATAATACAACAATATTGTATAATATGCAACAATGACTGAAATCCAATCCCTTGCGCGCGGACTCAAAATCCTGGACATCTTGGGTCAGTACCCCGATGGCATTAGCATCACCGAGTTGTCAGAGCTGCTGGATGTGGATAAGGGCAGCGCCTCACGCCTGGTGGCTACCCTGGCCAGTTACGGTTACGCGGAAAAGGACGAAGTAACCCGACGCTACAACGTGGGTCCGCAGATTGTCAGCCTGAGTCGGAGTGTGCTCAACCGCCTGCCCCTGCGCGAAGCTGCCAAACCCTTCCTGCGCCAGATGATGGAGCGCACTGGCGAGTGCGCCCACCTTGGTGTCGCCGCCCAGGGCAAGGTAATGTACATCGACCAGGTGGAATCGCCGGTGACGCTGCGGGTCAATGCCCAGGTGGGCACCATGAACCCACTGCACTGCACCGCCCTTGGAAAGGTGTTGCTGGCGTTTGGCAATCTGGATCTGCCTGCCGAGCTGCCGTCTTTCACCGAGAAGACGATCACCGACCCCGGCGCGTTGAAGGATCACCTCAATGAAGTGCGACGTCTGGGTTATGCCGTGGACGACGAGGAATTCGATATCGGGGTGCGTTGCATCGCCGTGCCGGTGTTCGACTTCCGTGGTAAGCTGGCTGGTGCTATTGGCGTCTCAGGACCCGCCACGCGCGTTACCCTGGCGCGTCTGCCGGAAATGACTGCTACCGTCATTGAGATTGGAAAAGCGCTTTCAGAACGCATGACGTTTACCCATTAATTATCGCCTGCCGACATCCACGCGGGCGTTTTTGTTACATCTGTTCAGTATTGTTGAGCAACGCGCAATAATCAGGAGGATGATTTGAGCATGGAGAGACCTTCCCCCGATAAACTGACCCGCTGGCGTGAAGAACACGCCGCGGCGTTCGCTGCCGGATTGCTGCCGGGTAAACTGGATCTGACCCTCTCAGAGGCACTGGTGCTCGGGTTACTGCGCCAGGGCGTGAAAAAATATTTCACTGTTCTCGGGCACGGTTCCACAGAGGTGGGCGAAGTACTGCGTATCTATGAAGCAGCCGGGCTGTTGCGGGTATTTGGCCTGCGCAGCGAGATTGAAGCTTCGCATGCCGCGGTTGCCCTGCGCTGGGTCACTGGCGAGAAGGCGGCAGTCGTTACCTCCATTGGCCCCGGCGCGTTGCAGGCACTGGCGGCATCACTCGTCCCGGCCTCGGATGGTATTGGCGTGTGGTACCTCTTCGGCGATGAAACTAGCGAGGATGAGGGCTTCAACATGCAGCAGATCCCCCGCCACGAACAGGGACAATTCCTGCGCCTGACCTCGGACATGGGACGTTCCTACAGTTTGCACACCCCGGGAGCGCTCAATACCGCCCTGCGCCGCGGAGCAGCTACCGTGGATCATCCCACCCGGCCGGGTCCGTTCTACCTTCTGTTGCCAATGAATACACAGGCGGCCTGGATGAGCGACTTCAATCTCGATGAATTGCCGGAGCCGGAATTCATCGGTATCAACGCGGCTACTGGCGATTACACCAAAGCCGTGGAGTGGATTCGTGAATCGAAACGTATCCTCATCAAGGTTGGTGGCGGTGGACGCAACACTAAGGACCAGTTGACTTTGCTCATGAAGAAGGTTGGCGCTGTGCTTGTGCACACTCCCATCGCCAGCGGTTGTGTTCCCTACAGTCATCCGTTAAACATGGGCGTGGGCGGATCGAAGGGATCGATGTGTGGCAATTACGCCATGGAACATGCCGACCTACTCATCGCGGTGGGCACGCGCGCGGTGTGCCAGTCTGATTGTTCGCGAACAGGTTATCCCAATGTCAAACATGTCATCAATATTAACGCCGACCTGGACGACGCTACCCACTACGCTCATACCGTTGCCCTGGTGGGCGACGTAAAGCTCACACTGAACAAGCTGGTCAAATCCATAGACGGCGCGCTTGCACCGCATAGCGAATGGCTCGACGCCTGTGCTGTGCAAAAACAGAATTGGCAGAAGTTCAAACTAGAACGCTACCTCAACCCGATACTACAAGACGAGTACTGGGGTAAGCCTGTTTTTACCCAACCCGCCGCGATTCAGATAGCGACAGAGTGGGCCAAGAAGAACAAAGCGGTGTGCTTCTTCGACGCCGGTGACGTGCAGGCCAACGGCTTCCAGATCGTTGAGGATGAGTCCCCAGATCAGACTTTCACCGAGGGTGGCGCCTCGTACATGGGCTTCGGAGTCTCCGCGCTGCTGGCCACCGGGCTGGCTGCCAAACCGTTTTATGGACTGGCGATCACCGGAGATGGCTCGTTCACCATGAACCCGCAGATCCTCATAGATGGTGCGGAACATGGCGCTACCGGTTGCATCCTGCTGCTCGACAACGGGCGTATGGGTGCCATCAGTGGATTGCAGAAAGATCAATATGGACAAGGTTTCGCCACCTGGAATACCCTGCAGATCGATTATCTTAAGTGGGCCGAGGCTATCCCTGGCGTGCTGGCCCTCGATGGCGGCAACTCGCCTGAGTCGTTGCAAAGCGCGCTTGGACAAGCCGCTGAGCATCCGGGCCTCACACTGATCCATCTGCCGGTGTATTACGGCGACGATCCGCTGGGAGGCATGGGCGTTTACGGGCGCTGGAACGTGGGCAATTGGTGCGATGAGGTACAGAAATTGCGCCACCAAATTGGACTTTGATCTTTCCACCCAAGAGGTGTTATGAACGAATTGACTGTTGAGAAAACGAAAGAACTGGAGGAAACCGCGCGCAGGCTACGGGTGAGCAGCCTCAGGCTCATCCACCGGCGTGGCGCGGGTCACCCTGGTGGAGCGCTTTCGGCTGCCGAGATTCTCTCCGTACTATATTTTCACATACTACGTATCGATCCCGAGAATCCAAATTGGTCGGAACGCGATCGCTTCATCCTCAGCAAGGGGCACGCCTCCGCGGCGCTTTACTCCGCCCTGGCCATGCGCGGATTCTTCCCGTTGAGCGAACTTGATAACTGGGGTGAGCTCGAATGCGCGCACCAGGGGCATCCAGACCGTTTCAAGACCCCCGGCGTGGACATGACCAGCGGATTGCTCGGCCACGGTGTTGCGCTTGGTTGCGGGCTGGCACTGGCTGCCCGATTAAAAGGGTTAAGTTACCGCACTTATACCCTGCTTGGTGACGGCGAATGTCAGGGCGGCATCGTGTGGGAAGGCGCCATGACGGCTGCAAAGTATAAACTGGACACACTCACCGCCATTTTAGATTGCAACGGCGTCCAACTGGACGGAACAGTGGACGAGGTTATGCCTATGGAACCAATGGCCGCCAAATGGGCTGCCTACGGCTGGAACGTGATCGAGATCAACGGACATTCCGTGAAGGAGATCGCGCGGGCGCTGAAACAGGCAGCCGCTTTCCATGGCAAGCCCAGCATCGTCCTCGCGCGCACCGTTAAAGGCAAAGGGGTCTCGTTCATGGAAGGCAAATCGTATTGGCACGGCAACGTGCCTTCGGATGAACAACTGGCACAGGCTCTTACCGAGCTTGGGGAGGTGACCCATGGCTGAGATCTCAATGCGTGAAGCTTACGGCAAGGCGCTGGCAGCCTACGGTGAGACCCACCCCGAAGTGGTGGCGCTCGACGTGGATACCTCGGCTTCGACCCTTTCCAATTTCTTTGCCCAGCGTTTTCCGGAGCGTTTCTACAATATCGGTATTGCTGAACCCTGCATGGTCGATGTGGCTGCTGGGCTGGCGCTGGGTGGGTTGACTCCTTTTATCAATGGCTTTGCTTCAATTCTGTCGCTGCGCGCGTTAGAACAGGTGCGCACCTGTGTATGCTACGGACGAACAAATGTCAAGATCGCTGCCAGCTATGCCGGGCTCTCCGATTTCAAGGACGGCGCGACCCACTATTCCATTTCTGATCTGGCTAACATGCGCGCGTTGCCGAATATGACAGTGGTGGTGGCTGCTGACGCTGACGAAGCGGCTGCGTTCGTGCCACTGGTAGCCGAATACAACGGTCCGGTCTACCTGCGCCTCAGCCGTGCTGGCGCGCTGCCTGTCCCTGTCTGCAATGAACCACTGCAGATTGGTAAGGGGCGTACCCTGCGCCGCGGCTCGGACGTCACCCTGGTTGCCATCGGCGCCATGGTCGGAAGATGCGCCCTGGCCACGGAGGCCTTGGCGAAAGAAGGAATTGACGCCTGCCTGATCGAGATCCACACCCTCAAACCGCTCGACCGCGACCTGCTGCTGCGGGCTGCCGCAGAGACCGGCGCGCTGGTCACCGCCGAAGAACACACCATCATCGGTGGTCTGGGTAGTGCCGTGAGCGAGTTGCTGGCTGAGGAACGACCGGTTCCCATGGTCAAAGTTGGAATCCGAGACCGGTTCTGTCCGACAGCACGCAACCTGGATAAATTGATGGACGCCTGTGGTCTGGCTGTGACCGATGTGGTCGCCGCCGCTAAACGCGCCATACAGCTTAAGAAGTAGATGGAGGTGCCATGAAGATCGCTGTCATCAACGAGATCAGCGCGGCGGATCGCAATGCGGATATTTTAGGCGCGCTCGACGGCCGCGGGTTTGAAGTGCTCAACCTGGGTAATACCAGCAGCAAGGACGAGCCAGGGCTGCTCTACATCCACACCGGGCTGATGTCCGCACTGTTATTGCACCTAAGGGCCGTTGATTTCGTGATCGGCGGCTGCGGTACCGGATTAGGCTATCTTAACTCCGTGGTTCAGTACCCCGGCGTGGTTTGCGGTCACCTGCTTACCCCGCTGGATGCATTCCTCTTTGCCCGCATCAATGCTGGTAACTGTGTATCGCTGGCGCTCAACCAGGGTTACGGCTGGGCGGGTGAGGTGAACTTGAAGATGATGTTCGACGAGCTGTTCACCCCGGCTACCGGGGCGGGTTACCCGGCACACCGCGCCGAACCGCAGCGTGAAGGCCGAGAGATGCTGGAGAAGGTATCGAAAGCCACCCACATTTCGATGACCGAGATATTGCTTTCGCTACCACCCGAGATCGTGAGAAGAGCTTTGAATTACCCGGCGTATCGTGCTGTGTTGGATGCCGCTGTGGTTTCAAACGCAAAAATGCAGGCTGTAATCAAGAAGATCCTTTGATCCACTCATCAAGGAGGGTTTACCATGCCAGAAAACTCAGGAAAGTTATCAAAGAAGACCAAGTTGTTGTACGGCGTTGGAGATTTAGGCAACGCGGTGGTCAATTCCGCCATCCAGTTCTTCCTGATGAAATTCTATACCGACGGTGCTTTGATCCAACCGGCACTGGCTGGTAACGCACTGCTCATCGGCAAGATCTGGGACGCGGTCAACGATCCCCTTTTCGGCTGGATCACCGATAAGACCAAGTCTCGCTTTGGCAAGCGGCGTGTTTTTATGATCTTCGGAGCCATTCCACTGGCGATCGCCATCGCGTTGCTGTGGGCGGTTCCACAGGCTGACCGGGTGTGGACATTCATTTGGATCGCGGCCACGTTTATCCTCTTCGACACAATCTGGACGCTGACCAACGTGCCGTATTACGCGCTCACTTCGGAGCTCACTGACGATTATGATGAACGCTCCAGCCTCACCACATACCGCATGGTCATGGCCGTGCCGGCTTACCTGGTGGGAGCCGCGCTGACTCCGGCCATTGTCGGTTTATTCGCTGTACAGCGCACCGGGTGGGCTTTTGTTGGCATCGCGTATGGTATTTTAGCCGCGGTCGCTTTGCTGGTCTCCGCCTCCGGATTCCGTGAAAGGGAAAAAGTAGCTGCGGCACCACCCGAACCCTCCCCAATCACATCATTGCTGACCGCTTTTAAGAATAAATCTTTTGTTTGGCTGTGCGGTACCTATTTTATCGTGAATATATCTTTTGCATTCATCAAGATTTTGATGGCCTATTACATCCAGTATCAATTATTAATGGCTGGTGCCACCTCACTCATTATGGGGCTGATGCTCATCTGCGTCACCGCGGCGCTGCCATTCTGGCGCTGGATTGGTGAAAAGATCGATAAAGGTCCCGCTTACGGGCTGGGGATGATCGTTGGCGGGTTGGCTGTGATGGCTACTTTCTTCCTGCCTCACCACGAGACCTGGATCATCTATGCTATTGCCGTCCTGGCTGGGTTCGGATTCTCGGCGCAGTGGATCTTCCCTTGGGCAATGGTGGCTGATGTGGCCGATTACGACCGCGCCGAAACCGGCCAACAACGCAGTGGTGTGTACTACGGTGTCTGGGGCTTGGCTACCAAAATCTCAGAAGCCCTGGCGCTGGCTGCCGTTGGTTGGATCCTGACCGGGTTTGGCTACCAAGCCAATATTGAACAAACCGCGCATGCTTTACTGGGTATCCGGCTCTTCTTCGGCATCGTACCGGCGATCTGCATCTTTGCAGCGCTGCCGTTGCTCTTCAAATATCCGATCACCCGAAAGAGCCACGCCGTGGTTAAAGCTAAACTGGAAGCCATGGACGCTGCCGCGGCTGCCACTGAAGCAACATTCATCCAGGGCAAATAACAGGAGTCGGACAATGAATCCTATCCGAGTTGCATTTGTGGGCTGTGGACGTATCAGCGACCTGCACCAGATGGGTTACCGCGGGCGCGATGACGCGAAGATAGTGGCAGTCTGCGACGTGAATAAGTCCGCGGCAAAAAAGAAGGCCAAAGAGTGGGGGGTGGACAAGATCTACAGCGATTATCAGCAGGTGCTCGAAGACAAAGAGATCGACGCCGTCGAGTTGATCACTCCGCACCATTTACACTGCCCCATGACCATCCAGGCTGCCGAGGCGGGCAAGCATATCTCCGTGCAGAAACCAATGGCGCTGTGCGCTGAAGAGGCTGACCAGATGATCGCGGCTGCCAATAAGGCTGGTGTCATCCTGCGCGTATACGAGACCTTCGTGTTCTATGCCCCCGCGGTCAAGGCCAAACAGATGATCGATGCGGGCGAGATCGGCGAGGTGCGCGCGGTTCGCATGCACATCAGTACCGGCACCGGCGACACCGCCTGGGACGTGCCGCTTTCTGCCTGGGTCTGGCGCATCGACGAGAAGAAATGCGGTGGCGGACCACTGGTGTTCGACCACGGCTATCACCTGTTCTCGTTGGGGTACTATCTTGGCGGCCCGGTGGAGAGCGTCCATGCCTGGATCGACCGCACTCCGGCTGAGGGCACGGCCGGTATGGTCAAGGTGGACGCGCCTGCCATGATCAGCTTCAAGTATAAAGCCCCGCGCTGCTACGGCAACCTTGACATCGAGTACACGCCCAAGATGCGTATCTACTCGGATTATTACGCTGACGACGACCGCATCGAGGTCATCGGTGAGAAGGGAATCATCATTATCAACCGCTACACCGCTAAAACACTCGACCTGCCCGAGTTGATGCTCTTCAAGGATGGCAAAACGAAGGCCATCCCGGTGGAAGGCGTGGAGTGGCACGACGGTTTCATCGCCACCACCCACGACTTCATTGACAAGCTCAAAACGGGTGGCCAACCGCGCCTGGACGGACCCACCGGCAAGGCGGTGCTCCAGTTCACCCTGGCGGCGCTGCAATCCGCGGCCACCGGCTGCGAAGTCCGACCGGATGACGTGAAATGACACAAAAACTGCTCCTCGATAGAGGAGCAGTTGCTTTTTACTTGTTAGCCAGGGGATTGGGGTTCGGGTAGCTGCACAGCAGCGTGTCGAGGTATTCCACCCCGCAGAAGTAGGGGCAGATCGACACGTTCTTGACCGCGCAGCGGTGCGTGTTACTGCCTTCCGCGGCGTTCCACGGACAGCCGTCCTGCTGCCAGGCGATTGACCCCGCTGGAGAGGCCAGGTCGATGTCCATATTCGCACCTTTCAATTTCTTGATGCTACTATTCATTCTTAGCTCCATGGTAGTACTATTGCTGTATTGTCTGTTTTGACTCGATGAAGTATTGACGTTACTGAGAACTAATTCGCGATTCGCTCAGTTATCTTTAACTTCAAGGCCCAGTTCCTCGCGGATCGCTTTCAACTGTTTGAAGCTGAACTGCCAGCCCTGGATGGCGATCTTCTTGCCGTCCTTGCCCCAGATCGTCCAGATGCGGATGGGGTTCTTCGAAAGCGGCTGCGCGCCGGTCTTCTTGAGGTCGATCTGGCTGCGCGCGATCGTCACCCCTGTGCCCGGGCAGGTGACCGAGGTCTTGTCAATCTTGAGCACGTAGATATCCAGGTTGATACCGGTCATCAACAGACAGATGGCTGCCAGGGCGACGATGCCTCCCCAGAAGGAGTTGGCATAGGTGGACCATTCGGGGATTGGATTGTGCTTGATCACCTCGATCAACACACGGCTGCCGTACCCGATCAATCCACCGGCGGCGGGAATGACCACCCAGAGGCACAGGATGCGCCAGAAGGAGGGTAGGTAGACCTTCACCCGGGAATCTTTTTCGTCAATTTCTGGATATTTAAAGCGCCGGTTCGTCCTCAGCGCGATAAAAATATAGAAGACGAAGAACGCGATCAGAATGTAAATAAATTTGTTCATCTTTCCTCGGATTTTCCTGGATATTTTTCAGTTAGATTAACTTTCATTATCCCACAACTCAGTTAACATAACCCTTCGTCGGTTTGGATATAATGAGGCTACACAGGGTTCCGCAGGAGGAGCATATGAGATCCAGGGCATTATTGGTAGTCATCATCCTTTTCGTCGTTGGCAGTCTGATCTTCTCAGCCTGTTCGCCATTGGCAGCCAAAACGCCGGTTACGAATGCGGACAACACGGCGATGGATGACTGGCTCGGTCCGTACGCGCCTGAACGCCTGTGGGGCAACCCGCGCGAAGCCATCAACAGCGACGGCTGGTCGTTCACCTACTCCAAAGCACTGACCACCCCCTACAAGACCGGTGAGGACGGAATCGCCTCGCTCACCGACAAAGAGATGAACGCGATGCTCACCTGGGCTTTCTACACCCCCGGTGAGCCTTACCTCACCGAGCGCCTCTTCGGTTTGGATAACGCCCAGGGCGAATACGGTGAGACGATCAAGGAAGACCGCGTCTTCCGCGAAAACACCCCCACCCACAGTTACATGCGTTATGAGTACGGCTACCCCTACCAGGCGGAGCTTTCGAAGACTACCATCGAATACGCCAAGATGGACGGGCGTTCGGTCGTGGCCCGCCTGACAATCGAGGGTCTGGGGGATGCCTCCACGCTATATATTGTTCCTGAGGTCATCGCCCGTAACGGTGGCACGGTGGAACGCAAAGACAACACCACCTACCTGATCCGCTTCGACGGGGGCGTGATGGCCGTGGTGGCCGACACAGACCCAGCAGGATGGCAGATGACGCAGAACGTTTACCCTGACCGTGCCGCAATCAATTCAGCCATGGTCAACAATTACGCGTTAACCAACAGCGGCAGCGGCGACAAGGCCGCCTGGCAATATGATGTAGCCGTCTCCAAAGGCAGCAACCAGGTGTTGCTTTTTGGCATCGGTTATGCCAGCAGCACCGACCTGGCGCTCAAGCGCGCGCAAGCAGCCCTCAAATCGGCGGACGACACGCTGATCTCACGCAAGTCGGAGGCCAGCTCGCTTTACCGCTACGACGTCACCGCGCACCAGGACGTGTACCAGGCCGCATTGATGGATCTCTTGTGGAATAAGATGTATTACCAATACGACGGCTCGTACCAACCCACCTTCAAGGGCAAGGTGAACGTCAGCGATGTGATCCTGGTTCCTGACAAGTGGGAATTCCCCTGGCCTGCGTCATGGGATAGCTGTTTCGAGGCCAAGGTGGCCACCCTGGCTGACGTCCACCTGGCGGAGCACGACCTCAGCCTCTACCTTTCGGCGGACTGGCAGCTCCCCACTGGGCACGTGCCTAACACAGAATGGGACCTGCTTACTGAAACTCCTCCGCTCTTTGCCTGGGCGGTCTGGCAGGTGTATCAGAGCAACGGCGACAAAGCCTGGATGGAATCGGTATTTCCGGCGCTGGAGTCGCATTACGCATACTTCACCAAAGCCTTTGACCGTGACCACGATCACCTGTTCAACGGTGGCTTCATGGGCATGGACAACATCCCCCGTCCGGGCGGCTCGGACGTAGAACAGGCCGACGCCAGCGGTTGGATGGCCCTGTTTGCCGGTGACATGCGCAGCCTCGCCTCCGAACTTGGTGAAGCCGACCGCGCTGATTATTACACCGGCGAGTACCAGGCTATCTCCGATGCCATTAACACCCAGTTGTGGGATGAAGCCACGGGGTTTTACTACGACCGCAACGCCAGGGGATTGTTGCTGCAAAAATCCTACTCCGGCTTGATCCCCTTCATCGCCGGGGTCAGCAGCCCGGTGCAGTCGGCGCAGATCATGGTGGCGCTCAAAGACCCCAACCTGTTCTGGTCCGATTACGGCATCCGCAGCCTGCCAGCGGATGATCCACTGTACGAACCCGGTTACTCAGTGAGCGGCTGGAAGAACTCCAACTGGCGCGGGCCGGTGTGGCTGCCGATCAATTATCTTCTGGTGCAGCGCATCGATCAGATCGACCCCGCGGTGGGCAACCAGTTGCGTGAAAATCTCATCAATAACGTGGAGAAGAATTGGCAGCAGACCGGGCGCTTTTATGAATACTATGATGGCGAAACCGGCGCGGGCATTGGCGCCGATCACCAGACCGGCTGGACCGCCCTGGTGGCCAACCTGATCTATGAGAAGTACCATAAATAGATATGAATGGCATCATGGAAAACCTGAAATTCACCTTGAAATCCGGCGCGCTGATTCCGCTACTGGTGATGCTGCCTAACCTCGTCTGGATGCTCTTGCCCAAGGCAACCCCGATGAAGGGGACAGCCGAACCGCTGGCGCTTACCATTGTCGAAAACATTGGACGGGTGGCCATATTGGTGCTGCCGTTCTTCTTTTCACTTAATCTAGAGAAGAAATTCTCCGTGCTGGTGTCCATCTGCATGGGGTTGGCGCTGGCGTTTTATTACGCTGCCTGGATCCGTTATTTCAGCGGTGGCATGACTGCGGAACTTTTCCGCGCGCCGCTGCTGGGCATTCCTCTGCCGCTGGCGGTGGCGCCGGTGATCTTCTTACTGCTGTCTTCGTATTTGATGGGTTCGTGGCTGATATTCGGCGCATCGCTGCTCTTCGGCGCGGCTCATATCTGGATCTCAGCGCTCACCCTGTGAAGGGATGTAGTCTTCATCAAAAAGCGATTCCGCAATCGTATTCGAGAATGGAATTGATCTGACTGTCCTGCACATCCATCGGATCATCCCGCCCAACCGTGTAATAGAGTTCATTGAAACCACCCCACTTGGTGAACATTACCAACCGGATAAGTACGTTCTCAGCATTCACTGAGACTCGCGGCGTGTAATCGATGAACTGGGCGTTGAACTCTACATCGGCAGGCAGCAGAAATTTCTCCTCTCCATAATCGAATATGGACATGGAATCATAGACATATTTCATATCGCTGTAATCGCACATAAACTTGTAATCGTTGTACAGACTGTGCCATTCCAGTTTGAATTGATCTCCGAGCCAGGCCAGGGTGAGGAACTCAAAGTAGCTCTCCGCGGTACCGTCAACGACGACCTTTTCGAGGTAATCGCTCCCGTGCGTGATTAATGAATTATAAGAGCTTTCGCTCTTGGTTTTCTTGTCATAGGCTGCCATGAATTCATCATAAGAGCTGAATGGTGGATCGCTTTCCTTGCGCGCGTAGACCACTGGCAGCCCGCCCATGCCGTCGCTGTAATACACATAATCGAGCACGTACCCCTCCTGCATACGGAGGTGCTTCATGAAGGAGAAATACATGTTCGGATTGAAATCCTCGAGCTGTTTGTAGGCGTGCATTTGGTCGATCACGTAGCGGCAATCATTCTGAACGGAGGTTCCCTGGACGCTATTCAGCGAGGCGGTCGGCAGGGACATTGTCTCTGGTGTGGCAGTGGGCAGATTGTTGTCGTAGGTCAAGAGCGGTCCGAACGTGGCGGATTGTTGAACGCTCACAGTGGGCGTGGAGGTCTCCGTCAACCTGGGCGTCTCGGTCACCGCGGACTTTGGAGTGCCCGGCTGCACAGCACAGGCGCAAAGAATCAGGGTGAGGATGACCACCGATCCGATAATGGTTCTATTCATAGCTTCTCCTGGATTGTTGAAGGAGGGAAGGTGAAAGTCTGCTTTCCCCAATTGTTCACTTTATTTTAGCCCGAAATGGAAAGTGGACAACTCCTTTGCAAGTAAAAAACCCTCCGTAGAGGAGGGCGTGCTCTGATGCCATAAAATCTATGGATGGAAGCAAACCAGGTAATCAATGATCTGCTGCTTCTCGGTTTCGCTGATGTTGGCGCCGTAGCCGATCATGCGGTCGAGGGTGGCGTTCCACTCCTCGCGGGTGTGCTGCGCGCTGTATATGCGTTCAACGTCGTGGTGATTCTGCAACTTTTCCTGGATCAGCGCATTTACGTCCACGCTGGGGGTGGGCACGCCGGCACAGTCGTTCGAGACGCTGGTGGCGCTGTTGCCACTGGACGCGGCGTTGCTGTTCTGGTTGGCGCAGGCGGCGAGGAAGATCAGAAATGTAGCCGCGACAAAAATTAGCAATACTTTTACGGTTTTCATGGGCAACTCCTTTATCTGGATATATCTTATCCATAATTTATTGGAATTTCTATAGAGAGATTTCGCCGATTGTAAATTCAATGGTAGGGTGCTGTTGGGAACGTGCCATTGGTCAATGACTGAAATTCGGTCAATCACGTTCCCAACGCACCAGTTTTCAACGTTGATGTTAACGGGCAAAAATGGCCGGTTGGTGCGTTAGAAACTCAATCGGTTGAGAGTCTTTTTTTTTGGTTAATAGAGCGTTTCCAACGGCACCCTACGGTAGATTGTGTCAAGATTGACGGTTTTCCTGATTTCTGATCACTATTCCCTTGTTACTGTTCATTGCTCTCCTATGTATAATGGAGTCATGAAACGTATCATTTTTGAGATTTTTCTGATCGTCGTCATTCTGGCCCTTGCGGGGGCTGGACTGTGGTCAATCAACCGCAGCTTCAATGCCACGCTGGCGCCGCTCAAGCAGGTGAACGCTGACCTGAGCACGCAGGTGTCGCAGCTCCTTCACCCCACTCCCACCATCATCGCTGACCCGGTGACGATCATCCACGATGTGCAATCGCTGGCGCGCCTGGAGACGATCCAGTACTCGGTCGAGAAGGTCATCACCGCCGAGACGGGCGGAGGCGCTTTCGCCTGGCTCACCCAGGACAAGCTGCTGCTGATCGCGCACGGCACGGTCATCGCCGGGGTGGACATGGCCAAGATGGAAACGGGCGACATGTGGCTGGTGGGGGAGGTACTGCACGTGCGTCTGCCAGCCGCGGAAATCTTCGTGGCCACCCTCGACAACAGTAAGACCCAGGTTTATGACCGCGAGACCAGCATCTTCCGCACCGCCGACCCCAACCTCGAGACCCTGGCAAGACAGGCCGCCGAGGACGAGATCCGCAAGGCCGCCATCGATGACGGCATCCTGGAGGTGGCGCAGCAGAACGCTGAGAGCTATCTCACTCGCTTCTTCGCCGCACTGGGGTATACCCGGGTGGTTTTTGAAAAGTGAAAAAAGTCCCTCGAAATTTCGAGGGACTTTTACTATTCCGTCACGTCCATTTGCCTGACGTTCCAGCTGAGCACGCCGGCCAGGCCGTCGAGCGCTCCCAGCAGCCCGGTGATGAGGAACATCGCCGACATTCCCGCGCCTGGCCCCCAGCCCACCAACCCGCTGAGGAAGTTGGGCTGCGCGAAGAATGGTTCAAAGACGTGGTCCGCCATCAATCCGCCGATGAGATACCCGGCCGGACTGGGGCTTGAAAGCAGCATTTCACGCACGGCAAAGACCCGCCCCTGCACGTCGCCCGGAACGCGTTCCTGCCAGATCGAGTAGAACGGACTGACCATGAACGGGATCGATAGCTCCGAGAGGAAGCCGGCGATGCACCATCCCCAAACATCCCGGCTGATGGCGGTGAGGAAGTCGCAGACCATGAACGACAGCATGGTGGCCCAGGTAAACAACGCTGCCTTTTTGCGGGGCGCGCGCCAGAAAGTGAGGATGAGACCACCCAGGATGCCGCCGATGCCCATCACGGTCTGTACGGTACCCAGCGCGAGCTTGTCCCCGCTGGTGTGGGTGAGGATCATCGGTGAGAGGATCGACATGTAGGTGAACCCGGCAAACAGGTTGATACCCACAAAGATCAGCGTGATGGCGCGCAGCCCCGGATGCGAGAAGATATAGCCAAAACCAAACCTGAACTCGTGCCAGAAATCGCCTTTGGCTTTCGCGCCGGTCTCACTGGCTGCGGGGCGCGGTAGGCTCACCAGCAAGAGCACCACCAACCCGGGGACGAGGGTGGCCAGGTCGACGAGCATCACCGCGTTTAGTCCGCTGAAGGTGAGCAGCACGCTGGAGAGCGCCGGCGCGATCATCCCCATGACCGATTTGGAAAGTCCGATCAGGGCGTTTGAACGTGTGTACTCCTCCCTCGGCATCAGCAGGCTGACCGAAGAGAAGAAGGCCGGAGACTGGAAGGCTTCGAAGGCGCCGGAGAGTCCTTCGGCCAGGTAAAGTTGCCAGAAGGCCAGTTTGCCGCTGAGCGAGAGCAGCAGCAATGCCAGCGTCACCAACCCGGAGCCGAGGTCAGCGCCAAACATGATCCACTTGCGCGGCAGACGGTCCGCCACCACGCCGGCGAAGGGACTGCAAGCCATGAAAGCCAGGCAGGAGAAGAAACCCAGAAGAACCATGTCGGTGACCGAGCCGTTGTTCTGGTAAGCCCACACCATCAGGGCAAAACGGGTCAATCCGGAACCGAGCAGGGAGAGCGTCTGCCCGCCCCAGAGGGAATAGAATGCTTTTTTGTTCGATAAAAGTTTCATTGTGTACCTTAAAAATAAAAACCGCGGCAGCGCGCCGCGGTGGATCGATAATCAGGAAACTTGTAGATCAGTTACCCGGGCAACAGGCGCGCGAATAGATTCCCCCGGCGAATTTTCGCGTATTGATAACGATCTCCAACAGTTCTATTTCCATACGTGCCAGTATACCCCTTGTACGCTATCCTGACAATACGAAAGGGTGAAAATTCTTGCGATATTCTTGATAGTTCGTGCCCTGGTTGAAAATCATCAACAGTCTGGTTTTCATGATCCTGATCGATTAACCTTTCAACCGGATAGTTTCAATCCAATCAATGATGGACGATTTTGCTATTGGGTTTTCCTTGAAAGGTGATCAAATACGGTAAGCTTTTACGGTGGATGACGGTTGAAGACGTCGTCACACTGATTAATTCAGTCAATACAATATCGAAATCGTTATCAATGGGGGATACCCTGCTCGAATTCAAGGCACGCCAGCATAACGACCTCGAATTGGACAGTGAGAATTATTTGGTGCGGATTATCCTTTCGATTTGTGGAACGGCATGGCTCAATCACCGGCCATCCGGTGTGTTGCATTTCACCGCAATGGCTGGTCAAATTTCACACCGGTTATAGGGTGGAACCGAACGATTATCATGGCGTTAGCCTGCTGTACCGCGAGTTCGTCCTGTGGCTTCCTGAAGATTACGCTGAATTTGCAGCTGGTAACCGAAAGAAGTAGAATAACTCAGATAAAAATACCCTTTGATGATGGAGGTTGAACATGAAACGATTATTGGGACGTTCGGGTATCGAGGTCAGCGCGTTGGGGATGGGCTGTTGGGCCATTGGCGGCCCTTTCTGGGCAGGCGAAACCCCGCTTGGTTGGGGAGAAGTAGATGACGCTGAATCGACCCGTGCCATTCACGCCGCGCTGGACCTGGGTGTGACCTTCTTTGACACCGCCAACGTTTACGGCGCGGGGCACAGCGAGCGCGTGCTCGGCGCTGCCCTTGGAGCAAAACGCAGCCAGGTGGTGATCGCCACCAAGTTCAACGCCGTTTTCGACGAGACCACCCGCCAGGTGACCGGTTCGGACGTGACTGCCGCGGGCATCCGCAGGGCTTGTGAAGATTCGCTTCGCCGCCTGGGCACCGACTACATCGACCTCTATCAGTTCCACGACAACGGATTTCCCTTCGCCAAAGCTCAGCCCATCAGGGACACACTCGAAGAGCTGGTCAAGGCTGGCAAGATTCGCGCTTATGGCTGGAGCACCGATTTTGTGGAAAACGCTGAATACTTCGCTGGTGGTGAGAAATGCACCTCCATCCAGCTGCAGTTGAACGTGCTGGACGACAACCCTGGCATGATCGCGCTGTGCGAGAAGCACAATCTGGCTGCCATCAACCGTGGCCCGCTGGCCATGGGCCTGCTCACCGGTAAATACAGCGGTTCCACACAGGTTTCTGTCGACGACGTGCGCGGCAGCAAGAGCCCGGACTGGATGAAGTACTTCAAAGATGGCAAGCCCAACCCTGAGTGGTTGGCCATGCGCGACGCCATCGTGGGCATCCTCACCAGCGGCGGGCGCACCATCGCCCAGGGCGCGCTGGCCTGGAACTGGGGACGCAGTCCGCTGACCATCCCCATCCCCGGCTTCCGTACAGTCAAACAGGTGGAGGAGAACGCCGGCGCGCTCAAGTTCGGTCCACTCACCCCTGCGCAGATGGCCGAGGTCGAGAAGATCCTCAAACGAGGCTAGACAACCAAAGAGAAAGCCGCCTCCATCAGGAAGCGGCTTTTTGGTTCAGCGTGCTTCACCGATCTCGATAATGTAGCCGTCGGGGTCTTTGACGCGGAACAGGCGCTCCCAAGGCAGGGTGACGATGCCATGCAGGATCTCCACGCCGCGCTGCTGCAGGTCAGCAAAGCAGGCGTCCAGGTCTTCGCTCTGTAGGTAGATCACTACGTTGCCGTGCCCCTGCGGGCCGGTGGTGGTGAACCGCGCGGTCAGATCTTTGGGCTGGAGTTCACCTGCCTGGTGTAGCGCCAGGTCGCCCTCGTATACGACCATTGTCTTCCAGTCGTCGCGCAGCTTGAGTCCGAGCGTCTCGCTGTAAAATCGCTTCGAGACCTCAATATCATTGACCAGTAATATTGTGTTGACGTGTTTCATGATCTATTCCATCCTTTTCGAGATCGGGTGATCCGGATTGAGCTGCAGCAGGTCCCAAAAGTTGCCGTAGAGGTCGGCGAACACGGCCACCATGCCGTAGTCGGCCTGTTTGGGCTCACGGATAAATTTGATCCCTTTCGCGATCATGGCGTTGTAATCGCGCCAGAAGTCGTCGGTGTTGAGGAAGAGGAACACCCGCCCGCCGGTCTGGTTGCCGATGAAGGGCTCCTGCTCTGGCTTGGACGCGCGCGCCAGTAGCAGTGTGGTGCCTTTTCCTCCCGGCGGCGCGACCACCACCCAGCGTTTGTCCTGCTCAGGCTGGTAGGTGTCTTCGATCAACTCGAAATTAAGCTTGCCCAGGTAAAAGTCGAGGGCTTCGTCGTAGTCTTTCACCACCAAGGCGATGTGAACGATGGATTGCCGCATAATTACTCCTTCTTGTGTGGATAGATGGATACCCTGACCGCGTTTTCTCTACGGCGGGGAGGAGCGATGGGCACCAGCACGGTCAACTGCTCGGTGTAACCCCTACCGTCGCGCCGGGGATTGTTGATGTAGAGGTCAAGCGTGAAATCCGCGCGGATCTCGCAGCCGGACATGGGGAACCATTCACCGAAGGCATATCGCACCAGCGCGGAGTATTCGTAGGGGTCCAGCGGACGTGCCGGAGTGAAGGCGGCGTAGAAACCCGGCTCCAGGCTGCGGCTGGTCATCTCCGCGGGCGGATGGGGCTCGCTCACTTCCATACAGGCCATGTGCAGCAGGTCATCGCTCCCCGGTTCGCGGACTTCGTACGCGATGGCCGTGCTGCGTGTGACGCAATTGGGGATCTCGCCGATACGCGGCGCGAAAGTTTGCTGCCAGAAATGCGGTATGGTCAGTTCGTTGATGTTTTCTGTGATGCTGGTGCGGATTTCCATGCCCACCAGGTGCATCCAACCACGCTCAATGATCTCGGCGCGGACGGCCACTTGCAGCGGTTCACGATGACCCCGCTCTTCCAACTGGCGGGCAAACGCATCGGATTCGTCGAACCGGTGCATGTCACCGGCGCGGTCCAGGCGGTAATTCCCGGGCGTCACCCCGTAAAGCGTGTTGAACGCACGGGTGAACACTTCCTGCGATTCGAAGCCGCAGTCGAGTGCGATGTCGAGGATGCGGCGCTGCGTACCGACCAAGATTCGAGCTGCCGCAGCCAGACGCTTATTGCGCACGAATTCCTTCAGTGAGAATCCGGTGATGGCTGGAAAAACTCGGTGGAAGTGCGAGAGCGAGTACCCTGACTCCGCGGCTACCTGTCCCAGGTCGATGGCTTCCATCAGGTGAGCGTCGATGTAATCGACTGAGCGTTGAATACGGTCATCGAATTTCATCCTGATAATTCTAGCAGGGGTTGGCTTTGATGGGTTGTTTTGTGATCAATTACCGCTGGATTTGATAGAAAACATCAATAAAGGTGGTGGACAAGCGGTTAATATGGGTTTATTGATAACAAACAAAAGGAGATTAACAATGCCCCACAAGTTCGGAGAAATTAAGTTTGAAGAATTACCCGCGCAACATGTGATCTGCAGCCGAGTCGTTAGCGCAGAACCGGAAAACGATTCCATGAACGCCGTGCAGAACTGGCTCACCCAGCATGGCATGACCCTGGAGGGCAGACGTAATTTCGGTTTCGATGTACCGGTCAGCAGTGCTGAGACGGCAGCAGGTTTCCGCGGTTACGAGGTCGGATACGTTGTGCCCGAGGGCACGAAGGCCGATGACGGCGTGCAGGAGCGCATTTACGGTGGAGGCACTTACGCGGTAATGCGCATCCACAACGCCTTCGAGGCGCCGTTTGAAGCTATCCCGGCGGGTTGGCAGCACCTGGTGAAGCTGGTCGAGCAGAGCGCGGAATGGAAGATGAGCTGTGGGTTGTGCTATGAGGAGGTGGTCAAAGGAGAGGAAGGTAATGATTTGATCCTCTACCTGCCGGTGCACAAGTAATTAGTGACGAAACCCCTCTTGCAAGAAAGAGGGGTTTTTTATTCAATCGTCTTTGGGGAAGGAGAAATGCATTTGCACCACCGTCCATTGACCGTCGCGTTTTTCCAGGGTGCCGGTCCAGCGGCAATTGTCCCAACCGGTGGGCTGTCCTTTCCATTCGGCGTGGTCGTCCAAAAAGCAGGAATACCAGGCAGTATCACCCAGCCTGGAGAAATTGAGACGCAGGTCGCGGATGGCGTAATCGGTGGCTTTGAACTCATCGCGCATCCAGAAGCCTTCGCCCATTTTTTTGAAAGCTTCGAAACCGACGATGGTGCTCCTCGAATCGGGATGAAAGATGAAAAAATTGTCGTCGTTGGCGACGATGGAAAACAATCGGTTGATGTCCTTTTTTAGCGCCCAGCCGATACAGTCTTGAATGACCTGCGTGACTTCCTGTTCATCTGTTAGTGAGACCATTATTCCCTCTCACATCTTCCACCTTTATTAACTCGAATTGAGCCGGTTTGCCGTCCGAGAGCACGGTGACGTGACCTTTCACGTCCACGTTGGCACCGGCTTCCACGCGCATATCGCCGTGGATCTCCACGTTGGCATTTTTACCGAACACCACGTTGGCGCCTTTGTTGATCACCACTTTTGGCGCTTTGGTGAGCACTTCGAAAGTGGTTTCACAGTGGTTACAGCGTACGCGTCCGTTGCCGAGGTCTTCGAAATCGATAGATCCGCACTGGGTGCATTCGTATGGCTTGATCATTATTGACCTCCAAATCAAGACTGACAAGGTCCGATCACTTCATCATTATCGCATAAAAAGGGAGGGGAGTTCTCTCTGAAATGACATACAATAGTTCTATGACTACTCGTGCTGGAGGTATCGGGTTAATCACAGGAGCAATTGCCACCCTCCTTTCGTATGTTTTCTTCTTGTTCCTCCCCATGGTGACCATGCGTACCGGTTGGCAGCCGGCTGGCTGGGCTGGTGAAGTGCTGGTTGGTCTGGTCATATTCACGGGTGGATTTTTCGCGGCACGCCACGGTGGAGCTGCGCGGCACTGGCGCTGCGCCGCTCTGGGCGCGCTGGCAGGCGGACTTGCTGGAATGATCCTCTTCTCACTTTGGGGAGCCGCGAACGCCGGAATAACGACACTTTTCCTCGATCACCTTGCCTATAACTCACGTATCTACCTGACCATGTCCGCTTTCATCCGGCTCTTTGCTGAAGGCGCCTTGCTCGGCGGGCTGGGCGGCTGGTTGAGCAGCCTGGGCCTAAAACAGCGAGAAGAGACCTTCGATCTTGACGACCCGCAGATGGCCATGAATGCTTTTATCACCGCCGTACCGGCTTCGGTTTTCACGGCTGTGTTGACTGCGCTTTTCTTTCCTCGCCTGACGGTTGTTTCAGGGGACGATTACGCTGTTTACCTGCCTCTATATGCTGCCCTTTTACTTATGCTGATCTCCCAATTTACGCTCATGCTCGTTGTTACCCACGAAGCACGCATGGCACAGCATCGCTGCGGTACCGACGAGGTCAAGATGGCGGCTTTTGTCGGTATTGCCACCGCGCCGGTACTGATAGTTTTGCTCGCTCTGGTAAATCCGCAGTGTCTCACCAGACCGGTGGTGGTCGTTGCCCTGCTGCTCAGTTTGGCGATGAGCGCATGGTCCGCTCGCGACCTGGTGAGGGTGGTACTGCCGAAACGGGCTTCCTTCCCGATACCGCAGGGTGACGAGAAGAGGCAGGCAATCTTGTTTGGCTCGATTGGCGAGTCAAAGGCCTCGCGCCTGGTGGTGTTGTGCACCGGCTGTGGGATGGCGATGATGCTCCCGCTGAACATCTGTATGTTGTCTGTACTGGTGAACCTGCGTTATGCCGCCTCAGCGTATAAAGGCGTCTGGCAATTGTATGTTGATCAGGCAGCGGTGAGCCTCAGTTCGATAGCCGCGGCGATTGCTGCTCTGGTGCTGATCTACATGGTTTATCTCAAACTTGGACGCTCGTTCACCAAGAAAAAAGCCACCTGAGTCATCTCAAGTGGCTGATTGATTCGGATAAATAAAGTTTAGGCTAAATACTCCCGCATGATCTTGACGGCCGTGGGCGATTCCATGATGTTCAAATGGGTGCAGGCGGGGATCTTTTCCAGCGTGCTGCCGGGGATTGCCGCGGCGATGTCTTTGATGTGCTGTTCCTTGATCATGTCCTTCTCGGCGTACAGCACCTTGACATTGGTTTTGATCGTTTTGAGGTCTTCGAAGCTCAATCCGATGTCATTGAGCATCAGGTCGATGACCATCAATTGCTTTTTCACCTTGAAACCTAATTTACCGAAGAATCTGATCACGCCATATACTGCTTTGAAAAGTCGCAGTGTGCCATCTTCGGTGCCGCTGACCAGGGTGTTGGGTGAAACAGCCACAACTTTGGGGAAGAGCTGCGGAGCTTTCTTTGCCAGGAAAAGGGCGATGTTGCCGCCGTCGCTGTAGCCGATGACGGAGGCTCGCTGGATGCCCTTCGCCTGGCAGAAATGGATCACGTCGTCTGCAATCTGCTCGATTGCAAGGTTCTCATCGTCCGATTGACTTTCGCCATGGCAGCGGCTGTCTAGCGCCCAGGTGTGGAAGCCAGCGAAGTGTTCAAGCATGTAATGGGCGAAAATGACCTTGCTCTCTGAATTGCCGTGGAGCAGCAGGAGGTCGGGTCCGCTGCCGTGCTGCCAATAAGCGACTTTGATGTCGCCCAGGTCCTGAAATTCAGTCGATAGTCTGGTCATGCGTGCCTCCCAAGATATTTTCGCACGGATGGTAGCAATGTCAACAGCAGGATGACTCCCGCCCAGACGTAATAGATGGCGTGGAGGATAGAGTATGGCACCCAGATCAGTTCCACGGACAGCCAGATGATTACAATTACGGCTGCCGCCAGTGAACCTGCCCAACTCCAATGATATTTCTTGAATGGATTAATCCCCTCAGGCCAGGTCCAGCCGGGGCGCTTCCAAAGGCTATAAGCCACACCCAGTGGGTAGACACCAACGAACAGGCAAAGGAGTAACCCTGGGATGAAAAAGTTATGGAATGGTGAGCTCTCGATCAGACTGAGTGGCATTTGCATTGCGTTACCGTTGGGGAAGAGCATCATCAGCAGGCCGCTAAAGAACGCTCCGATACCCAGAAAGAATTGCAATACGATCAAGAGCCAGACAAAAGCATTTGGTTTGGTTTTATTTTCCATTTTTTATACCTCAAGAAATGTTGTTATAAGAACGTAATTGATTGTTAAGGAGAGATTATCTGATGATCTTACCTAAATAATCGTCATTGGTGAAATCGACCGCATCGTTCTTGTTGTCCAGACCCACCAGGGTCAGGTCGAGCGCGCGCAGCTCTTTATCAACGATGGCACTGCGCAGCACGTCAACGATGCCATCTGCCATGATGACCTTGTAGGGACGGTTGTAGAAATTGCCGATCTCGTTCGTCACCGCGGGGAGGCCCGGAGTATGGTTTTGCAGTTCAAGCACCAGCGTACAAAGCTCCGCCCAGTGCTCCTCAATCTCTGCTGGGTCGTTTGCGTGTAGCACACGCAGCGCGGTGGTTTTGACCAGCGGCAGGTTCAGGTGGTCAAAGGCGCGGCTGAACCATTTGGAGTAAGGCACGTACTCTTCCTTGAGCACGAAGCAGATCTTGAGCAGGCTGTTGACAATGCGGGTCGAGACCAATTTGACGTGCAGCAGATCGCCGAATTCCACACCGCGACCGATGAAGGCTTCTTCATTTGCGACGCATTGCCAGTAAGCAGCCAGCTTGGTCAGCTTCACGTCGTGGGGGTAGTAACGCAGCGCGGAGCGGTAGTCGTCCAGTTTTTCCAAACCATCGTAAAAGACATGGCCGGCGGTCAGCTCCACCAGGCGCTGTTCAGGGATGCACAGCCAATCGATGTTGGTCAACTCACCGGGCAGTTTGCCGATGAACTCGGAGAAGTAATCCTCGAGGACGCATAATTCAATGAGGTGATTGACTTCTGGGCCGCTTTGTGGGCACATGATTTGGGTTTTGTCGCCGCGTTTTTCACTGAAATTCGTCGAGAAGCCGAAAAATTCACCGGGCAGATGTCGGCGCAGGTAGGCATCGATCTCAGGGATGCGGACCGCATCCGCGCGATCGAGGAAGACCTGCATGCGCGGTCCCCAGTTGTGATCCATGCTGGTGGCGTTGTCAAAGCCGAGCACGTCCGAGCCGTAGCCGATGAGCGCCGCGGAATAGCGCAGGGTGGGGTCGAACTCCGTGAGCAGCGGTCTGATGACCTCTGCGTAATAACGTGAATTCAGTTTCAACCCCGACATGAATTTCATGGTCGCACCGATTCAGCACGAACACGCCGCAGCCATTCATTTACCGCAGCGGTAAACAGCTCGTCCTGTTCGATCTGCAGGTTGTGGCCAGCCTTGTCGAGAATCATGAAAGAAGCCCTGGGAAAGTTTTCGAGCAACTGCCAGTGATCGCGGTAACCCACGCAGTTATCCTGTCGCCCCATGATCATCAGGGTGGGCTGGGGATAAGGATCGGTCACTTTGTCCACATCTTCTATAAAGGGGACGTGACGCGACAGTTTGTGCTCGAGGAAATCGTAGTCGGCGATCTTGAGCGCGGGCATGATCTCCACTTTGAAGCGTTCCCACACCCGTTTATTTTGGATCACATTGATGCCTGTCAGATAATTACGGTCTTCTTCTGAGAGGCTGGCGAGTAATTCTTCGTCCTTTTCCAACACCTTGAATTCGGGCAGATGGTCGCGCAGGGTCTCCTGGCTGGCCACCGGGCAGATGAGCAGCAGTCCATCGACCAGGTCGCGGCGCGCCTTTAGCACTCCGCGCGCCAGGTAACCGCCGAATGATTCTCCGGCGACAAGGAAACGCTGTTTCGGGATGATTTTATCGATGAACTCCAGGAGGACGGAAAGCATATCGTCGCTACCGCTGATCCAATCCGGTCCGGGGGTCTGACCCATGCCGGGTAGGTCCAGATAGACGCGCTGCCAATTGCCTTCCGAGCCCTCAAAGACCGGTTCCATACAGCCGCTCATCAGCCGGTGGTCCACGCTCCAACCGTGGATCATCACGATTGGCGTGCCTGAACCGTGAACTTCATAATAGATTGGGATTCCTTTTACTGTACATTCCACGGGGTACCTTATCCTTATATATTGTTCCAGATTGATTGTAAAGCTCGATAATCCATCAAAATGATCCCCTCTTTTTGAATTAACTCATGCGCATATGGTGAAATGATGAACTCGTAGTCCGTTTGGCGCACGTGATTGCCCGTAGGCTCGATGCGGTCCAGCTCGGCGCTGTCCAGGCCGGGATGGATAGCCCATTCGGATAATCCCTCGGGCAATTCGCGCATCAGTCTGGCGAATACCTCCGGCTTGGAGCTTGCTTTAAGCTGGTAGCTATCCAGGAAGTTGCCGTCCACACAGGGCAACCCCAGGCTGGAAAGCTTTTGAATAGGTCCTTGACCGAATACACGTAGTGCCAGTCGATATTCGCGCGCCAGTCTGAACATCAATTCAAAGGTGTCCATGCGGTTGTCGATGCGCAGCGAGTGCCAGTCGAGGTGAGTGGGGCGCAGACCCGCGGCAAAGACAGCCTCGATCTGTGTCCGAAATTCTGCTTCCATTTCGTTGAGGTTGACGTTGGTCAGGAAGTGTTGCATGTCGTCGAAGTAAAAGAAAAGCCCATTTTCCTGCACCAACGAGGGGACCTGCTCGCGGGGCAGCAAGGGCGCGAAGCAGTTGTTTTCGTTGTCGCAAATGGCGGTGAGGTGGATGCCGAACGGATACTGCGGAAATTGCTGCAGAAAGTGCACCGCCTCCATGGCGCCGAGACAGGGCATCATCAGTGACGTTGAACGCAAGAACCTATGTGGCAAGGCGTCAAAAACCGCGTCGTTCACCGCGTGGCATACCCCCAGGTCGTCGGCATTGACGATCAACAGCCGGGCGTCATCGGGGTAACCAAGCAGACGGTTGGATGGGTTGCGAAAGGTCATAAACCTGTTCCTGTTGAGATGAGAATCACTTTAGTGTAACCCCGATATTATTTATCGAGACTTTTTTTGCAGCAGGATATAAGCGCGCCGGCTTTCGTGCTCCACGCCTATATAGGGATATCGCACGACGGCTTCGGTTACTTTGAAACCAACCTTCTTTACAATGTCAAGAACTTTATCAGTATCGAGCAGTTGCCAGGTGGCATTGGCACCCTTCACGCCGAGAAAATCGCTCACAGGAGCGGCTTCGTCGCCGACGTGGAAGCAGAATAAACAATATCCGCCGATTTTCAACAGACGCAGCCATTCGTTTAGTACCTGTTCGATCTCGGTATAGGTGAAGTGGACGACAGCGTAGAACGCGATGATTCCGTCCGCAGACGCGGAGGGCATTTTGGATGCGAGCATGTCATCGACAATGAATTCGATCTCAGGGAAGTGAACTCTTGCCAATGCGATGGCATTTTCGCAAAAATCCAACCCAACGAGATGGTGCAGCTTCTTGTCGGCAAGATACTTTGTAGTCTGCCCCGATCCACAGCCGAAATCGTAGATCGTAGAGCCAGCGGGTAGAAGCGCCGCGAAGCGATCCAGGATATTACGGTCGAAAGGTTTGCCATCCAGTTCATGCAGGAAGCCCTCCGCGTACTGCTGCGCGGTCAGGTTGTAGCAGTTCTTTACTTCATCGCCATTATATTTTCGCATGAGATCATTTTACTTCCGAATAAAAATAGCTCTCCAAAATTACTGGAGAGCTTATTGAGCCTTATTCTAACCTACGCCTTGACGAAAATGTCTTCAACCTCTCCATTTTTGCTTTCATTTAGCAAACTACTCAGTTCACCCAGATGGAAGAGATAATGCTGGAACATGAAGAGAGCGATCGCGCCGTCCGTGTCGCCGGCCCAGGGGAAAGAGCTATTCGCGTGGTCGAAATCCATCTGTTGCAGCCATTTTTCAACGCGGGCTGCGTATTCATGGATCCACTTCACCATTTCTTCCTGCGATGGCAGGTCCTTCTCAGCCATTTCCCAGCAGTTGTCGTCAAAGGCAACACCGGAAGCAAGTTTGTCATCCGTCTTGTCTTGCAGATAGAATTTGATCGATTGAAGTTCGTGCAATGACAGACGCACCGCGGTATACCCCTTACGTCCGGTATGCAGCCAGCTATCACCGTCGAATTCTTCCACTAGTTTGATAAATACGCGGAATACTTTCGCGTATTGCTGAAGAAAAGCAGTTTTCATTATTCAACCACCTTTTGAAATGATATTTGGAGTACTTACTCCATTTTACACTGGTTGGCGAAAATTACCTCACTTTTTGATTGAACCTGGCGGTCAGGACACAGCGTTGCGCCCCTCGCAGGATGGACGATTCGATCTCCACACTGACCGGGATACCCAGCGAGCTTTCAAGGTTCTCCTGAAAGTTCGTGGCCGAACATTCGCAAAGGTTTGGAGAACCCACCAGCCCCAACCGCACCAGATCGCAGCCGCATCTATGGTAGGTGGCGCGGATGGTACCGCTGTCCAGTAATTCAAAATTGCCGTCCGGGAGGAATTCGTGTAAACGCTGTAGAAAATCTTTCAGATTGCCGGTATCATGTCTGGCCTTCTTGAAGATATCTGTCGTGTAAGATCGGGCGCAGGCTTTTCCACATTCGCTCAGCATTTTTTGACGGGCGTTTGCGTCCAGAGAATCGATACCGCAGGAGAAACCGGCGAACCAGTATCTTAAAAATGAATTGAATTCGCTGTCGTTTTCATTCATAGTTGTTTTCTATTGAGCATGTAGATTAAAACCGCGCAATATTCCTTTTGGTAATCGTCACTTAATTCTTTATTCCAGGTTGTTCATCTAATCGCAATTCTATCCTAAATAATCCGTAAAATTCTTTGATTATCGATTTTCAGCTTTGTTTTATCTCTGGTATCTACTATAATGAATATCACACATGCGATAATGATTCGGAATAGTAGATCTTTCGCTAAGCCTATTTCTGGTCCCTCGATTTTTTTATAGGCATTATCGTACGATTTTGAACAAGCAGGCATGGATAGTTATGCACTAAGGGAAGGGTGAAATGGACCTGATAGGACAAACACTAAAGAATCGCTACCGAGTCGACACGGCAATCGGTCATGGGGGAATGGCCGAGGTATTTAAGGTCTGGGATCAAGACCGTAATACCTTCCTCGCCATGAAGCTTTTACATGAGGACCTGGCACAGGATCCCACCTTTATCCGCCGTTTCAAACGTGAAGCTAAAACTCTTGAAAAATTGCAACATCCTAATATTGTACGCTTTTATGGCCTCGAGCAAGACGAAGCTATGGCGTTCATGTTGATGGAATATATCGATGGGACAAATCTGCGCGCTGAGATCTTCGCCCATCAGAAAAGACCCTTTCCGAACAAACTCGCTTTGAATATCATGCGGCCGATTTGTTCAGTGCTGCATTACGCCCATTTGCAAGGAATGGTCCATTGCGATATCAAACCAGCCAATATTCTCATTGATAACAACGGGCGAATTTTATTGGCTGATTTCGGCATCGCCCGGATGGCCGAAGGTTCCACTGGAACGATGGTTGGGACCGGTACCCCGGCGTATATGGCTCCTGAAATCGTAATTGGAGGAGCTCCAACCGTACAAACGGATATTTATGCCCTGGGGATCACCCTTTATGAGATGCTTACGGGGGAAAGACCTTTCACTGGCGAGATGTCCACAGAATCGGGGACAACAGCTCAGAAGATATGTTGGGAGCAAAGAAATCTAAATCCACCGCCTCCGAGTCGGTACAACCGGACGATCGGGGAAAACCTCGAGGCGGTCATATTGAAATGCCTGGAGAAATCCCCCGAGAAGCGTTATTCCAACGTCCAGGAATTTATTGATGAACTTGAAAAGGCACTTTTAGCAGTGAATATTGAGCAGACTGCAACGGTAGCTACCATAGTTGGAGAGGCGAAACTAAATTCAATGGAGGAAAAAATGCAACCACCCACTCCCGGCAGTTTTTCCCCACCACCGACACCGCCACAATATCCGGCGAGTTCCTTTCCTCCCACCCAGGGGCAACCGCAGTATCCCGGTAATCCCTACCCCAATCAGGGACAGCATCAATACGGGTATCCCCCCCAACAACCAGGCTACCCGGGAGGATATCCTCCATATTATCAGCAGCCGCCAAAGAAAAAGAGCTCCAAGGTTTGGATCCCCATCCTGATCGTTGCGATCGTTTTACTCGCCGTTACTTTTACCTTCCTGGCGATCAATGGCATTTTCCCGGCTCGCCCTGAAGTCTCTTTCAGCGTGTCTTCGCATGATTTTGGAGATCAATTCATCGGTACTGAATATGATGAACAAACCATGGAGATTTCCAACGTTGGGCATGGAAAACTTGTCGTAGAATCGCTCACTTTGGACGATGAAGATAATTTTATTTTGAGTAATGATGATTGCAGCGGGCGGACGCTGAAAAGATACGAGAGCTGCTCATTCGCAGTGAAATTTTCGCCGCAAACCAGCGGATCGAAAGACAGTGCTATTGAAGTGGTCACCAATACGAAGACATCTCCGGATAGTATTTCAATTGAAGGAAAAGCTGTAATTCCTCCATGTAATGTTGCCATTTTGGGTGCCGATAGCTACGAATGGATTGTGGATGTAAAAAACCAAATGAAGCAATACGGGCGATTTAACAATGTCGATGTCCTTGATGTGACGGAAGGACCCGTTCCGTCACTCAAAACCTTGCAAGAATATGATGCCATCCTCGTTTACAGCGATTCAGAATTCTATGACAGCGAAGGATTGGGAGACGTGTTGGCGGATTATGTGGATAAGGGCGGTGGTGTCGTTCTGGCTACCTGCGATTTTAATTTGCCCTCTGCCACTGGTAGTATGCAAGGCCGGCTGTACAACGATGGATATATGCCCTTTACACTAGGGCATATCACTCACGGTGATCTGCTGACGATGGTTGTGGATGATCCCAAGCATCCGATCATGAAGGATGTAAACTCTTTTAATGGCGGCAGTTCCAGTTATCACGAGGAGATTGATCTCGCCAACGGCGCAATCCAGTTAGCCCATTGGAGCAATGGTATGCCTTTAATCGCATACACAGAACCGGGCAATGGCCGCGTGGTGGGGTTGAATTTCTTCCCCGTCTCAAGCGTTATCCGCGATGACTTTTGGGATATGGATACAGATGGCCTGTACATTATTGGAAACGCATTATTGTGGGCTGGTCAATGCTATATGGGCGAATAACCCGCAAAGTATTTAAATGAATACGACATTATTATCAATAAATCTGGAGGAGATTATGAACGCTAATCAATCTGTGCCGTCCGGCGTAAACGGACAACCGCCGGTTACTCCCGCGGGGGGAAGTTCCAATCAGGTTCCCCCGCAATATCCTGTGAACCCGGCGCCGGATCAAGGTGGTACAACCTATGTAGGGCCGCAAACTGCTGCTTCTTATCCCCCACAACAACCGATGTATCCCCAACAACAAGGTTATCCCCCACAGCAACAGGGGTATCCTCCCAAACAACCGGGTTACCCCCCGCAACAACCAGGATACCCACCAGCCGGATATCCTCCCATGTACGCGCCTGCTCCGCAGAAGAAAAGCAAGGTATGGATTCCAATCCTGATCGGTGGATTGGTTCTATTGGCGGTTGCATTCACCTTTTTAGCCATCAGCGGGATTTTTCCGGCTCGGCCTGAACTGACGCTCAGCGTGACCAAACATAATTTTGGCGATCAGTTTATTTACAGCGATTATGATGGTAAAACCGTCGAGGTCATGAATTCCGGGCATGGCAAACTGGTCATCGATTCGATCGCTCTCGACGATGAAAAGAATTATGCGGTAAGTGATGATGGTTGTTCAGGTAAATCGCTTGGTCGAAATGATAGTTGCTCATTCACTGTCGCGTTTGTGCCGCAATCGAGCGGTTCCAAGGATACCACGGTGGAAGTAATCAGCAACGCGAAAACTTCACCCGATAGCATTGCGTTAAATGGTAAGGCAGTAATTCCCCCCTGTGATATCGCCATTCTGGGTGCTATTGACAGTGAATGGATGAATGATATTAAAAGCAAATTGAAAGGGGTTGGTTTCTTTGATAGCATTGATACTTTCGACGTGTCTGATTCAACCCTGCCCACCCTGGAGTACTTGAAGGGATTTTCCGCGGTGATGGTTTTTAGCGACATGAGCCTGGGTGACGCAAGCGGCCTTGGTGATGTTTTGGCGGATTATGTTGACGCGGGAGGTGGTGTGGTGGTGACCACTTTCGCTTTCAATGAAAATTATGAAAACGAATTGGTTGGCCGAATTTCCAACGATGGCTATCTTCCTTTTGATGTTGGTCCGCAAAATAATGATGATCTACTGACCATGGTGCCGGATCTCTCCGACCACCCCATTTTACTCGGCGTGAATTCCTTCAATGGGGGCAGTTCAAGCTATCATGAAGAGATCAGCCTGGCAAATGGCGCTACCCTGGTTGCACATTGGTCAAATGGTGTTCCATTGATCGCGGTTCTTGAGATTGGCGACAGCCGCGTCGCGGGGTTGAATTTCTACCCTGTTTCAAGCGATATGCGCGAAGACTTTTGGGATACCAGTACCGATGGCGCGCGTTTGATGGCAAATGCCATGGCCTGGGCCGGACATTGTTACACCGGTGAGTAACCGAAAATTACGGATCAAATCGACCGCTCCCAAATCGGGAGCGGTTTGCATTTCCTTCCTTGCTGAGGTTATTCAGAATTTTTGCTTTTGGACAATTACCCCGGTTGGTGATATATTGGTTCAATCTTTTCACCGGACCGAGCCATGAACAATAAATCGGACAAATTACTCTCATTGCAAATCGCGGGATTGCAGGGCTTTTACTGGATGATCTTTTGTCCGATCTATAGCTTTGCTTCAGTCTACCTGTTGTCGCGGGATTTTTCCAACCAAAAGATCGGATGGATGATGGCTTCCAGCAGTGTGGCCGCGATAATCCTTCAGCCAGCCCTTGGCGCCTTGATCGACCGGTATAAAAAGTATTCTCCAAAATTTGTCATGACCTGCCTTTCAGCGGTCTGTTTGATCCTGCTCTGCGGAGTGATCTGGCTCGATGTTGGCATGCTGGGAATGGCTGTCATGTACGTTGGCGTTCTGGCATTGCTGCTCACCATGCAGCCGCTGGTGAACGCGCTTACATTCGAGTATATCAATGCCGGGCATGACGTCAGTTTTGGCGTTACGCGAGCGGCCGGGTCGATTCTCTTCGCTGTGCTCTCCACCCTGTTGGGGGTTTGGGTGGGTAAAGCATCAACGGCTATCCTGCCGATCATCTGCCTCGTGCTATTCGCATGCTACTTTTTGTTGCTGCAAAACTTTAATACGGTATCCACACCGGTGAGCGCGGATAAAAGGACAGGTGAAGATGAACGAATTCCTTTAGATCAATCAGTCGGGTTCTTACGAAGGTATGACCGGTTCGTACCATTTTTATTCGGTTGCATGTTCATTTTCCTGTTCCACAATGTGATCAACACTTTTCTCGCGCAGATCATTGCTTCGGTCAATGGTAACGACACCCAGTTTGGGATTTCTTTAACGATCGCGGCTGTTTGTGAATTACCCGCCTTTCTTGGATTCAGTTGGCTGGCAGCCAGGATCGAAACCCGTTCCTTACTTAAAGCTTCGGGCATTTTTTACGCCTTACGGAGTTTCATCTTTCTACTGGCTGGCTCGGTATGGATGGTTAATTTTGGTCAGGTGTTGCAGGGGTTATCTTTTGCCATCTTCATCCCTGGGTCGGTTTACTACATCAATCAGATCATGCATGAGAAAGACCGCGTCAAGGGACAGACTTTTGTCACTGGCGCGTCGACGGTGGGGAGCTTTTTTGGCAGCGTGATCGGTGGCTGGCTTCTTGATCACTCGGGTGTACATGGGTTATTGATCTATGGTTCGATTGCCGCGGTCATTGGCGGATTTTTACTGGTATACGCGATTCGTAAACCCAAACCGCAAGCCAAGATGCAGGTGATCGAAGAACCATCCTAGTCTTCCCTTTTATCCAGAATAAATCAGGGGAGTGTGCAATCTTAACCAGAATGGCTGACTATGGATTCGATTTCTACAGAACAAATTTTGGGGTGTAATCCACACCAGGCAGGCTGATGACGCTTTGCCAAACCGAAGTCATGGTCTCGACGGATTGTTCCAGTTCAACTGCGTTACTGCCTGGATGTGCCAAAATCGCTGCAACCTGTGTTGTGTATCCTTCTGGACGGATTGAGAAGTGGTCGATCACGTTGAAGGACTTTTTCTCGCGCAGGTAATAGGTCTCATTCAGCGCGAATAACGCCTGGCTGAGACTGGCGGAGGCCCGGGTGAGACAGCCGACGGCGTTGAAGACGTCGCCCTGGCTGGCGAATTCACGCGCGTGGCTCAAAGTGAATTCAACCGACCATAGAGAATCGGCAATTATGGATTGTTTTAGCTTTGGAGGATAGACTGCTACTCGTTCTTTGAGCGCCATAATGATCCCAGCCGGGTCGAAGAGCGGTATACAAATCTTTGTCTCGGCTAGATAGGTGACGCTGTAGAACCCGTACGCAGGCTGCTGTTGGTAATCATGCTGCCAAATGCCTCGATCAGCATCATCCAACGTCTGGTTCACCTGTTCAAGGTTGCGGTAGATGAAATCCACCTTCCCCTCAGCTGTGTGGATCCAGGCGCCACCATTGACCCAGGCTCCCCAGCCGTAGAAATCCGTCACCGATACAGAACCTGACAGGGAGATTTTTTCGGCCACTCGTTTAATTTCAGCGATTCGGAAAGGGCTTTTATCATCATAATACAACCCAATGTCCATGTCAGATCCCTCATGGGCAGTTCCCGATGCGTGTGATCCTCCCAGTACAAGTGCCGCGATGCCTTCGATTTTGCTCAGTTCGTCAACGATCTGATTGAGCAATTTTTGTTTATTCTTCGATAGAGAAGGGATTCTGGGGATCGTCATGCATCCATGCCTTTCTGATAGATTTTATTATATCTATTGTCGGCGAATAGCAAACAGCTCCCCAAAAGGAGAGCTGTTCAATTATTTTCGCAATCGCGTTTAAAAAGGATTCTCGTAAACCCGATACTCTTTCGGGATCTGATCGCCACCGTCCCAGACCACGCGTCGATAATCATCGGGGTCGGTATTCCGTTCCGAGTTGACCAGCAGCACTCGGCTGTGGCGATCGAGTCCGAGCGCTTCGCGGACGGGTTTGTAGCGATCCAACTCCATGACGAACATTAAAGCGCCCAATGAGACAGCACCCGATTCACCGGCGATGATGTATGGATCACCGTTCAGCGGAACCCCACCCACGCGCATACCCTTGGCAGCAACATAATCGGGACACTTAATGAAACCATCTGCGCAGTCTTTGATCACTTCCCAGGCAATCGGGTTGGGATCGCCGCAGGCGAGTCCGGCCATAATCGTATCCAGGTCGCCAGGGAAGGAATGCGGTTCGCCATCTCCAATTTCCATGGAGTGGAACAGACAGGCCGCGCGGTCAGGTTCGACCACAACCATCTTCGGTCGTTGCGGGGCAAAAAGGCTGGCATAATAACCGAAAGCAGACGCGGCCAGCGAGCCAACCCCTGCCTGCATGAAGATGTGCGTTGGCGCGAACTCACCCATGGCAACGAGCTGCTGTTGAACTTCAGAATAGAGGGTGGTGTATCCTTGCATCACCCATACCGGGATCTCTTCGTAGCCTTCCCAGGCGGTGTCAGAGATCACCTGCCAGCCGTTGTTGTTGGCATCCACATTCACCTGACGCACGGCATCGTCGTAAGTGCCGTCGATCACTTTCACCTCGGCGCCGTTCTGAGCGATCGCCTTGATGCGGGCTTCGGAGGTATGCTTGTGAACGTAGATGATCGATTTGAATCCCAATTGTGTGGCAGCCCAGGCCACACCACGGCCGTGGTTGCCATCAGTGGCTGCGGCAAAGGTGACATCCCCCAATTTCTCGCGGATTTCCGGTTTCTTCAGATCCGCAAAAGTGAACCCTTTCGGGTAACCAAGTTTTTTGACGATGGTCTGGTAAATCGCGTAAGAGCCGCCCAATACTTTAAATGAGCCAAGGTTCAGGCGGTCGGCCTCATCTTTTACCCAGATCTTCTCCACCCCGATCAATCCCGCCAGGCGGTTCAGGCTTTTAAGCGGGGAAATGTGATACCCTGGGATTTGTGAGTGGAATGCGCGAGTGGTTTCGGCAATCCCTTTTGGAAAGTATTTGGCTACGGCCGGGCTGTGGGCGATGGTTGCCGCGCGCGGGTTCGAAAGCCAGGTTATAGGTTCAGGAATGGTCATTTTTTCACCAGCTTGTTAATATTTCTTCCGTTGGCGGAAGTTGACCGCATTATATCAGTTGTCTGACAATTAAAAAATAAAAGGATGAGAAGATTTTCATTTTACTTAAGTTTCAACGCGAGAACCTCCATATCATTTATGAATGAAATTACTCCGGTTTCGATTCTGGAGGTCAGTGTGGGCAGATCATTAAAATTGGGATCCTCCACCAGAACGTGAGTGAGGATTGCGTCTGAGCCTTTGATCTCGGCAACCAGCGGATATTGAGATAAACCATTTTCCTTGATTACCTTCCAGTATTTCTCCTGGATCTGGCGGTTATAGCCGGAAAGCCACACTTCAAAGCGGAAGTCTTCGTGCAGGAAAACCACGGCGATCTTCAATCCTTGTTGCTAAAGCGTTTCAGACACGATGGAAAAATAGGTCATATCCATGTATCCGGTGTACAGGCTGCCCGGCACGGAATACTGGGAATATTTTTTCTCGAAGGAAGAACGCAGAGCAAGCATGAATTCCATCAAGCCGCGGTAAGCGCGTTGGATCGCCCCCCTTTTCAACTGTTCGTGATACTCCTGCATCTCCGACTGTAGTCCCACGATTCCCTCCCGATGAAAGAATTGCTCAGTCGCGGTATTTCTTGACGATGAGCCCGATGATGTAAAAAATGAAATAGATCAATCCCACCAGGGCGAGACCACCTAGCATGCAGACGAGACCCATCAGTGCTGCGGACCAGCCGTACAGCCAGGTGATCAATCCCAACCCGACGACAAGCAGTAGAACCACAGCGCCGATGACCAGACGCTTGGTGGTGGTGTTGGCGTACTCACGCAGATCTCGAGGCATTTGTTTTCCTAACCGCGATCACTTGGCTGAATTTGTTCGTTTCTTGAAGTCAAATCCGCACTTTGCCAGCTCGTCCAAAAGTTCCTGCGGGTTGTCCATCCACAGACCCCACTTGCGAGAGATATGTTCTGTCCAAGAATAGTTATCGTAGGTGAAGGTCTCTTCGCGTTTGCCTTCCAGGTTGATTTTGGCTTTCATGTCGCGGTAATAGTTCTGCGCCAGATAGCCTTCATCCATTAACTGCATGGCGCGGGTGACCATCTCGTCGGTCAATTCAGGATATTCATCTTCGAACAGGGTGAATTCCACAGGGTAGCGCGGACGGATGGGCGCCTGCTCTGCGGGGTATCCCATCACCAACTCAACCAACGGGAAAACGTGATCGGGCAGCTTGAATTGCTTGCGGATGCGGCCAGCACGGTAGGGGGTGTTGCCCAGGAAGCAGCTCCCCATGCCCAGGCTTTCGGCCGCGATCACCATATTCTCAGCCATGTACGAGGCATCCTGTATCCCCAGCAGCAAGATGGCGATATCGTTGGCCACCAGTTCCCAGCCGCGTTTGGCCATGATTCGCTCCATGCGGTGCATATCCACGCAGACAGTGAACCAAAGCGGGGCGCCAAAGGGTGCCTTTTTGCGGGTAAGCAGCAGGCTGCACAACTGACCGGCAAAGGGAGCCTGTTGACCGGCGCGCACGATCGTTTCGATCTCTTCGTCAGTGGGTTTTTGATCTGTATATTTGCGGATGGATTTGCGGTTCATCAGGCAGTCGATGATGGGGTTGGTGATCATGTTAGCTCCTAAAAACGTAGATACTGTTATTATCATCCATTTTTACCGCGGTAAATAACAAACCGCCTTTCATTTACTTGAAAGGCGGGTGATGGAAACTTGTTTATCGAGGTCAAAGAGCTTTGGCGAAATCGAGATCCACAGCTGCGACGGCGGCATTCTTGCGGCCCGGGTAATTTAACCAGGACATAGAAATATTTAGATCGAGAGCAATGTCTTTAGCTGCGATCTTTGAACCATCTTTAAGTACCGTGTCTACCGTGGTGTGAGCATCTCTCACCAGGGTAAGGTCATAACCCCGGTCAAGCGCACCGTAAGCGGTGGCGCGAATGCACCAATTGGTGCAGGCGCCAACGAGCACAATATGTGAAACTCCTAGTTTGGCCAGTACTTCTTCGAGGGGAGTCTCTTCAAAAGACGAATTGAAGTTCTTGTAGATGCGGGGTTCACCTTCAGCCGGAGCCAGTTCGGGGACAATCTGCCAATCGGCGCTGTCTTGTACCAGCTCAGTGTCGGCATGCTGTACCCAGATCACTGGCACGCCATCCTTGCGAGCTTTTTCGACCACAGTCTTGATATTCTGGACGATCCGTGGGTAGTCCCAAACATCGGCCATCGCGCCTACCTGCGCGTCCACCACCAACAAAGCAGTTTTATTACCGTTCAGAATCGTTGCCATATTTTTCTCTCCATTGTTGCTTCATTATCGTATATAACTGGTCGGGATGTGAATAACCCGGCAACATGATCTCGCGTTCAAAGTGCATACCCAGCTTCTGTGCCACCCGAAGAGAGGCCGTGTTTTCGGGGTCGATCAGTGAGACCAATCGATCCAATCCCAACGCCTCAAAGGCATAATCCCTGGCTGCGGCGGCTGCTTCGGTGGCGTATCCTTGCCCCCAACTGGCTCGTGCCAGGCGATATCCCAATTCAACTTCTGCCTGCCCTCCCAGATCGGCAAAATGGAAGAGACCGCAGTAGCCAATCAGGTCGTGGGTGCTCTTTTCGAGTACCGCCCAGGGGCCACATTCGTAGCGGGCGTATTCCTGAATGCAATCGTCGATCCATTTCGCGATCTGCTCCGGAGTTTGCACGCCCGGACCGTATTTCATAACTTCAACATCGCCAAAAATCGCTTCCAGAGCGGGTGCATCCAGCGGTCCAAATTCGCGAAGGATCAATCTTTCGGTTTTTATAAAGTACATGGTTATCCTGTTGTGTTTTTGGTATTACCGAGGATTTTTCCCTCGGAGTCGGTGACAAGCTTGCCCTTGCTCATATCGAGAAGCACCAGCGGGTTGCCCCATGGATCGCGCACCACAACGCAGCGTCCGATTTGGATGTCGAAGGGAGGTACCACCACAGTTCCACCGGCGAGCTTGAATTCGGCCGCGGCCTCATCGGCGGAAGCAACCAGCAGGTCGATCTCTTGAGCGCTGCCGTCGGTGTAGAGCACGATCTCCGCATCCGTGTCTGGCATGGCGAGACCTGCGGCGATCTCCGTGCGCCAGATCAGACGTAACCCCAATCGGTCGCGGTAGAAGGCAAGTGCCGCGTCCAAATCGGTCACAGGCAGGCGTACGCAATCAATCTTTTGAAAGAGAGGTGATATCGATTGATTGGTCATGGTTAGATTAATTTCCATTGCTTACGCAACACATCGTAGATTCGCGCGCAGGCGATGGAATCCGCCCAGGGGATGAGGTCGCTCTCGATCTTTCCCTGGCGGAAAAGATCGGCGCAATGCGCGATCTGGTAGATGAAACCATCCGGAACGCGTTCTTCAAAACGTTCGCTCCGCAAGCCGGTGGAATCGAACAATTCACACATCATCGGCCCGCAAACGCTGTCAACTGTGATGCTTCCCTCTGTGCCGTAGATCTCTACAGCCAGGGGTACTTCGACGTTGAAGGCGCAGGCCAGGCTGGCCAACGCGCCGCTGGCGAACTGTAAAGAGAAAGAGGCTGCCATGTCCACACCGCTCGCGGCCAGCTCCGCTTCACCGCTTACCGAAACCGGATGCTCACCCAGGATGCCGGTGGTGAAATCAATGGGGTAAACTCCCACATCAAACAGGCTGCCGCCGCCCAGGGAGGGGTCGAATAATCGGCTGCTGGGATCGTAATCGGTTTTGTAACAGTAGCTGGCTTTGATCAATTTTACCGCGCCAATCTTTCCACTCCGTGACCATTCCCTGGCTTTGAAGAAGGCGGGCATGCAGCGCGTCCATAATGCTTCCATGAGCAATGTATGATTCCGCTGAGCCACCTCCGCCAACTCGTGAGCTTCTTTTTCAGTCAGCACCAGGGGTTTCTCACACAATACGGCTTTGTGATTTTCCAGATAGGCTTTACTGATGTCGAAGTGGCGGTCGTTGGTCAGACCGATGTAGACGATATCCACGTTCGGATCGTCAATGACGTCTACATAGCGCGAATACGCTTTGATCGCATGGTGTTTACCGGCAAAGGTTTGAGCGCGCTGCAGATCGCGGGCTGCAACAGCGGTCAAAGCTACACCGGGGACTGTGTTAAGCGCTGCGGCAAACCGATCTGAAATGTATCCGGCGCCCACGATACCGAAGTTGACGGTCTTTCTCTCGTTAGTCATTGGTCTATTATATATAGAAAAATCCTCGGCATATGGCAGAGGGATTATTTCGTGTCTTTTCCCTATTTGGAAGCAATCTTGAATTGCATGACCTTGTTGAAATCTTCGAGAACCTCAACATTACGGATCTCAAAGATGCACGGTTTGGAAGAACCGGTATTCTTCGTGTCTCTGATCATTTGTCTGCGTGCCTCGCTGATCTCGAGCTTGTAGATTGCGTCGATGTGCTTTTCGGGGATATAGATCGTTGTCTTGATGAATCCCCGCCAGGCAGACATCCACACGATCGTACGATTCTTTTTCTGCACCTTGCACAGCCAGGCTTTGTAGTCGTGGTAATAGCGCCAGGCGTATTCCATCTCATTGGCATCGTAGAGTTTTAAAAGTTCACGGTAAGCCGGATAGCCATCACCGAACAGGGCTGATAATATCTTTTCGTCCGGGTAGATCGTTTCATTGCGAAGCTCGATTTGATTGTTTGCGCTCATTTTTCCTTACCTGTATAGATCGTTCTCGGGGAATTGCCTTTTTTGTACAATCTACTCCTTGATGAACAACTGTACCAGCCCGCCATAGAATTCTTGGGTGTACACGAGCGTCAATTGAGTTTCCAGTGTTTGCGGCACCAATCCCAGCGGATCGGTGACCGCAGTGTTGCTGTAGATCAGCCAAACCCGATTATGCCCATCGAGAACCGAGACCAGCCCAGGGATATCAGCGCTGGTCATCACGGGCTCGGAGATGCCACTTTGTTCCAGATCCAGTGGAATGCCTTGTTTCTCCACTTGCAGGTAATAATGTTCTTCGTAAGGAATGAAGTAGTAATTGAACGGAATTTCATTGAGATTGGAATTGAACAGGATCAGATCTCCCTTTTCCACATGGCCGACGACCGTACGGGCAGCAATTTCCCAGTTTTCTTTTTGGTAGTATTTTAAATAGTCGCTAATGGCAAAGATGTTCAGTGTCCCAAGCAGACCAATGACTAAAAAGATCAAACCGCGCTGACGAAGCTGGGCAATACCTGCACCAAGGAGAAGGAAAAGTGGAATGGTGGTCCAGATAAGGGTCTGTCCATCAAAAGCCGGCCGCCAGAGACTGACGAGAAGTTCCAGAAGGATGGGTAGGAAAAAAGCTGCAGCCAGGAAAATGAACTGAGCGAGCTTCTTGCGGAAGGAGAACAATCCCAGTATGCCCAAAAACCCGTAGGTGATCCAGAGACCGACGGCAAAACCAGCAGGGAGGGTGGTGGAAGCATTCAAGAATGACTTGATCAATTCCAATACGCCGGACCACGTGGGAGGAGCCAAAACCGGCCAATGCGAGGTCAACCCGCCCAGTTTTATGTAGGGGATCAGCCAGGGGAGCCACAAGACCAGGATGGCGGACTGAGCCATAAGCCAATTCCCCAAATTGGGGGCGCGCATGGATATTTGAATATTCTTCCCCCTGGTTTTTTGCACGAGCATTAACCCGAAGGTGAACAGGTTGGTGGTGATGAAGAAGACCACTCCTGTGTTATGACTCAGCAAGGTGGCGGCAGAGAAGAGAGCGAAACCCACCCAGGCAAGGTCGACACCGATGCCGCCCCTAGGGATGCGCAGCACGCGCAGAAGCCATTTTTGCCAGCGCGGCAGGAATTCGGTCTCTTCGTCGGGCTCGGAATCGTCCGCTGACTGCGGCTGCCCATGAGCGCGCCAGGCACGCCAAAGCGAACGGAACTGCATACCGAAAGGTTTGTCTGCGTTTGGATCGGTCAATAATCGGGTAAGCGCGCTTAACGCGATGGCTGCGTTGAAGGTAAGCAGAGTGCACATGCTAGTATCTTGCGCGAAGTAGATGTGAAAAGGAGAAACTGCCAGGAGCACTGCCGCGGTTAAACCCATCACTGGACCAGCGAGCCGTTTGCCGATCCGATAGATAATGGGAATCGTCAGCGCGCCAAAAAACACCGAAAAGAAACGGGCGTAATAGGGGGAAGTTCCGTTGACCGCTGCCCATATATGCAAAAGAAAATAATACAGAGGGGGTTGTCCGTTGATCCGTGCCGCCCAGGGGATGATCTCGCCAAAACTTTGGCCGGCGATCCACAGATTGACGGTTTCCTCCAACCACATCCCTTTGAAGGAGAGCATCAATGCCCGGATAAAGGCTCCCACCAGGGTAACCACCAATACAAGCCAGGGCGCAAATTCCTCAATATCGGGTTCTTCGTTCATACCAATTGTTATTCACCTTGTTTGGCGTAAATTAATACATGACAACAAAAATACTACCACGGTTTGGTGAGTAAAAATGCAGCTTGTTCTGCCGACCCAAGTTGGATGATCAATGGATGTGTCGCAACCCTCGTTTTGCTCTGGTATGGCTGAGCAATCATGAACCGCCATAAAAAGTTCCCCGGGTAATCGATCACGTCATTGTAATCTGAGCCGATGGGCAACAGGCTAAAACCGGTTGGTTATCGGATTAGGCGGCTCGCATCCAGGCATGTTCCGAGAAGGATGCCTGGGCTATCGTAACTGTGTTATCTGTCACTATCTTCCGTTTCTGCGGGGTGAGGGTTTCGCTCAAGCTGCAATTAGAGAGGACGTTTTGCGCATTAATGCGCTTGAAATAAATATCGGGAGTGTAAAAATTGTCTATGTATTTCCTTTTCGTTGTGGTGGATTTACTTATTTTTTTGTAGACGATTCTTTATTCTCGATTCTCAACTCTCGTTATTTCTCTTCATCTAGCAGCTTGCGTTCGCCTTCCAGTTTGCGGATTTCGGTCACATCCTGGGTGACCTCGAGGGTGCCGAGAAATTTACCCTGCGGGTTGCGCACGGCGTAGTAACGGATGTAGATGAAATGACTGTCCTCACCCTTGGTCTGGAGCCAGAACTCGGCGCTGTCGCGGGTGCCGGCGCGGAAGTCTTCGAGTATCTTGAATACAGTCTGTACGCTCTCGGGGGCATGGCAGTTGAGAACGTTGCGACCGATGATATCGGGGGTGCGCTCGAAGACGCGGTGCTTGCCGCCGGAGTAAAAACGCACGTCATTGCCCTCGTCCACGAAGGTCACGTCGACGGGCAGGTGAGTGAAGATGCCGGCGATCTGCTCCGGAGTTAGCGCGCCGATCTGCAGGGGGATGCGATTGTCTGTTGAATTGGTCATGGGAACCTCTAATTATGATAAATTATGTCTATATTATAGTCGCAACAGGTAAAAACAAACCATCTTCCGAAGAATTGTTGAATTTCACTATTTTTTTCCTCAAGAATAGATTATTCATGCCTTTCTAATCTTATTTAGCGCTGCCACGCCGCGTTCACCGCTGTCACCAGAAGCGAAGTCTTTGAGCGAGTACAGGTAATACATGAAGCCATCCTTACCGTATTTTTTCTTAGGGCCATTGATGAAATTCTTCTCTACCGCGGCGTTGACTACCCGACCGATAAACAGGGTGGAAATGCCCTGGCCGGAAAGATCGGTGTGCGAGTGGTAGACACATTCCAGCGACATGAATGCTTCCTCGATCCGTGGCACGCGGATGCACCTGGACGGCTCCGCGGTGAAACCGCCAGCCGCGATTTCGTCTGTCTCAGCTTCGTTGTGGACGATAGTCTGGTAGCAGGCGTCAAAGTAAGCCTCGCTTATGAAGTTGATGCAGAACTCCCGGGTGCGCAGGATGTTGGCAAAGGTGTGCATGTGGTTGAGCAGGGGAGTGATGGCGAAGTAGCCACCGCAGTCACCGGTGAAGGAGCTCCACGATTGGAAGCAGGCATTGGGTTTACCATTCTCCTTTAGCGTGGTGATGAGGAACAACGTGTGAGGGATGCCCAATGCCATTTCATAATGCGAGAAGAGCCTAAACTCTCCCGGCCAGCGGTCCTGAAAGTTTTCGGGTTTGACGTCCCCTATTTCGATCTTCATGATCCCTCCCACTTTTAATTTCTATGTCCATTATACAAAAACATCCCATCGATGAATGTATAACCGCCATCCTCACGGAGAGCGGTAAATTCTTTTTTTGGTTCTGTATATCTACTTATTATGATGTCGCTAACAGGTAAAACATGATTCAGCCTTCTTCTGGTTTATGCTGTGAAGTATAGGAATACCAGCGGACTCCGAAATTATTGACAATGTCAGCCGAATTCGGACTCCATGGCAGCGCCACAAACTCTCTCAGCATGTGTGCTAACAACTATGCGTTTAATAGGCGTGGTAAAGTTCATGGTCGTTATTCAGGTTCGCTCCCAGGCTCATGGTGGGGTGCCTGGTTGAAAGTATCAAGTGAACGATACCTGCGTCGCCATTTCGCTCATGGCAAAAATCGACACCATCCATTCAGAAACTCTGCTTGCAAGTAAGAGCCATCCTTGTTAATTGTGTTGTAACCCGGAATCATTCCAAAGGCATTAATGGATAAATCTGCTGCCTCGATGTTGTTCTTGACATATAATGTTGCGCCAAGATCCATTTTTCTCCTGAGGTAATGATGAGTTTTCATCAATCCAGATAATTTAGAAGTGTATTATCAGAGATGACGAAAATGAGTGGGGAGTTGTTGAGTAAGGCGCTTAAACTTTTTCGCGTCATTTTATTTATGTTCGCAGCAGGTTCCAACAAAAACCACCTTCACACAGGAAGGTGGTTTTTAGTCCATAGGGATTACTACCGATTGATTCTAAATCTTTCCCGGGTAGGGGGTTGTTTTTGATTGGATTACGGTAGACAGCTTAATGACGCACCGACCGTAATCCGGGTGGCAGCCCAGATGTCGTTGACAACAAGGCCATTGACACTGACTGTTTGGTCCACCTGTAAATCAGCGAGACTGATTACGGTAGTAGTTACTCCATCTGTGAACAAGAAACGGGTATTCGAGGTTAATGTCAATTTGATTTGGGTACTAATATATGGCTGCACGAGCTTATTTCCACGCAAGACATTCACTGTGACGTAATTGGTGCCCACTTCGGCAATCGTTCCGGTGAGGGCAAATGTGCCGCGGGGACTTTTTTGCTCAGTTCGAACAGTGGAGCCTGATCCGGCACCATTTCGGCCGTCGGTGGGCCCTTTTCCAGCCGCAAAAACCGGAGTGACGATTAGGAAAGTGATCACAATAACCGATAAAATTGTAAGAAGCTTTTTCATGTTAATTCTCCTTTTACCGATATGACGGATTCGTCTCAAAAGAGATACGAAAATCAGCAATTATTTAGAAAAAGGAGAAAGGCAACTTCTGGTGGAGTATTCGTCGCTCACAAAGCTGCGTATCGAAAGATGTAATTTTCCGTCATAAGGATTGGAAAGTCAAATGGTTCATGATTCTGAGTTGATAACCCGGGTTCAGATATTCGATCAAAAGACCCTGGCAGAGGTTTACGATACTTACAGCCCGGCTCTCTATCGCTACGCCATGAGGCTGCTTGGAGATCAGGATTTGGCTGAAGATTGTGTCGCAGACACATTTATGAGATTTCTTCAGGCGGTACAGCAAAAGAAGGGCCCACGGGATTATTTACAGGCATACTTGTATCGCATGGCTCACAATTGGATCGTTGATTTTTATCGCAGCCAGCCAGGAAGGAATCAGGAACTAAAAGAAACGCAGAAAGATGGTCAGGATATTCCGGAAGATGTGGTACATCTTCACCAAAAACAGAACAAACTGCGTGAGGTTTTACGTCATCTGACAGCAGATCAACTGCAGGTGATCACGTTGAAGTATTTTGAAGGGTGGGATTTCCCTGATATATCCAAAGCAATCGGGAAACCCATCGGAGCGGTCAAGGCCTTGCAACACCGAGCAGTGGTCACTCTCCGGAATGTGCTAAAGGAAGAGAACTTCTTATGAGTAAAGAGAATTTTGAACTGCCGATCAAACAAATATTTGAGGATCTTGAGAAAATTCCATCGCGGAATCCGGAATTAGCGTCCCGAAAACGTGCATTATATCTACAGCAGGTAGCCGCCATTCGGCATTCTCTTTCACTGCAGCAAAATTTGAGTTTGGAAAAAGGAAAAAGAAAAGACCAGTATCCTCGTCATCATATAACACGGCCGTCAATTTTGAGGACATCAATGGCTGCCTTGCTTATTGTCATTATTATCCTTGCGGCTTCGGCAACGACAGTTTATGCCTCGCGAGAGAGTTTACCTGGCGATAGCCTTTATCCGGTTAAAATGCTCAGTGAAGACGCAACGATCGCTCTGGCGTTTTCGACGGAATCACGCATAAACTACGAGATGGATTTTGCAGACCGCCGTATCTCGGAGATGCAAACACTGGCAGCATCTGGAGTTTCTATTCCTTTAGAAGTAAATGATCGTCTGCAAAACGAGTTGGATGCCATCTTGCAGTATGCTGCCGAATTGGAAGACACTTTGATCTTGAAGTTGATGCCCCTGCTACGATTACGTTCGGAGGTGCAACTTCAGGCTGTGGATGGACTTTTGACACGTGTCCCGGAAGGTGACCTTCCTGCTGTTCTCCAAGCTCAAACACGGATTCGTGAACAGATTAGGTTATGTGCGATGGGAGAGAGTGACCCACAGGGCTTCAGGATGCAGGTCAGACAACGTTATCAGTATCGCAATGGTTCAACCGATAGCCCAATGATGCAAAATAATAGCAACGGCAGCATGTTAGATACACCCGGTCAGGGAGGGAATGGCAACGCACCTGGTCAAGGGAATGGGCAGCAAGGCCTTGAAGGAACTCGGGAACCTGGTGATAACGGAATTGGCGCGGGGTATGGACAGCCAACTTCAAACGGTGATCAATTACTTATGACTCGAGATCCATACGGACCTGAAACGAACGCAACTCAGACACCGGGCGGCCAAAAGAAGGGTCACTAATCATTCCCACAACAGATTATGAGGCCTCCGCCAATTTTTCACAAGGCAATTGGGGAGGATCGATTAATCTATTCTCCATCGTCTCGGAATTCATACTATCTGGGATAATTTCCGAGCCAATTAATATTTCCAGGGAAATTGAAAGATTGCTATTTAATTTTCACAATTTCTGTAAGTAGATTGTTTTATTCGATAATTAACCGCCCTCCGAGAGGAAGGCGGTTTTCCTGATTCCTGTTTATCAATCACAGACTACAAATATTCTTTATTCTCAGAGAAACTTATTTCGTTTATACCATGCTGAGAACAATAAGCAGCAGACCGGTGAAGTAGAAAGCGCTGTTGCTGCGCAGGATCCACTTGTTGTTGCGGATGACAAATTTATCCACGGTCAGGATGTAGTCGGAGATCATGAAGAGAACGGAGCCAAGACCCAATAGCGCCAGGTTAGTGCCCGGCAGCAAGATCATCAGTGCCAAACCCATCATGCCGTGGAGAGTGATCGATGAGATGTAAAGAATCATCGGCCCCTTCATTTTGCCAAGTTTCAGTATGTCGGGGTACTTCTTTGCGAGCAGGATAAATATCCCCACCAGGAGGAATTCTAATAAGAAGACCCACCAGAAGTTGGCAAAACTGAACCCCTTGTCAATGCATGCCGCCAATTCATAAGTGAAGAAACAAACATTGCCACAAAGGAAGAAATCTCCACCACGGTTGAAGTCGATGAGCAGGAACACATCACCCATCCAGGCGAGGAACAGCGCCACCATCAGCAGCAGATGAAAACTCAAGAACTCATAATGGCTCTCGAACTGTACCACAGCAAAGACCAGGAACATGGACGCGAGAATGATCTTGTTGGGCGCACGCAACGCCATTTTTCCACTTGTCTCGGAGTAGAAATACAGAAAGAGAACAGCCACGTAAGCAATGATAAAGTAAACCATAGAACTCCTTCTCAGTCGATCCTAAACGGTCGGCACATCAATTTCCATGTCGGAATCCGGATAAGTGCAGCATGGATGGATAAATCCAAACTTGAAATCGGCAGAGCGTCGATATTCATGTCCCTCTGGCACGGAATAAGCGCCGGAGATCAACTTGCTGTGGCAAAATCCGCATACACCGGATCGGCAGCGGGATGGAGCGGCTAACCCGGCGCGCTCCATCGCCACCACCAATGTTTCGTTTTCCAGGGCAGGGATGGAATATTTTTGGTCGCGAATACGCACATTCAGCGTGAACACCTTAGGGTTGGACATGATCCGGTCGGCAACTGCGTTGTGCTCTTTGCGGATATATTTCCCAGCGATTCCCAGCTTCACCAGCTCACCATCCACGAACCGGTACATGGCATCGGGGCCGCAGAGGAAGAAGCTGGCCTTTTCAGGAGCGTACTTTTTCAGGATGTCAGCCGTGATGAAGCCGTAGTCATAGCCATCTGCTTTCTCGTCAGATAATACAGGGATGACACGGATGCGTTTGTCTGACAGATCTTCCAACTCTTCTTTAAAAATGATATCACGGCGGGTTCGCGCTCCGTAGATCAGCACCAGGTTGAAGTTTTCAGAACCTTCCAGGATCGCGTGGATCATGGAGCGGAAGGGCGTTATGCCGCTTCCGCCGGCTACCGCAACCACTGTATCTGCATCACGCAGATTGTCATGATAAAAATCACCGCTGGGTTCTCCTACCATTAACACTGTGCCAACAGCACTTCGATCGATGAGCCAGGAGGAAAACAATCCTGCCCGGCGTACCGTTACCTCATAGATTCCCGCAAGGGCCTGTTTCGGCGAAGAAGATAGTGAATAGGCACGTGTTACCAGGGAGGCGTCAATGCGGGAAGTCAGTGTGATGAACTGTCCGGCACGGAAAAATGGGAAAGAGGTTTTGGAACCAGCTGGAACCAATGTAAAGGTTCGGACATCGGGAGTTTCCTCCCGGATTGCTGAAATTCGCGCCGGGAAAGTGCCGGGATGCAGTGCTTTAGCCAATTCATTGACCTTATAAGTCACAGGCAGTGGCTCATTGGAAGCTTCATCGATCATCTTGCGGCGTTCTGGTACGATCTGAAAAAAACGTTTGGCGTCTTCGCCTGGAATGGGACTTTTTTGAAATATCATGTCATTCACCTTCGATTTCCATATCACGCAGGGTGCGCCGCGCTTCATTTACACCAGATTTGTAGCTGCTTGGGAAACCCAACAATCGTTCTCCGAAACCACCACCGATGCGTAACCCGGGTACGAAATGGTCTTCTTCCACCATCATAATACGGGGCATCAAACCGTCCCTGTATTGGGATTCATAACCATAGATGGTGCCCTGTGGGTGGCCGCAGTAACGGGCGTAGGTTTCTGGAGTCGCGACTGCGATCTCTTCGATGTGGTCGTGAATGCTGGTACCGGTCGCTTCTTCAAAGCGTTTGATCATCGAGGCAGCGACTTTATTCTTCATTTCAAAATAGTCCTCTTCGGTCACGGTGCTCCAGATATCGGAGGTGAACAGGGTGGTCATATATAATATTGTCGTTCCCGAGGGTGAGCAGTCGGGATCCGCCCGGTTGAGACATACAGAGGCTTGAACAGAGTTATCCTGGAAAACACTCATAGACTTGTATTGGCGGACGGTATCGCAAGTGTCATAGATAAAGTAGCTATGATCCTTGATCCCCAGCTCGTCTGGAGAGCGATCCAAACCCAGAAATATGGTAAAACCACGACCGGCAAATTTGCGGGCGTTCGTCAGTTTCAACGCGCGCTCCGGAACAGCAGCAGGATCCATCAATTGTCCGTAGACCACGTGGGGAGAACAGTTAGCTACCACATGACGCGAGGCAATTTCAGTACCATCTTTAAGTCGTACACCGTTGACATGCCCGGCAGAGTCGGTAAGGATATTTGTTACTTCAGAGTTGTACCAAATATCGCCACCCAACTCACGAATGCGGGTTTCAAAGGCCAGCGACAGTTCATGAGAGCGGTGTTTTGGAATGGCGGCTCCCCCGGAGATGTAACTGTAGAACATGTTGATGTAATGCAGGAAGCTGAGGTTTTCGCAGTCAGCACCAAGATAGCACCAGTATGCGCAGATGTTATCCTTGATGATCTGCGGGAATCCCATGGCGTCGAGACCTTCTTTAACCGAGTAGGAGCCGCAGTTTAAATAATCCGGGTACTTTTCCATCAGAACTTTGGGATCGGGCTTCCCCTTGGATTCAGAGAGGTAATCCATGGCGCTGCGAATCTGACGCCCCAGACTGAACAAGCGCTCCATGTGAGCCTTACCGCCGGGTATGAGCTTTTCACTGGCTTCTGCGAAGGCTTCAAGGCCAAACGGCATGGTGAAGTCATACTCCTCTTTCATTGAGAGGAGGTGATAGGCATCTTTAAGCTGAATCCATTCGATCTTGTCGTCCACACCCAATTCTCTGAAAAGGGTACGAGCACTGCCGGGGTTTTCCGGTGTACCAATGCCGTTGAACTCGTGAAGCGACGCTTCAAACTCGAAACGTCCCCGTACAAAGCTCGTAGCAAAACCGCCCGGAAGATTGTGCCTCTCACAAACCAGGCAGGTCTTTCCGGCATTCAGCAATTGAACCGCTGCGCTGAGGCCGCCGTTTCCTGCACCAATAACGATTGCGTCATATTGTCGCATGAATACTCTATCCTTCTTTCTTCTTAAGCCTGAACGGTGTAAGTGAGCACGTTTGGGATCACCTCACCGTCGATTTGCAGCGCGCAGGGATATTCAAAGGTCACCTTTACCTGCTTTCCTTCCACGATGTGGCACCAATCAGTCCATTTTACGTGTTCACCCTTGAAAAGCGATGTGAACCGCATGAGAGTCACCAGGCGGCTCCATTTATGCAGGCAGACCACTGAGACGGTGCCCTTTTTGTTGAAACGGTCTTGCTGGGGTGCCACCATCATGCCGCCGCCATAGAACCGGCCTTTCATCGTTGATGCAAACCAAACCTGATCATATGTTGTGGTTTTTCCGTCAACTGTGATGGTGGCTTTGTTCTTTCTGTACGAGCCCAGCAAAAGCTTGACAGCGATATTGCTATAGTTCACGGGCTTGTCAGAAGTTTCACGCAGACGATCGCCGATGAGGCAGGTCTCGCCGTCGATGCCATAGCCGATGCCATTAATGAAAACTCGTTCCATATCACCCACTGTGATCACTGGTAGATTCTCCATATAGCGGTTTAGATGGATACGACCGTTTTCCACGTCCTTCTCTACATCACGGTAGAAGTCATTACCAGAGCCGGTTTTGACATAGTAGATCTGGTTTTTCGGAGAGTAACCTCTGAGATCGTTCAAGAAATGGTTGAGCGTTCCGTCGCCACCCGAAAGGATCACCGTATCTTCCGGCTTCAGATCCTTAAAAAAGGCCTTCATGTCCTTGATTTCGAGCACACTATGATACTCAACATCCTTTAGATTCGCGCCATAAGCGTGCGCTTCCTGCTCTCCGCAACCGTTGTTTGCTTTCGGATTCATTAGAATGTGATTCATGACTGTTCTCCTAATTTTTTCTCGGCATAAGCCGGTATTTCTTATAAACGGTTTCCTGCTGTGCTGTACCTGGATCTTTGTGCTGACCATATTACGCCGTACGGCACTTCTGAGGTATTGCTGGCGCTGTGGAAAGGAAAATTGATGTAATCCTGTGGACTAGCCACACGCCACGATCATTTAAAAAAATTGGACCAACAAAAAGGTCCATGCTATTCCGCCAGAGATACTGGCTGTATTAGTTCCGAATTGTTGGTATCGGTGATCAGGCATTTTTCTGCGATAACACCTTCACACAAATCCAATAAATCGCATAGTGCTTTGTCCGCAGTATCATAGTTGTTAGTGTTGATCGCGTCTAATAATGTGCGATGTGATTGTAGAAAGTTTCGGTTGGTAACAGAGTCGCAGCAGGTCACATAGAGCTGCATTAGGTAAAGCAGAGTGGCTTCAAAGCCGCAGAAGATCATGTCGATGACAGTGTTACCCGCCGCGTGTACGAACTCTTTATGGAACGTGTACATATTCTCGGCCACATCGACACCGTCTTCCATTTTGCGCAGTGAGGCTTCCATTTTGTTAAGACTCTCCCAGCTGCAGTGGCCGCAGATTATTTTCAGACACTCCCTCTGAATCATCTTCCTGGTATTCATCAGGTCTTGGAATAATGCCGGTTCCACTTTTGCGGCGTCATACTGCATCAGCGCCCCGATGGTTTCTGGGGTGGGTTGAGCGCGATAATCCATCACGTAGGTACCACGGCGCGGTATTACCTTGAGCAGTCCCTGGCGCTCGAGATCCAAAACACCCTGGTTAATAGAACCCCGGCTGATGCCGAACTGCGCTGCCATTTCCCGCTCTGCTGGAAGACGGGTGCCGGGTTTCAGTATTCCGGAAAAGATATCCGCTTGCATTTTGCTGACAAATTTTTCCTTCAGTGACGAGGTATCCAATGCTGAGAAAGTAACTATGGGGACTTCTCCAGGGTTGTGATAATTTTCTATTTTGATTTGTGATTAAGCTCGAGATCAGGCTGTAATGAAAAGTGAGTTGTTGTTTCGATATTTGGCAAAACAAGCAAAGCTAAACCTTAATACAATAGGATTCTACTATACTCAAGTTTCGTTTTCAAGGTAATTGCATTATGTAATAATTAATACCTGTCACTCTTCCCTAAATACTCCGAAAATTGGCATGGTTCAAGATATTAAATACAAACCGCTTTCCGTAAGGTAAGCGGCTAAAGATTCTATTCAGTTAGAAGCAAACACTCTATGCTTCAACTGAGAAAAAATATAAAGATCTATTGGAGTACAGATGCGTTACCTGTTCATCAGGGCAAAAATTCCCCAGCCAAGGTATTCACGCGAATATGTGACATAACGGTTGGGCTCCGAGGATAGTTCAGCTCGAACCTCCTTCGCGAAATCATCGTTTGGATTTACCTCAAGCCACCGGCGCATGGTGAGCCATTTGGCTGCTTCGTATCTGTCCCAGTCATCCTGGTTCGCAAGGATCATTTCAACGACGTCATAGCCAAGTTCGTTGAAAGACGCGATCAGTTCTGGGAGCATGAGAAAATCGGAGATAGCGTTGGCCTGGCATCCCCTGGCAACTTCTTCCGATGGCGGCATTAGCCGCCAATATGGCTCGCCAATGAGAATGATTCCTCCTGGACACAGGCTGCGGGCAAGAAGCTCGATCGTACCGGCGATGCCTCCGCCGATCCAGGTGGCACCGATGCAGGCAGCCACATTGACTTTCTCGTCAGACACATAACCTGAAGCGTCGTTATGGATGAACTTGACCTGATCGGTGACGCCAAGTTCTTTGGCGCGGAGTTTCGCCTGCTCAGAAAACAACTGGCTCATATCTACGCCGATGCCGATGATACCATGATCGCGCGCCCAGGTGCAAAGCATCTCGCCCGAGCCGCTGCCCAGGTCGAGTACGCGGGATCCCGGCTCAAGACGCAGCGCCTTGCCGAGTGTGGCAAGCTTTTCGGGTGATAACGGGTTATGGATACGGTGTGCGCTTTCGCTGATGTTGAAGATACGTGGGATGTCCATCGTGGAATCTCCTTGAACGTTGTAAATTTCATTGAGCAGGCTCAGTGATCATTTTTTGTTCAACTGTTTATAACGAAAGCAAGAAACTATATGGTCGTTTACCATCCCGGCAGCCTGCATGAACGCATACAGGATCGTACTGCCACAGAACTTAAAACCTCGGGCAATCATGTCTTTGCTCATGGCATCGGAAATCGGGCTGGTGGCTGGAATCTCGGAGATGGTTTGCCAGCGATTCTGGATGGTCGCCCCTCCGGTGAACCCCCAAAGATAAGAATCCAGAGAACCGAATTCCTTTTGTATCTCGAGGACACGGTTGGCGTTATTGATGATGGCACGAATTTTGGCTTTGTTGCGCACGATCCCGGGATTGGTGAGCAGTTCCTGGATTTTCAAATCGTCGTACCCGGCAACCAGGTCAATATCAAAATTATCGAAAGCCTGTCGAAAATTCTGCCGTTTGCGCAAGATCATATTCCAACTCAGACCTGCCTGCATCCCGTCCAACGCCAAAAATTCAAACAGAATCCGGTCATCGTGCAGCGGTTCTCCCCACTCTTCGTCATGATAACGGGTAAGGAGAACATCATTGAGATTCCATTCACAACGGGAGATTGATCGATCGATTATATATTCCATATCTTTATTTTACCGTAGGAGGCAAAAGCGAGACAAATCAGATCAAAAAACCGCCTTCCGTAAGAAAGGTGGTTTGATGATTCTCAATTCCCTCTTCTCGGCTCTTTCCTTCATCATCGGGCGGAAATTGTACCGCTAATCCTACATACCAAATTACTGGGTAGTAATTACAGTATGGAGGTAGTTACCAATGTATATGCTGTGCTTCATCAAGGTCAATTCTGTCGTGTTCAATGACTATTGTATCTGGCATCGTTGAAAAATTCCCAATCCATAAGACTTCTAATTGAGATTCAATTTTGCAAATATCGGCACTTTGATAAAGTCCAGAATGAATAGATATATGCCAATGATGAGAAGTAATTCCCCAATAAGGGTTATTGGGATGGCTGACATTAGAATCCCCTGGCTGGCCAGAAATCCGACGAAAAGAATATCAAGAAAAGTACCCAGGAGCATCCATTTGCTTGGCTTGGATCGCCAGAAATGACCTCTCTCTCGAATCAGATAAATTGTTCCCTGTCCGCTGAAAACGAGCATGACGAATAAGAGTGTTTGCAGGTTCGCAAGGGGGAGCTGCAGTATTGTGTGGGCATAAACGAAGATGACAAACGAAAGAACGAGAATTGGCAGGGCGAGGGATGCCGCTCCTAAGATTATGGTTTTTATGTTCCACTGATTTGGTTGCGATGAGGGTCTAACGTTGTCCGACGAAATCGACATGGTAACAAAGTCGTTTGTAAAGATGAGCAGGATCATTAACAAAGGCGTTGTCACAAAAGTATGAAAGAAAATGATGCCAAGGCTCAGGAAAAAAACTATTTCAATCGTCTTGATGATCTTGTTCAATGTGTAGGTTAGCATCCGTTGGTAGATTTGTCGACTGATCTCGATGGCAGAGACGAGATTACTTAGACCTGGCGATGTGAGTACAATTCCGGCTGCGGCTTTAGCCACATCCGTGGCGGTGGATACAGCAATTCCAACCTCGGCTTGTTTTAGGGCCGGAGCATCATTAACCCCATCCCCGGTCATTCCCACGGTTAATCCAGCTTTTTGGAATTGTTGAACGAGATGGAATTTATCTTCCGGTAGAACCTCAGCATACACTTCGCAACCCTTACCGTCGTTCCAGTGGGTTTCATTCAGTGATTCACCCGGACAAGCATGTTTGCCAATGCCGATCATTTCGGCGATCGCCTGCGCGGTGAGCAGTCCATCTCCGGTGATCATTACCACGCGGATGCCCAATTCTCTGATCCTGGCAACCAGGTTCTTCGAATCTGCCCGAGGGGGATCTTGAAATCCTACCAATCCAGCGATCTGGATGCCCCCCTCACTCTCAGCAGCAATGGCAAGCACCCGCAGGCCTCGCGAAGCCAGATACTTTACTGCTTGTTGATATTCATCATCAACTTTATCAGCAAGATTAGAGATGACCTGTGGTGCTCCTTTAAGTACGCGAAGCAGGTGACCATTTTCTTCGAAAATTGCTTCCGATCGTTTGGTGGCGGGTTCGAAAGGGATGTATTTTTGTCGGGATTCATTGATGCGGATATCCACCTGTTCGGAACGGGCTTTTTTGAGAATCGCAGTATCCAACGGATCCTGAGTGGCTTCATCACTGGCCATTACCGCCAGTCGGAGGACATCCTTTGATGAGTACGGTTGAAATGCAATTAGCTCGCTCACTTCCAATTTGTTTTCAGTCAGTGTTCCGGTTTTATCAGAACAAAGCACTTTCATGGCAGCCGCTTCTTCGATGGCATTCAAGCGGGTGACCAGCACTCCCTGACGTGCCAGATTCAGAGCACCCAAGGCTGTTGAAACCGTGAATGTTGCGGGCAAAGTGACCGGTACAGACGCAACCAGCAAAATCAAGGCAAAGGGTAACATCGTTGTCATCGGGATGTGAACGATGATCGCATCGATCAGAGCGATTGTAACTAGAATGGCATCCAGGATCATCAGGTATTTGGCTATGGTAAAAATTATCTTTTCCAACTGACTGGCTGATTTGGCCGATTGCACAAGCTGAGCTGTTTTGCCAAAACGGGTGCGCGTTCCGGTGTTGATTACTACTGAAGATGCTTCTCCTCGGACAACGATTGTTCCTGTGTACACCGGTTGCCCATCTGTTACATCCACCGGCAGTGATTCTCCGGTCAGCGAAGATTGATCGAGCGATAGATGCCCAATGATGAGCTGTGCATCAGCCGGGACGAAATCCCCCATTCGTAAATAGATGATATCACCCGGTACCAATTCAGAGCCTGGAACCGTTTGCCATTTGCCGTCTCGCAATACACGCGAAAAAACGGTTAACCTTTTTTTCAGTAGTTCGAGGGCATTCTGTGCTTTGTTTTCCTGGACTGTACTCATTATTGCATTGAATACGATCAAAAATCCGATGATCATTGCTTCGACATATTTCCCCAACACGAGTTCCAAGATAACGCTGATCTCCAGCATCCAAGGCACAGGTGCCCAAAGTTTTTTTAAGAGGACCAGCCAGATATGCTTTTTTTCCTCGGGAAGCGAGTTCGATCCGAATTCATTGCGACGTTTCTCAACTTCATCTCTGGTCAACCCGGGAAGCGATCGACTGTTAAACTCTTCCGGAAGTACATTCACAACTGTTTTGTCTTTGACATCTAATTCCATAAGATAAACCGACAAATCCTTTCAGAATAAAGCATAACAAAAGACGACAAGCTTTGCTTTAAAACAATAAGGAGCTGATATTAAATTTTCTTTAAGCGCTTATGGGAAAAATTACCGTGAACTTGCTGCCTTTATCGGGTGTACTGACCAAGAAAATATGGCCGCCTAGCGATTCTGTGATCGATTTGGCAATTGATAATCCCAGCCCTAACCCGGGAGCTTTCCAGGAAGGTTGCACACTTCGATAAAAAGGGATGAAGAGGTGTCGCTGGCTGTCAGCTGGGATGCCTATTCCAGTATCACTTACTGAAAAATGAACATCGTTTCCTTGTTGCTGTATCGATAAAGTTACCTGCCCGCCGGCGGGAGTGAATTTGATGGCATTATTCACCAAATTACCCAATACCTGTGCCAGACGGTTTGGATCATTTTCGATGGTTTCAGGAGCGTTGTCAATCTCAATTATCCAGGTAATCCCTTTCTGCCGGGCAGCTTCAGCCCATAAAGGCACGAGGGTCTGTAGCCATTCTCTCACTTGAATGGACTTGACCAAAATCTCCTGTGGTTCCAAACCACGATATGCCAGCGCCAGATCTTCCAAAAGGTGACCAATCCGATTAGTCCTTTCAGTCATACCATCCAGTAGCTCATTACGCAGGTCATTATCATCGGCAGCTCCTGATTTCATCGCATGAATCGCTGTCCGAATGCTTCCCAACGGTCGGCCGATCTCGTGGATCAGGTTGGCGATCATCTGCTGTCGGGATTCCTCCAGCTCCTGCCTGCGTTCTTGAAGCCGATTGTAGGCATGCGTCAGGTCGGCCAATTCTTTATCTGCATCCTCTGGCAATAGTTGGCTCTTGCCTTCCAGTGGAGAATCTAGCATTGTTTTGGTTAGAGTTTTGAGGGGGCGGTTCACAGACTCTGATACAGCCAGTGCGATTAACCCCATCACCAATGAACTTAAACTGAGTATTCCCAGAATAATCCAGCGAATGGTCGCCAGGCTTTGTTCAATGTCCGTTATCCGTCTGTATATCCTGATCAACCCAGCCAACGATCCATCATCGTTGTGAACGGGAATGACTACATCGAGTATCTGTTCATGTGGAACGTCACCCGGTGTGACCTGCCACCAGGGGTTGAAAAGCGAACTGTTTTCAGGGAGATGACCGATCTCTGTGCCAACCAGGACAAGGTCATCAGGGCGGGTCGTGGCTAAAAGGATATGATTTGTGTCCAGCAAACCGATCCTTGATGGCCGTTGGAAATGGACCGAGTCCAGCAAAGCCTGCGCATCAGACTCCGACACCCAGACTTCTGGATGGTCAAGTACCAATCTTTCCATCAGGATTCCTTGATCGATCATCTCGTTTGCAAGGGTAGGAAGCAGCAATTGGTTCTCGATGATATAGAGCAGGGCTAGACCCAGCAATGGCAGCAGGACCAAAACAGGGAGAATTGTCGAGAAAAATATACGACGACGAAAAGAGGGTCTGGTTTTAGCCATCATTTGCAGCGACCAGTTTATAACCAATCCCGCGTACCGAGATCAGATGGCTTGGGTTTTGCGGGTCTTTTTCGATTTTTTGGCGCAGCCAGCGGATGTTCACATAAACAATTTGCGGTTGGCCGTGATACTCGGCTCCCCAAACCCGAGCAAGCAGTTCTTCAATGGTAAATACCCTGTCTGGGTCAATCGCAAGCGCAAAAAGCAAATCGAATTCTTTTGGGGTAAGTTCAACGAGTTTACCTGCGTGGGTGACTGTCCTGGATTTTGGGTTAATCGTCAGGTCGCCCACCTCAATCGCTTGAGACGGTTGATTAACTGATTGGACAGGCTTTGTCCTTCTTAGCACGGCGCGGATATGGGCAATCAGTACATCAGGGTCAAACGGCTTAGGCAGATAATCATCGGCACCTAATTCAAGTCCCACGATCTGATCCACCTGGCTACGGCGGGCGGTGAGGAAGATCACGGGCACGCCGATTTTGTCGTGGAAGTACCGCAATGCTTCCAATCCATCCATGCCCGGGAGCATGATATCGAGAAGTATGATATCAGGACGTTTTTGCTGGATCATGGCGATGGCATCTTCAGCCGATGACGCAGTAAAGGTGGCATACCCGGCTTGTTCCAGGCTGAAAGCCAGGCTTCGCCTGAACAGATCGTCATCATCCACAATATAGATTAGCGGCTTCATCATGTTTTCCCGAAACGCTCGAGTATATTACTCTATTGTAGGACAAAAAATGATTGATTTCCATTGGTTATGATTCTTATGAAGAATTTAATGTTTTTATAAGGCCACCTAATTTTTTCAGAATTATTTTTAATTTATAAAGGAGATAGGTATGCCTTCTGGGTTTACGATTGGTCCTCTGACCATTCATTATTACGGGATCGTCATCATGCTGGGGGTGATCGCCGCTTCTTTCTTGGCACAAAGGCAGGCCAACCACCGTGGAGAAAATGGTGAATTGGTTTGGGATATGCTTGTCTGGGTGCTTATCACGGGCATCATTGGTGCCAGGCTTTGGCACATATTTACCCCAATGCCCTCTCTGGTCGCCCAGGGGATTACAACACACTACTATTTCACCCATCCGCTCGCCATCCTCGAGATTTGGAACGGCGGGTTAGGCATTCCAGGTGCGGTGATTGGTGGCGTGCTGGCTCTTTATTTCTTCTCGCGGGGACACAAAATTTCTTTCCTTGCCTGGCTAGATATCCTGGCACCGTCGCTAGCGCTTGGGCAGGCGATTGGTCGTTGGGGGAACTTCTTTAACCAGGAATTGTATGGGGCACCAACCACATTGCCTTGGGGAATATACATCGATCCAGCTCATAGGCTTCCCGGTTATGAAAATGTAGCCTATTACCATCCCACATTTTTCTACGAATTCTTGTGGAACCTGGGCAACATGGCGTTATTATTATGGCTTGGTAAGCGTTTTAATGAAAAAATGAAATCTGGGGATATCTTCCTGGTTTACTTGCTCGTTTATCCATTTGGACGTTTTTTACTTGAATTTTTACGTCTCGACTCTTCTCAGATCGGCGGAATTAATGCCAATCAAATGTTGATGCTGGTAGTCATGATTGCGGCAGGAATCACCCTATTGATTCGGCTTTTGGCCGAGAAGAAAAAGCTTCCAGCTGTTACCTAGCCGGAAGCCAAACAGAATTCAGGAAAGGATTAACGCCAAGACGATTATTCCTTCTTGTCTTCGTCTTTTTTCTCTTTTTCTTCGCCTTCGCCGCTGATCCCTTTGCGGAAATTATGCAGACCCTTGCCCAATTCTCCAGCGACCTTTCCGATCCGGCCTGGTCCGAAGAGCAACAGGACGATGACCAATACAATTACGATTTCCAGCCAACCCGGCATCTTAATTTTCTCCTAAGCAGAGTTTTTCAGTTTGAATGATTATACAAATTTTCGAGCATTCTTACATTAATGACCGATTTGTTACTTATTGACCAAATCCTCTACCTTCAATATAGTTCTCCAGTGTATTAATTCTGGATCTTTTTTCATTTATATCGGCTTTTGCAACATCACCGATCGAGATAACTCCGATCACTTTCTCTTTTTCGATCACTGGAAGGTGGCGAATATGGTGATCTGTCATTATATTCATGCAGTCTTCAATGGATTGTTCGGGAGTAACAGTGATTACCACCTTTGTCATATACTTACTGACTGCAGCATCGACCAGGCAACGCTCTGTTTCGGCGATTGATCGAACGAAATCGCGTTCTGAGACAATTCCTCTTAATTTGTCATCTTCCATCACCAATAGAGCGCCGATATCTTTTTCGGCCAATAAATTTAAGGCTTTGAGTACGATATCCACCGGCCTTACAGACCAAATATCGGCCCCTTTCCTAGTAAGCATTCTTTTACTGTAATCATTTTTACCTCCAATAAAGCGCGAGTAAATTATTCAACACAACAAAGGCGCAATGGAGAACTCTGGTTACGCGAGAAGCACCTTGGAATAATCCTCAGGCACGACACCGGGTGATTCAATATTGTGCGTCTTGTAAAATGCTTCGATGGTTGATGTGATCGCAATGGGGTCCATTTGCACACCTTCAAGTGCACGTTCGAGATCGATCAGACGAGGCGCTGGGAAGAAGAAGAAATCTCCGGAGATGTGGACATCATTCAAAACGCCTTCGTTATTGATGGCAGTAACGCGGATTAATCCGCCGGGGGTCTTGAGCATCTTCTGGATGACGTAGATCCCTTCAGCGATTTTCACTTGCTTGGAATTTGGGTTGCGTCGGTCATTCGCTGTGAGCCATTCGGGTGTGTTCATTTCAACCATTAATTCATCAGCTTTTGCCACCAGTTCATCATCCAATTGAGCGACGTTCATCTTCCCTAATAGAGCTTCGAAGCGGGGCAAAACGTCATCTGCCAGATTCTGGTTGGATGGGATTTTGCCCGTTTCACGCAGGAAAGTGGTCAGGTTCTCGTACATCGTCTTGTATACCTTATCGCGGAATTTTTCGTCAGGTACACGCAGACATTTGGTCATCATGTCATAGTTGAAATCCTGGATGAAGTTGCCGACCAGGATCATCATGTCATCAATCTGGGCTGCCCCTGTTCCAGAGATCTTGCGGCCCTGGGTGATAATGTCGTTTACCGGTTTGTACTCAGCGGGTACGCCGAATGCCTTGTAGGTATCCATGATGGGCTGCAGGAATTTCCTGTAGAACTCAGCCACATTCTTGGGAACGTCAGGTCGATCACGCCGTACGATCAACTGGAAGAATAACTGCATGCCATCCAGGTACACGGCACCGCCACCCACTTCGCGTCGAAACACAGGAATATTATTGGTGGAGGTAAAATCCAGATCGATTTCAGCTTTGGCGTCCTGATGAAAGCCGATACAAACATAAGGAGTAGCGGGTCTCAGGATGAAAAGAGCTTCACGGCCAAGGTGAGCCGCTGCATGGTAGAGCGCCTGGCTATGCTGCCAGGATACGGCGTCGAGGAAGTAAAAATCCATTTCGATAGCTCCTAAAATGATGTTATTTCCAATTATTAAGGACTGCGATGGCTCTTTCAACAACCTGGGGAAGTGCTTCTTCCACGCGTACGCTTAGTCCCAGTCCAACTGACAGGTCTTCGGGCTGAATTCCGATCAAGTACAGGTTCTCAGGTAAATTTCCGCGGATATTTGCCAGCCCCAGCACTTCTTGAAATGTGACCTGATGCTGCGACATCTTAATTCCTGAATAAAGTGGAATCTTTTCTTTGCTGAGTTCAATCACCATTCCGGCAGGTTTCTTGGCATCAACCGAATCCAATAACAATAAATGGCTACACTCTTCCACGAGCATCAGCAGATTGAGGCCAAGAACTCCACCGTCGAGGAATTCGAATTCTGGAAAATCCCCGGATCGGGGTTCCAGGAGCCGAAGCGCCTGGATCCCCAATCCTTCGTCGCGGTTCAGAATGTTACCCAAACCGAGAACCACTTTGCGTTTAGTACCGGTAATCGGGGTCATCTGAAGCAGATATCCAGTCCGGTGGCTGTTTCAGAGACTTTGTCGCCATTGGCGTCAATCATATGGATGGCGCAGGCCATACACGGATCGAAAGAATGTATGGTCCGTAACACTTCCAGAGGCCATTCTGGTTTGGCAAGTGTGTGTCCAACCAGTGAAGCCTCGTAAGCGCCGGGCTGGTCTTTGTGGTCTCGTGGTGATCCGTTCCATGTAGTTGGGACGACCATCTGGTAGTTTTTGATCTTCCCGCCTTCGATCACGATCCAGTGACCCAGGGCGCCGCGAGGAGCTTCCATGTAGCCAAAACCTTCAGCATGTAGCGGCCAGGTAGTTGGCTCCCATTTACTATCATCGAAGGTCTTGGTGTTGCCGGCTTTGATCTCAGCTACCAGGTCGTCGTAGTAAACGCGCATGGCATCAGCGAAGACTTTGGTCTCGACGGCACGGGCTGCCGTGCGTCCCAGGGTGGAGAAGACTGCGGTGATTGGTACGTTGAGTGAGGAAAGGATGAAGTTGACCAATTCTTTAGTCTGTTCGTGACCGCCTGCGTACATAGCAAGCACACGGGCAAGAGGACCGACTTCCATTGGGGTTTCTGCCCAGCGCGGAGCCTTCAACCAGGAATATTGTTTTTCAACATCGAGGTAGTCATAGGGTGGTTTTGGCCCGGTGTAATTGAACCTGGTCTCACCTTTCCAGGGGTGAAGGCCTTTGTCATTGCCACCGTTGTAGTTGTACCACGAACGTGAAACAAATTCCTGCATGCGGGCGAAATCACGCGGATCTGGCTGTTCAATGTGGCTCAAGTCGCGATTCAGAATCACTGCTCTTGGAACAAGGAACTGAGAGACGTCGCTGTTATTTTCACCCGGGAACTCTCCCCAAGTTAGGAAATTTCCGAGACCTTCACCGACAGAACCATACTCGAGGTAATAGGGGGCGATTGCCAGAAGGTCGGGCAGGTAGACTTGATCCACAAATGCGATCATCTTCTCGATGGAATCGTTGATGATCGAGAGACGCTCGGCGTTCAACGCGGTGTCGCTATTGGGATCGATGGGCATGGGTACACCGCCGACAACGAAGTTAGGGTGCGGGTTCTTGCCACCAAAGATAGTATGGATTTTTGTGGCGTCGCGCTGCCAATCGAGTGCTTCCAGGTAGTGAGCTACCGCTAGCAGGTTAATCTCGGGTGGAAGTTTGTAAGCCGGGTGTCCCCAGTAGGCATTGGCGAAAATGGATAGTTGACCGCTGTCGACGATGGCTTGTACTTTATTCTGTATTCCTTTAAAGTACGAGGGGGAGGAATTGGGCCAGGAAGAGATCTGCTGCTGGATGGTTGAGGTTTGAGCGGGATCTGCCTTCAAGCATGAGACCACGTCTACCCAATCGAGGGCATGTAGATGATAGAAGTGCATCACGTGATCGTGCACGTATTGTTGGGCGATCATCAAATTACGGATGAGGTTGGCTGCCTTGGGGATCTTGATACCCAGAGCATCTTCCACCGAACGGATGGAAGCAAATGAGTGGACGGTGGTGCAGACGCCACAGGCACGCTGCGCAAATGCCCAGGCTTCGCGTGGGTCGCGGCCGACAAGTATCTTTTCGATGCCGCGTACCATTGTTCCGGAGGAATAAGCCGCTGTGATCTTGTTAGTCGCGTCCAGGCTGGCTTCGATACGCAGGTGTCCTTCGATTCGGGTAATTGGGTCAATAACAATTCTTTGTGCCATGGTTGTCTCCTACTCTTCCAAAGCGTCGGCTACCATCTGAGCCAGACCGGTGATCTTCCAATCGAGTTTGAAATGGTCGACACAATCTGTGAACTGCAGGCGGCAGTTGGAACAGGTCATGGTAACGGTTTCTGCACCTACGGCGTTCACCTGATCGATCTTCAGCTTGAAGGCGTCGTAGCGGATAGGATCGGCATCTTTGATGGCGATCACACCACCACCGCCACCACAGCAGACGGACTGCTCGCGGTTAGGCGACATTTCCTTGAATGCGTTCGGGGCAATAATCTTCAAAATTTCTCTTGGCTCATTGATGTGGCCACCTTTACGCTGGATCTTGCAGGCGTCGTGAAAAGTGATCGTGCCTTTGCCGTCGAAGAAACCAGGTTTCAGTTTGATGCGACCGCTTTCGACCAGTTCGCCAAGAACACCGGTGATGTGGATGACTTCAAAATCATTGGCTTCGGGAATCCAATTGGCAGCATGCCATCTCAGCGCGTCATAAGCATGGCCACATTCGGTCACCACGATACGTTTGACGCCCAGCTCACGAGCCCCTTCGAGGATACGGTTTATGAACAGCTTGGTGTGTTCCACGTTGCCTTCGTAGAAACCGAAGTTGACCACTTCACGAGCTTTGCTGGAAATGGTCCATTTCTCACCGGCGGTGTTTAGAACCTTGGCGATGGCGGCGATGTTGGTGGGAAATTTCATTACCTCGATGGAGGAGAAGACAACCATTGTATCCGCGCCTTTGACATCTCGTGGGATATCTACCTCCCATTCGTCAGCCACCCATTCCATGCGCTGATCCCAAACATCCTCAGTCATACCCAGCGGGCTGCCTTCCTGAAGTTGTTTATTTACAGCAGCCATAAGGTCAGCTGGTACGAGACCGGCAGCAGCCATTCCAGCGCGGACTTCATGCAGCAACGAGCCGAGATCAATTCCCATGGGGCAAACCATCGAACACTTATTGCAGACGGTGCAGGCGTAGTAATTTAGCTTGCTCCAGTGTTCCAGATCTTCATCTGTGACGCGTTTATTTACTCCGAGCAAGGTTTTAACCTTACCCACCAGGGTAAAACGCTGTTCATAAGCGCGACGCAGCAGTTCGATCTTCCAGACAGGGGCGTATTCAGGGTTGCCGCTGGATTGGTAGAAATGGCAGGCTTCCGCGCACATTCCGCAGCGGGTGCAGGCTTCCAACTGTGAGGCGACCCAACCGCCTGTTTCCTCAACAAAAACGTCCATTGCTTGTTTCGTTACAGTGGTCATGGGAGTCCTCCTAAGCCTTTACACCGCGCTTGCCAAATTCCTCTCCATGGATGGTCTTGGAGAAGAAATAGAAAATGAAGTGAGAGATTCGGCTGAACGGGATCCAGATCAGCAGGAAATCCACGCACAGCATGTGGATGCTGTAGCTCACTTCGTAGCGGAAGAATAGATGATGAGTAAGGATGTAACCGGTAATCATAGGCAGAAAGACAAAAAGCAGGTTTAGCCATTCAGCAGGTCCAGAAATCAGTTTCAACACAGGGTTGATCAGGCGGTTGATGAACAGAACGACCATGGCGCAAATGGTTACTGCAGCCATCCAGTCTACAATAGGAAGGGGCAGGGTGCTCCACCCGAAGCCGAGCAGGCTTTTCCAAACCAGCATATGGGCGGTTCCAAGCACGAGCACCACGAACAAGCCAAGGTGGAAGATGCCGCCGGCTATATAGATCAGCGGGTTTTTTTTGAAGGTATTCTTTACCCAGGGGATGAATGGCCAAATGAGAAAGGATTTCAAATAAGCCATTACAACGCCACCGGCTTTACTTCCCTTGTTTTTCACCTTATCAGGGCTCCAACCCAGGAAGATAACCCGCACGAGTCGGTAGATCATCCCGGCAATGAAGATCAGCAAAGAGGCCTGAAACAAGGGACCGCGCGCGAATGTAAGTACATCAGTCCAGGTCATTGTAGCCTCCTATTCCTTTTTTTCTTCCGGATGTTTCTTTGCAGCTTTTTTCTGGGCTGAATTGGCCGCAGCAGCACCCAGACCGATCACGGCACCGGCACCTGCGGCAGCGCCAACCAGCACCGCAGTGGGCTTGTCAAGAATAGCTGACTGCCCTTGATAAAAGCCACCCCCATCCCAGAAGTTGGGTTCTGAGCAGCCAAGGCAGGGGTGACCCGATTGAACAGGGAAGGACAATCCCTGGCTCCACTTGATCACAGCACAGGCGTTATAAGTTGTAGGACCCTTGCAGCCCAACTTGTAGAGGCAATAGCCTTTTCGCGCGCCTTCATCATCATACGAGGCAGCGAACTTGCCGGCTTCGTAGAATGGGCGGCGCAGGCAGCGGTCGTGAATGGTGTTCCCGTAGAACATCTTTGGTCGATGCAGGTTATCCAGTTCGGGTAAAGCACCAAAGACCAGGAAATGAAGCAGGGTACCGGTGAATGCTTCCGGAATGGCCGGGCAGCCGGGAATATTGACCACGGGTTTATCTTTGATCACTTCCCAGACGCCTTTGGCACCGGTTGGATTGGGTTTTGCCTTTGGCAAACCTCCGAACGCGGCACAATTGCCAGTAGCAACAATTGCCGCGGCGCCAGCAGCAGCTTCTTGCAACAACGATAATGAGCTTTTCCCTCCGATGGTGCAATATATTCCGTCGTCTTTCGGGGATACGCTGCCTTCCACTACAAGAATGTACTGACCGGCGTATTTTTTCATGGCGGCTTGTTTGGCTTCTTCAGCCTGGAATCCGGCCGCAGCCGATAATGTTTCGTGATATTCAACTGTGATCGAGTTCAAAACCAAATTTCCCAGGGTGGGAGATTGGCTACGGGTTAAAGCTTCACTACAGCCGGCACAATCCTGCAATTCAAGCCAGATAACCGGCAACCGGGGTTTTTCCGAAAGCGCCTTGGCGACCAACTGGGCAGGAGCGTAGGCTGAACGAAGATTTCCACCGATGACATTCTTGGCAGAAGGCGGCAAATATTCCAAGCCCATCATTCCGGCCATTAGGCCGCAAAGTTTCATGAAATCCCGGCGGGACACCCCATCTTTATTTAGTTCGTTTGCAATACTGTCTTCTGACATGGTTCCCTCCAAACGAATATTAAACAATCGGGATCGGAAGCTGAACACTTCCCTCGATCCTGCAAAAACCTATTGGTTTTTAATGAATAATTTTCTATGTGGTACGAAGAAGGCTCTTCGTACTTTTACAGTAATGAGGTTAAGCGCAGGAAATATTCTCTGCTTCCAGTTTTGCCTGATAGGCTGCTACTCCAGCAGCACCAGTTGCCAGAGATGCTTTCTCGGTATCCCAGTTGGATGGCTTCAATTCGGCCACCCAGCCTTCGCCATAAGGATCGTTGGTTGCCAGGTTGGGGTCGGTGGCTAGTTTTTCATTGGCACGCAGCACTACACCTGTGATTGGTGTGGGAACCGGACCGACGAACTTGCTGCTTTCAATGGTGGCAAGACTCTTTCCCTGCAGTACTTCCTGTCCGATGTTCTTGGCTTTGACGGTTAAAGCAGCAAGTTTGCCACCTGAGAGCTTGGCTGCAATAGCGGTGATACCCACACGAACAACTCCGCCGTCCATTGGCTTCGCCCAAACATGTTTCTCAACGAGGTAATAAAGATCGTCAGGTAAATTACATCCTCTTACAATTGCCATGGCTCCTCCTCAATAGTCAATAATTAGAAAGTAAGCACTGTTTTACATTCTTCAGCGACCTGCCACATTGTGGCTCCGCCGACCAGCTTCACGCCGTCTATCAAATCTTCAGGTTTAAGGTCGTGAAGTTCCATCGAGGCAGTGCAGGCTAGGAATTCTACGCCAGCGTCCATTGCATCTTGCAGGAATCCGCTTACCGGTTTGCCGCCATCCTTGGGGAACACAGTTTCGGCTACACCTTTTTTCAACAGTAGGGTGCCATCGATGGTGAAGAACATGGTCACTTCGTTTTCCATGGCGATAGCCAGGCTGGCGAAGAAGAAGGGAGTGGCGCAGCGGTGAGGTGTATCGGGTCCACTGGTCATAATGATCATTACTTTATCGTCTGCCATATTTTTCTCCTTTAGTTATTAGAAGGACAGAGTCATTGCGTTTTGGCTGGCGTAATTCAAGAAGGTGGCTGCGCCTACCACTTCGATACCATCGATGAGGTCTTCCTTTTTGATCCCCAACACATCCATGCTCATCTGGCAGGCGAACATCTTGACACCGCCTTCAATGGCCATATCCAGTAGTTCGCTTAATTTGGCGACATTGGCCTTCTTCATCCATCCGTTCATCATGCCGGTGGCGACGGCGGTCATTCCAGGTAGAACACCCAGAATATTGGGGACAGAGATGCCGGGGATGGGTTGTGGCATGGCTGGGTTGGCCAGGGGAGCTACCTGTAATTTGTCGGCATTGCCCTTTTTGAGGATTTCGAGGCCATAGAAGGTAAAGAAGATAGCTGCTTCCATATCCAAAGCCATGGCTGCAGTGGCCAGGATCAGTGGGGGATAAGCAAGGTCCATGGAGCCATGCACAGCGATAATTGCTAATCGGTTACTTGTATTTGTTGCCATAAATTCTCCTTTTGTTAATAGGCCAACACGTTGGTGGCTTTAGCGCATTCTTTTACAAACGAAGCGGCATTTACAACTGTTGCGTCGGGGATAAATTCTTCTTCAGGATTTATCTGACTTGGTTTCACACAGGGACTACAGACGAATAATTTGCCTCCATTTTCAATATAGATGTCGAGTAACTCTTTTAAGGCAGGAAAACCGGCTGCAAATACATGTTTGGCGCAACCTTTACGGATAAGCATCACGCCGTTGGTCTGGAACCCAAGCACAACCTCGACATCCGAGGCTTAGGCTGCCGTGGCCATAACAAAGGGGATGGTGGCACGTTCGGGGTCTTCAGGGTCGTACGTGCACATCAAGATTAATTTGCCGTTTTTCTCCGCCATTTGGTCCTCTAATAAATATAACTTCTGATTTATCACTTGCGTTTAATGAAGAAAATAAATTTGTCGCCGTCTTTTTCATGAGCGACCAACTCGTGGCCCGTTTTTTCTGTCCAGGCTTCGATATCAGGCAAGGAACCGGGATCCGTCGCTATCATCTTCAATATCTGACCTGCCTGCAAAGAATCGATTGCCTTTTTTGTCTTTAAGATCGGCATTGGGCAAGACAATCCGCTGCAATCAAGCTCTTGATCAAATTTTTCTGCCATTTCAATCTCCTTTTTCTGAATTATTCTTAAGGCTCGGATGGATCGCACTTATCTCGGCGATCTTCTCAAGCCGGCTAACCAAATCGGATCTTTCGCATAACATTGACTGTACAGTTTCGGTGACCTTCGGCGCCCATTCTTGCACCTGTTCCTGTTGCGCATGTTTCAAGATTGGGATCTCTTGCGTTGCTATTTGCGCTTCCTTGTGATCCAGGTTATATTTCCTTACTACAGTAGTAATTGCTTCCTGCGCTTTTTCTGTATTGTGAGGAGCGATATAAAACTGGCCAGTGACCAACCAGGCAACGTTTTGCCCATCCATTTTAATTGGTGAGCGCATGTAACAAAGACCGGCGTGGCACACGTGAAATGCTGGATTCCTTGTTGTTTTCAAGGCAATCTTTTTCCACGATTCCTGGCAAGCTTTGCGTGTCTCGGGATTTAAAAACATCATTCTGCAGAAGGGATTTGAAAAGCTGGGCTGTGTAAGAGGTTCTCCCTCGAGGTTCACTGAGATTGCGCCCACGCCAAGGATACCGGCAAAGATCCCCTGTAACCTTTCGACACAATCCACCGGAAAATCGTTCACTTTTATAATCGGAGCGGTGGGTTCGTTCTCTCCATTGATCGGCTCACCGAGCAATCTGGATATTTCAGAGCGGGCAAAACGCCATTGATTCCCGACTTTAACCCCTTTGATGCGACCATCATTCAACATACGATAGATCGTGATGCGATCGACCTTGAATAGATCCTGCACCTGCTTTGTAGTCAGAAGCTCGTCCATGTAAAACCTTTGTTATTTAATGTTATATGGTGTAATACAATGTTATAGTAGCATAGATTTGGGGATTAATTCAAGATAAAACCGATAATATTAAGGTTTTTAATCTCCCGCTATAATTAAAACAAAAACCTCTCCAGTAAAAAATGGAGAGGTTCATGATCGGTTATTTCAATTAGTCATGTTGCAATTGCCGCACTTTCATTGATCGTTCTTCCAATTGGTCGATCAACACGGTACGCATTAGATTGCAAACTTCAACGATCTTGGGGTTGGCCAGACGGTAATAAATTTCCTGACCATGGCGCTCTGAAACGACCAGCCCTCCTCGGCGTAAGATGGCCAGATGGCGAGAAACCGCGCTCTGGTTGATCCCGGTCAGATTGACGATCTCGTTTACGTTTTTCTGCCCATCGAAAAGGATGTGAACAACCATTTGTCTGCCAGCGTGACTCATAGCACGGCAAAGCTCTGCTTGCAATTCATAAACAATACTCTCGTTCATACTCAGTTCTCTCCGATGGTGCAATCAGATTGATTAATGTAGTTTTTCAGTCTGATCGATCAAACTACCTTCAATATATTGATTGATGGCTGTATCGATATCGTGAACATCAGTAACCACTGGAGTGATATTTATTCGTCTCATGCTTTCATAGGCGCCCCTTCCCATTCCGCCACAGATCAGCACCTGACAATCTGAAATAGTCCCGGCCATCTGGGCATGCCTTTCGTGGTGGGCTTCATCCAATCCGTGATTTTCTCCATGATGTTCTTCGTGCTCTTCACCGGAAAAATGGTTATGCCCCAGCTTTTCACGCATCTCACGATCAGTCACTTTATTATTCTCAATTGTAAGCACCAGGTAGTGAGAAGCCTTTCCAAAGTGTTGGCTGATTGTTTTTCCATCATCAGTAATGACAGCGATTTTCATATTTTCTCCATTGGAACAACAAAATGCCGGCCGCCGGGTTCTTCCCGTAAATCGACCGGATAAATTACTAAAATTAATTGGGATTTTTCTTGTGATGGATTGATCCAGCGGTGAGGTAAATGCGCTTCGAATACCAGGCTGTCACCTGGTTCTAGTAAGTAATCGAGATTATCGACGGTGTACAAAACCTGACCCGTGAGGCAGTATACGAATTCATGCCCGGTATGGACAATCGCCTGTTCACCGCTTCCCGAACCGGGATGAATGGTCACAACAAATGGCTGCACAACATTACAGCAAAGGTCCTTTCCCAAGTTCTCCATCTGAGTCTGCCCGAAATTCGATTGGGGTCTTTTTGCCTTTTGGGTGTAGACCACATGGAGTTTTTCCGGTTCAGAGTCAAAGAAAACGGAAATGGGTACTTTCAAGGCCTTGGCGAGTTGCTGTAACGTGCTAACCGATGGCGAGGTTTTTCCATTCTCGACCAGGCTTAGAGTGTTGATATTTAGCCCGCTTAATTCGGCAGTCCTTTTGAGCGAGAGATTGCGATCAACCCTCAATTCTCTTATCCGTAGCCCGAGAGCGGCTTCAGAGGATTCGTTGGAATTATCACCTTCAAGTACTGCGCTGGGAATCCGTGAATCGACTTTGACATCCATTCGTTCACCATTGTGAATTAATTGGTAAATTAGTTATCAATATATGTTATTTATACTAATCTGTTCACAATTTGTCAAGGTCAACATCTTTTCAATGTCAAGCTGGTGGTTCCACATCCTTCTTTTGCTGGAAAAAGGTTTTAATTCGTGACGCCACCAATTTATAAATCGGACAACGGTCATAAAATGCGCTAAATATCAAAAGAGCAGCCAGAATGAAGAGGGGGATTGATTTTCCTGTGTACCAACCAGCAATTGCAGCACCTAGACCAAGCAGAGTTCTTAAGATGCGTCCAATCGGTGTCGGCGGCATTATAACCGGTTTGTGGCCGTTGAGCGCAGCTTCGAAGATTGTATTCAACATATCCGCTGATTGCGTCCCTGTGCGGCGGATTATCTCCTTGCCGCCTGAGAATCCCAGCACTGTTGGGATGCTCATAACTCCCAGATGTCTCAAGACTTCGGGTGAATCATCCGCATTGAGTTTGAGGATTTCCACTCTACCCTGGTATTTTTCACTTGCCTGTTTGAAAGCTGGCTGCATGGCGCGACAGGGAGCGCACCAAGGCGCCCATAGATCAACGATCAATGGTTTCTTGCTATATTTGATGCGTCTTTGGAATTCTACTTTTTTCACGTGTTCCTCACAAATTATTCGAGGACACTTTTTCAGTGTCCCCGGTCGGAAGAGATGGAATTATGGATATCTTATTTCTTATTAGTATTGATCTTCAATAAAGCGTAGAGCGGGCAAAAACCAATAATGCCGGTGATCAGGGCAATGGCTGCCAATACGACAAACACAATTCCAAGAGTTCCACTGACCACATGCAAGAAATACAGTGCCAACAAGACAATACCCAGTGCAACACGAATTACCCGATCAAGAGCTGATTCATTTGTTTTCATCACTTATCTCCATTTCAAATCTTTTTATGTCTATTTTGATGTGTATTGAGGCGAAAAGTAACATAAAATGTAACGCAGTGCGCAGTTATGCATCCATAACTGTGAGTGATTTTTCAAAGACAGTTGAGGTTAACATGCATGAAAAAAGGTTCAATCGTGAAATTGAGCGGCTTCGCGATCCGGAGCGCTTGAACAGGTTGGAGGTAGATCGAGTCGTTGACCTGGCTAAAGCAGGTTTAGCACGGAACAGCAGCGTTTTAGATATTGGGACTGGATCCGGCGTTTTTGCGGAAGCGTTCGCGAAACAGGGTGTGAAGGTATCAGGGATTGATGCCAATCCGGAAATGCTTCCGGTGGCATCAACGTATATCCCTGCGGGCACCTTTGAAGAGGGTATCGCAGAAGACCTTCCTTATAGCGATGACTCATTTGACCTGGTCTTTATGGGTTTGTTGCTGCACGAAACCGATGATCCTCAGAAAGCTGTCAATGAGGCATTCCGCGTAACCCGCCGCCGTTTGTCGATACTGGAATGGCGCAAAGAAGAACAGCCCTTTGGTCCGCCTCTTGGCGATCGCCTCTCTGAACAACAAATCGTTGCCTTCGGGCATGAAGCCGGGTTTAAAGAAATCACAATTAACAAATTGCGAGATCTGGTACTTTATTGTCTGGAGAAATAGCAAAGGTCACAGTAAAAAATCACATTCACTTGGTGGAAGAGCAGATATTTCAGAGATATCGGCGCATTATGGTATATGGCTCAACGAAGCTCTGACTTTGATGCGTAACGTGGCTCAGAAAACTTTGGCCATCGCCTATGATAAGCGCTTTAAGGTGCAGGCTCATTTCGGTGAAAAAGTGAAGGAGGAGTTGAGAGATTCGATCGCAATGTAAAACTGTCCATTCATTCTAGTATCATCGATTTCTTCAAAGCTCTTTTTCCTGCTTTTACTGAATTCTCAACTCCCCCCAATTGTTGAAAGAATAATGTTAATCTCTTAAAAAAACCGCCTTCCTTGCGGAAAGCGGCTCTTCTTTACTTTTCTATTCGCGTTTTACTTCATTACCGGTCGAAACTTATACCCGTATATCCGACTCGGTCCGCGGGGGAGAGGTAAAGATTATTGTCTAACGGCTGGCGTTACTTGCGGGTGGGCGGGCGTGGATAAAACTTCGAGAGCAGGATTCTGCTTGGGTGTAGAAAATGCTTGAAAATGGCGCAGAATCCCACCCGTCAAGTGCACGCTTTGTTGGCACGCCTTTTTGGAAATGAAAGTAGAAGCAGTATGCCCGAACATGGCAGGCAATTTACCATTGGGACCAAGCTAAATCCGCATCTCCAAACAATGCAGGTCTCATGGCAACTAATCCGCGCTTTCTATTTTCGTCGTGTTCTGCTGCGATAATACCATCAATCAGATTACGAGCCTCCATGATTGCCTGCCTATACTCCGACATCAACCACTCTGGGTATTCTTCTGTTCCTTCACGGTTGCCGTAAACCCCAAATTTGAGCCTGTTTGCTTCCACGAGAGCGACATCTGTCAGATACTCAACCTGAAACTCTGTAATGCCTTTCTTGCAAACATGCACAAGCCATGGCACGATCGCAAATGCCACATTGGTAATTGTTACCTGGTGGAGAAATAAGTCGAACAACTCTTCAAAATAGATGCTGCTTTCTTGGTCGCTTCCGATAGACTCCAACCATTTTCTAAGAACAATTGGTAGGTTTTCTGATTCTCCAAAAAACGTTGTTAAGTCTTTCCATTTTTCATCATTTAGCGACAACATAGGATTTTCTCTGTGTTTGTAAGATTCACTAATTGCAAGGGCGGGCTAACGGTTTGCGTTAATTGCGTGTGGGCGGGCGTGGACAAAACCACCAGACGCCAAAGCCGCCATTTAGTTGGTAGGGTGGGTTCGATTTTGAACCCGCCATTTTAACAATGTTAATTATACGCCCCAACACAAAAACCGCCCTCCATCTCTGGAAGGCGGTTCATCTTTACATTCAATATGGGTTCTATTACCGCATTACCGGTCGGAACTTATACCCGTATATCCGACTCGGTCCGCGGGGGAGAGGTGAAGGTGTCGATCTAGCGCCAAGCGTTACCGGCAAGGGCGGTATTCGACAGAAAAAGCTACCGGATATCGAATCCGCGCTTGACCGGCGTACGTGGTGTTAGACCGTTTTTGAATTGCGAGATTCCCATGTTTCAACCAAAAACAACGCTACAGAACCAGCCAAGTTTACCGCAAGTTCTGCATGTCGAGCCGCAGGACGAACAGTTTTTTTGCCTTGTCCGTGGGCATCTCCTAACCTGTTACGAAGTGTACCTAGTCCATTTACGATAGCAGAACAACTGCCCAATATTTGCTTGAATACATCCTCTGTATATTGGCTTGTTGAAAGGCTTAATTCTGTAGAAGCCAAGTGATAAAGTTGAGGCAAATCGGTTTTGGCATTGTATTCAATGCCTTTCTCATCCAGAATATGCTTACAAATAGTTTCTATTAAAGTTCGGGCCGCAGTAATTGCCCCATCAGGGTCTGATTGTCGCCTGTCTAAAGCTTTTGCCCAAACTATTTGCACACTTTCAGCATTAAAACGTTTCAAGACTTCGGAAATTGGTTGGTCACTTGGGGTTTTTGAGCCAGTTTCCAAAATTTCCAGTAAAGGAGTAAATTCTTTCCAAATAAACGTCCGCCTTTCTGCATAAGTTGAGAACTTATATTTTATGAACTGCCAAAACTGTGATAAATCTCGATTTAATCTTACCCATGACGGTAGTGTAGACTTGGTTGCAGGGTTATCAAGGAAATATTGGCGCAATTCCTGATACTCTGAATTATCAGCTTGACCACCTGTAGCAAGATTGATCAGCAAATTTTGTAGATATTGTGCTCGTTCAAAATCGTTTTCTAGATTTTCCATTGACACTATCTCTGAAGGAACGGGGTAATTATTATACAGAATCTTAATCTGCATCAATTCTGTCGTAAAATGCGATTTATCCAGGCACCCAGTAGACAATCTTTATTTTTATTTTTCCCCTTTTCTCAATGGTTTTGGTAAGAATTGGTCAATTTCATCATCGGTAAAAGACATTTCTTCTTTTATTTTTAATGCGCCTTGCGCCATTGAATATGCCTTCGATGAAGTATCTGGAGCCTCCAAATAAATCTCCTGTAGTTCCTTCAGGATAGTATCACGCTGCAATCGACCTTTATCATCATCGATAGCTTCATCAATTAAATCGGATAATAAATTGATGTATTTCTCGCGAATTAACCATAAACGACGAGCGCATTTTCTGTGGTCTCTAATTAATCGCCCTGGATCAAAACTAAGTTGGTATATAGTGACCATTGTAGCAGCAGACGCCAATATGGCAGTGACTAGTTGTAACCAGAAACCTTGCCCAAACAATAAAGTAATTGCTCCACCTGCCGTTAAAGAAATTAAAACCGCTTCTAACCAACGAGCAGTTTTTTCATAATAACAAAGAATTTCTATTTGTTTCTCGTGGGTTTTGTGAGTATAGACAACTCTGCCAAAAGATTCGCGAATACTCATCAGGAGCGTATCAGATGCCATAAATCCTCTCCTTTTTCTAGTTATTCATTAAGGTTAGTCTGGAAACGAGTTCCCAAAAATATCTCGCCATTTTTGTTTTGCTGACCACTCTTGTTTGGGAGAGGCTGTTTCGTGGGCGATTGCTTCCAGTGAAATGTTATAGCAACGGTTTGCTTTATATTGGAAAAGGCCTTTACCATAAACATATTGACCGCTTCCAGGAGCTTTCCAATATTCTTGATTTTCATCTTGTTCTGCCATCCATTTAAAAAAGTCTCGGCAGAAAAAATCATAATAAAGATACGACTTATCTCGATAAGTGTAGCTTTCAATGAACTGATATGCCAACGTATCAATAAGCAGTCCACCAATTGGAACGTTCCATTTATTTTTCCAAGAACGCATCATTCGACAAAGAAGAATAAGGTTGCCATTGCAAACAGCATTTCGGGCACGAATAGCCTCAATTTCTGGCTTGGGATTTGTTGTACGCCATCTTCCACCATTGTTTGAGTCCGGATATGTGAAACTATCATCTTTATTGATGAATGCAGGAACCACCTCGAAAGTAATGCCATCATTGAATGGAACGAGAATCACTTGACCATCTGCGCGGATACTTGTTGTGGAGTATGTTTTTTCAATTGAAGTCTTAACCGCATTTAAGAGCGCAGATTGCCCATTTCCTGAGTAATTGTTATATTGTTCATAGACAGAATATGGTAATTGGAAGATCATATCTAGATCACTGATTCCTTGGATGGCTGTGTTTCTTCCATATGAGCCTACGTAGAGGCTATGGGCAGTGTCAGACGTAGTTGTCCAATAATCCGAATTTAACCTCCGGGTTATGTTTTTGTATCTTGTGGAAATTGTTCCACCATCTTGAACTTGGATATTTGCACAGAATGTGCTGAACCATTCAGCTAATCCCATTCGGTCTCTCCATGTGAATATTTTTGTATCATACTTCTATGCCGCTATTGATCTTTCACTATGTTGCTTTATGAGAAAGAATCCTTTATGGGTACACTTTTAATTTACAGCTTGTTTAAAGCTGCCACAAGATCTTCACCATGCAAGGCTACAAGACCACTTGCAGATTGAGGTTGCCCTCCATCATCCTGACTAAAGAAACTAGGCAGAACCTGCCGCAAAAGGTCAACCTGGCCATAGAAATATTCTTTGAGTAGCGGTACAACCTGGTAGTTCCAGATATCATCCAAACAATTAAGCTTTTCCACCTCATCCGCGATCACCTGGAGTGGTAGAAAATAACTGTGTCCGATCTGATAATCTGCACCACGAAATTCAACAATGCGCTGATTCAAATTTCTCAAGCAGGTTCCGATATTTAAAGCATCTTCTTCTGCTAACGAAACGTTGATTCCGTCAAGTAGTTCTGCCTCTGGTAATAGTTCCAGAAAAGCGAATCGCCGGCGTAAGGCGACGTCCAGTAACGCAATGCTTCGATCAGCGGTGTTCATTGTGCCAATAATGGCTAGATTTACCGGAACCTGGAAATCTTCTTTGCTGTATGGAAGTTCTACTGGTTGCTTTCCTCGTTTATCCGCTTCAATGAGTGTCATCAGCTCGCCAAATATTTTAGCGATATTTCCACGATTAATTTCATCAATAACCAGAACATATTGGTTATTTGGGTCATCTTTAGCACGGGCACATAGGCTGCGGAAGATCCCTGGTTTCAATTCAAAAGCCAATACCATCGCATCACCCTGCTCGGTTTTGGGACGTAAACCTTCCACAAAATCTTCGTAAGCATATGACTGGTGAAAAGTCACCCAACGAATAAAATCTTCTGGTTGGTTTGTTGCAGGAGGACCTTGCTTGATCAAGGTAAGGCGATCCGTTAATGTCCCTTGGACATATTCTTTTCCGGTTGGTGTCAAAAACCATTGGCTATTATCAGTTTTGTCAAAAAGAAATGGCTCAGCACGTGAAGTCAGTTTGACGGTCTGACTTTCGATAGCTGTGTGCGATTGCAGATACCCCCAAATTTGGTTTTTTTGGTGTTTTACAGGATTTTGTCTAAAACGAGCCTGAACCAATTCCATTTCTTCAAGCTGAGGAACTGTATATTTTTTGTCATGTCCTGTTCTGTACATATCCAAAGCTAAAATATCGTAGAAAGGTAAATCCTCTATGACCGTTTGCAGAAAGGTCGCTCGAGACTGCGCCTGTTTGAGTTGGGGAGCAACCAGCCGGTTTGCTATAACTTTCGCCCAATAAGTTTTACCTGTTCCAGGTGGCCCGAAAAGAATCAAATTCTTGAAACGATTTATTAATCGTAATGCGTCAACAACAACCTTATTTTCTTTTTGTGGCTCTACTTTTTTCGTTCCTGTCTCAGTTTGAGGTGGGGTTTCTCCTTCATCAGGATTCCATTCTTGTTTGAGGTCCCTGTAAAAGTCAAAGTTTTTTCCTTTTGGTTGGGCGCCGGCTAGACCTTCCCGAATTTGGTGTAGCCGTGTATCGAGATCTGTATGTGGATCAGACACATATTTTATGTAACGACCCACAATTTTTTCTTTATGCGCTGTGCTGATAATTCGCTCATATTGATCTGGGAACATCAAATACAAGATGGCATGTCGGAGATCATAAGCTCGATCCCCTTTGGCTGGAATACCCTCCAGAATTTCGTCAAGCATTGATTGGACCAGGGCTGCATCGGCCAGTATTTCCGCTACATTACCTTGCTCTTTTAATCTTAAAGCAAATGCAGCCAATAAATGGAGTTGGGCATATCGAAAATGATATTTCTGGGTGGTTCTGGTAAATCCATTCTTTTGAGCTGCCCAAATGGGGTCATTTTCTGGTGGTAGAGTCAAACCGCTTTTCTGAGCAGTCCAACTAATATTGCGTACACGTGTGGCAAGCGTGATGTTCGCAGATGGTAAATAGTAAACATAGTGCATATCAGCTGCCAACCCCCATAAGATTGGTGGTGCACCAACAAGTTGTTGTTCTAATTTCTCGTTAAAATTTAATTCCCCTTCCAGGTTGGGGCTATCAATGACCTGTGTTTTCCAACGTTGCAAGTTGGCAATTGTCCATATCGGTTGGTCCGGCCAAATAAGTGAACGGTCCTGCTGTAAGCAACGTTCCTGAAAAAGGTGGAACGCATCGTAGAGTGGTTGGAATTCTGTCATGCGGGCCATATTACCTCCGATGGTGAACCTACTTGCGAGAAAGTCGAATACAAAATATTACGAAATTCCTGTATCAATGGAAAAATTTGATTCAATGGTTGATGCAAATTCAAAGTCGCAACGAATATCCGGATAGAGGTTTGCTCAACCATTAGCATTTTAGGTGTGAACACTTCTGCTCCAAGTGTGTGAGGGTACAGAAGTAAAATACAACGACAATGAAATTGGGTTGCATAAGCCAGCATTTGATAAGCATCGCCTTCAGCGACTGCTCGATATGACTGTTTTAAAGGAAGCGCTTTATTTTTTGTGTCAATAATCAAATTTGGTTGACCGGGTAAACCTAATAAGATGTCAGGTTTTAAGGGAAACATCGGTTTCTCAGGCAGCGGCATCGGTAAGACCAGGTGTCGCTTGGATATGCTGCCTTGTAATTCAATTGGTAGATCTCGCCATTCCTCAGGCAGAATAAGCCGGCTGTAAGTTTGCAAAAAACTGGCGATAAACTGCTCAAATAGGCGGTCCATATCAAAAACAAATGCAAATGCGCGCTGCCCACCAGCCAACAACTGCACCGTTAGCCCTTCCAACAATAACCGAGCTAATTGAAAAGCAGGATAAAAGCGCTCATTTAAGCGATTGAATTCAATATGATCCAGGTCTACGGAACTTAACTGCGCAGGTAGGTGAACTGGCTGCAACCAGCTTTCGAGATCCGCCAACATCTGACGATTTTGTGTATCACGTGTAACCCGCTGTAACCGATCTACTGCAAGACGGAAAACCCGGTTAAGTAAAGTATCTGGCAAATAATCATCGTAAGAGACATCCAACCCTTGAGTTAAGTTCGGCTGACGGGAAAATTGCCGTGCAATATTCCATCGCCCGCGTACATATGGGAGTAAATCTTCTCTACGAACATAATCCTGGTGAAAACCCTGTTGTAATTGGGTTAGCAGTTCGACAGCGAACAGACGAGTAAGCATTTCAAGCCAGGTGCCACGATTGGTACTTAATGACGCCA